>Ga0163217_1043837_pt1 | contig 11887 bp, 19 predicted proteins | sample SynspAceP_FD_185933 | JGI IMG/M metagenome (GOLD analysis project Ga0163217, IMG submission 185933) | Saline lake microbial communities from Ace Lake in Antarctica - Synechococcus sp. Ace-P (PacBio error correction) | ecosystem: Environmental > Aquatic > Non-marine Saline and Alkaline > Saline ... | reverse complement strand
TCCCCAGTGATTACGGCCCCACTATTGATTGGAGCCGGTGCAGGCGTGAATTATGGCTATTACCCCGCCACAGCGCCTTTATGCGCGGGTTGGCGAGCGTTTGCCAGCAGCAGTGGCATTTCTGCTGATAGCGATGAAGTCCAGGCTGGCTATGGCGCACCGGGGCCGTTTCTGGGAGCATGGAGCACTTTTGGTGTGCGTCCGGATGTGGTCGTGACGGCCAAGGGTCTGGCCAGTGGCTTTCCCCTCATGTCAGCGATTGGCGCCTCGGCTGAATTGATGGCCAAGGGCATGCAGGCTCGCAGGGGCGGTACCTACGGCGCCAATGCGGGGGCCTGCGCCGCCGCACTGGCGACCCCTGGATGTTGATTGAACAGGGAGCAACTGGTGAAAATGCCGCAGGCCCGCGGGCGAACAGATGCTCAGCCAACTCCACGCGTTGCAGCGGGATTATCCCGGGATGCCGAGGATTCGCGGCAAGGGCCTGATGTGGTTTGGAAGATTGCCGAAATCCCGACCGGCCTCTGGCCCCAGGTGTCTGCGAACATAGCCGCCGCGTGAAGCCGAGGGCTTGCTGTTGTTGCGCTGTGGGTATCGACGGCAGACGGTTTTGCGTTTTCTGCCCGCCGCTGGGGTCAGTGAGGTCGGAAGTCAACGACGCAATGGCGCGGCTTTGGCCGGGCCCTTGCAGAAGGTGGCCGCATTGACCCGCATCCTTGTACTGGTGGCGCCCGCGAGAAACCGAGCTGCCGGGTTGAGCGCGTTGCCGACGATGCGCAGGTGCCAGACGCTTCAGCGCCGAGGCGGACTTGTCGTGGGCGCGCCCGAGGCCGATGTGGCTGTGCGTCACCGATTTTCGGCACCGGTTTGCTTGAAGCGCTGCTGCCAGCCAGCCGAAATTGAAGTGGTGCATGCGACAGTGCCGGCGTTCGATGCGCTGTTGTTCCCGCCCTGGTTGAGAGCGGACATCCGATTACCAACGCCAAGGGATTTTCGACCGTTGGCATTGACCGAGTATGTGCTTTTTTTTGGGCCCCCCGGGGCCCAGTGCTTGCTGTTCGCCAAGGGACACCATGGCAACCTGGGCATTTCAGCGCGCAGCATCGTTGGCAGCAATTCCCCCGGGCCCCGATACCGAGATGGTCGTTCAACGCCGCGCGCTGATTGTCGGCGCAGCTCGATCGCGGCGAGTCCGCGCGGCGGCTCAAGGGCCGTCGGTATGCAGGTGGACTGGTATTGGCCCGGCAGGGGCTCCGCCGAGGAGGCGGAATTTCGATCGGGGTGCTGGGCAACGACTCCCTGCATGAGTGCCTCGGTGGCTGATTACGTGGTGTCACCGCGCCTCTGACCGAGGACACCCCAGGGCCTGTCGACCAGCAGACGTTCGCTGCGATGAAGCCGGGCGCACGACTGATCAATGTCCGTCGCGGCGCCATCGTCAACACCGGAGCACTGCTGCGGCGCTTGCGCGCGGCCACTTGGGCGGTGCGGCGCTGGATGTGTTTGAAACCAGGAACCCTTGCCCAAGACCATTCCGTTGTGGGATCAGCCCAATGTGATGATGTCTGCGCACATGGCCGGCGATTTTCATCGGCTGGCAACGCGCGCTGGGTTGAGCAGCTTCGTCGCCAACTTCAATGGGGCTGGCAACATTGGTCAGGCTCTTTTTCCAACCAGGTGAAGAAGTAGCTTTTCGGTCACCTTCCGCTGGCGGGCCGTTGCATGACGGCCTCGAGGTCGCCGGGCCTGCGTCCGGTATCAATAGCACGGACAGGGAGAAAGCCATGTCCCAAGAACATCCTCAAAGCATTGACCGCTGTTGAACTGCTCGCGCATTATCGCGGACAAACGCCTGTCGCCGGTCGAGGTGGCCGGGCGATGCTTCGATCAGATCGAAGCGCCGGATAAAGCATACAACGTTTTCTGTCTGGTCGACCGTGACACCACGCTGGCGATTGCCGCTGAATCCGAGCAGCTTACCAGAATGGCGAGGGTCAAGGGCCTGGTGGAATGGCGTTGCCGGTGGGCGCGTCAAGGATGTGTTTCTGACACCCATGTGGGCCGACCCCTTGCGCGGCTCGCATCGGTGATCCGGCTAGTACCCTGAAACAAATCGGCCTCCGGCCACCGCAAGCAATTGGCGACAGCCATGGTTATGTGCCTATTCGGCAAGACCACCACCGCCGGAGCCGGCCTGGAAGGGCGTAACGATAATCCGGTTGATGGGGTGACGAATAATCCCTGGAACCCTGACAAGACCGCGGCCGGCTCCAGCCGGTGGCATGCGTTACGCAAGTAGCTTCTGCGGGATGGACGCCGCTGGCGCTGCGGTTACTGATGCCGGTGGCTCGATCCGTATCCCCGCCGCGTTCTGTGGCATCGTTGGGCTCAAACCGCTCCTTGGCGAGATTCCCCATTGGCCGGCAGCCCGTTCGGTTACCCTTGGCCCACGCCGGGCAATGACCTGGAACGGTAGAAGATGCCGCCTTATGTGAATGTGCTGACGAGCTGACCACCGCAGACCAACGCCGTACCCCCGGCGCGGTATCCGACTATTCTGGCAAATCTGAAAAAGGGGTGTCAAGGGCCTGAAGATCGCCTTACAGCCCCAACCTTGGCTACGTTTGATGTGAACCCGGAAGTCGATGCGGCAGTCGCGGAGGGCGGCCAGGGTATTTTGAAAGTCTGGGGCGCCGAGGTTGGTGCGTGTCGACCCTGGTTCAGTTGATCCATTGCGGCCTTTGCGTCATTCTGTTTTATGCGCGGCGCGGCGAAAACCGCCATGCGTGATCTGGGCCCGCAAAAACGCGGCCCTGAGGACCTCGGAAACTGGTCAAAGTCTCGGAAAAGGCTGCGCGCCTGAGCATGCTCGATTATATGGGCGCGGTGAACGAGTTCAATGGCGCTGCGCGAAACGCATGGCCGACCTCCACCAGAAGGTACGATCTCTGCTGACACCGAGGACAATAACCCATAATACCGCGTTTCAAGACCGTCGCGAGGTCCCGGGAAGGACTGGCGAGTACGCGCTGGCCAACCTGGGACGGCCCTTTACCTATCCCTTCAAACATGACCGGCCAGCCTGCTTGTCTGTGGCCCTGCGGGCTTCGACAAGGGCGGTTTGCCGATCAGTCTGCAACTGGTGGGGGCGCGCGCTTCAAACGATGCGCTGTTATTGGCAGGCTGGGTACGCCTACCAGCAGGCGCTTCCGTTGACCGGAGCTTCGCCCCCTGTTTACGTCCTGAGGAGCGCCCTTATGCCACTGAAAGCAGTCTGGATATCGATCTTGCTACGATCGAAGACCCGATCTGGAATCCGGCGATGATGGCGATCCCGGTGCCGGTATCGCAAGATGGTCAATAATGTGCGGCCAGCAATGGGGATGTGGATTCACCTGTCCATCGGCCAGCCGGGAAATCTGCCGGCGCCTGAAAATGTGGTCAACGCACCTCGAAGCGCTGGCGCGCGGCAGACCCGGTTTACACCATTGGATGCGGCTTGCCTGACTGTTGGAGTCCCTGGCGTGTATTACAGCGCCCGTTCCCAGCGCAAGCTGACGGCCGATAACATTCATGATCACCACGGGTGCTACCAGAGGCCATCTTATCTGGCGGGCTGACGGCAGTGTCGGCGGCCGGGGCGGCATTTTTATTCGTGCCGGATCCGGCGTTCATGCTCTATGGCGCGATGATTCGTATGAACGCGGCGAGATTTTACGAGATCACTACCCGGGCGGAAAAAAGAATCACAGCTCGACCTCAGGGAAGTGATGAGGCCATCCAGGCCCCAATACCACGCCATCGGTGACTCAACTTCGCCGAGCAACCCGACCGGGCACTGTCTATCCGCGGGAAACCATCGAAGCGATTTTGCAGGAGGCTGCCTACCGGGGCATTTCAGGTGATCAGTTGACGAGGTGTCTATGACCATCTGATTACGATGGCAAGGAGTATCCCTTCGGCACTGAGCTTGCACCACGATCGGGACTAACTTGATGGTTTGCCGTCAGCAGTTTTTCCAAGACCTTATAGGCATGGCTGGCATTGCGCATTGGCTGGATTATCGCGTCCACGCGATAAAACGGCCTGCGCCCGCTACCATATGTTCACCACCACAAGGGCCAACCACGCCTTGCCAATGGGCTTGGGGTGGCGGCGTGGCATGGCAGCAAAACGATTTTTATTCAGAAACAATGTTGGCGCGGAAACACCAAGCGCCGGGACAGGCTGTCGAGTTGGTGGAGCAGACGCCGCACCTGACAGGCTACAAACCAGAGGGCGTTTTATCTTCTTCCCGGCCTTTGCGGGTGAAAGGTGTCAATGGCACAATGTGGCCCTGCGCCCTGCCTCAAGGAAAACTGGGTTTGTACCATCCCTGGCGGAGACCTTCGGCAACAGCTGCAAGCAACGCTATCATACTCCAGTTATTCCACGGCGCTGAACAATATTGAAGGGCGTTTGAACGCATTATTTCCGTGGGATGAGAAGCAGGATTTCTAAGCAGGCAAGCGGGCTATATGCTTTTTTGTGTGGTTATTTTGAAAATTAATCACACATTAAAATCTAATTCTTCCTGAATTGAGCTGTTCCTAGTGTGGAGCCGCAATTTTAACAGATTGCGGTTATTTCATTCCAAGGAGGAAAAACCTGATGAAACAATATCGTTTATATCGTTGGTGCCGTCGTTATCGTTCTGGCTATCTGTCGTTTCTGGGCTTTCGTTAGCCATTTCGCGGCGGGCTTTTGGCCGCCGGTGGACAAAAGTGAGACGAGCGGTACGTCGTGGCTCGCGACGTACCTGCCAGCCCTCATCCGATTAGTTTTATTACTCCTCGCTCTTGTATACCCAGCTTGATATTTTTCGCATTACCCCCCTGCTGATCTAAATTACCCCGTCGGCCTGAGGCCTCGCTGTCCTGCGTGCCATAGCCGAGTTGTGTCAGTATGCCTCGTTATGTTGGCCCCAGAGGCAGGGACCTGTCCATTCGCTGGAAGCCAGGTGACGCCGAAAGTTTGGGGCACAATGCCGGGCATCTTGAATGGCTTGCCATCGGGTAACTGACCGGGTGACGAACATGTTCTGCGCGCGAGAGAGAAATTGCGGATCGGTGAAACATGTCGGCGACCAATAGATGCGGCTGGCGGGTACATCTGCCTGGTTGAGGCCGCAAGCACCTGTTCCTGGGCAGCGATGCGGTCCAGGGGTACGTCAATCAAGGCATAGATTTCCTCTTCGCCGTGCATCTCGTCCTGCGTTGTCAGCCCCAGATCAGGGTCCTGTGCCATCTGCGTCTGCGCCAGGTGTGCATCAGCGCTGCGAAAATCGCATCGCCGTTGGCACAATCTGCCACTGCCTTGCGTCGGCGCAGGTATGAATTTGACGAGGGTGTTTTGATGCCGGGAGAGATTGCCGCTGCGCTCGCGGAACAAAAACCAATCAACGTCCAAATTTCGGCACCATGCTGCCATCATCGCCAAAAGACCGCTTCATAGAGCGCGACATCAAACTATCTGACCCCTGGCCGCCACGCCTCCTCCCGTGCCCAGCGCCAACAGCGCGCCGATAACGCCCCAGAGTGTGCCGGCGATGGGAATCGCCGAATTGAAATGCCGGTTGCGAACGGGCGGCCGATCCTCGAAGCCGGGGATATAGCGCAGCCCGCCGACCGGACTCGCCCACCGCGCCAAATCCTGGTTGTTTTTTCAAGGGGCGTTTGCCCGAAACGGAGAAGCCGCACCATGATCAGTTTGGGGTTAGAGCGTGGTAAAACATCCCAGCCCAGGCCCAAGCTTTTCCAAGGTGCCGGGGCGAAAGTTCTCGATCAGGTATTTTCGTATCAGCAAGGCAATTCCTTGAGGATCTTCAGTCCATCCTGATGCTGAGGTTTCAGCGTTTCAGGGGAGCGCTTGTTCGCGCCTGACGAACCACCACAGCGAGGTACCCTCATCAGCTTGCGCCATTTGACGGGCGGATCACCGCCGTCGGGAGATTCGACCTGATGACATCGCGCCAAAAATTCGGCCGAGATGCGGGCGCGAAGGGCCAGCGATCAGGGTGCCAAGCCGACAACCTTTTAGACCTGCCAGCGGCTTGTCCGTTGGGCGTGTTCACTGGTTCATCGGCTGGCGTGTAGCTCATTGGGCGCTCCGTTCAGGAAAGTGGCGCGCCCAGTCTATCGATGGCGCACCGGCCGGGATAGCGCGGTGTGCGCTTGCCGGCGATAACGGACAGAAAGAGTTTACCTCAGGTAATCCTGGGCAGGGCGAGGCTCGCTGAGGATAGCCGAGCTTTCTGGCTGCGTAGTGCCACGTAGATGTCCCTGCCGCGGCTTGTCAGCACGGTGGTTCGTTCATTCAGTTTGACATTCTTGCTGGCCCGATAGGCTTTGGCCCCCGCGATAAATCGCAGCCGCGCCAAAGCCAAGGCTGACCACGCCAATGATGCCGGGCCGGGTGATGCCCTGCGCAGCAACAAGTCAACCCGCACCAAAAGACCATCAAACTGATCCCGGGTAGTCAGGTTCTGATTTTTTGAAGACATTCATTAAATCTTTCAACATGTGAGTTTACCTTGATTGTATGGTTGTAATGGGGTCAGAGGCTTTTCTGCAACGCCCTATCAACTCTTGTTTACGCAGGTTCGAGCGGCCGGCGATATCGAGAACGCGCTTTTTGGTCATCTGAGCTCATCTTGGTTGGTCTTCCTTCAACGAGGCTGCGCGGGGGCACGCCTTTTCTACTAGCCCGCTGCGCGCTCGCAGAGCACTTCGAGAATGTGCTTGGCTTGGCAGGCTTTTCCGTACCAAGAGCCTCCCGTGGCGATTGCCAACCACCGGATTGTTGTGTCACCGTAGCCCTACGCGCGGGCTTCCGCCTTCCTCTTCAGGTTACGCCTTTGCGCTCATAACTCTGCTCGATATGTTCGGGCTTGCTCTTTTCTGCGTGTTTCGGTATTATTTTTCTTTGCTTCCACGGGTCATGGGTCACCTGCCTGAATGGGTCGGCTTTCGTGTCTTATTAGGACTGGAAAGCAGGGGTGCTGGTTCAGCTTATTAGTGTCTTTTCTGCGGCCATGTTTGGGTGAGCTACGCATAGTCACCTCCAAGAAATAGTTAGGAACCTTTTGCCGTTGGGCGTTTTGCTCACATATTTTCAAGCCGCCAGAGGAGATGAATAATGTCGAACAACCAGAAATCCAGTGAACTAGCAGGGACAGATTAGCCCTGGACCGTAGAACAGCAACAAAAAAATCGAGCAAGCTGAAAGTGCTCGCGAAGAGCGGACCGGCGAGGGCGCTTACCACTAATACCGGGAACGCGCATCGCGGATAAATCAAAAACACCTTGAAAAGCTGGGCCTAACGTTGGCCGTCTTTGCTAGAAGATTTCCATCTATGGGCGTGAGAAAATCACGCATTTTGATCACCGAGCGCATTCCCGAACGCGTGGTGCATGCCCGCGGTTGCGGCGGGCGCATGGCTATTTCCAGGTCTGATGAGCGCTGAGCGAGTTGACCAAGCGATTTTCTTAACGACCCGCGAAAAAAACGCCAGTATTCGTGCGTTTCTTTCCACGCGTACAGGGCCCCAGAGGCTCGGCTGAATACCGTCAGGGATGTGCGACTGGTTTTCGCGACCAAGTTCTATACCGACGAAGGCAACTTCGATCGGTGGGCAACAACATGCCGGGTTCTTTATCAGACGCAATCAAGTTCCGGATTTTGTCCATGCGGTAAAAACCCGAGCCGCATAATGAGATACCCACGGCCAGTCGCCCACGACACCTGTCTGGGACTTTTTCGTGTCCCTGACGCCCGAGTCGCGCATAGGGTGCTCTGGACCATGTCCGATCGCGCTATTCCAGTCAAGTACCGAGCCATGCAGGGCTTTGGCGTGCATACGTTCCGGATGGTTAATGCCGAGGCAAGTCGGTGTTCCGCAAGTTTCATTTGGCGTTCCGGTCTCTGGGGTATTTTTTCACTGGTTTGGGATGAGGCGCAAAAGCTGGCGGGCAAGGACCCGGATTTTCAAACCGCGAAGAACCTCTGGGAAGATATTCCAGAATGGCGATGAACCCGGAATGGGAATTGGGCCTGCAAGTAGTGCCAGAGGAAAGACAACACAAGTTCGATTTTCGATCTGCTCGAATCCGACCAAACTGATCCCAGGAGTTGGTGCCATTTCAAGGTAGCGGCAAGATGGACCTTGAAATTCGCAACCGGACAACTATTTTAGCCGAGACCGAGCAGGCCGCTTTCCACATTTGGCCATATCGTGCCTGCATTTTGATGTCAGTAACGAGCAAACGCTGCTTCAGGGGCGGCCTGTTTTCTTATACCGATACCCAAGTTGCTGCGCCTGGGCGGCCCAACTTCAACGAGCTGCCGATTCAAACCGCCCCGTGTGTCCGTTCCCATAACAACCAGCGTGATGCCCGCCCTGCATCCGGGCAGACTATCAACAAGGGCCAGGCCTCACTACGAGCCGAACGCGATAGATGGTGGGCTGGCACCGAAGGGAGACCCCGCCGGCACCGCAGCGGCGCGGTTTGAGAGTTATCCTAAAAGATTTCGCGGAGTAAAATCCGCAAGCCGCATTGGAATCCTTGGCGACCATTTTCTCCCAGCGCAGTGTTCTGGAGCAGCGATGAGCGGATCCGAGAAAAGAAACACATCATCGCCGCTTACAGTTTTGAGCTGGCAAGGTGGAGCGCGTGTTTATTCCGTGAGCGTGCAGTGTGAATGAGATCCTCGCCAATATCGACATTGCAACTGGCCTCGCGAGTGGCCGCGAATGTGGGCGTCCAGGCACCTTTCCGGCTCGAGCGGCTGGGCGCGCAAAAAAAGGCACCGGAAAGCCGTCCCCGGCGTTGAGCCAGATGAACCTGTATCTGGGCAATATCAAGTCCGCGCAAGGTGGCGATTCTGATTGCCGAAGGCGTTCAAGGGCGCAGACATCCGACGCCATGCTGGCGGGCGCTGAAGAAAGAGGGGGCCATGGCCAAAATTGATTGCCCCATCGGGCGCGCGGTAAAAGCGCTGAAGGCCAAGATGCTGGAGCCGGATGGCCGTCCATGGAAAGGCCTCCCCGTCGATAGCTTTTGATGCCATTTTCGTCCCCCGGTGATGCAGCCGATGCTCAAGGCTTTTTGAAGGTAATGGCGTGGCGCTGCATTACTTGCTGGAAGCATACAAACACCTTGAAAGCCATCGCCCTTGGTGGCAAGTCGGTGGATCTGGCGGCCAAGCTGGCTTTGCAAGCGATTGAAGGGCTTTGCTGCCGGGGCAAGGATGCGAAAAAGCCATTAACACCCGACTTTTTCGCGGCGATAGCCAATCAACGCGTCTGGGCTCGGGAAGAGAAAGCCAAAGCCATGCCAGCCTGATACAGAGTTTTAAGCGGTCCCATCATCCGCTTTCACCCATTTGGCCTTTTTAGCCAATGGTGTTTTTTTGTTTGCCCGGCGAAGCCGGCAAACCCGTCACCTTGAAAGAAGGTGGAGTCACCCCGACCGAGGGGAAAGACAATCTGAAATGGCAAGGGGCGTCACTGGCCAACGGTGGGTCTGAAGGGAAGCCATAGGAAGCCCGAGGGACGTAGCGCAAGCGAACCTGATTCGGGGGCTACAGGGGTAAGCGTGCAAAATGAGCGCAAAGGCCGATACTCGGTCAGCTGTATGACGTGCTTGAGGACGGTCTATCGTGCAGGGGAGCCGGTGCAGTAACCGGGAAGCCTGACCCCGTACTCATGAAAGAAGCCGTCAGTGCTCAAGGCGCAAAGCCAAAGCAGTGATGGGGCGAGGTGGCAGATGACGCCGTAGTTAGTTGATGAATGTTCTTGGCCTGTGAAGCCCGCGGTTAACGGTTGTGGAGGGCAAAACCGGAACGGCCCGAGCCGCGAGGTTGCTGGGATGGGGTTGCCTGCCGAGGCGTAGCCGGAGCGGGCAGTGAAGGCGGAAGTAAATATTGAACAGGTCACGACCCTGTAAAAGAGGGAACAGCGTGATGCACAAGCCGTCCGACGGGACGGGGGAGACAGGACGGAGCCAGCCGGGAACGGTGCGCGAAGCCTGCTTTCTGGATCAGGGAGTACAGCAATTGCTGGGGCGGACAGATGCGTTCATCGCTAGCCCCCGCGCAACAGTATGACTGGAAGATTCCAGCGCTGATTCATCGGCACAGGCAAGGACCGACACGAGCAATGGGCATGAGGAAAATACTGACAGTCTGTACGGGCGCCTGCTATCGCAGCTGAGTCCTGTATGAAGCTTCAGACACGTGAGGCGGCAACAAGGTGCGGCCGAATAGATGGGGCAGAGGCCTGAATGCGTTCGAAAAGCGAACCTGGAGGGTGGAGCTGTTCGGCCTGTTGTCCGAACTGAAGGAGAAGCGCTACGCGCTCAAACCGGTACGCGAGTGACTCTGCCGAAACGGACGGAGGCGACGGCTGCTGGGCATTCCCGACCGTTCGGGACCGCGTTGTTGCAACAAGCACTGCGTACCCTGCTGGAACCGATCTTTCGACGGTGATTTCCATCCGTCGAGCTATGGCTACCGCCCGGGCCGCAGCGCCCATCAGGCTTCAGCAAAGCGCAACTGTTCATTCGCCGCTACCAGCGTCACTGGGTAAGTGGATATGGACCTGTCCAAATGGCTTCGACACGCTGGGACCATGACCTGATCCTGCCGCCCAGTTCCGGCGTTTAAGGTGACGATGCAGCGTGGTGGGCCTGCTGGAAACAGTTCCCTGAACAGCGGGCCGTGATGGTTGGACACCGTACCGAGGCCACGGAGCGTGGCAGCCCGCAAGGCGGCTCATCAGTCCACTGATTGCGAACGTCTATCTGGATGCCTTCGATCAGTTTCATGAAAAAGCCCGGGGTTCACCGGATCGGTCCGCTACGCGGATGGATTTCTTGATCCTGTGTTGGCTACGGGGCGGGCATCGGAAAATGCGCTGAACGTTAGCCACGGCGGTTATTGAAGGTGAACCTGGGCTGACAGTCAACCGCAGCAAGGACCATCTGGCACACAGCCGGGAAGGTATTCCACTTCCTCGGGTAGTCATTTTCATCGTGGCTATACGCGAATCCAGATGAAGAAGCTGAAGGGACTGAAGCCAAGCTGAGTGGATGACCCGCCGCAACTCGGGGCAAGGATCTGGGCAGCTCATCGCCGAGCTCAAACCGGTTGCTGGCGTGGCTTTCATCAACTACTTCAGGCGTCACCAAACTGTACGCGGGTAATGAAGCAGTTGATGGGTGGCCTACCAGGCCGGTTTACGCTGCGTTACAGCTGAAAAAACAGTGGAAGGAAACCGGCCATCGCGCCTGCACCGGGCGACTGAAACCAACTGGGGCCTGCGCCCGCCGTTTCAGTTTATCCGGGAATGCAAAGTTGGCGCATGGCGCCGCATGTCACTGGCAAGCTTACGCCATGCCCAATCGCGGGTTGCACGACGAAACTGGGCTGAATCGACCTAAGCCACTTTCACGAGAGGCAGGGAACTCTGTGTCCCCTGTAATTTAGGGATTAAATGTTTTACAATGAGCCGTATTTACGAAGGCCCGTACGTTACGGTTCTGTGAGAGGGATGGGGCGGCAACGGCCTCACCCTAAACTCGATGTCCTTTGGCATTTCAGGGGCGCACGTAAAAACCTTTTATATCCCCGCGCCGTTACTCAAATCAGCCACAAAACTATTCAATAATGGAAGCCGTTAAAAATGTCTTGCATTGGGGAAGTGGATAAAATAGCGACGCTGAAACAGGCGAAGTTTTTCTTTGATCTGTCCGATATCGAAAAAACCAGGGGGGCCAACCCCGGGGGGGTGGGTAACCCCTTCGGGGGAACTGGTATTTTTAAAATCCTCTCTTTTTCCTGGTTGTTG
>Ga0163217_1024754_pt1 | contig 11887 bp, 5 predicted proteins | sample SynspAceP_FD_185933 | JGI IMG/M metagenome (GOLD analysis project Ga0163217, IMG submission 185933) | Saline lake microbial communities from Ace Lake in Antarctica - Synechococcus sp. Ace-P (PacBio error correction) | ecosystem: Environmental > Aquatic > Non-marine Saline and Alkaline > Saline ... | reverse complement strand
TGGTGAGAGAGGATCACCGTCCGAGTGGCGCCAAACAAGGGGCGTGTAATCCCCGAGAGTGGGGTCGAAGAAGACAACGAGCGGGTGGCAGGCAAAGGGACCCAACAGTGGAGTCCGTGTGCATCCCCGGCCAGGGGACCTAGGGCCCGCTGACGGCCACCGTGCGTGTGGCGCAGGAAAAGGATGAGTTTTCAGGCTCATATAGGGAGAAAGTCTGCTAGTCTTGTGACCGGCTGCGTGCGGTGCCGCCCCGTATGGTGAAGGAATGCCTTGACCGCTTGACAGTTATCATGTTCAATATGGCATGTTTGGCCATGTTACCGAGTGGTTGAGGAAAAACCGGAAACGGGGTTACAATAGGTCCATAAGCGTGGCACCTGGCCAAGGCGCCTAACCACGGTAGGTCGACGGTCGGAGGACGTAGGTGAGCGCAAGTAATCCGCCACTGGACCAAACGAACCTCCAGCAACACCCTGTCAAGCTGAATGTGATCTCAAAGATGAATCTCAAGAGCCTATTGATTCGAGAAATTACTGACAAAAGTTGCGTCGCTCTTACTCAAAATACAATGGTTTATTGTTGGGGGAACACGGCAAAAGGCGTACGCTCCGACGCAACGAAAGTCACTTCAAAACTTGTCATCAAGCCGTGAGACAATTTCACTTAAAGCTGTGCTCTCTCTCTTTTTCCTTATGCTCCTCCGGTAGGCACAGTAAGAAGGGTTTACTGCTTGTTGTTTCGACAATTAAACTTACCCGAAGGTATGATCGCGTCTTGCTATTTCCGTGCGAGACAAACACAGCGAGTAACGCTCTTAGAAAACTGGTCCTCTTTGCGTGTCGGGTTCACCCACAACGTATTATGCCGCTAAATTCAAAAGGCCTGATTACCATTGTAGTTAATAACCTATATCGATTCAAGCGCTCAGGAAAAGAGTTCACGTAGTACTGTCACTTCGAACGTTGACTCGGATATGAGTAATCATTCTGCATGACAGATCGATAAGTGCCTCATTGGTGCAGAAGATAAGCTCGCGGTCTTCCTCGGCTGATTATGATACCACGCGGAAGGCTGGGCGGACATCTACGTATTAAATAGGAAAGTAAAACACTTCAAGTCATCAACAGGCCAAACATGGTTGACACAACTCACCTTGACAAATAACACTGTATTATAGATCGGAAAGCATAAAAACATTCAGCCGGATACCACGGCGTACTTCCATTTATTTGACGCATATCCATCGATAACGGAGTCTCTGCTGGTGCGCGGCGTGCGATCACCGCCGGGTTAATTCTTGATCATCGTCACAGCCAAAATTTGAATGGGGTGGCGTTTATTGCCCCTCTTAGGCATTGGGCTTTGTGACTGCTCAAAGTGATTAATAGCCGAAAGGCGGGATTTTTTCGCGATAAGGCACACAAAAAAACGTTTTGCGTATGTGCAAGGTATTTCGTTATTTCATGGGCGCTCTCTTCGATATGGAACAGATGGCTTGATTGTAACTATTTCACCCACCCCGCTGCTTTCGACGCGGCGCACGATGGCCACCTGCTTTTGCTTAGCCCAACCTGTTTTCATTGATATTGTATTTCCTAAAGTATAACGAATCATCTTGCAGTTATAGGAATATTAAATTCATCCTTTTAACTTTTCACCACAGAACCGTATCTGAGCACGGAGTCTTGTATCCATCTTGTGTTCCGTGTCTGCGCCCGTCCGTACACCTCTCTAGACTTTAATACAATCTGAAATCTTCTGTACTAGACCAGTAGGGAAAACGCTCTCAAAGAATGGCCTTGGAATGTTTGTCTCGAATATCCTGTGTGTTGAGAAATTGAGAACCGCCGAGAAAAAATCGTACTCGGCTGGAGGGAGACGGAATATAAAATGTCGCCAATTGATGCTGTTACGGACACACCCCTCTTCGGTGTGAGCAAGCGAAACAGGCCTAACACGGTTTAGAGGTCGATACCCGGCTCTAATAATATCGATGCCGCTGTAGGCGTTCTATTGACGTCGATCGAAAGATAGAGATAGTCTAGCGCTTGGACAGGCGAGACTTTGACCAAGGAAAGCCTGGCGCACAAGTTGTTCTCATCTCACCCAAAAAATGATTCGGATGTCATAGCGATATAGTGCTCGCAGATTTATAACACCATAAAGAAAAAACCGTGCGCAATTAAACGAGATATACAGGCAGTGAAAAGACAGTAGGACGAATAGTAATGTGAAAAAACGAGCGCTGCTCTACTTTAATTATGAGAGCTTCGACAATAAAACCCCACTAGATCTATAGATAAGTCAATAAAGTGCAACTAGCTTTCTGTAACTCACGTCAGCACATAGAGCGACAGTGGCTTAACATTAGCATATTCAATAATTGTACTCTTACCGCTTTCAAAGGTCTTCTGCATATTACACGTCTTCGTGAGGTTTTACTCGGGTGGTCCTTCATCCGAAGGGTACGTGCTATTACTGCAGCTTAATATCCTCGACTCTCTATGTTATTTTATACCTTCAATACCATATAGGCCAGTTACATCGACTTCACATCGATCCGTGTGAACAAAAAGAGTCCTTCGTTTATGTTACTTGCATGACCTCTATGGGAAACTGTTGATTAGCAGTAAGGGCATCAAACTTCACCTATACGGTGAGCGATGGTAACGAAATGGCGCAATAAGGTCGCACACATCCCATCTCCTATCTGAAAGAGCTCCTATACAACACAGAGACCAAGCAAGAGCAGGATCTGATATTATTATAGCAACTTAGGTGTGAAGACATCGAAGGGCAGCGTTATATCTCACAATTCAACCTCCATGGTTTTCTCTTATGTTTCAGATCACGATACAACGTCCATACTCATCTCATACAGGTGATTAGAGCGGTATTACCAGATGGTCACGCGTTTTTCCGTTAACACTTACGGAGGCGTTGTCCGTGCTCAGCAGGTACAGGGAGAACTTAACAGCCTAAGTTTTAACACCGACTTTAATTTACATGCACGGGACATCAAACGTTGTTTGAGTTATGGGGCCCTTCGTCTTCCTTAGGATCTCGGTTCGGGATTTAGTCGACTAGGCTGTGCGTGTTCTAGACTATACAATACCGTGCGTACTTATCAATATGCGCTGCTACGAAACAAAAGAGATTACAATAGCGAATTTCCGAGAAGTGCCCACTGGGATGGTGGGTCGCTGTGTGCACCAGATTGGCTTTGTTAGTAAGCTGATCTTGTTATGTCGAGATCCTCGCGCTTCGACGCCCCGAGAGGAGACATCCTCCAGCAATAATGGCGTTTCGTCATAAATATGTATGGCGCATATGTTCCAATTATTACGATTTCATGGTTATGTGACACTTGAATGGGAAAAACAAACATCTGTGGCAGAGCAGCGTTCTATTTAGGCCACAATCCCATCATTTCTCACAACCAGTCCATGAGGATTTACATCGTACCATTTTGGTTTTTCCTGAGTGCCCCATTCTAGTAAAAGCGGGCGGCTATCAAAAAATCAGTGGAAGGGCTTTTATTATGGGATTTGATCTAATGGCGACATCTACTAATCTTTTCCTCTTCTCCTTCTTTGACTCTGTTGTATCAGGGTAACAGTTAGGATTCGTGTTGATTGTGTGATCTGTAGAAGAAGGATAGTTGCTGTCTTGTAGGGTAATCAACAATATAAAACATCCCTTGCACTGCGGAGCAATTTTAAGGTGTCGCCTTTTAATGCCAGCCCAAAAAGTCTAGATTGAAAATCATTAGAGAGTTTGTTCGGCATTGTTGAATAGCCATAGAAACCAACAACCTGGGCTGTTTGTCTCAGCATAAATCAGGGTTGGTATCCCCTAAAATTTCCATGCCTAGTCTCTACTACCCGAGGATGGCGGCTTGTCCAGGTATGCATCATCCAGATGGTGGCTAATGCGGCTCTCCGATGACCAATTTCTCAGAGAACACGGTATTTAGCCTTGAATAATGTGCCCCAGACGCAAGCGTTACAGGACCAACGCCCCTGCCTTCTGAATCCGAGAATCTCGTCTCTACAATCTACACACTACAAATGATGATGTCGCTAGGAGCATTATGATAGTTGATATACGTTCAGAGGACTCGCGACCTAGGTCTCGACATTATTAATCCGATCGAGACGAAGGTTCAACAAAGCAAAGATAACGATGCTCAAAACCCACCGTAAATGCATTTTCGACTCTTATATCATATTTCAATGTCGGGTGGTGAACTTCGACAAATAAGACTCTCTGATATCTACCGAAACCGAACCGGCTCCTCGCTAAATATTCTGAATGGAATGAATCTGGTAGTGATTTAGAATGGTTCAAACACCAGAAAATAGCGATTGGAGACATTTGTGTAGTATTTCAGTTCTCGAAAAATAGAGAAGAGTCGCCCTCCCTCCAAACAGATTGTAGCAAATAAATCACTCTCGAAATACTTTTGCTTTGAGTTTCTTTATTTTCTCGCCTCAAGTCAATAAGGGCGTGTCTGACTATACGATGGTGAGTTTGGATATTTAGCTGTGTCGCCCATCATCTTATTTTCTCAGGATCATGTTTGTGATCGCTCAATTTTGCGGAGTGCCAGATTCACTCTCCTTCCAGTTATCTCCCTTGTTACCGGAACGGTGTATAGATACTCTCTCACTCGTGGAGTAAACCTGATGGATTGAAAGCACCAGATCACATGCACCTAGTGGTAACAAATGGCACAAGGCGTTCCAACACTGCTTATGTACTCTCACTGTAAGCTCACAAATATGAAATTCGAACTGACACAAACGCCTAAGCTCGGTAGATGTGGGTAAGAAGCCTTTATTGTGCATAGAGCGTGTGTTGAGGGCCGTTTTTTCAAATCACCTCACATGTGCTTTTGGTTCTAACGATACACTAATTAAAAATTCGCTGATTCCATTCAAAGCATGGGGATTCTTGCCTTGAGCTTCCTGAGTTTATCCAAATTGCGGTCATTCTGTTTGACTTATCTAGGATGCATGATATTTAGACTGTACAGTTGGTTCAATTCGTTTTCTTTCGCCTTAAGGTGTAAATCAACACATCTCTCTCATGCAACTCTTAGCACTTACTATTGGATTTAAAGAAATTCTTGACTCACTTCATTGCAAATTAAAATGCGGGGGTAGGATTGGGAAGTACTGATCCAGTAAGCCTTTTCGTTTACAGTCGATCGGCTCGGATTTACAGGTCGGCTACATAAGTACGTGTCTTTTTCTCTCTCATCTGATTCGGATAAACGGCTCTGCAAAGGCTCTTCAAGGCATGTAGATTATACAGAGTATGCTATTTCAACCTACACGTGATTCATAATTGGTTTATTACCGGCGGATTCCTGGAGTAGTGCACTTTCAGGCTGACGAAGTTTGTCTTCATTGCTCAGGCCCGACACGATATTGCCTCAAGGGGTAGTGTTATTTACCCTAAAAACATTCAAGGACATCAATTAACTGGTTACCCTGTTCAAATCAAGAAGAATTTTCAAGATATGTATTAAGTCCTTGAGGTTCGGATTGGGCCGGAGACTTTTAGCAATATGGATTGAGAATATGACGCGGTGGCGGCACATGGAACCACATGGGTCAATCACTGGAACTGGATGGTGTAGTATGCGATAGGTGCGATTGAGAAACTTATGGCACACAAAGCACAGCAGCAGGTTTTATTGGGCTCATCATCAGAAAATTACGGACAACTAATGCGTGATTTAAACACGTTATATACAGAAGAAGGTTGTGACGCTCGGGTGTGTCGCAAGTCATAAGAGATTTGGAGGCGCTCACAGGGATTAAAAAGACAGAATTAACAAAGCCATTCCACACCATCGAGATGGAGGATGTTTTTTTTTTGCATTCGTTGCCCGGAGTTTATATTTACTCAACCCAAGCAACGCGCTCTCTCTCTTTACTCTTCGGGTCCTCCTCGGCATGATTCAATAGTAGATGCCATGCGGAAAGGGTTGATTCTGTTGAGAGAGATCGTAAGTGCGTATTGCGGGAAAAATACGCGATCAACAATTTAGAACCAATGCCTCTGATTTTTGTGCGCCTTTTGATTTATTCACACTATAAAAAAACCGTGTAAATCAGGTGTTTGGATAGTATTGGATGAGCCAAATATTAGGTTAACCCCTTGCCTGATGGTCTTTCCTGGTTCCTGTTCCTGCCTATAATATGAAATGATTCGTCATGCGGCCTTAAAATTTCAATAGCGGGGCGCCGCGACTATTTTACTGTTCCATCATATCGCCATCACTCCTCGTTGCTAATGTTCCTCGTTTGCTCTGTCGACACAAAATACAATCGGCGTTCATCAAGCAAAAAAGACTTCCTTTACCATGCGGTGGCCCAGCAGCTCTCGCAACCGCCTCTGGTCACACAGCCTATTGATTTAGCCGGCGAGAATTCTCACGTTCACCGAAGAGCGGGACGTTTTCAATATATGAAAATATTTCTCTGTGTGGTTGTGCGGACAGTAGAGCAGGTCAACTATTGGATAGTGTATTTATTGAGTTATCGCGATCAAGCAAGAAGGTAAACCTTCGCCATCTATACAGTCGTATTACCTAACATGCCAGATGCGAAGGCTTTAACGTGGAATATTCGACGGCTCTATTAGACTCAGTTGCTCATTGAAGGATCGTTACATCTCGCGTCATGCGTGTCAGCATATTCCTTAGCAGCCACAACCTACGTCCATCTATACATATTAACATGTCGGTAACCGGTACACTATACGTCGCTAAAGTTGGTTATAGAGGCCTCTTTCTCACATCGAAAAGCTGGACCCGAGCCATACTCTCTCGTGCGTGAATTCCTGTGCTAACTCGCGTATGGATTATGTAGTGTTTTTCGACACTCAAAAAGACCGATGGAAGTGATTTTTGAGGAGAAAAGGGCCCACATAACAAACACGATATGCGCCCATTAAATACACTATAACCGGTCGCTGGAATATTTCGGGTCGACGACTGAGGCATGTCTCTTTCAGCCGAAAAAGTTATATCGATATCTTAGCTAAATTGCTTCTATGGTATGTGACATCTAGCGAAAATTGGCGAGCCAATTTGTTACCAGGGGTTGCAGCAGCGCATGTGCGTGAGGTATTACTTACACAGTCTCCACTGTCGGCCAATACTCTGGGGCATTGTGTCGATAACAGCGTATCGAGATCAAGACCGAATTGGTTGTGGCGCTATCGTAGACAAAAATAATACAGATGATTGTCGGACTGCGTGTATTGGCAATGCTAAAGGGGAAAAACGCACCCTTGCTTCCTATAGGACTAAGAGACAGAAGAATTTACCCTAATCGGCTCTGAGAAGCTTTTGAACCACCAGAGAATCTTCGGCGTGAGTTTCACTGCTTGGAAGGTGTGTCGTGCTGTGAGCTTTAAGCGACATAGTTTTATAATTGCATGTCTTCAAATGAGTTACTTTTCTCGAGTTAGAATCTGTAATGTGTGCTCAGACATTAGTTTCGTGACTCGTCTAGTGAGTCTTATCTAGAATTTCAACATGATGACGACTCTTCTAGACCGTTGCGTGATCTCTTAGTTAAAGATCGGAGTTTTTCTCTCTCGACTAGGAATGGCACTAATCGAACTTTCGGATGAGTTGACACAAGTTTTTCTTACTCTGGACTAATATTGTAGGATCGCTACATTTACTCGAGAACAATAGCCAATGGCGTTTAATTGTGGCTCAGCGTGCAACTATCTGTGGGGAGAAGGAGTCGAAACTATCGCGATTCAGAAAGTCACCCTTGTCCATCTGCTACATGCTCTTTTCTGTCTCTCCTCCAGTTGATCTAGTGTTGTTTGCACTAAGAGGATAGACCTATGCGTTTCATCGACACGCCCTTGAGATTTCGCGCGTGGGCACAGGATGTTTCGTACGCCTAGGTGTTGCTCACCCAACCCTTGAGTTCCGCACCATCCTAAAAATAACACCGAGCCCATTGGTATTTGTGTTTGTCAGTTAATGCAAGGACGGAGCACACAATTCTTTTGTCTCTAGTAATTTCTACAGCAGTTTTTGACTCCACTAGTGCCTACTATGAGAGTTGTCAGCTTTTTGATTAGATTTCCAATGGCTGGTACCGCTCAGAGGAAACATTGTTAACTAAAAGACACCTGCGTCAATCCATGGAAATCCTATTAACACTGATGCCATTATCACTGTTCAAATTCTTAGGAACCATTTGAGATATTTTACACTGCCAAAAGACACAGTCATATCGTCGAATTAACTTAGTCTAGCATAGATTTGAAATTCCGTGGGCCGGGACACAGAGAGAATTCCCTACTGGTTATGGTCAGATCACTGACGAGATGGTTTGGTTTGTAGGCCGCTAGATTTACTCGCAATATTACTTCGGAACAAATAGGGAATCGTAATTGATGGAAAATCAGAGTACAGCAGAGTAAATGGCTCTGCTCGGGTCTCAGTCAGCACTTCAAAAAGCAACGGATGTTGCCAGGGTTAAGGGCCCACAGTGGGTGACAGTATGCATGAATCCCCGATGGGCAATCAGCTTGAGACAAAGTCCATGCAGTAAACCCCTGCATGGGCACGTTTAGCTTGCCACTTTGCCCCCTCCGGCGTTTGATAGTATGATCTAGATCAACCAGCAAGCCCGCAAGTAAGAAGCTAACGGGCGTGGTGAGCTAGCCATACTGGGCTGGGCGCGCCGGCGGGCGGCCCCATGGTATCGTCCACGAGGAATACTCACGCGATGCAAGCGGTGACCAACGCTGCTGTCCGGTAATGTGTAAACGGAAAAAAAACACGGAACCCAAACCCAAATGCTGCAACCATGGTCTTTAAGGATCACTGAAAACCGGTCCAGTATACACGTAGGAGCGAGGTACCCACTGCTTGATGTCGTTCTTTCCAGAGGCCTTATTAGAAATTGTGATGTAGAGACAATTAATATTCGCTGGGCCTAAAATTCAAAGCTGGACGGCGCAACAGACGCTCCACAGAAACCTGCATTATATGTCGCGTTAGAAACGCCAACCAAAGCTCATGCTCAACCAGGGAAGGGCTATGAAGGGACTATTCAATCCTCAGAAAAAAGAACTACACCAGCAATCAAAGAAATAAAGGGACTCTGTTTCCTCCGTCTTTTCGTAAATACCGGCACACAGACCATTGTCAGTTAACAAGGCATTTCAATATGATTGTGGAACGAACCACTCCATCACCGTACGGAAGTGACGGACGTTCTAGCATCAAAAGCAGAGTATTGGAATCTTCTGGTGTGTTATAAAGCAACTCGCGGATGTTCATCAGGAAGCAACGGGGTTAAAAGGAGTGCGCTGGAGTGTGTCGTACATACTGTTCGAGAAAGCAAATCAACAGGAGTACTCGATTAAGGCCCTTGCAGTATAATGGAGACCCTATTCCTACGCATGCGCCTGCACTTGAGGCCTCAAAGGCACAAGATTAGGAAAACACAAACATATCGGGCTAACCACCAATAATACCTATGAACAGTTTTGAAGGCTCGCTTGCGTGGATGCGCGCAAATTACTTGCAGCTAAAACGTTCCTTTAGCGTGAGAAAACTTACCTGGATCTCAGCGAGGCGAGCTCTCCGGCTGCGACTCTACAATAAGTGAGGCCTGTCCGCGCAGATCTTGCAAAAGGTGAACAGCATGTTGGAAATTACCTGATTCACGTCCTCGCCGATGGTCCTAAGTTTGTCTCAGAGACCATCCAGGCAGGAGGGGAGGAAACATCAAGGCATGTCCTTGGTGAGGGAGGAACTCAGGTATGACGGCGAAAAAGAGCAGAATCCTCGGAGACGAGATCAGAGCACGTCACTCTCTGGGAACACGTGAAATACCAGATCTCCAAGCACTTCATCTACCCTGATGCTAGGCTACCCGAACCTATCTTCCCTATGGAGCGGAACCCAAGACAAGCAATGGCTGGATGTTCAGGGGCGATAACCCATGAGCTAGCCATCCCCTAACATGTCACCTCACGGCATCGCACATGTGGGCTTTGACCCACATTGGGAAACCCGTCAACAAATGTCGTGTCGCGCGACCTCCTTGATAGACTACGGAAACATGATCCAGATTTCGGCCTGGATAGGTATAGGCAATGCTACACAGGGAAGGTGGATAAACGCCCATTCCTTTTGGAGAAGATACGCGAGTACCAGTAATGGATGGCTTGAATGGAGGAAGAAACCCCCGGGAGCAAAAAGCGGGTAGGGTACCGACTGAGCAAAGGGTTTGCGAGATCTCGCGGGATTCATGGATGAGTTTTTCGTGCATATGAGATCGCCCTAGCACAGTTATGCGGTGGTGAGTCAACAAATCAGGAGTGGGCGAATTCGCTCTTGCGCCGAAATAGATGTGACGCGAGGCGTTGGCAGGGCGGTGGCGGAGGAAAGAATAATGAGCATGTATGGAGCCCACGCATCGCGCAGCCTTGGATTCTGAGTTACCAATGCAGAAAGGCCATTGGAAATCCTACTGCAGCTTAAGAGCACAATGATAGGGAGATTCGAGAAATTACTTGACAAAATGTGCCGGGTACGCTGCTTTACTTACAGAAACAATTACAATTGGTTTATTGTGGAAGAAGAAGGAGATGTCGAGTCACACGGCAAAAGGCGTACGAACACGAGCTACCGAACGATGTGACGATCTCTCTCGAATCAACTCCTGCTCTAACCATACAGTATCTTATTCGAGTTAATTGCCACAAATCCTTTGAGGTATAGTGGAATGTGGAGAAACAGCAGGACGAAGGAGTAGAGACGTAAGCGTTTCGAGTAGGAGCTGTAGCAACGCCTTTAGTGCCGGACGTGTTGACCGGCCCTCACAAAGGCTGCGTCAGTAAACAGAGGACCGTTGGATTAGGTGAGCTCTTCATGCCAGCTTGAGTATCAAGGAAGTGGCTCAGTGCATGCCAACATAAACGACGCTGCGAAGCCCAACGTTTCGTGCATAACTTGAAATCCGAATCGAATAGTGTCATCGTTGACTGAGATGATGCATCATCTATGGTTCAGACATCCAAGGTTGGGCGGACGCATTAACTCATAAATACACCTGCGTACAAAAGCACAATCCCACAAACACCAATCTACTCGGAATACACGGCACAAAATAAAACTATGGACAGTGATGAAGAGTGTAACTATTGCATACACAGTCACTCAGAGCACCCGTGTGACACAAACACCGCCATGGCCGCGATTTCGACACTAGAATATAGAATCCAAGACCATCAAAGGCATCCGCGAGATTCTCTGGTGGTACCGCCGTATCTTCTACAAAAGGGAATGGGCGTTATCCCCTTTAGGGTCAGGCGTGTGCCTAATAAGCCATAAGGCGAGGTTTATTCGCGGCGTCCCGAGAGCACAACACGCACGAGGCCGAATGAGATTCACTCCTCGTACTGCACGTTTCTAAATAAGCTCTCACACCCCATTGACGTCGTGATGAATAACAGGGATGTTGAATTGCAGGAGCCGTTGCGATGCGTCGGGTCGTGTCGGTCGATCGAAGGTGCGTCTCCTCGCTCGAACCGTAACCTGCATGACTAGTTCAATGTGAGCGGTCATGGACTCATATGCGTAGTGTGGAGTCCCGGAAAGGCAAGGTTTGCCGTGGGACGTTGTTTTTGGTTACACAAGTACAAGTGATGGAAAAAAATTTTTTTTTTTTTTTTGTTCTTGATGTATGCGCTTAACCGGAAGACCATTAGACAAAGATGGATGACTATTGTGAAAACGGCTCTTCATGGGGTGACGTCTTGCTTCAGTATCAGCAGTGGAACAGGAACCAACTCAGGCAGCCCAGCGTTTTATTTGACTCTCTATATC
>Ga0163217_1056483_pt1 | contig 11888 bp, 13 predicted proteins | sample SynspAceP_FD_185933 | JGI IMG/M metagenome (GOLD analysis project Ga0163217, IMG submission 185933) | Saline lake microbial communities from Ace Lake in Antarctica - Synechococcus sp. Ace-P (PacBio error correction) | ecosystem: Environmental > Aquatic > Non-marine Saline and Alkaline > Saline ... | reverse complement strand
GACGAGCGGCGCAATCTGCTGTGGCATCCGAAACGCCTGAGCCTTGGACCGTTTCCGCGCTGATTCTGGAACGGAAAAACCGCGATCTGGACCGGTTCTGTTCGCGCCGCCGTTTTCGGATGCAGGGGACAACGGCAGGTGAAAGGATGCGCCAGCGGATCGAGGAGCAGCGTGCGCCTGACATTGGGCATATGCAGGCGACGCTGCAGCGTGGTTATGCCGTGGTACGGGACGAAGACGGCGCGTTGCTGACCACCAAGGGCGACCGGCAAAGGGCCCGAACGCTCTCGGATCCAGGTTCGCCGTTATGGAGACCGCCTGCTGTTGGGGGCAAGGCAACCCAAGACGCCAAGCAAACCCCACGTCTCCGCCGGAAACAGGGCAGCCTGCTTTAATCCGCGCCCATGCCAGCGCCCGCGCGTCCATCATCCGCCGCCACAGCGGGGGGATCAGCGCGGCAACAGCCCATCAACAGGCACGGCACGCGGCAGCACCGCATATCCGCATTCAAGCCTGAGGGCCAGGACTAGGGCCGCGCCGGATTGGCGTGATGGTCGGAATGGCGCGGGCGGCGTTCAGCATCATGGCGCGGACCACAGTTGTGGCGCGTTCACGAATGATGCGGTCCGACAGGCTCCAACGTTCCGTCCCGCATCACTGCGCGGCGCAGGCCGTAATGCTGGATATAGTCCGACAGCAGGATTTGGCAGTTGGGCATAGGCGGCAATGCCGGTCAGGGCAGCCACCCCGCCCAAGCCCGCCAAGCGTAGAGGCCAGCAAGGGCCAGGGCCAGAAGCGCCCCTGCACCATGGCCCCATATTAGCGGATGGCTCCAGATTGGCAGGGGATTGCAGCGCGCTTGCGCAGGGCGGTTTCTGGCGCGCAAACCGGCCAGATACACCCGCCCAGCGTGCGAGCGTAGCGCCAAAAACCATGGCCAGCGGGGCCGAGGCCGTATCGTCACCGGGGCCGACATGCTGGTGATGCACCCGCAGATGGCTTGGAGGCGTGATGCCCATCAACCACCGCCCATAAACGCGCGCCCCAGAACCGCGCCATCCAGCGGCTAGGGCGATGGATCAACTCATGTGGCCACCGGATGGCCGATCTGACCCAGTGCCAGCCCCCCAAACCAAATCAGCGAGCAAGCCGCGTTGACCGCCCCCCATGGTCACTGTCGCCGCGATGGCGCGCAAAGCCAGCGCCAAGACCTGCCAGGCAGGATCAGCGCCAGCGTGACCGCCAGCGCCGTTGCTGCGGGGAATTCATCTGTGGTGCCCAGTTCTGCCGCGCAGCGCGCCGCATCAGGTGAATCGGCGCCCAAGTGAAAGGTTGATCATCGCAAAACCCCCGCCAGGGCCATAGCCCGCCACAAGACTTGCCGAGGATCAGCAGAACCAGTGGAAAAACTGTGCAAACTTGGAAACAGCGGGAACCATGGACAGGTGTCCGGGGCAAAGATCTTTATTAAGCAACGGGTTGCGCGTTGACCTTGCGCCAGAGATGGTTGCTTAAAGCCCCACTTCGGGACCAAGAACACATCAAACGGTTCAGGGGTTTGGTAATTCGTAAAGGGTTCGTCATGTTCGGATCATCCTCGAAACCGTGCCATGATACCGCTGTTTGACTGATAGAAGGGTTCCGCAATTGGCGGATCGGATGTCGTCATAGACAAAGCAGGATCATGCCGTTGTCTTCATTCACCATTCGCCGTCTGACAGCGCAAACCGTCCAGAAGGGACCACGCACGCGCCGGTTTTCCAGATATCCTCGGCCCCGTATTGGCGTGGCCGGCCCGTTGCCCATAGGTAAGGTCTGGCCGCGCGTATTAGGCGTCAAAGGCTTCCGCCACTACATCGGGCTGGAAGATCTGCGCTGCAGCGTCAGCGAAGATGTCAGTACGACAAAAAGCCGCCAGAAGCACCGACGCACGCGACGCGACCGATAAACGAAAAGGGGATCATCATGCGTTTCATTTTCCACACTTCTTGCCCCAAGCCTTGACAAGGTTTGGACCAGTGGACCAATCGTCGCGGCGCGCCATTCAGCGGGATTCCCCGGTCAGGCAGCAGCATTGTTCAGGCAGAGTTTGGCCTGTCGGGGGGCTTTTTCAAAACCGCCTCGAGGGGCTAGGGCGTGAAGCCAACCCCTCCGGACGGCAGCGATGTTCATCTCGCCAAACTCAAAAGCGGCTTTTTACCTCCTCATCCCGTCTGGATCAGGGGCTCGATGAGATTGTGTCCCAAGGTGCGCCGCAGAGCCGGAAAGATGACCGCACGTGTTGTGGTGGCAGTGGGCCTGAAACGTCCCCCAGCCTGATCCCGCACCTGAACCGCACGCGCCGGACCGAACCCGCACCGTCGAACCAGAAGCCTGTTGAACCAGAGCCTGTTGAGCCCGAGCCTGTTGAGCCGGAACCGATCCCCGAACCCGGACGCGCCGGAAGAGCCAGACCCCGAACCGGAAATCCTGAGAGCAGCCCGAAGAATGGCCTGAAGACCTGCCCGAAGATTATTCCCGGGTACCCAGCCCAGAGGGAAATGCCGCCAGGACTGGCAGACGAGCTCCCGCCTCCGGCAGGCGATACGATGCCCGGCCCGGCCCCGATCGAGATTCCTTTCGGCATCCGTCCGAAATACCGATCAATCCGGGCACGGCCAAAGTCGGCTTTCTGGCCGTTTGCTTGGGCCGATTCTGGTGCCGCGTTCGGATGTTTGGGTCCTCATTACCGTGGCACCCGCTGCAAAAACGCCCGCCATTCCCGCCATTCCCGAGGTCCTGTGTCCGCGTGTGCTGGACGATGCGATTGTGGAACAGCTGGAAGAAGCTGGTTTTGATCGCCCGATTATGGGGTGTGGACACCGCGTTGCGCCGTGACAGCCAATCTGCGGAAGGGGCGCTTGGGCCGTAAACTGTCGGTCACCCGATATCAAACATGCGCTGGGCTAACGAGATCGCGCGGATCATGGAAAACCGTGGCCCGGCCGATTGGCCGATCTTTTCAAAAACCCGCAAGTGGTTCTGTTGTTTGGCGTTGAACGGTTCGGCAAGACCACGGACCATCGGGCAACTGGCAAGCCAGTTCGCGCTGCGGGCAAGACGGTGATCATTGCCGCAGTGACACGTTCCGTGCTGCGGCTGTCGAAGCAGCTCCAGATATGGGGTGAGCGCGCAGGCGTGCCTGTTCTGACGCCCCCGAGGATCGGAACCCCGCCCAGCCTTGCCTTTGAACGCCATGACAAAAAGCCGAGCCGAGGGGTGCTGATTTGCTGTGATAGACACAGCCGGACGCTTGCAGAACCGCGCCGACCTTATGCGAGGAAAACTGGCCCAAGATTGTCGCGCGTGATCCGCAAGAAAAGATCCGACAGCGGCCGCCATGAACACCCTGCTGGTGCTGGATGCGACCACCGGAAAACCAGAACGCCCTCAGTCAGGTCGAGGTGTGTGTCGCAGCTTGGCATGTGTCGGGCCTTGTGATGACCAAAACTTTGACGGTACCGCCCAAAAGGGGTGGCGTTCTGGTGGCACTGAGCTGACAAGTTCGGCCTGCCCCGATCCACGCCATCGGCTGGGGCGAGCAGATCGAGATCTGGCCCCTTTGACCCCGAAGAATTTGCAAAGGCGCTGCCGCCTTGATGCTTGAGATAAGACCGCACCACTGTTTCCAGCCCGACATCACCGCCCTCGAGACGGTGATCGATACCCGCCACGGCTGCGCGAGGCCGACGCAGTTACGAGGACTGGCCGGACGAGCGTCTGTGATGAGCGAATGCGTGGTGATTAACGACAACCGCGTTGGGGGTTCGGTCGGATATCTGGGACGCACATCGGATTGTAGCAACCCGTATCTTTCGACTATGCCTTCTGCCCGAGCATCGCACGGAATTTCGTGCTGGATACGCTGGAGCAGGAAAACTGATCGCGAATATGCCTATGCTGGCGGAGGTGGGGATGTGGTGATCGACCGCGACGGGCAAACAGATCGACATTGTTCCCGCCGCGCCCGCGAATTGGCCGACGAAAGCCTTGCGACGCAGCCCCGGACGGGCTTGCGCGCATGAGCGCCTGGACTTGTCTCGCTGGAAAGGGACACCAGGCGGCGAAGTCAGATTGGCACGCTGTTGGCGCTGCTGCGGCTATACTGCACGCCATTTTGGCGCGATGAGAAGGACCGCCACGATCCCGGTTGGATGCGCGGGGGCCATCGACATCAATTACGCGGATAATCGCGGCCCCCTTTGCCTTTTTTCGTGGTGCCACTGCCCGAACCGCATATGTGCGCCGATTTTGCAGGGGCCTTCGTGATCCATTACCGGCTTACAAAATCTTGCAGGCCATGGGCCTATACGCGCGGGGCCTATACGGTTGTCTATCCGGGTGGTGCGCGGCACGCGCCGCTGTTTGCCGTGATCGGAGCATGGCTGATCTTGACGAGGTCTTTTACCCTTGACCCATGGCTGGGTTTGTCGCGGTTCTGCTGGCCGGAATCTTCGGTCTGGCAGTCTACAACCTGATCCAATATCACACTGCACCCGCGAGACGCTTCATATGGCGCTGGGACTGCTTGGTGACGGGGCCTGTTTGTGGCACTCTATTACGAACATATGATGCTTACGGCATCCGGGCCAACCGCGGACCTTTTACCTTCTGATGTGGTTTTTCCTATTGACGGACTGTTCATGGCCTGTGGTCGCGATGTTCTGCGCTGGGCGGGCGATGTCTGTTCATCTGCGTCCTGCAGTGCGGCCCTTGATGCAGCGCGGCGTCATCGGCGGGCGTGATCGCCTTTTTCAGTTTCGGCATCTATCATGATGCGACGCGATTGGACAAGGTGGGCGAAGCGCAGTAGCTTGCGCGAGGACCTCCACAGTTTTGCCGCGCTGATCGGCTGCCGCTTGTGTTGAAGGAAAACTGTCGGCCCCCGGCGCATCGCGCTGATTTGAGGGCCTGATCCGCGCTGGGCGCGTTGATTGTTGCCAATTCGGAGGTTAAGAGGGCTTTACATGGCGGACAAAAGATATCAACCTATGGCTTCCAAAACGGCGCTTGAACTTGGGGCCGGTGGTGCGTGTTCTTTTCCGTGGCCTATCTCTGGCTCAAGGACAGATCTTTACCATTGGCGGCGCGGATTTACGGCGGTTCATCCTTGCACGGCATGGGCTTCATCCCCCTGACTGATGCTTGTCCGTCCACGGGCATCCTGTGGAAGCTGACAGGGCAAACTGTCCAGATGCAGGTGGTCACGATCGTTCTTGGTCGTGCGCTGTTTGGTTGGTCTTGTCCGTGGGCTGAACGATGATCGGTTCCTCAGATGAAGCCCACGATCATCTACCTGATTCTTGCGGGCATCCTTGGCTTTTTGGCTTTTGCTGCGCGGGCCAGTCCTACCTGCGCCATGTCAGGGAAGAGATGATTGCCGGCTGGCCAATGAGGGCTGGGATGATCCTGACCCGCAGGCTGGCGCTGTTTCTTTCTTCGGGCTGGCCTTTCTGAATGAGGTGATCTGGCGCACGTGAGCACCGAAACCTGGGTCTACTTCAACGACCTTTTCCGGTCTGACAGGCAGCGATCTTTGTCTTTTTCATTCCTGGCGGGCGCATTGTTCCGCACCATTATGGCGAGGCCGAGGTGACGAGGATGCGGGTGACGGCAAGGGGCCTAGACCAGCGGCCCAGGTTGAAGGGCCGGCCAACCGCGCAATGCCTGCGGCGCGGATATTTGTGAAGCAAGAAGAAATGGATTTTATGGGACCGCATTCGCACCAGTTGACGCAGTTGCGCGACAGCGCTACTTCAGACGCGCGTTGGGATTTGTTACCGGATTTGCGGGCCACGTTAAATATCCCGCTAAAGAAGGCTGGATTGAGGGAACCCCCTTTCGCTGACCGCCGACGGGGTTTTTTTATTGGGGCATGCGGTTTGCCCGACGGAGAGAATATGAGCAGTGACTGGAACAAAACCGAACCACGCTGGTGCATGGCAGGTATTCCGCCGCTCGCAAATAACGAAGATGTCCGAGGCATTTTCTGACCAGGGTTTTGTCTATGATACACTGGCCGAGCAGGCCGGGGCACGGTTTTTGAAGGCGAGGCCGACGAGTTTCAATCTATGCGCGCTACGCAACCCACGGTTGCGATGTTTCGAGACCGGATCGCGGCGCTGGAAGGGCAGAGGATGCCTTTGCCACAGCCTCGGGGATGGCGGCCGTCAAGCGTGCGCTGAACCGCAATGCTGCGCCACGGGGCGATTCACGTGGTAGGCCAGCGCCGGGCGTGTTACAGCGATCATTGTCTGTTATATTTCTGGAGGAAATCCTTGACCCGCTTACGCGTCGAGGTGGACCCGCTGCGTGGACGTCACCGACTCTGGAGCAGTGGCGCCAGCGCAATCTGTCCCGATACCAAGGTTCGCGTTTTCGAGTCGATTTCGAACCCGACGCTGGAAGTGATCGATATTGACCGGTGTGCTCCGAGATTGCCCATGCCGTACGGAGCCACAGGTGGTTGTCGACAATGTCTTTGCCACGCCGGATCTATTCGCGGCGCTGGAACGGGCGGTGTTGTGATCTATTCGGCGACCAAACATATTTAGACGGGGCCAGGGCCGCGCGCTGGCGGGATGGATCCTTGCGGACCAAGAATACATCCGCGGCGTGGTCGAGGCCTATATAAACATACCGGGCGGTTCGATGAGTCCCTTACCGCATGGATCATGCTCAAGGGGTTGGAGACAATGATTTGCGGGGCGGCGCAATCCGCTCGGCCCTTGAAGATTTGCCGAGGCGTTGCACGGCCCATGCCAAGCTGTCGCGGTGATCTATCCCGGCCATCCCAAAGCCATAACCGCAGCAGGCCCCTGACACTGCGCAGATGGAGGCGGGAACGGCACGGTTCATCGCCTTTTTGATCTGGCAGGGCGGGCAGGAGGCTGCATTCCGCTTTCTGATACGGCGCTCGTGGAATCGTAATCATCTCGAACAATCTGGGTGACGCGAGAATCCATTCGCGACCCATCCGGCCACAACCCACGCATCAACGCCTGCCTGCGCCGCAAAAGGTGTAGCTGGGCATCACCCCGACTGTCCCCTGAAGCGTCGCGGGATCGAGGCACAGTCGCGATTCTTGTGCTGGATATCACTGCAGGGCTTGGAGCAGGCTTTGAGCGACGCGCATCCGACCAGCTTCGCGCAGAGTTCAAGTCAAGCCCAGAGCTTGCCGTCCTATATCCACTCGAATGAGGAGGCCGTTTGGTGCAGTTCCGGGGAAGCTGTCTTCCCAATCCCGAAAACGGTCGTCTGGTACGATGCGGGCATCGTTTTAAAAGCTCTGGCTGCGGTCAGGATCGTTGGGTCGGCAGTTCTCCCTTGGGCTCGATTCATCACGTTGGTTCACGGCGGCAGCCCGAGCAAATTTCCCATCGCTATTGATCATGCAGGTAGCGGCCCATCAGCTTGTTAGCCAACCATTGGCATCAAAGACCACGCCGGGGGCCAAACCAGGCATTCTGGAGGTAAGCAACAACCTCGCGTAGGGATCTCGATCCTGGGGTGCCGTCACGCCAGTGCATGACATTTCGATCCGTCCACGATGACCATTGGACCGTGTGGCAAACAGGTTGCCCATGATCAGCGTCCTGACCAGAATGATCAGGCTGGGCCAACAGGCAAGGCACACTGAGCAACAACCCAGTCAGAGGCGCCTGGCCACAGTGCCGAGGAATGCCGACACCCGCATGCGAAAGAACAACGAGAAGCCAAGCCAGAATCATTCTTTGGACGTTATATCAAGAAGGGCGCTCGTCAATCACCTCTTGAGGTGATTGATTGATCATCCATCTGGTTGTAGCGTGAGAACGTTGACGACAGGTGCAAAACATATGGTCCGGCAGCCTTCGGAGGTCGGGACCACCACCATTGCCCGCCCCGAAGTTTTTATGTCCCTGGCGCAAAGCAGGAAATTGATTCGATCTGTCGCGTCCGACGTCATTATTTTCGTAAAGTTGAGATAATTAAGCACACAGACCAATCCTAGTCTTAGGATGCCGGGGCGGCACCATGTCTGCGAAGGGGCTCTGCATTGAACATTCACACGCCTTGATATGAGAACGCCATGTTCGACCCGCCGAGGATGCGGAACACAAAGGCGTTGGTAGCGTTTGCGTCTCTGGGCTGCTACGCCATCGTTCGCGATACTCTGCGCGCTCCTTGATCCGTCACTGGCGCGCCTGGGTTGCCGGATACGATGCGTCAAAGCTATCCTGTGACAATGTCGCGTGCTTTATCCACATACATTTGAAGTGGACCGCGTCCTATAATCGGACAGCCTTCCGATTTGCAGAACGGGTCCGGCCAGTCTGATCCGTGGTGCAAAGCAGCAGACCAGCATGTAGGGATTCGAATTTCCGGCCTGCCGATTCCGCTTTTCATTACACCGACAAATGGCATCTGACGCTGGAGACCAAGCTGACCGGTACAACTGGTTCAGCCTTGAGGGGCGACAAAGAGGGCATCAATATGTCTCGCATTCATGCGGTCCTTCTCAAGCATTCGAAAAAACCTTCAGCGTCGAGGTGATCGAGGCCGCAACTTGAGATTTACATGACGATCTGGCAGCTTTGATGGCGCGTATCCAGATGCGGTTTTCCTATCGGTGGAAAATTCAGGTCGCTGCAGGTCCGGCTTGAGGCGCTACAATATTACGACATCGCGCTGAGTTCGATCGAAAAGGCGGGTGTCCCGCAAAAAGGATCATTCCATCTGGATTATGTCTATTCCTCGACCTGGCCCATGTTCCCTGGAACTGAGCGAACACGCCCGCCAGACGCGTGGGCAACTGGCCACGCCGCATTCCCAGCGCTCGGTTTCGGCGCGCAGTATCGGCCGAGGTGATGGATGGGCGCCTGCTGTGTTCGAGGATGTTGATCGAGTGGCGCGGCGTGCTGTGGCCGACCGAGACGCAAGTCCATGGTCAAGCGCGAGGATGAACAGGCCTTTGCCGAGTTGAACGCCCAACCCGACTTTGTGAAGGACGCGCGCGGCTGTCTGCGGCCAGTTGCAGCAGGACGAAAGGGTTGGCGATTTTCCGTATCGTCGGCAAGCCATCAGAAAAGGCCTGCACAGTCATGACGCGGTCAGCATCCTGATGAGGGGCGCACCTTTGCCAGTGAAAGTGTTGATCCGCGCCTGTTCAATACGCTGTTTCACGTCGCTGATAGCCCATGGGCGCCTGCGCATCGTCGTCGAAGCCTGGGTTCAAACCTGCCGTCCGGATAACGCCGGCGGCAGGTTCCTTGTTTTGGGGTGCTGCATTGCGGCAACCGATGCCGCAATGACAGAAAACGCAAGGCGGAGTTGGCATGAATTTGACTGTGGTGACGACCGTCTCCGACCACCTATCTGAGGTCCGCACGCCAGTGAAAACGGCATGTACTGACAAGGACAAGAAGAATGAGCAAGCAACACAACAAATATCACCCTCACATGGCAATGGTCGGGCGAAATTTCACCGCAGGCGTTCAGCCGCGCCATTCGAGGGCCTATGTTACAAACGCTCGCGGGAACCGGACAAATTCAGGCGCTTTGAAGCGCTGGAGTGATGCGGATCTGGCCAAATTGGGCGTTGCGCCGCGACCAGATTGTGGCAATACGTTTTCCGGGATGTTTACTGGGAGCTGACGGCGCAATCGGCGTGCTATCAGGCCCGTGATTGCGGACAGAAAGATGCAAAAGGTGCCCCAATCGGGCAGCCTTTTGCCTTCTGCATCAGCAAAGCGGGAAAACCGCCTTTGCGTTGCCTTGCTCTGACTGCAAGCTTGAATGCAGCATTGTCGGTGGTAAAACGTCACTTCATGCTGACCTATCTTGAGTGCAGGGAGACAACTGGAAACAACGAAACGAGGTTCCAATGGCTACCCAATCCACAAAATTAGCATCAGTCCCGTGAGCGAAACCCGTTGCCCCGTTACTGGCGCGTCTGGATGCTTTCTTTGCCGGTCTGGGCCAGGGCATTAACGCCTACATCAACGCAAGTCGCGGATGGACGGATCGAGGCGCTGAAGCCAAGACAGGACGCTGAACTTGCCGAAATTCGGCACAGGCCCGCGGACGACATTTCCGCGCTACGTTTTCCGCGACGACCTTTTATAATCTGAGGCTTAGGCCCCGGATACTGATGTACTTGTATTGCGCGACGCTTTGACAGTGTCGCGTAAGGTGGACAAGGGCCTTCGCTCCATGATTGGACATGCGGGACCCGTCGATATGTGATCGCCTGTTTGGTTCGCGGCCTCTGGGCAGCTGACCATGATCCCCCCTCTGTGGTGGATCTGGCAGAGGGTAAGGCCATGGCCGGTATTTGTCGGAAAAGCGCGGAATCCTCACATTCCTAACTGGTAGCCTTGTGGCGCTGGCCTGCCGAAACGGTGCGCGCGAGGGGCTGACCCTTCAGCAGACCTTTTATTCTTGCACAAGCCGTTTTCTGGCTGGTTCCTCCCGCTGTTCGGCGCGCTTCCCTTCATGCTTTGGCGCGACCGAGCCGCGGTTTGTCGATGCCTTTTCGAGGCTTCATGTCCGCATGACCACGACCGGATCAACAGTTTTCTCAGGCTTGGAACACGCTGCCCCAAAGGCCTATTACTCTGCGCGGTATCCTGCAATGGGCTGGCGGGATCGGCATCATTTGTTCGTCGCCATGGTCTTCCTGCCCGAATTGCGCGTCGCTGGGATGCAGGTTTTCAAGTCGAAGGCTTTCGAGGACAATGGGAAAGATCCTGCGCCGCGCGCTAGCGCCATTCGCGTCCTCCCAAATTCCTCGATCATTTATGTGGGTTTGGCGCTGATCTGCATGTTCAACATATGTACTTGGGCATGGAACGCCTTTGATGCCACGGGTTCATGCACTTGACCCACGATTTTTTCAACACAGGGCGTTTCTCGGACCAAGGACGCATCTTTCGGCCGCATTCGGCTGGCCCGATTGGAATATGCGGCCTTCGGTTCCTTTCGATGATTTTGGCAGCTTTTACCCTTGTGCGCTAACGTCCAGCTTTTGAACGGTCCGGCACCGGCCGCTGTGGCGCGACGCGCAGAATCAGTGGTTCATTGCATCATTTTGGCTGACGGGTTGCACCGCCGTTACTTTTGACATCGTGTTTCCCAACCATCCGGAAACAGGTCCTTTCGTGAGGCGCTGTTCAACATTCACCTCGATCATGACAGGGGGACCGGGTATTGCCCAGTTGTCGATTACATGCAATGGGGCAGCCTGCTGGTCAGCATGTTCTTTTTCATTGGCCTGATTGGTGGCTTTGCCGGCTCGGACGGCCTGTTCCGTCAGATTTTTCCGCTACCAGATTTCCTGTTTTCCTCGATCCGGTCGCAGATCCGGTAAGGACGCAGATGGCCGCATGGCGGTTTCATTCCCGCGTTGAAGCGCGCCAATCACCGAGGATGTCATTGGGGGACTCGGTCATCTTCGTTCTTCGGGTTTTTCTTTCGTGTTGGACCTTGGGACTTGATTGCCGTTGCCCTTGTCATTGACCGTTCTGGGATTTCATCACCCCTCGGTTCTCGGGGGGCCGCCAAACGGCCATTGGGGCCAATATTGGGGGCCGGGGCTGGGTGATTCCAGATCCGGTCCTTTTGCCGGTAAAACTTCGCAGCCCCACCTCCAAACGATGCCGCCGGGAAAAATGGGGGGATACTTGCCCGCCTTTGCCCATGTTTTCCGTTTGGGCGGCCCTGGGGGGGGGAAAAAATTTTTGGCTGGGTGGGGGGTTCCCCTTTGGCCCCGTTCCTTTTTTTTTTTTGTTTTTTCCCCAAAAAAAAAACCCGGTTTGGGGGCTTCTTGGGCGCCCTTGAAAAAAAGGCGCGGCAGCCTATCTCTCTCT
>Ga0163217_1030254_pt1 | contig 11888 bp, 14 predicted proteins | sample SynspAceP_FD_185933 | JGI IMG/M metagenome (GOLD analysis project Ga0163217, IMG submission 185933) | Saline lake microbial communities from Ace Lake in Antarctica - Synechococcus sp. Ace-P (PacBio error correction) | ecosystem: Environmental > Aquatic > Non-marine Saline and Alkaline > Saline ... | reverse complement strand
GGGGCAAAATACGCGCCCGCTGCGTCATCTATCGCTCACCCAAGTTTTGCGCCTGAAACATGCCCTATGCGGACCGATCTGTTTGGCAACACGCCGGTGCACGAAGGGGCCTTTCATACGGAAGCTGTGTTTTCGACCCCGCCTAAGCTGTTGCCCGCAGCTGATGCTTTTCCGCCAAAAGTCAGCGCGGAGGTTTTTTCGAAACCCAATGCCAGGATTTTATTAATGGCGCAGATCAAGGTTACACGGGAATGGCGCCACCTGCTATGTTTGCAACCGGCCGTCATGTCGCCCCATGAGCCAAACGGTCAAAACCCTGTAGGGGCATCGCGATTAAACATTATATACCGTTACTGAGTAATCACCGGCACTCTATTTGAACAAAGCAGAGGCGTACCTGCGAGCCCGCCCAATAAACTGCTAGGAAGTCACGAGTTAATGCCCAACATCGGGAAGCGAGAACTGTTGCCTTAGCGTGGCCCATGCACGAGCCCAATTGATGCCGGAGTACGATGGGCCACCACAAGAAGAAATAATGTGGCCGCCAGATCCAGGCATGCTGCCGCCAATCACCACAAAGGCGAACGAAAGCACCTGCGTTCTGCCGGTATTCGCGGTATGACACGAACTTCTTGAAGGGTTGGCATGGCGACCCAGCTTAGGAAAGAAGGTTAAAGCACGCCAGTCCCGCCATCACAGACTGTTCGCTGCAGCCACCCCCGGCGAGGCCGAGCAGCAGGAATTCAACGGTATAGCAGGGCACCTCATGCGCAAGGTCAGATGGACCTTCAAACGGCAGACGGTTAAGGTTATCGGTGGAACACGCCTGGCAAACGTGATATACTGGCTGGAAATTCAGGATTATTTTGGACAAACGACCGCCCCGTTCCGGGTGGAAAAGTATGCTTGCGAGGTCAGCGTGCTACCAGCGGAGCCGATTGATTAACGCAACGAACAGGATCGATACAGCCAACGCCCGGCAAAGACGGGACGCGTCGTGCCAAATGAAGGAACAAGCAATGTCCTTGCCGTAACATTAGCTACCCGCGATTAAAAACCGGGAAGGCCAAAAAGATACAAAACCGCGAAGCTCCCCCAGATGAGTACCCAAGCCGTTTTTCAACGGTTCTACGTACCCGCCCAAGGGCGAGCGGCCACGCATCTGAGAGACCAGCACCGCCACCTGCCGGCGAGAAAGCGGATTCAGGTTAAAATGGTTATCGCGCACCGACGGCGAGTCGGGACAATCTTGGCTTGTTTGATGCTTGCCGTCATGAAGATTGGGTTAAGAGTTTTTTTCGACCACAGCCTGACATGCAGACCGTATTATATATTGCCCAAACAACCCGGGACCGCAGGAGGCTCCATCCCATCATCGTATTCCTTTTCTAGGTAAAATTTGCGTTACCCGATCAAACGGCCATTTGCCAACCACGCGATCAGGCATTGTGAAGCCCGCAATTCCGGTAGCCAGCGAGGATCGTCCATGCGGAAGAACGCCAAATCGTCGTCTCCCAGCCAACCAGATCAATGCGTGCCCAGAGCGGGCGCAAGCAGCACATGTTGACCCCGATTCATCCATAGCAGCGCCAATTCACCATCCCAGCGCCTTCGCCCAGCCGCCGCGATTTGCACCACGCGACCAAGCTTGCGCCCTGTATGACGATCCATTGCGGCAAGGGCAGAAAAAACGCTGATACGCAAAAATCAGGTTCATCCAGCTCGGTTTTGCGGAAACCTTTGCCCAGCGCCCACAACTCGGCCAACCGCCTTTGGACAACCGTAAGGCCTGCGCCACCGACAGAAGTGTGAGAGCGGTAGGGCCGCCGGCGGTATGTGTCGTCCAATACGTACTGCACGCAAATTGGCGCCACCAAAGGCAGGGGCTGACCAACGCCACCATCACCCCGCAAGGTTACGATCATTATGGGCCGCGGAGTGTGTGACCGCGCACGCCGCAAACACGCATTGGGCCCGCCACAAGGCCGTCAGGGCCGGCAGGAAAATAGACTCATACGTGCTGCGCATTCAGGACCAGCGACCGAACTAGCGTCAGATTACCGCCATGGAGAAAAGGCCAATGGCTTCTGCCCCAAAAAACCGGCCGAGATGGAACACGTTTCTCCGGTTGCACACCACAAACATCACTTAGCGCGCTGGCCAATTAGGGCCACCCGAACTTGCAAACGTGTGCAGCGTCGATCGCGAGGTTGAGCCGCAGCCGGTAGGAGCGCTAGCGACACATGGGACACGGAGTCGTTGCCAGGCGCCATATGAACCAAAGCGCAACCGAGCCATTGATTCCGGAAATCATCGAAAAGAACGCCAGCGGCAACAACCCGCAATCAGCGGAACCCAAGCGGCTGGGGGCCAGACGATCCATACTGCTGGCCGATGTTTGTGCTGGCGGGTCTGGCAGGTAAAACATCAAGGTGCACCCCCCCTGCATCAAGTTGGCACCACTGCAACAGTTTGAAACGCCCCAGACCAGCATGCGAAAGCCCCGAGGCATTTCGGGCCATAGGAGGCGCGAAGCACCAAGAGCACCCACGCCCCCGAACACCACCAGGCATCATCGCCTACACGTGCAGAGCGCTGTGATAGTTTGCGGTCATCCCCATGTGGCGAGTTTTACAATTTGTTGCTGCGAATACCGAGCGCCGGTCAGCATCTCTATTTCATGTCAGTGAAGAGAAACAAGGCTCACGCCAAATGCCGAAATTCCTAGGTTTGATGAGGTGCGAGATAAGCACCAGTCTCGCAGATTAGTAAAAATTTCCGGCAAAGCGCATGGCGATACGGACCCGACAGAAGAAAGCTGAAGGGCGCGGATCAGTTGCCCTCGCGTGACATTGGAGTGTTACGTCACGGCAGGTCAAAACGGGTTCCACCGATTGGCTACAGGCCGGATCTCGGGTCGTTTTCCTACAGCAGATGCAACATTGTGCGCTTGGCGCGTATAGCATCGGAACAGAGGCGTAGGACGATTGAACGCCATACACCCGATTTACGCCTACCGTTGATCGGGCGCTGGTAAAAAATCTGCGGCAAGGCACAAGGCGAGGCGCATGAGCAGCAGAGACTTAGCCGCCCACCAGTCTTGTCACCTTGTGCCGGCCTGCATCGCACACCCAATCATAGGCAAGCTTGTCGGTCCATTTCGCTTGGCAACCCTGAAGGCCGTGTTGGGGCGGATGATGGCGCAATCAACTCGGGCGCAAACAAGCCATGCGATGCCCCGCGGCTGTGGCAACCCCCCCGGGGCTGGGGGCCTTGTCGCGATACCTCGGCAACGCGCAGCCCCTTGAACGGGCCCGACTGCGTGAACACCTTGCGATGCAACGATCAGATTTCCCTTCCCGTAACCCCTGACGGCGGCGATGTAAGTCGTGGTTTTTTTTTTTTTTTCCCCTTTCCCCGGGTAGGGCCCAAAGGGGAAAATTTAACCTTTTTTTCATTTGGGTAGGGGCTGTCGTGGCGTCCATCTTGTAGCCGCCCCACACGCGATGCGAACATCCCCGCCGAGGCTCGTATCGGGTCCCGCTGCAGGCGTGCGCGGCGGCGACCTCTAGCCAGTGGGGTCGGGCTGGCAATCTGGTCCAAAAAGGCAGGAATCGCCACCTGCGCCCGTTGTCGCGCCAAGATTACGCGGCAGGGCCGGGCGGGATCGTCTGCTTGATCAGGTACCCATGAGGTATCGTTAACAATCTCTTTCGGCAATCGGACAGAGCCATTGTCGACGACGATCACCTCGGGCCGGTTCAAATCGTGCCCCCGCAAGCGCAGCGGGGCAGGCGTGCAGGGCATCGAGGTTGTTCAGAATGTGGAATCACAACAGTGATGTTGGGGGCAAGGCGGGCGCGGTGTTCTCCCCTTAAGACCGGGAAGATAGTAAGCATTTCGCTAAGGCTAGGTGGGGGATCAGCCGCGAAACCCACGCCGGAGGCTGGGCTGGCCTGATAGTTCGGCCAGATAGCTGGGCAAGCGTTCGATCACCTGTTTTCAAGAATGCTTCGATCGGCATGCCGCGGTACCAGACGGGCAGAGGCGGGCAGCCGGCTAAGCTCGTGTGCTAGGGATTGCCGAGGCTGACCCGGTAGAAACTTTCGCCCGTAGTTTCGGAATCAATCACCACCTTCGGAGAGACTACCCGCAGGTACCGAGTCAAGCCGGCGTTCGATGGTGCGGACAAACGCAGAAAGCACACATCGGTGGCGACCTGCGTCAATAGCGCACAGATTTAGATGAGCCGGCGGTCGACACGCACCTCGATTCGAACATCTCGCGTTTGCGGCACAATATCCATTCAAGTTCTGCGCCTGCTGCACGACCCCCCGACGTTTGTTCGCGCGAAGCTCACTGTACCATCCCATCTGCAGGCGCTGCGAATGACGATACGTCAATTTGGTGCCTGGCGGGTGATGGTGGCCAGGGACAAGCTGTTGTACTGCGGCGTTAACTTCGCCGCCAGTTCAGCGCAAAACCTCTTTCCTGAAACGACGGTCCGCTTTGCTAGGCTTTCAAGTTTGACGCGTTCCCCGCGCTGAATGTTGATCAATTGGGCGAGCTTGCCCGACGGGCGGCCAGATTCACCGCGCAATCCCGCCTGAGAGGACTGCAAACCTGTGACAGCCGCACCTGCGGTGCCAGCCTTTTTGCAAACCAAGACCGACAGGCTGCCAGGCTCCATCGGGTAAGGATCGCAAGCTGCTGTTCGTGAAAGCAAGGAACTCCTTGCCCGTTGATGCCATGACCTCATCGTCGACAGCCGTCAAGATCTGTTTGCGCGATACCTCAAGATACCAGCACGCATCTGCGGCGCTGCGCTTTAAATATTCCGCGCCCTGCCTGCGCCGCGCTGGGCCCATATCTAGCGGAGCGAATGTTACGGGCACTTATCGTCGTCGAACCCCAGCACACAGCGCTGCCATCCGCGCTTGCTTCGAGCCGGGCACGCAGCCCGATCCGCATCGGCCGAAAGGCGGGCGCGAGCCAATGCGCAACGATCCGATTTGCAACAGGCCAGCCCCGCGTCAAACCGCGCGGGCACCTGATCCGCCTTTACGATATTCGCCGCTCCTGAACCGCCAGTCTGGCCAGCACGCCCGCCCAATCGACCGTCTGGAATACCTTGGTTTGCCTGCCCAATCATCTGACCCGTGCAATCACCGCGCCCCGCAATCTGCGTCGTCGCGGGACCCACCTCGAGCACGCCCACCAAGCAGAAGAGTGCGCAGTCACCGCGAGCGGTCAGGTGCCAAAGGCCCGTCTTTGGGTGGAGAGTTAGTTTCAGGGATGTGGCATGTAGGCTCCTTGTTGCGTGACAGGCCAAACGTGGATGTCGAGGCTGTCCTACCATTCATGGGCTGCGACTTAGGGCCCGACGGCGGCGTACTTGCGGCGGAATGTGACGGCACAAATGTGCGCGTCAGAGGTTCGGGCAAAGGGAAGGAGCGCAAGCGATTTGGACTTAGCATTAGCCATGAAGTTCGCCCGTTTTCGTGTTTAGAATTTATTATGCAAAATATAAATAATTTCAAATAAGTTAGATCGACTTCTCGCCGGACATGCAGCAACAGACCAGCTTGCCGGCAGGATGTTGCCCTATTCTTTGATCAATCGGTCATCATCGCAACGACCAGCGCATTTTTAGGCGAATTATTCAGGCCGTTACCTCTTTTGCTCGGCAGTACGCTCGCGGCGCGGATTCAGTATCATTGTTTGCCTATTTCGGTTAATCCACGCCTCATGACGGCATTGCTCCCATATCTATCCAAGACCTACCCCGGTTCAACTTGCTCGCCAGAACCCCGACACGGTCGGCATGGATACCACGGTGGCAAACCCGCAGCTCGGCCTAACGGCCTGATATACGTTATTGCCAGACACGCAAAGCGGGCGCTCACTCGCCAACCGCCTTGGAAAAAATACCCAGGGGCTATGTTTATTTGTCGCCTGGCAGAACCCAGCAGCGGTTCGCCGACTGTGCGTCAAGGTTCTGGTTACATACAACAAGAAGCTTTCCATCGCGCTTCGTCATTGGCTCAGCCGTCATGTTGGATTTCGGTCTACACAGGGTGTTGCACCGGTTTGCTGCGTTAGCACGGAGTTTTTCAAATCAACGATTGAGTCTTTCTTCAGCTTCTCGTCATCTGTTGCTTCGGCAGCGTTACGGTTGTTGTCTGCTGTCTTCAGTCTCACGCTCGCTACCACCGAATCCGAGCCTCCGTTGTCCACCATTCGTCGATCTCTGCGATCGCGGCCGAGGCCACCATCATATTGATCGTCTCTTCGGACAGTTCATTGAATTCAGGCGCAGGTATCAGAGGGGCTGGCGGTGCTGCTGCGAGGCCGGGGGCGGATACTTGTACCAATAAGGGCAGCGATGGCGAGTGTTTTAAATGTATGGTCATGATAGCTCCTATTTCTCGGTTTCTGGTTGACTAACCCCGTTGAAGCAGCGAATGGCTCTCCGTAGTTTGGAGATCATTCGCATCAACCAAAAAGAGAGCGCGCGGTAACCCGTCTCGCCTTAAAAAGTTTTTCTGCGCCTGGGACGCTGTTGATTTTGCACGCCTTACCTTCGGGCCTCATGATCCGGTATCTTGCTAAACGTTTGCTCTCGCTTTGTATTCAGCCTGGCTGTTGCATCGCTAGGTTGATCTTTACCGTTATCGAATTGCCCCCCGGTGAATCCGCGCCCTCCTTTCATGCTGGGATTGAACGCACCAGCCTGAAAACCCTTGCCGCGCTGCGCAGTGAGCTGGGCTCCGAGTGTATCGAAACCGGGCACGGAGCGCTATCTTGCGTGGGTCGGTGGCCTGCTGCAGGGGGATTCAGGCACTTCCTACACCTACCGCACCCGGTCTCTCCGACAGGATTACCGCCAGCGACTTTTGGGTATCTGCGCTGGCGCTCTTTTATGCACTTGGGCTGTCGACGCTGATCGCCGTTTCCAGGGGTATCTTTATGCGGCCGGCGCGCGCGGGGCAAAGGGAGGCGATGTCGGGTTGTCATGGGAAGCACGCAGCTGGGCTGTGCGGTGCCGAATTTCTGGTTCGCGATGATCTCAAGTGTGTCTTTGCGATCAGATCTTGCGCTGGGATTTTCCGCGGGGCTCGTTATTGGCTGGATCAGGGCACGTGCTGACGGGGCCGGCCATGGGCTGACCCTGCCGCCATCGCACTCGCCTCCCCCAAGCTGCAATTCTAAGCCGCGGGAGTGTTTTTCGTGTCTTCTTCTTCTTTTTTCCTTTTTATGTTTTTTGTTTTCTTTTTTTTTCTTCATGCGGTTCTGCACTGCTTGATGTCTTGGGCGAAGCATTACATGCCACCGCCGCGCCCAAAGGGGCTGACCGAACGGGCAGGCGCGTGTGGCGTCCACGGGTTGCGCAATGCGCTGATCGGTGCTGACGATCACGGCCTGAATTCTCGTTTCTGCTGGCGGGGTCGATCATCATTGAAAAGTGTTCTATCTGCCGGGCTGGAGGTGGTTGTTCAATCTATCTCGGCGCTGGATTCTGATCGTGGTTGAAATCTGTGTCATGCTGCTGGTGTTTCGGTTATTCTGTGTGAACTCCAGTGGATCTGGCTATGCGCCGTTGATCCCGTCTCAGGGCGCAAGCGCATGAACCGGAACTGATCCTCGGCGCCTGCTTACATCCGTTTTTGTTGTGGCAGTGATTGTCCTTTGTCTGGGACGCCGTTTTCCCACACGGGATGGATATCCCGAACAAACTGCAAGGTATCCGGGGGCGGGGCGCACCTTTGGGGACCGATCACTTTTGGCCGCGGAATATCCTAAGCATTGATTAATGGTCGGGCGCGCACCTCTATCGCGGGTGCCTGCGTGGCTGGGGGATCGGAATGGGGGCTTGGCGTGCCGCTGTGGCCTTTGGCGGCGGCCAACGCGGAGTCACTGGTGGATTGAATTCATCATGCGCGGGAAGATCTGATCTTTGCTTCCCTCGTTGGTGATCGCGATCCTGATCACGGCGATCTTCGGGCAGCGGCTCAACGCCATCATCGCATCGGTATTTCAACATCCCCGTCTTTTGCCGCATCACGCGGTGCCGCGCTTCAGTCTGTGGGAGCGTGAGTTCATTTCGCCGGGCGCGGTCGCTGGCAAATCCGCGGCTCGGGATATCTCGTCGAACATATCCTGCCCAATGGCACAATTGCTGATCGTTGCAGGGCAACGAATTCCAGTTCAGCCTTGTATTCTGCCGAGGCAGGGCGTCCTATGTCGGGATTGGTGCGCAACCGCGCACCTGTCCTGGGGCCGCATGCTGGCCGAACGCGCAAAACCATGGGTCGAGCTCGCGCCGGCATATGGCGCTGGTGCCCGCTTTGCGTATATCCTGACGGTTGCTTGGGGCTGAACCTGATGCGGCGACGGACTGCGCGATGCACTGCGACCCACGGCTGCGGGTTGACCGTAAATGACTTGCGAGTATCACCAACCTGTCGCTGGCGATCCCACCGGTTCGACATCCTGCCATGATGCTCACCCTGGTCCGTCGATATGCCCGGAGAGAACGTGGCCCGTTTAGACCGGCGAAAGCGGCTCTGGCAAAAAATTCATGACCGCCCTTGCCGCCATGCAGTCTGCTGCCCAAAGGGCACCATTGCGCGCGAGCCATATCATGACTGGGCGACAAGCCTGCTGACCCTGCCTGAGCCCCGAGCTGTGCGCAATCCGCGGCAATACATCGGCATGGTGTTTCAGGAACCGCATGACCGCGCTAAACCCGTGCAGACCACGGACATTCAGGTCGGCCCGAACCCATTCGCATTCCATTGACAAACGTGTCTCGCCAAGCGCAGCAAAGCGGCGCGGCCGAAACGCTGGAAGGGTGCGGCCTGCCCAACGGACTCGCTTTCGTGGCCCGCTTACCACGAGTATCGGCGTGGGCAAAGAAACGGGTGGTCATCGCCATGGCCATCGCGTGCGCGCCCCCGTCTCTGATTGCGGATGACACCCAACCACCGCGCTGGATGTTAACGTACGCAGGCGCAAGATCCATTGACCTGCTAAAGTCAATGCGCGGGACGACGGTTATGGGGCTGTGTGATGATCACCCATGATCTGGCTGTGGTAGCTTGATTATGGCGGATCGGATTTCGTCGTGATGCGTAAAGGCGAGATTCGTCGAAACAGGGTGCCACGCAGACCTGCTGGCAAAAACATGACGCCCCTATCGGCGATGCTTTTTTCCGCTCGAACCACAGCGTGATTTTTGCTGCCCGCAGCCCCGGCGCCGCCCCCCTGCTGAGCGTGGCAAACGTCTGCCGCGACTACGCGCTGCACGCAAGACGCGTCGGCCAACCGGAGGCGGTTTCCGCGCGATGGATGATGTTTCTTTACGCTGGCAGGGACGGCGAAACGTCTGGGCCTCGTGGCGGAAAGGATGCGGTTAAATCGACCATGAAGGGGCGCTTTTGGGTCTAGAGCCGCTTGCAATCGGGGCAGATCACCATCGACGCACTGCGGTCTATAGCGGCACCAAACCGACCTTGATGTGCGCCGCAAGTGCAGGTTGGTGTTTCAAGAAACCCGTTCGGTAGCTTCACCCGCGCCACCGTTGTCGACGGGCTGACACGGAACCTTCCACTGCTGCCAGCCCCCCAACGGCAGCGCCCCGAAACGACGCCCATGCCGATGCAGTGAACCGCCGTGGGGGGCCTGTCCCCGGTGATGCGACAAAATATATCATGAATTCTCGGCGGCCAGCGCCAGCGGCTCGCCATGGCCGTGCGTTGATTATCGCCCTACCTTGATCCTCCTTTGACGAAGCGGTCAGCGCGTGGACGTTTCGCTCGCGCGCGCAAATTCTTGATCTCGCTGGCAGAGCTGTTGGCAGCGCTATGGACCTGAACTTACCTGTTCATTTCCCAATTACCTGGTCGTGGTGCGCACACGATCACGGTAGGCGATGCTGGTTGATGAAATCGGCCAGATTGGGTCGAACAAGGTGCCACCGCCGATGTTTTCGACCACGCTCGCACCCCTACACTCAAAAACTCCTCGCCGCCGCGCCACGTTTGGCCGGACCTGTGATGCCCCGCTTCATTTTTAGCACAAATAAACTCCCCGCGCGCGCGTCCCGCACCAACCCAAAGGAAAACAGCGTTTATGAACCCGGACCAAGAAATCTCATTCACCGATGTGCCCGGCCTCGTTGGTGGGCCACGCGGAGGATGACACGCTGAAATCAGCCACGACTGTGCTTTGGCGGATGCGCCTTTTACCGCGTCAGGCAATGTATGGGCGTGCCCGGCACGCGCGAGACGGATTTGCTCGCCCCAGATAAATCGCGTCTGCGGCGGATGGATGCGCTGGTGTTGTCGGGGAGCTCTGCCTACGGGCTGGATGCCTGTTCGGCGTGGTCGACGCGGTTGCGCGCTGCGGGGCGCGGGTTCCGGCTGGGCGATGCCACGACCCGCTGGTGCCGGGAGGCGATCCTGTTTGACCTGCTCAACGGCGGTGACAGACGTGGGACTAACCCCCTACCGCGCCTTGGGCGTGCGGCCTTATGGACTGCCGACAACGAGGACTTTAACTTGGCACCATTGGTGCCAGGCACCGGTGCGTGAGTGCGATGGTCAGGGCGGGGCTTGGATCAGCTTCGCTTAGAGTTGCCGATGGCACGATGTGGGCGCGCTTGGTCCGTTCCAATCCGGTGGGCGCGCGTCCCACGCCGGGCGACAAGTATTTCTATTTTGCCGCCCCCTTTGGGTGAATGGCGAATTTGGCAGGTAGGGGCACGGACCTGGCAACGGGCTTGGGATGACGTATGGATAGCCGCAGATGGCTCCATGTCCGGCGTGAAATACACCATCGCGATTGTTAGACCAACAATGCGACCCTAAACAACAAAGCAACAATCGCCAACGCATAGTCTGTGGGCCGGCCCATGACGGATCGGGCGTGCGACGGTGCCTTGGCCCACACGCCTTATGACGGGCGATCTTGTCTTTGGCCTAAGCCACAGGCGGAACATTGAGGTCGGCAGAGACATCCTGCCGTTGATCGGCCATGCCGCGTCGCTGTGATGGCGCGCGGCCATTGCGCGAGCAGCTATTTTGCCACGCCAGCAGCGCGATTCTGTTGCCTGCTGGTCGGACCTCAACAGCTAGGATTACGCATAGAAAACCCGCGCCTCGTTTGGAACGCGGGCCCTTTTACGCGGGTTTAGAGCCGCTTATTTCAGTTTTCTCGGCCTCCGGCTCCTTGAGCCATTGGCGCATTCTGCTCTGCTTTGCTTCGGAGCGAGAAAGTTGCGAGATAGGCCCGCGAGTCTTCGCCGCCTTTGCGCAATTCTGAACGACATTTTCGAACGCGCCTTTTTGTCATCAAGACGTGCGTTGCGCAGGAAGTTCGTCGGATTGACTAGATTATTCGGCATGTGGCCTCGTCCAGATTCAGGCCCTTCGCCGGCACGCGACCAGATCATCACCATAGCGTAGGTCTTCGACGGTGCCCGCCTGCTTGCTGAGATCCAAAGAGGTTTCGCGACCGACCTTGCCGCCCCGCGGATGCGTCTCGCCTGCGTCGTCGACATCATGTGGCAGGCTTTGCATTTGCGAACTGCGTTTCGCGCGCTCGGCGTTCGCCATGTGTGGCTGTCTGCCAGTGCCGGACCGCGATCACGTGGCGAGTAGTGCGTAAAGATATTTCATTGCGATTTCCATATCATTCATCATCGTTTAACCTAGCGCTAGGCTCCCATATGTCACGGGCGGCTGTTTTCGCGGGGCGATGTTAGCGGCTTCAGACGGCGTTGGGCCTATCTTGACCTCAAGCGTAGCGATCCCGTCCACACCGCGGTCACCCGAACATCCCCTTCGAAAGGGGCCCGCAACGCCGCAGGTTGTGCCGTCATGATG
>Ga0163217_1025900_pt1 | contig 11888 bp, 13 predicted proteins | sample SynspAceP_FD_185933 | JGI IMG/M metagenome (GOLD analysis project Ga0163217, IMG submission 185933) | Saline lake microbial communities from Ace Lake in Antarctica - Synechococcus sp. Ace-P (PacBio error correction) | ecosystem: Environmental > Aquatic > Non-marine Saline and Alkaline > Saline ... | reverse complement strand
CCGACAGCACGGACATAATAGTGACAGTGGATAACACCATGGCTTAACACCAATACTGGCGTAATTTGCGGCAAGATGATTTGAATAAAATGCGAAAACGAGGACGCGCCTAATTACGGGCGGCAGGTACTTGGGGAATCGTCCAACGGCCCGCCATCGCACCAGAGATTAACAAAGTACAATATATATATTTTCCAAAACAAAACGTAATAATAATGCCCGTCCCAACCAAGGAAGGACACGTGTTTCCATTAGGTGTTAACCAAGGCCCGCTTCTCAATAAGGCGTAATAATCCTCCTCCAGGCCATTCTTTGGCTAAAAAAGTCCGCATCATGTGCGGGAGTTGGACGAGGGATGAAGGGGAATAAAACAAAGGGGCAAACGATAAAGAGAAGAGCCCAGGGCAAGCCGACTAAGAATACCGAACGGGCGGACAGGGTTAATTAGGGTGCGCCGCATGGGAAATCGAGATGTAAAACGCTAAGAATGAGACACCGAAAGTCAGCACAATTGAAAACAGTAAAGATGCATGTTTCTTTTGGGGGGAGTACGAAGTGGTGGTGAGGAGGGCTTTATTGTAGATGAATTAAGTTGTTAAAGCCACCTTCGTCTGATGCTATATGTCATTTCTATTCGACTATCACGAGCGATAGAGCGAGAAAACAAACAGAGAGGTATAAAAAGAGAGCATAACCAGACAATGAGTGCAGCGGGTGCGACCAGCCAGAGAGGTGTTATGGCTGTGATTGTCGTTGACGCATATTGCTTTTTTCCAATAACGAACACGGATAAAATCGCCCCTGAGCAAAATTGGCTCCCCCCCCCCCCCCCCCCCCCCCCCCCCCCCCCCCCCCCCCCCCTCCCCCCCCCCCCCCCCCCCCCCCCCCCCCCCCCCCCCCCCCCCCCCCCCCCCCCCCCCCCCCCCCCCCCCCTTGGGGCGTTAGGTTCGGGATGTGTGGGTGGTAGAGTGATGGATTCACTCAATAACCTAGTTAGAAACGTTACGCTTCGTAACTTCTTTATGATCGTGCAAAATAAGGGCGATTGGGAAACTCTTAACCGGTATTTGCTAAATCGCTTGCGTTGTGATTTCGGCAAAAAAGCTTTTCCGCATGTTGCCGCTGTCGTAGCTTTGCTCTTCACTTGTTCAGCATCAATGCCTGGTACCCAGTTTAAAGCGTTTACAATGCCTCGGCCTGTATTTCTGGCTTGGTTGCTAAGTTCGATAAATTCACGAGCAAGCTCGGGTGTGGCGCTTTTTGTTGGGCGTCACGTAGGTGGTGAGCGAGAGGGTTGGCGGCATGCCTGGGGCGATCAAAGATAATTTCATTGATGGTGGGATTTTGCCCTGCTCTTTCCAGCTGTAGAACATATCGACCCAAACAGGCCCCATGGAAAATTTCACACGATTTAACATAATCCAATGTGCAGCTTTGCCTGGTGTAAAGGCGAGTTCTTGTGAAATCCTGTTAAGGTCAGCGAAGGCTTTGTCCCATTGAAATGCAGCGACATTTTGTCATAAAGGCGCGCTGGAAAGCGTGTCTCTTGCGTGCGTAGGCATAAATCCAACCCGTTAGCAAGAGGCGCGACCGCGGCTGAGCAGTGCCGTTTTAGAGTGCCGGGTGTGTAGCCAAAGGGACTTTGGAGCTTTGCGGTCCAGTGTTGATGAGTTCGTCATAAAGACGTTTGGTGGATTTGGTCACGAAATCACTGTTAAGCGAGCGTTTTGGCGCTAGTGAGGAGAGACATCGCATGAGCAGGTGAGGCCTTCTACGTTTACGCCAAGCGCATTTATAGCACTATCACGAAGGTGACCATGTTTACCTGTTTGCGATGTCGTTCGATATTTTGGAAGCAGACCACCTCCACCCATCTCGCCACCAATCTGTTTGGGAACAGACAGCAACATCAATGTCCCCAAGAATCAAGCCGCTGCTGTTGTGTGCTGACAGCTTTCCTTTTGATTTTATGAGAACCGTGCATCGCCAGGCCTGTGCCTACGACATTCACTTTTACCTTGATGTGAGCGCCTCAAATTTTTGGGGCGAGGTACGTTTTAGCGTAGTCGAACCATATTTTTGACCGTCCGCAGAAACCACCATTTAATGTGGTCTGTGCGTTGTGGCAAAACCTGAAAATTGGTAAGACCAATGGGGAAAGTTACAGCTATCTTCGTTTTTATAGAACATGTTTATCCTTCATTAATTGTGAGCTGAAATGGCGGGAGGGGTGTGTGAGAGACACTGAGATGCTCAACGTCTTGAGCGTTAAATATGCAGGGGCATCGGTAGGACACGTAAAGTCACGGGAGGTCTGTTCAGACAGTATTTGATCATTTCTGCCTTGTGAGTGTGTTGTGGCGTTCGCGCGCGCACACTAATTCGATAATTATTGCCAGAAAAAAGAGTCGACTTTGCTCGGAGCGAGCACGGGTGTGTTATGATTAAGCCATGTTGCTTAAGTCTTTTCGGGCCTGTGTGAGTGAGAGCAAAAACGTTTTCACTACGAAAATAACACACCTCGAGGGGGTTGCTTGGATTATCTAGGCTGGAGGCCGCCAACGTTTAAAAGCGAAAGCGTCGTGCGAGTAGAGTGCGGAGATGCGATTGATGTCTGCCCATAAAAATCGGCCACGAAGAAGTCGTGTGCGTGTGGAGTGAGGTGGGTAAATTCTTTCTGGGTGCCCAATCTGCTCGATTCGACCTTGGTTAAACCGGCGAATGCGATCTGCCATGACTAAGGCTTCTTCTTGGTGGCGTGGTGGTGACAGCAGCCGAAGTAAAACCAAGTTGTTTCTGCAACCTTTGAGCTCGTGGCGTACGCTCAACCTGACTTTGCGTCTAGGTTGGAAGAAGAAGAAAGAAAAGGTGGGGGTGGAGGTGATGAGAAGGGGAACCGGGCTCAATCAAGCACCAAATACATCGGGACGAATCGCCAACGCTCGCGCCAGCGAACGTTGACGCTGTCCGCCAGACAGCGCGCGTGACTTGTTCGTTTTCTAATCCGTTAAGTTTTACGATGTCTAAAACAATTATCCGCCACGCTAACGGTCTATCTCCGCGCGTTTGATTTTTTTCACTTTTAGGGGCCGTAGGCATATTCTTGTACACCGTCATATGAGGCCCATATGCGTTAGCTTTGAAAGACCATGGTGAGGTTGTGCGTGTTTTCAGCGAGAGTGTGAGAGATGGCACGCGGACCGGAGAATGATGTTTCGACCGTGACTGACGGAACAAAACCACCACAGCGCATTGTCAACAACGTGTTTTTCCACAGCCGGGATGGGCCAAGTAAAGCAATCATTTCTCCTTGACTCGACGTGTAGGTTGATGTTTTCAAGATCAAAGGCTGTGTGGAGATTTTACCGTAGCCCGCTTGTGAGATTTGTGGCGTAGGTTGTTAATGTGCGCCATGCTCTTGCTCCAGTGCAATAAAAACGTTTGCCGGGGAGATTTTTTTTCATTTTTTCACTGAAATGAACACGTGTTCATCGTTCTGTTAAAAAAAATGCATCTATAAGCCGACATGGATGGTGACCTACTTTGTCGGATCTTTATGACAATTTAATTAAACTAACAAAGGACATCGTTGGTGAGACAGTATGAAAAATTGACGTGGATTTGGTTTGTGGTAGCGCGTTTTCGTCAGCGCAACAATACTCTTCCATTAGGATCATCGATTCACAGCAAAACCCAAATGGCTTCATCGACTGGACCCGTACGGGGTGCAAGAGCCATTTGCAGCGTGATATTGGCGTTGAATGACATAATCGTAATTTATTTTTACGCATAAATCCACCTGATCACAGTTCGGGTTAGCGCCACTGATTAACAGTGGAGAAGAGAAGCGTTGCGAGACGCCACCCCCCCCCCCCCCCCCCCCCCCCCCCTTGAGCCGTTACAATTTTTTTGCCAAGCAGAGAGCGAAGCGAGAGCGCATGGTTGGAAGCGTTGGTGGCATTGTCGGTTTGGCCTGAAACAGGATGTGCTTAGAGTGGTCATTTGGCAGGATATTCATGATGCTTTTGAGTGGAAGCATTGGCAGATTCGCCACGCCAATACACAACATGAATGGGCCAATCGAGCCGATTCGAAATTGAGATTGACGAGCAAACAGTATTTTAGCGGCGACGGACGACCAACGGGCTGCCAGCCAAGCATTAATGCTTGGTGCGATAATCGCTTTCAAAAATGGCGTCTTTTGAGCTTTGCGAGACAGACTCTTCCCATGGAGATTTCCCCGACTGTGAACGATTACTAGCACAGACGAGCGCCAAAGCGCTGGTTATTTATCATGTAGCTTGATGCGGCGATCCAGTCTGCTTGATGCTGTTCGGCATACGCCCAACTTATTGTCCAGCAAGACGGTTTTGGGTATGATTGGACGATGATAACTATGTTTCAGCACACGCTGGATTCTACCTACAGTCGGTTCTATTCCGCTGGCTCAGCTTTCACAGAAAAGGATAGAAAATTGACGAATAACTCGAAAAGAGGCTCAAGTCACGGCGGAAGATGTCGCGAAACTCGCCCTTTAGTGTCTCCCGCCGCTGCCGTGTCTCTACATTCAGTAATAACGGCCAGGCGTCGCGCGCGAGACGCGCGAAAAAATAGTAAAAGCCGCAAAGTGAACTCGCTACAAGTGAATGTTCTTGGCGCAGGATTAACCGGCAAACGCAGTCAGTTAATCGGCGTTGTTGCGTCGCGCGTTTAAGTGATCCTTTTTCGCAGTAGTTTGTTAGAGGCTTATTGAGCGAAATCAACGGAAAGGGTTATCAAGCGCTGGTAAACGAGGTGCGAGATGATGACGAATTAGAAACTGACCATTCGACGTTTTCGCAATTCGAGTGTCTGGGGTCCATGTTACATCGGGGAGGCAGCCGCCAGCGAATTTAGTTCAAAGAGGTGTGTTCAACACAATAATTCAGTCGTTGCATTGAATCGAATGGACATTCCCGACGTGGATTTGTTTGTCGGATAAACCAGATGGCGGCGGTGCTCGTATCAGGAGCAATGATTCGCTCTGGGTTGTTCTCGTTGTGGGTTGGTTGAACTATGGAAAAAAATTCGACGTGGTCTGGCATTAATCGAGGCGACCTTTCGCACATGATGATTGGAAGAAGCATGCTTTTGATGTGTCTGATTTTTTTGGAAATAAACGCGCAATCGATGGTACGAAGGCGCAGAAAAAAGCCGCTCATGTTTTTGTGAGCAAGGAAAACGTGTCGATTGGTATTTTTGCGCAACGCTCAACTCGCGTGCGGTTTTTAGATGGCATGCGGAAAATGGCTTATGCGCCAAACTGATTTTCACATAATTGGTTTTTGATAACACGCTTCAAACGACGCAATACAGCACGATTAACAAACGATTCATCAAGACGTACAGCAAACCGCACAGCGGGTTTTGACTTGCTTGGAAGCACGAAGACAAGATCCACATATTCGTCAGCGTTTTCGAAGAAATTCCCGTCAAATTAATGATTAGAAACACATCTCCAGATGTGGATTCGATTAATAAAAGGATGCCAATAGAATGGAACATTGAATACCAAATTTTAGAATCGGCAAATTAAGAAGCTGGAAAGCGTGCTCAGGTTAGTCGCCAGTCTGATTGTCGGTCACGGATCACAAGACGACAAGATTTCGTTTCTGAAAAGCAGACGTGGAGTGTAGAAAACGCAGCTTAAAAGAGGTGATCCATGCCTTGTTTCCTGAGGATGGTTTTTTAGGAGAAGAAAGTGGTTTGTGCTAGGAAACGGATACCAAAGAAAAGTGCGTTTGGGTGATCGATCAAGCGACGTACAACAAACACCTTCAAGCCAGGACTATTGGTGTGTATTTTCCGTCGCTTACGTGATTAATGACTTATCAACTTGGCTTTGTTGGACGCAACCGGACAGAGACGAAATTTTTCTTTGCGCAGCTTCGGTAAAGGCGCGTATCTAAATGGTTCTTCACTCACGATCCAAGAGCCGGGTGAAAAGGGGGCAAGCGATTATTTGCGTCGGCGCTCTAATCGTCGGCCCTTTGCCTGCGGTTTTATTTTTTTTTTTTGATCTTCTTGCGGTGTTGAGAATACGAACAATGTCGAACATCACGTTTTGGCGCTTGGCGCTTTAATTGCTGCTCATGTTGCTTCGGATTAGTGCATGGCTATTCGAATCTCATCTCATAGCTGCGATGCTCTAGCGGGTCTGTTACTTGATTTGAAGAGGCGGGAGGTCGAGTGCCTAACTTTCTTGAAAAAATGAATGGGTATTGATGGGAATCCAGTGTGGGCAGCAAGTTCACAAGTTGTTGGCTGGATTTGAATCATGTGGCTTAATTAGGTAAATAAAAAGCGGCTGTACAAAAAACATAACAAAAATATTGGCTTTATCTTGTTTTGTTTCGACTCTCGCGTATCTATGGTCTGTTGACCCTAAATTTATATAAAGAATGCTCTTAGTGATATTTGTAGGGATATAAAACTCAAAGGATGACATTCGTTAGAAATGTCTAAAACGCCACCCCTGTGCCGTTGGTGGTCTGAGGTTTCTTCGGCCGTATTGAATACGTAAACAAGGCTTTCGCGAACCTTTTCGGTTATACCTTGGACGATATCACCCCAATATTGAAGTTGGGTAATTTCGAGTTTGTCATCAAAACCTCAATACTATCAAGACGTCATCAGAGCCTTGGATCAATGGAAATGCAAGAAAGCGATGTCGCGCATGCATTAAGACAATGCTTGGGGGGGCGGGGGGGGCCCATTTCCCAAGCTCGGTTCGCTCAGCAAGTCAGGTACTTTTTCCTTAGTGGGAGATAAAGCGGCTTTGGTACTTCAGTGATGTTACTGATTATTGGATTGCGTGAAAAAAGACTGCGTGCTCGCAGTGAAATGCTCGAGATGGTCGCAAAAGCTCTGCATTAAAAGCATATCTTATGTATGTGAAAGCAGGTCAACAAGGAAAGCCCCTTCTCATTATGCAGTGTTTTATTATTGATAAAGCCAAATCAAAGTTTAATACTCGGGCGCTGCGCCGGATCTCTCCCGATTTTATAAACGCGATTGATGGCATTATAAAATTGCGTGCTAATGTTGGCTCTTGCGACCGCGGCTCACTTGGTTGAGCGTGTTATTTTGACCAACAATTCATTACGCATCGATATTTGGAAAACTTCACTTCAGCTGCTCGAATGAAGCAGATATTGCGGCTTGCTGCACCAATTTTAAAATGCCATTCAAATCGCGTTATTATAAAAAATCTGGGGGAATCCGCGCAGCGCGAGTATTTAAACATTGATGGCTTTATCAAATAATTTTAAAAACACTGCCATAATGAGAAGGGGTTTCTGTTGAACCTGGTTTCCAATAACATTAAGAATATCTTTTAAGCAGAGGCCTTTGCGACATTCTCGCAGCATTCCCACTGCGAGCACGCAGCTCTTTTTCAGCAATCCAATAATCAGAATAACATCACTGAAGTACCCAAAGCCGCTTATCTCCCACTAAAGAAAAGTCACGCGACTTGCTTGAGCAGGAAAACGATCTTTGCAATGCAGCATATGTCTTTAATGCATTGCGCACATCGCTCTTGGCATTCCTTGATCCAAGCTCTTTGACGTCTTGATAGTATTGAGAGTTTATGATGAGGACCAAAACTCGAAATACCAACTTTCAATTATTGGGTATATCGTTCCAGGTATACCGAAAAGGTCGCGGAAAAACCTTGTTTACGATATTCAATACGCGCCGGAAGAAACACTTTAGACCATACCAACGGCAAACAGGGGTGGCGTTAGAACATCTTCTACATCCGAATGTCATCCTTTGAGGTATATTATAATCTACAAATATCACTTAAAAGCATTTCTTAATAATAATCTCGTCAACAGAGCTAGATACGCCGAGAGCCGAAACAAAACAAAGATAACGCCCAAATTATTTTTGTTATGTTTTTGTACAGCGCTTTTTTATTTACCTTTAATTAAGCACATGGATTCAAATCCAGCCCACCAACTGTGAACTTGCTGCCCACACTGATTCCCATTCAAACCCATCATTTTCAAGGAAAGTTAGGCACTGTCACCTCCCGCCTCTTCAATCAGTAAACAGAACCAGAGCATCCCAGCTATTTGAGATGAGATTCGAAATACGCCATGCCACAATTCCTGAAGCAACATGAAGCACAGCATTAAAAGCGCCAGCGCCAAAAAACGTCGATTTGTTCGACATTTGTTGCTCACCTCCAAACACCGCAGAAGATCAAAATACGCCCTGGGCAAGGGCGACGATCTAGAGCGCCCGACGGGCCAATAATCGCTTGCCCTTTATTCCAGGCTCTTGATCCGTGAGTGAAGCACCATTAGATACGCGCCTTTACCACGCTGCGCAAAGAAAAATGTCGTCTCTGTCCGTGTGCCCGTAAACAAAGCCAAGTTGAGAGTGAGACTCATTAATCACGTAAGGCGACGGAAATACACCAATAGTCCATGCCTGAAGTAGTTTGTTGTACCGTCGATTGGATCGATCCACCCAACGCCATCCTTTCTTATATCCTTCCTAGCACCAAACCAAACTCTTCTTCTCCTAAAAAACCATTCCTCAGCGAAACCAAGCATGGATTTCAACCTCTGTAGCTCGTTTTCCTATCACTCACCGTCTGCTTCAGAAACGAAATCTGGTCGCTCCTTTGACCTGACCTGACAATTCCAGACTGAGCGAATACCATGAGCACGCTTTCCAGCTATTCTTAATTGCCGATTCTAAACTTTCTGAGTATCATGTCTCTCTCTATGGCATCCTTTATTAAATCGAATCCACATCTGAGATTGTTTCTAATCATTGAATTTGACGGCAATTTTCTTGCAAACGCTACGGAATATGATGGATCTTGTCCTCTTGCTTCCAAGCAAGTCAAAACCCGATCTGTGCGGTTTTGGCTGTTACGGCTTGATGAATCGATTTGTTTAATCGGTCCTAGCTGTATTGCGTCGTTTGAAGCGTGTTATTCCCAAAACACAATTATCTGGAAAATCGTTTGCGCGCATCAAAGCCATTTTCACGCAATTGCATCGGGAAAAAAATCCGCCCACCGCGAGTGAGCGTTAGCGCAAAAAATACCATCGACACGTTTTCCTTGCTCACAAAAAACGATCGAGCGGCTTTCTGCCGCCTTCGTAGGCCATCGGACTGCGCGGTTATTCCAAAAAATCAGACACAGGTCAAAAAGCATGCTTTCTTCACATCATCATGTGGACGAAAAGCGCCTCGTTAAATGCCAGACCACGTCGAAATTTTCATAGTTCAACCAACCCACACGTTTGAGAACAACCAGAGCGAATTCAATTGCTCCGATACGAGCAACCGCCGCCATCTGGTTATCCGAACAAAACAAAATCCACTCGGGAACATGTCCATACTGACGATAACCAACGCACCTGGAATATTGTGTTGAACACACGCGTTGACTAAATTCGCTGCGGCTGCCCCGATGTAAACAATTGACCCCAGACACTCGAAAATTGCGTGAAAACGTCGAATGGTCATTTCTAATTCGTCATCATCTCGCACCTCCGTTACCAGCGCCTGATAACCCTTTCGTTGGATTTCGCTCAATAAGCCTTCTAACAAACTACCCTGACGAAAGGATCACTTAAAACGCGCACCACAACGCCGATTACTGGACTGCGTTTGCGGGTTTAATCCTTGCGCCAAGAAATCACTTGAAGCGAGTCATTGGCGGCTTTTACTATTTTTCGCGCGTCTTAACGCGTGCTCGACGCGCCGTTAATTACTGAATGTACGAGGACACGGCAGCTGCGGAGACACCACGGAGGTTTCGCGACATCGTGCTCCAGACGCGGTGAGAGATTCCTGGTCTATCTTAATCGTTCAACGTTATCGAATAAGTTATTTGAGTCATAACTCCGCTTCTCCTACATGGTCTAGATAGACATATAGAAAGTTCGACGGCCAGCGGAAATAGAACCACTGAGTAGATCCAAAGGCGGTCGTGGAACATCAGTTATCATCGCCAAGACAAGAGAGCGCGAGAGCCGTCTTGGCTGACAAATAAGTTGGGGTATGCCGAACAGCATTCAAGCAGACTAGAATCGCCGCATCAAAGCCATGATAAATACCCAGCGCTTTGGCCTCGTCTTTGCTAGTAATCGTATCACAGTCGGGGATCTCCATGGAGAAGTCTGGTGGCAAAGCCCCGGCCATCAAAAGACGCACATTCTGAAAAGCATATCCGCACCAAGCATTAATGCTTGGCTTGGCAGCCTTGTCGTCCGTCGCGCTAAAAAAATACTGTTTGCTCGTCAATCTCAAATTCGAATCGCTCGATTGGCCATTTCATGTATGTGTATTGGCCGGTGCGAATCTGCCAATGCTTTCCACTCAAAAGCACATGAATATCCTGCCAATGGAATCTCAAAGCACACCCTCTGTTTCAGGCCAAACCGACAATGCCACCAAAACGCTTCCAATGGCGTTTCGTTTGTTCTGCTTGGCAAAAATTGTCAACGGCTCTCAGTGCGTGAAAGCTTTTCCACTGATTAATCAGTGCGCTAACCCCAGGAACTGTGATCAGGATGGATATGCGTAAATAAATTACCCTGCTATGTCATCTCACGCCAATATCACGCTGCCCAAATGGCTCTTGCACCGTCGGTCAAACAAGCTCGATGAGCCATTGGTTTTGCTGTGAATCGATATTCCTAATGGAAGAAAGTCATTGTGTAGCGCTGAAGAAAACGCCGCGACTGAGCCACGAGATCTCAATAATTCCGTCAATTTTCATTACAATGTCTCACCAGATGTCTTTTAGTTTAATTAAATTGTGCATAAAGATCCGACAAATAAGCCACATGTCGCTTATAGATTGCATTTTTTTACAGGAACGATGAAACACGTGTTCATTTCATGAAAAAAGTTTGAAAAAAAATCTCGGCAAACGTTTTATTGCACTTGGAGCCAAGGGCATGGCGCACTACAAATTAGGAAACATCTATCCACCCAGCGGGCTACAGGTAATAAGTTGATCTTGATAGCGAGACATCTCAACGCTTTACACTGCCTCAGATAGCGAGAGAGAGTAAGATGTAGATTGCCTTTTTGCACTTGTGTTCGCGGCATAAGACTCTCTGGCTGTCGTTGCACCATAACTTCGAGCCGTCATTCGCCTGTGAAAGTGCCGCAAATACAATAAGCTGACATTTGGGTATTTGCTGTGGCTTTTCGTCGTGTCGCTCGCGATGTCTCCTGTATTAATCTATCCTTGCATTCCCGTCAGTCGGTGCCATCTTGCATCAGATTCGACACACGCGGCTAGAGAAAGTAAGTGCGGAGATTCGTTTCATCCATAGTCCGTGTTCCAATAGGCTACGCCACTGATGGATTGCCCGCTCTCCGACTTTGTTTCGCATTTTGGAAGTGCAGGAAATAAGCTTATGAGCCGTCATATGACGGTGTACAAAATATTGATTAACGCCCCGAATACTGAAACATAAAGAATAAACGCAGCGGAGGGAGTAGTACGTCGGCTTATGTGGCGAATTGGCTTAGTGTACATCGTGAAATCTAGAACAGGATTCCAGACCAAACGAACAGTGAGAGACAAATCAACTCGCGCTGTCGGGTGCGGACAAGCAAAAAAATGTCAACGATGCTTCGCAATTGCGCGCAGACCATGCGTTGGCGATTTCGTCCCGATGTATTGGTGCCTTGATGAAGCCCGCTTTCCAACCTAGACGCCAAAGTCAGGTGAGCGTACGCCACGAGATCAAAGCGTTGCAGAAACACTTGGTATTTTATCTTCGCTGATCTTGCACCCGCAAATCGGATGCGCACACAGAAGATAGGCACTATTAGCTCATTGGGCAAGAATCACGCATTGC
>Ga0163217_1057195_pt1 | contig 11889 bp, 19 predicted proteins | sample SynspAceP_FD_185933 | JGI IMG/M metagenome (GOLD analysis project Ga0163217, IMG submission 185933) | Saline lake microbial communities from Ace Lake in Antarctica - Synechococcus sp. Ace-P (PacBio error correction) | ecosystem: Environmental > Aquatic > Non-marine Saline and Alkaline > Saline ... | reverse complement strand
CTTGATCGTTTATGGCTATACGTGGGCTCGGTGATCGTTATTTCCTCTTTACTGACCTCTATGCGGCAACTGGCTTATTATTTTTTCAGGGGCCTGGATCGCAGAGTGATCAACTCGCCCCTGCTTCAGTCGGGCCTTTTCTGTTTGGTTCACCGATCACCTGCCGCCTCGCTGGCGGTGCCCTTTGGTGCTGGGCTTGCACTGGCTGGGTATCCGGACTCGGTCACTGGGTAGAAACGTTGCGCCGAAAACCACAACGTTGCAAGCAGTCTTCGATTTCTTCCTGCAATTGATTCAGCTCTGGATCTTGACAGAGCTGCAGGTGCGGCATCGCTTGTCTGTCTTGCACATTTCGGGATCTTCAATGTCTTTTTTATCTTGTTCCGGGTCGGGCCCCTGTTCTTGCGCGCCCCTGCGCTCTGCAAGCGCTGCTTTGACCTGCTGCTATGGTGATAGCTGAGACGCTGTGGTTATACCGGGCCTGGAATCGTGATCCGACTTTATGGCGCGAGAATCTGGCCAAGCCGCTTTTCGCAGCAACTCGAGCGGCTGCAGCTCAACGTTGGGCAGTTTCTTGATGGACCGACCCTGCGGGATTGAACACCCATGAGGTCTATGTGCTCGCCAAGGTGCTGCCTGGATTCACCCGTGGAGAAGGCGGCAGAGGCCTACAAAGGGGACGTGGTGCGGAGGCACGCCCTGCGTTGAGGCTACGGTGAACGTCTCAGCACCTGGTATGTGCTCAGGCAATGCGCCGGGAGCTCGGCATTGCCGATTGCCGAACATGGCAACTCTTGGAGAACTTCGGGGTGAGGATCGGCCCTGCTCGATCCGACAGCCGGCGCAGCTTGAGGATCAGGTACGGCTGAGTGGCTATCGCAAGTCATTGGAGCGGCTGGGTCCTGCTGCAGGGGGCCGCAGGCCAGGCCGGCGATCCTGCTTGCACGAGATTCCCTGAAGGCCAGTTTTCGATCACGGCACGGAGCAGGAAACTCCTTGGCATGCTCAGCCACGAGGGTGTGGCCCACAGGCCGACGTTGCTGGCTGCAGCGCTTGCCCGCCTTGATAGAGGCCTTCCGCCGCCTTGCACCAGCTCGCTGGACAGCAGCCTTTGTTCGTGCGACCCTGCTTGCCGATCACATCGCCACCGGCAGGAACTGAGCCTGGCAGCGATTCTTGAGGCCTTCATCAGCCTGCGGGGGACCCGCAACTGCCGGGTCTGGTTCGGCGTCTGCAAGGATTGCGCCCCTGGTGCTGCTGAGTTGCTGAGCAGAAAACTGGCGCGAGTCTGGACCGAGCTGCTGGCAGTCTGAGCAGGCCCCCGGCCGCCGAGCCACCGCCTGCTCCCTGGAGATCCCGTGGAGGCCAGCTCGATCCACCTCGACAGCTGCTGCAGGATCGATCCGCCACGATCGCGCGGCGGCCTGCTCCTGATCGCCCGCCTCGATGGCCAGCGGGGCCGCAGCGCGCCCGCATTCTGCTTCGTCTTCTCCCCCACGCTGCAGGAGGCTGCCGCGCTGGTGCTCGCCCGGGGACCACGAGAGGGGTCCCGCACGAGCGGGGCAGCGCGACATGCCTGCGCTGGCGCCTCTCCCCGCATCTCTCGACAACGCGGTGTTCCCCGCCGCCAGTAGATTTTAATCTACCGAAGCAACCACGAAGTGAACGCTCGATCCCTGGCGGAACGCGCCTAACGACATGCAGCCATCATATGCGCCGGCCGAGACTGATCACAGAGTGGACGATCGCTTGCGCGAGCTGCATGTTGCTGACTCGAGGGCAGGCACCGGCCGGTCGCGCTACACGGGAGGGAGAGGCCCGCCGCGACGACCAGCTCAACGCCTGCGCCAGAGTGCTCGATGAGCTGAGCGGGTCCTTCACCCAGCTCACCGGCAAACCAGACCTCGAAGGCCGCGCCGTCGGCTGGCACGCGGCCTGCTACGGCGAGTTTCCTGTCGACTCCTCCGCTCTCCCTCGATGCGTGCTCAGCTATCGACACAGAAGACACTTCTACACGGCGCGCTGCTGGACTGGAGAGTACGCCATCTCCAGCGCTTCATGCGATCGGTTTCAGGCTGAAGGACCCCCTTGTGGGCGTGGCGACGTAGCGGAATTCAGGTCGAGGCATATTGCAGGAATAGCCCACTCGTTGGTCATACCAAAGGCCACCAATTTTGACGAAGGTGTCGCGTGAGCTCTGGGCAATGCCTGCTTGGCATCAAATAATTGAGAGTTGACAGGATTCGGCCCAGGAAAAATCGCTGGAGACACAGCGTCTTCGGTGTACCGAGGATGCGCCATTCGGGCCCTCTGAGGCGCCTTCATCGCCCGCCCTTGATTCGCTGCGTAAGCTTGGCGGGCGCTCCAGGATTCACGTGGAGATCTCCCACGAAACATCGGGGGATCTGCGCAAACCCGGGAAGGTCCATGCCGGTGAAGCTTGCACGTGAGGGCGGGCATCACACTCTGCCAACCGCCATATGGCCAGCGCCTGTGAAGAGGGCATGATGTTTTCTGCCCTCCCCCGGCCACCCGCCAGTCCTTCGCCGAAGGGCATCCACCGTTTTTTGGGTGGCGGTGGTTGGCAGATTGCACGGTTGGTCAATCCAGCCGTCCTTGATGCCGAGTTGTCATGCGCACCTTAGGCGATCGGCGACCCAGGCAAGTTGAGTGCGTGCAGGGACGCGTTGGAGACGATATCTTTCGCCGGCAGTGCTGTTGGTATCACCCCATCACGAACATCGGGCTGGCCTGTCTTTTGATGGGGCGGAGAGCACCCTTTTTTGGAGTGCCTTCGCAATGTGACGGCACACGGGCGGTGGCATCGGTGGAGGACAGGCCGGTGGCACTCTAGAACGATCTCAGCGACCAACATTCCCCAGTTCAGTTGGCGGGGATCGCGCTTCGGCTGTCACGCGGGATGCTGCGGCCATTAACGATCAGCTGCCATCGCTAGATCGAACTTCCCCTTTGAGCGGGCCGTGGGTTGAGTCTATCGAAGCATGTTTGCAATGTAATTAAATATCGTCAGCGGATGGCCAGCTGATCGTTTAATGGCCGCAGCTCGAATCGTGGACAGCGAGCCGCGATCCCCGCCAACTGAACTGGGGGATGTTGGCCGCTGAGATCGTTTCTAGAGGCCACCGGGCCTTTCCTCACCGATGCCACCGCCTTGGGCGCACATCGAGGAGGGCTCAAAAGTGGTTTGCTCTCGGGCCCCCATCATAAAAGACGGCACGCCGATGTTTCGTGATGGGGGTGAACCACAGCAGCTATTGCCGGCGAAGATTATCGTCTCCAACGCCATCCTGCACCACCAACTGCCGTGGCGCCGATCGCCAAGGCTTGCTGCATGACAACTTCGGCATCAGGACGGGCTGATGAACCCACCGTGCATGCCACCACCGCCACCCAAAAAGGTGGATGGCCTTCGGCGTATATAGGTGGCGGGGGGGCCGGTGGCAGGGCAGAACATCATTCCCTCTTCCACAGGCGCTGCCAGGCGGTTTGGCAAGGTTGCATCCCTCTCCTCACGGGCAGCTCACCGGCATGGGGCCTTCGGGTTCAAACCCCGATGTTTCGGTGGTGGATCTCACCAGTGAATCTGGAGCGGCCCGCCAGTAGCAGCGATAAGGCGGCGATGAAGGCGGCTCAGAGGGCCCCGATGGCGGGGCCATCCTCGTTACACGAAGACGTCGTGGTCTCCAGCGATTTTCTGGGCGCGAATCCTGCACCTTCAATTTTTTGATTGCCAATTGCAGGCAATGCCCTCACGAACACCTTCGTCAAAAGTGGTGGCTGGTATTATGACAACGAGTGGTGGCTATTTCCTGCAACTGCCTCGACCTGATCCGGCCACATCGCCACGCCCACAGGGGCGCCTTCAGCCTGACCGATCGCAGCAAGCTGCTGGAGATGGCGACTCCCAGCTTCCAGCACGCGCCGTGGAAAAAGTCCCTGGATCAAGATGAGCGAGCACGGACATCGATACGAATCGACAGAGAACGCCAGCAAGGCGACAGTGCCATCACGGACCGCCTCGATCGTGTTAATCCGTTTGAGCTGTGAGGTGGAGAACCTTCCAGGCTCATCGATCACCTGCAGGCTTGAGCTGGTCGTCGCGGCGGGCCTCTCCCTCTGAGATAGCGCAAACCACCGACAAGCCCTCGACTCAGGCACAGCAGCTACGCGCAAGCCGATCGCCCACTTCTGTGATTCAGCTCGACGGCAGACAAGCTGCGCGTTCGGAAGGCCTCCGCCAGGGGATTTCAGAGGCCTGCGTCAGTAACAACTTATTAGGTGCGCACGGTAGAGAAATCACTGGCAGGGCAGGAACACCCGATTTTTCAAGATCGGGAAGAGGCGGCCAAGATCAGGGCATTCGCGGCGCCCCCTCTGCTGGACCCTCCAATATGGCCCGGGATGAGCACCAGCGCAGAAGAACGGCTGCCTCAGCAGTGGGGAGAAGGAAGACGGAAGCAGAAATGCAGTGGGCGCGGCTGCGGCCCCCGCTGGCCATCGAGCGCGGGCGATCAGGAGCAGGGCCGACCCGCGCAGAATAGTGGCGGAGCGATCCTATGCAGCAGGCTGTCGAGGTGATCGAGGCTGGCCTCCAGCGGGATACTCAGGGAGCAGGCGGTTGCCTCGGCGCCGGGGCTGCTCAGAGCGTGCCAGCAGCTCGGGTTTGCCAGACGCTCGGCGCCAGGTTTTCTGCTTCCGCAACTCCAGCAGCACCAGCGGGCGCAATTCCGTTTGCAGACGCTCGACCAGACCGGCAGTTGCGGGTCCCCCCTGCAGGCTGCATGAGGCTCAAGAATCGCTGCCACGCTCAGTTTCTGCCCGCTGGCCGGATTTATACGGGCAGCAGGTGCGCACTCCGAACCAAAGGACTGTCATACTGTCCAGCGAGGGCTTGGTTGCGAAGGCGCGGAAAAAAACCCCGCGCCGCCGCGCCCGCGCGCCCCTCTATCAAGGCGGGCAAGCGCTGCAGCAGACGTCGGCCCTGTGGCACCACTAACCACAACCCGAACAAAAAAAAAAAAAAAACAAACCAAACTCCAAACACACCATGAAACCCAACCCACAAAAACAACCAACCCACACACCAAAAACATCAACACACAACCCCCCCCAACCAACCCCCACACCCGCAACACAAAAACAAAAAAACAACCCCCTCCCCCACAACCTAACCACCCTCCAAATACTCACACACCAAACCACAAACAAAATCCACCATCCCGTGTATCACCACAACCCAAGATAAAAACAAAACCACCCGCACCACCCCAAACCCCACAAACCCACCAAGCAACCCCACACCACCCACCACCAACCCAAACCCCACAAACCACCCATAACCACCCACACACACCATACCCAAACAGACAACCACCCACCACACACCACGCAAACACAACCAACAACCACACCACCACCAACCAAAACAAACAAAAACACACGACCACAACAAAACCTAACCAACACCCTAACCCACACAAACCACACTAGCCAACAACCACCAACCCAAAAAACACACCACCAACGAAACAGCCATAAACATCAAAAAAAATAAAAACCACCAAACAAAACACTCAACAAAAACAAAACAAAAACACACACACACACCACTAAAAACACCAACCCCACCATGCACGGACAGAATATCACAAATAGTCCACCAACACACCACAACCAAACACCCAGCCCAACCCACACACACCTCACCAACCCCAAACCACCCCGAGCGCGAACAACACACTCACCCCATCACACAATGATTACAACAACAACCAACAAAAACAAAAACAAACCAACACAACAAACACCCCACACCCCACCCACCAACACCCGAAACCCATCTCACAAGAACTACCCACAATACCCCAAAAAAAACGCCCAAAACCCCCACCACACACCCAACCACCCACACCAACCACCCACCCCACCAGCCAAACACCACCACCCCCACGCCACCACACCCCCCTCAACCCCAACACCACCACACCCCCAAACCCACCAGGCCCCACACCAACACACCACCAAACCCCACCAACCACACCCAACCACCACCACCCACACCCCACCAACCCCCCCACACCCCACCCCCCACAACACACCAACACCCACCCAACACAACCACCCCAACCACAACCCCAAAACCACCACAGAGACAACACAAAAAACCCACACCCACGTCACAAACACACACCACAATAACACGCCACACCACCCCCCATAACCACAGAACCAAAAAAACCCAACCCAACCCCCAACACACAATAACCCACAACCCGACAACACACCACCACAGCCACCCCCCAAAAACAATCCCCACAACCCCCACCGCCCACCCGAACAAACCCCACAACCACCACCAACCCAACACCAACAAACCACAAAAACAGCCCAAAAACACCCAACCATAACGCGACAAACAAACAACCCCCCACATCCACCCCCAAAAACACCTCACCCGCCCCCCATAAAAACAGCCACACCCCAACCCCCTAAAACCAACTACTCGGTTGGGTGGAGCATGTCCAAGGGATGCTTTCCCTTGCTCCTGTGGGCGTGATCGAACCAAACTGGACGCTTCGAGAGGGAATCTCGATTGCCGAGGCAAGGGAGAATCGGCGCCTGGGCCTTGGCGGCCGCGTGCCAGACAGGCACCCAAGCCCCGTACCAAAATCGACCTTGCGATAGCCACTTCAGCGCGCTACATGATCCTCAATGGCTGCGCCGCGCCCCTGTCGGGCCCCGACCGCCATCGAAGCAGGGCCGGCACCCTTCCTCCACCCCGACGTTCCTCCAGAAAGTCCGCTACTGTTCGGCCACTCGGCCAAATGCCGAGCTCCCCGCGGACCGCATTGCCCAACTGAGCACTAATCCAGGCACATGCATGGAGACGTTCACGTACACCAGCCCTCAGCCAGGGGCGTTCTCGCACCACTCGCCTTTGTAGGCACTCGCCCCTGCCGCCTCTCTCAACGCGCTGCACACCCTCCAGCAGCACCTATAGCGGACCGAGCAACAATTAGACCTCATGGCCTGTTCAAGGATTCCCGCAGGGTGCGATCCCATCAACAGAGAAAACATATGCCCAACCGTATGAGCCTGCCAGGCCGCTCGAGTTGGCTTGCAGAAAAAGCGGACCCTGGCCCCCAGCATTCTCGCTCGGCCATAAAGACTTCTGGATCACCCGATTCAGGCCCGGTAATAACCACAGCGATAGCCTCACGCCTCCAGCAGCAGCGCTACAAACGCAGCACATTGCAGCAGGCCAGGCAAAGGCAGCCCAGACAGAATCAGGCGGGCCGACGGAAAACCGCCATAAAAGACATTGAGATCCGCCTGCTCTGCAGAGGACAGACCCAGCGATGCCGCACCTGCAGGCTCTTGGTCAGATTCAGAGCTGGAATCAGATTGCAGGGAAGAACTCGGAAGCACTTGAAGGCTTGCACGGTTGTGGTTTTTTCGAGCCGCGACGTTTTTCTACCACAAGAATGACCCGACTCCGGCACCAAATCCCAGCCTAGGATGCCACGCAGCCCCAAGCACCAAGGGCCCACCCCCGCCACAAGGCGTCGGCAGAGTTGATCCGGGCTGACCAACAGGAAAAAGAGCGACTGAGCAGGGTGGCGAGTTGATCACTTCTGGCGTAAGATCCAGGCGCCCTGAAACCAATACATAAGGCCAAGTCTGCGGCATCCGAAGGTAGTAATAGACGGAAAAACCGATCACCAGGCCCACGCTAGCCATTACCACGATCAGCGCGCCGGCTGTGGCCCGCTTCCGAGCCAGTGCTGCCAAATACATCCGCTCGGCAATCAGATGTCCCGAATGTAGGGTTGCTGGCAGGCACCGGCAGCGCGCTCTGCTCAGGAACCATCCCCCGGCCAGCACCGTGTCGGCACATCGACGGGTTATCAAACTGCTCGCTGGTGTGGGCTTTGCTGCCCAGCAATCCGCTGGGTGTGGAGTAAAACCGCTTGCATGGGCGACCATCGGACGAAGTATTGCACCAGGCCTTGCCGCCGAACAGATAGCCCACCGTGATCGCACAGGCGGATCGCGTGAACAGCAACCAACCAGCCAGCACCAGTTTCGTCGACCATGAAGAACGAGCAGCTCGGCCGCAGAGACGCGACGAAAACAACGCCGGAATTGCAGCCGCCCGTAGCTCGCCGGCCACAGCCAGGAATGGGAGCGCCACTTTGGCCAGCTCATCCCGTTTTCTTGCCGCTCTTGCGTTCCATTCCCCTCCGCTCCGAACTCCGCCGTTGTAAGGCCCAAGCGCCCAGGGGGCATCTGGTGGAGAGAAGCCGAGAGCGGGAGGATACGCGGCCAGAAACTCGTGCCGAAGACAACAGAATAAGACAGCCCGACCAGCGCAACCCCGATCGCCGCCCCAGAACAGCAGCTTCCCGGTTCCCAGGGTATATAGGGCCGATCGACCCGGCAGGACCACCGTGAACCTCAACGTAGGGCCTAGGACAACCGCAAGGGGCTCCCAGGGATGGGTGGGTTCCGTCAGTGCTCGGCGCCTGACCCGCAGTGGGTCATAAGAAACATGCGAGGCGATGATCAGAAAGCAGCCGGCAGTCTCAGAAACCAGCGTCACCAGGTGCATCGCGACTCCGCAATCTGGGATTGAATCGCCATCCCTCGGCCAAAAGATGGGGGCGAAGCTACCCGCATTAGCAGCAGATCTGATAGGAAACTGTCTCGGAGCCCCGGACCCAGGTTCAGAGATTGCACGCTCCGGCCGCAAGTCCCTTAATCCTGGGCAATTCTGCCCCCGCCCAAATCAGCACCAGACCCTTTGCCACCGCCCCAGAAGAACCACCCGCAGAACAAGTTCGAGACGCGCCCCACACCTCGACACAAACCCCGCCCAGGAACCAAGGACCCACACTCCAAAACGCTCCCCAACCCAACACACGGATACGCTCCACAGCACCCAACCCGGCCGCTGATGTTGTCGCTGTTCACTCCCGCAAATCCCCGCCAGCAGCTGAGTAGGCCTCCGGGCGCGCCAGGGCGTTGCTCCAGGGCCCAGGCAAGGCGTGCGCCCCGGCCCAGCCATCACGCACCCGACGGGATTCCGGTCCGTCGGAGCCGCACCCGCACAACAGCGGCTCGTCGCAGGCAGATGGCCCAGCAGAGGGGAAGCAGGCAGGCCCAGCCTTGACGAACTCACACGAAGTAACTCTCCGCGCTTCCCCCTGCGCCCGCGGGCCACCCCGACCGCAAGGCCCCAGACCCAACGGCCGCCGCCAAACCTTGGACCGGCGAAAGGCGCAGCGACGCGTGCGCGGCCAACAGCTCGATCGCGGCGAGGCTGGGCAGGCTGGGGGCAGGTCGCTCATCGGGTAACGCTCCACCGCAAGCACCGTCGTCGATCGGCGCAGACGGACCGTCAGACAGGGCATGGGGGAAAGCGCCTCTCACCGCCAGCGGCACCGGCTCCCAGCAATTCACGGCGGCAGCCGTGAGACCCGCCGGGATCCACATGGTGAGCACGCACGCACCGCACACCCAGGCATCCCGGAAACGTTTAGAAAACGACTGGTACGAGCTCAAGAAAGCGGCCAGCTGGTGACCGCCCACACCTGGCCCGTGCGGCGATGAAATCCCCACCTGCTCCCAGGCTCTGTGGCCCCGAGGTTTCGAGCGGAGATACACCCCTGCCCCGCCTCTGCCTCGATCCCATATCAGCGGCCAGTGCCAGGTGGTAAAGGAAACGGGGAGAGCGCCAGCGCAGTGCTGCCCAATCACCGCCGAGAAAAGCTTCCAGACTGGCCAGCAAAACGCTCCGAGCCAGTGCTGCAGGGCCCAAGCCCAGGGCTCCGTTGTCGAGCAGCCGCGAGTCGGCCAGGCGGAACCACATGGACCGCACCCAACCCCCCAAACACGAAAAGGCCAAAACAGGGCCAGGACATCGGCAAGAGCAGCGAAGAGCGCGCAGCCCCCAGCAGGCCAGCGGCCGGCCCCAGCAGGAAATCCGCGAGCCCCAATCGCGCGTCTCCAGCGATGCCAGAACCCCGCCAAACGCGGGCCTGGCGAATGGGGCCGTCGCATCGGCGCCCGGCGATAACGAACGCACTAGGCGTATTTCGCAAGCGATCGACGGCGCCCATTGAACGTTCCACCGTCATTGATCGCCACCAGCTTCCGTCACGCTTCTGCCGCGCCAGCTTCGGGCTACGCCGCGCTCGCAGCAAGACATCCTGGGGATCGGACCTGCAGCGCCAGTGAAATCCCCTCCCAGGCTCATTCCTCAAAATCACCCATGGACCCGGGAGAACGGCCGCCTCGCTCGCTATGGGCGCCTTCCACCAAGCCCCACCGGCAACCGTTGCCCTTCCCAAGGTGACACCGCCAAAAGCTACCGGCCCCGCGCTTGGCCTGGCAGGCTAACACCTCGCGCAGCTCCACCGCCAGGCCAGCGCGCCTCAGGGCCAAGCCGGCGCGCGGAAATCGCGATAAGGGGCAGCCGGAACCGACACAACTCCCCACCCGCACCGGAGCCTGCGCCACTCACCGCGCGGCAGAGGCGTACTGCCAACACGCCCGACGCCAAGCAGACAGACCGACACGACCTCGGCGGGCCAATCTCCAACAAGACGCGTTAGCTCAGCCGGACCTTTCGGCCACAGTTTGAGGCGAAGAATTGGTAATCCTGGCCCACCGAGAACACCCCATGGAACATCTCCGAACTGAACCTCTTGCCGTTCACCAGTCGGCCCTGGACCATTCAAGAGGGCAATCCACCAGGACCTTGAGCTCATCAAGCGTGCCAAGGATTGTCATCGCGCGCGGATCGACCCAGCAAAGCCCAGTCCTTCACGCGAAGCCTGGAACCCTGCGCTTGGCGGATCTCCCACCGCCCAAGCTGCAGAACCCGATGTGGCCTCTCTCACCCCCGCCCGCGCGCCAGGAGATCTGGCGTTGGCGCTCGGGCGAACCAGCGAGCACCGTCGGCGTTGCTCGCGCGAAATTGGGCCGATTGCAGTCCCACCCGGTGAGCACCGCTCACCCTTCCACCGAATCAGCTGACTGCTGGCGATCGCGCCACGCCCCGAGAGGGGCCAGCCAGCAGGCACTGGCAAAGGCTGTGGTGCCGGGGCTCGAGCAACGGTGTGATTTCCAGACCGCCGCGCCCTCGCCGTCAAAGAGACGAAAACACTCGCCCCGCAGCGCCTCTGGCCTCTCGCGGGCCACCTCCTCCCGACGATAGCGAAGGCTCCCCTTCCCAAAACCACTGGTCCGCACCTCGAATCCCATGTGCTGGAGAATATCAGGCCGTGGCTTCTCACAACGGATGCCGCCCGGTGCAGGAACAGGGCCAGCCGGCGGGGCTGGCGCGCCGCCACCAGGAGCGTGAAGCAACGATCCCGCGCTATACACCCAGGCTCCGGCAAAAGATCGCGCGGAAGCTGCGCGGTTGGCCAAAGATCGATCGCCCCGTCGAAGCTGCCCAGCGTCCAACCTCATGGTGTTGCGGGCCCCAACCTGTCGATCAACAAGCCGCGCCTGTCTGGGTCGGCGATCAGGTCGGTCCCACCTGCTAGCGGCCCGGAACGTCCGCGTCAGCGTCTGCACGTTTTGCGCCGGACTGGATCTCCCGGCACGGCCCATGTGACGGATTTCAGCCTTTGAAAAATCCTCAGCTTTCAAGCGGTGGACACGCTTCGCCGCTCACTCCAGACTGATTTGGGCTCAGATCGGACCAGGCGGGGGTATCAAAATGCGCAGCTGATCGAGAAGCCACGCAAGCAAGTCTCAGGCCCGCAGAGCGTTCCGTTTCAGACCTTCTCGGCAGCAAACAGGGTGCCTCTTCAGGCCACCGCGGCCGCCGCCAGCCGGGCAGCCTTCGGCGCGCCG
>Ga0163217_1014031_pt1 | contig 11889 bp, 11 predicted proteins | sample SynspAceP_FD_185933 | JGI IMG/M metagenome (GOLD analysis project Ga0163217, IMG submission 185933) | Saline lake microbial communities from Ace Lake in Antarctica - Synechococcus sp. Ace-P (PacBio error correction) | ecosystem: Environmental > Aquatic > Non-marine Saline and Alkaline > Saline ... | reverse complement strand
TACGTTAAATTTCCTATGCGTTTAAAAATTCTTGATTTCACTTTTTTATCAAAAGAAAGGTGGATGTTCTAGCACCTAAATTTTCTTATCTAAAGCGGAGCAAGTCATATTCAATTGAAACATCCCGGGCCGGATGTTGGTCTCATTTACTGATTGCTTTTTAACTCTTCCAGTTTGTTTTTGTGCAAACTGCTTCAATTCATTAAGCTTTTTCAAATTCTTTTTCTTGGTCGTTAGGAACATTTTAAATCATCAAACAATGCCTTTCTAGTTCCCTTACTGCCAAGAACTTTTACTTTCTTAAACTCTTCTACCTTCTTTGGCTACATTGCTATCTGAACGCCTCAACAATCCGCAAGAAGCTCTTTTCACTTCTATTCAGCATTCCTTCTATTTTTAAAAATGGTCATTCGAATTATTCTATCACTGTAGGGGTTCGATTCTTCTATTGGTTCTCCATTGCTTTGTGATTTTAATCCACCACATCGTATCCGCAATCACTTCGCCAAGATAGTAGTAAGCGCCGTCTAAAATTGTGGTTGCTCCAATATGGTGTCATATACTTTTTTTTGCTCTTCTGGGTATAAGGCACTTTATTCTTTTATTGGGTTGCTCTGTAAATAGATTCTGGATAAATGCTTTCCTTTGAACTTATAAAAACTTGAGAACCCAGCTACTCGCCTCTTTGAATGTAATTATCTGGCTGTCTCTGCAGCAAGGCTAATGCACCTTTCTTATGGATAAAACCTTTCTTTGATTTCTGTGGTTGTGTATAACCGGGGCCCACCATCCGAAAATTACTTTATTTGGCGGTTGCGGTTCCTTTATTCGGGATCACCTCCTGTGAATCATAAATTCTTTATAACTTCGATGAAAATATGTCTGTCATAATTAAGAACGCGCCACTAGACTCAAAAAATTTTTGCTTGTGCCCTGGGTTTCGGTTGTCTTGATATAACTTCACAGTAATATTGCCTGCCCGTAGTTTCTATAAGCACCTTTTATTCTGTTGCAGAAAACGATAGGAATTTGGGTAAACAACAAAACGACGAAAGTAGAGAAATATTCCGATTTAAACAATTTGTGATATCTTTATTATTTGTGAATATAATAATTACAGAAAAATACATGAAAAAGTTATAAAAATATATTTCGGAGCCCTCTTCTTTCACTAGTAATTGTTAGTTGGTAAAAAGGAAGTGCAACAGAGCTAATATTAACTGGGTAGGAAGATGAGTTCCGGTGGGTCCTTTGAAGCGAATCAAAGTAGCTATTATTACGCCATATGAATTAGATCCCACTTTCGCCTTAACCTCGGAATACTTAGATTCCCCGGACATCAGATGCATAGTGCAAATACAGAAGACATTTCCAATACCGTACGGTTTTACGCTGCTTAGGCCGCATTTAGTTGACTACCAAAGATTGTGGTGACACGCTTCGATTTGGCAAAAGAGACTTTCAAAGATAGTAAGAAAAAAAGGCCAAAAAAAAGTAAGGACAACTTTGTTCGTAGAACAATCTAATTCTACCGCGCTAAGTTTATTTTCTTCAAAATTATTCTACTATCGCTTGGCTTCATCAATTGAGGTTCTGCTTGACTAGATTTAAAAATGCATTTTATTGGTGGGCTTCCATGTGGGCACTCATCTTGTCGATTCCTTTCGTTTCATAATTAGTTCGAATCCTGCTTCAATAAAGTGCATACTGCCACATGGAATTCACATTCTAACTTATTGATCCTTTTTGTAAACCTTTTGGGCCCTTGACCCAAATTCTTGTACACCAATCAAAAACAATGGACTTTGCATGTCAACTCCTCCTCCAAAACGCTCTTAACCCGTTTTGTTACTACATCTTTCCACTTTTTTTTTTCAAACTCCATTCCACTAGATGGCGAATTAATTAATAGTTTAGCATTTCGGTTTATGAATTATCTGGATATTGTTATTTGCATTCCGTTGCTTGGGGCTTTGTATAAAGGTTTTCGAAAAGCCTGATACTAGAAATTGCCGCTGGTCTCTCTAGTAATTGGCATTATGGCTGGGCCTTATAAATTTATTCTGATTATACACCAAGTGACTTATTGATCCAAACTTTGAAAATCCCAAACTAAGGCACTTCCATTAATCTCATTTATATTGACCTTCTTAGCGGTGCGTTATCGGCGATCCCTTTTAGCCAAAAACACTCAGAACGCATCGTCAAGTTAGCACGCTCTTGGGTTTTAGTAAACAGATTGGCAGGGAGCCTTATTTTCATTTCTTCAAGGTGGGGCATTAATTCATCAGCACTTACTTTTACTGTAGGAAGGTTTATTGATCACCCCCCCCCCCCCCCCCCCCCCCCCCCCCCCCCCCCCCCCCCCCCCTATCATTTTCAATTTATCCCACAGACATAAAAAAGATATCTTTTGGGTTATTGACGATTATATCAAGCTCCACCAGAAAGAATTCTTCCATATGCTTTAAAAACCTTGAAATAGGATCAAGCTTTTCCTTGAATTTTTAATATTGGACTCTAGTCTTTGTATTGCCTTAATTCCCTGGCAACGTTCTTTCCTCTTCTAAATATTCCCAAATAAAGCTCCACACCTGTAGAGATTGTAACCATTCATGTTGGTATCCGAATTTATTAACAGCTGCAGCAGAATCTCCTCCTCCAATTAATTGGAGAATGCACCATTTTAGTAGCTCCGCTACCTGCATCTGCAATTCCTTTCGTTTTTCGCCTTTTTCCAAAGGTTTGACATTTCGAAACGCCATTGGCCCATTCCAAATTATTACTTTAGAAACGTTTTATGATCGCACTAAAAATCTTCTATTTGCTTTTGGCCCAATATCTAAACCCCATTATCCATCTCGAATTCCATATTATCTGCAATGGCCGCTTCAAGCTGTATTTGAAAATGCTTTTTTGAAACGAATTGGGATCAATTTGGCAATTGAACATCACTTTCTTTTTCAGCGCTTAACATTTAATCGTATTGAGCTAAGTTTAATTTATCCAATTCCACTAATTGAATCACCTACTACGTCCCCCTAAAAGCCTTAGAAAAAAGTATTAAGCCATTCCACCACCGGATAATTTAAAATTTATTTCCAATCGATCTAACAACTTGTTCCATCAACATAATTTTATCTAGAACTTCGCCCCACCCATAATTGGCGGTGATCGGGTGAATTGGTCTGAAGAAAATACTTTATTTCCCACCGCATCTAATTCTTGCTCGGATTACCAAAAACCAAACCATTTATCGATTCGGGAAAAAATTTGAGCCACATGGCTGGGAGAAGCATGCGCTCTGGTGAGCTGTACCAAAACCAGCATCATGAATAAAACTTCACTTAGTTTGCGCCAAATTCTCCGGGAGAAAAGTCAATGTCACCGTTTGTACTCTCCCTTTGTGAAATTCTTAAATTTCTTCAAATAAACACTACATCCCTTTATTTGTTGGTGTTCTACCACCTTTTGTGCTTTCTATTCCCAATTACAATCAGTTGCAAAGGTAACTGGGTAACCCTTAAATTACTTGGGACAACCCTTTTACAATGTGGTTTTTAAACTGTATTTTCTTCAAACTCACCTTTTGGTCTTCCATAATGAGACATCAAAATTGGCGTTACACCTGACTTTCAAACAAATTGTACTTGATAGTTTGGCACTGCTGCATCTATTCGGGAGTATACATCAGTTAATGTTAAAAATTCCATCTAATGGAACATTAAAATCAACTCTTACCAATTACTTTTTTTCCCGTCAAAAAATTGTAATTTTCTTAAATGTGGTTCATTCTGTATAAAAAATTTGAGCTCTCAAGAATTGAATCGCAAAAAGTAACTTTTCAAAATAAATGTGACTTAGTTTTTTTTATTTTTTTTCCAATTTTAGATTGGGCCCGTTTCTATCCAGATATTTTGAAGAAGATTAAAACAAATTTATGCGATTTTAAAGAGAAGATTATCGGTCAAGGAAGACATTTAAGGCTACGACTTATCCAAACTGTAAAATGGATGGTCAGCAATAAGTCATGCTTTCATTATTTACAGGGTGGGATGGATCTGGAAAATTTTTGCTGATGGCGATAGCTTATGGACAATTTATTAATTGGCATAGACCCTACCGAAAATGATTATTGTGGGCGTCTGTAGTTCGCTCGGTGCCGAACATATGAAAAATTGGGTTTCATCCATTATTTAACTTTTGCTTATCCCGGTGGCAACCTCAGCCTAAAGTGGGCTGCAAAGCCACGTCGAGGCAAACATTATATCCAGAATGGAGCGAGAGCGGGGTACTGCAAACCCCTATTAGAGTTACGGATGAATGGATTTCTAACAAATTAGAAATAGGAAATTTTAAAAGGTGGCTATGATTTCGTGAACAGAAGTTTTCCGGAAATTCTAAAATCTGTGGTTTACAAAACGTTTGAGGCCAAAATACAAAGAGTTTTGATTGGTGCCTGGCACGCCGACAAAAATGACACTGAGCACTCCATCGATAGTTGAAATTTATTGAAAGAGCCCAAGACAATACCTTAATTATTTTTGGTTTTCAGATGATTCTTGAAAAATTATTAGGAAACTATATTATCCAGAAACACAACACCTCAAATTCAATCAAATTGAGTTGGCATCCTTTGGCCAATTACTCAAAGAAATTGTTGAATGAGCCCAAGGAAAAAAAGCCATGCAGGGTTGCCGGGCATTTTAGCGACGGCGGATTACAATTCAGCACTTCGATTGATAGAATGGAAGGAAAAGAAACGTTCTTTTTTGAAACTTTAAAAAAATTTGGAACTGCGCATGTTGTTCTTTGCAGGTAATTGCCCCATTAATAGATTGGGATGAAGAAATCTCTGCCAAGAAGCTTGTAGAAGAGGAGCAACCCCCAAAAAAACTTATTCTATCTTATGCATTACGGCTGCTTAAGCAGAGCAGGTATTACATTCAGCAATTATTGCGAATTGGATGATTGGTATGAGATTAACAGGTAGGGTGGGCGAGAAAAGGCATTTTTAAACAAAATTATTGCCACCAATTCCGTTCACACAGGCAACATTTTTTAGATTTACATCAGAGTTATTCAATTAGAAAGCCTCACTACCCATATTGGACGATAACGCCAATTCCAAATTTTGGTCTTTTTCAACCTTTCTACAAGAGATGGGACCAACTATTTAAGAACCAAAAATGTCAAATTTTGTTAAGGTTGTAATAATTATTCCGACCTTAGAATTAGGGGCACTAGATATAAATAGTAGAAGAGATATGGATGGTGGAAGTAGTTGTTCTAACTGGTGGAGATGGAGACTCCTAGAGGGATGTAAAAATTAAAGGACGTGTAGTTCTGGCGGATGTAATTAAATTAAATGTATTTAAACTGGTTTGGGAATTGGAGTTACCAAACAACAACAACCATTTTGACATGGTTGGAAGTTGTCGCAATTTAAAAACGGAAGAAAAGAATTTTTTTAAAAAATCACGAAAATCTTAACTTTATATGTGGTGACGTAGTAAGCTGTAGAATGCTTCGCGGCCACGATATAGGAATGGTGTCTTTAGCCTGGAGAATTTGGTTTAGGTGCAAAATGCAAAAGAACCGAAGGAACTTTTGGGAAAAGCAGAATGAAGTAAAGCAGAATTTACGCAAAGCAAAGAAACGGATATTGAAAGAGATGGAAAGCAAGGCCAAAAGAGCGAGAGAAGCTGCCAAAACCAATTTCGTGCCGAGGTAATCGCAATTGGAACTCGGGCTTGTCGATGAAAAATAAGGCGACACTTGGAGGATAACCAAGGCAGAATTTATCAAAAGCAGTGTTTTATTATTACTGCAGAAGAGCCGAGTTTGACTTAGAGTGTGTGTGTGATTGATCAAAGCGGTTAGCTGAGGACTTCAAGTTCGAATTTGAAATGCGTCAAATTGGGAATGCGTCAAGAAGCAGGGAAGATTTGGGGGAATTGGGATTTCGTGTGGAAGGAGAATTGTGATTGCTCTTTAACATCGGTTTGACCGATTTTAGATCGGTTTCTACATCAGCAGCTGCATTACCAGCAACACTTTTCATTAAAACCCCAATGACAGTTGCCGGGACAAGTGGGAAATTGAAATGTTGTTTTAAACTTTGAGGCTGGATGCCATATATGGATGAACTGAAAGGTTTCAGACCCGAGAAGAACTAAAAACCACAAAAGGCGATGCGTTTCTATCAAGAAGAATGGATATTATTCGGCAATAAAAATGTGGTCTATTCTTATTTTTCGAAGGAGCCAGTAAAATACATTGAGATTTGTTCCATTAGGGAAAGGAGCTTCAAGAATATTGGCAATTGAATGAAAAAAGGAACTCTCGACCTAACAGAATAGATTATGACCTTCTGAGAGTTATTTGTTTCGTGGAAAATAGGCTGCAACCTGGACTATGGCAAAACGTAGTAGGGCAAGATGACTATATAACCCGATTTGATAGGACAGAAAAACAGCAAGGAAGAAGACAAAGAAGAAGCCAAAGGACCAGCAGGAGAAGCCACGCTTCAGGCAACCAGGTTAGCCCACAGAAAAACTTAGACCAACCCGTTCCACAAAGCAATAAGCAAAAAGGAAATAATAAATCCAACAATGGGGCAATGCGCAAACCAAACAGGTAAACCGGGCTGCAAAAATTACAAAATAATTCTTGCCCACACCAAATACTGAAGGTCAGCGAAAAAAAAAGAAGCCTTCTTCGACGGTTAAAACCGACAAGACCAAACAACGACGTAAATGAAACATTTTGAATTTGTTCTTTGATCGTCCATTGCATTGCTCTCATTAACTTCTTGTGATGAAAATGGAGTATTTGAGAAAATTTAGGCTTTGGAAGATGCGGAATTGGGACAGACACCCAAATTGAGCTCGTTTTAGAAGTTAGAAATAAACAGATCACGTTATCGCTACACAACTTATACCGTTCGAACGTTACGGAACATCAGGCAATAGCCGTATTAGAAACTTTGTATCTTTAATTTACTCAAATAAAAAAATCCTTTTCGGACAATTTGCTAGAGATCACTGCAGAGTTTTTATTGGCAGGATCCAAAAGGAAATTGGTTTGGGGCAAAGGGCATTGGGGATTTTGTGGGACCATCAAATTCCCCTACAAACAAATCGGTTAATGTTCCCTAGAAAGGAACTTACATTATTGGGAACTTGAGCAAGCCCAATTGCAGAGATAAAGAACTAAAGTACATTACGGACATCGGAAATTAACGAGTAGAAAAAGTATAGCCCAATAAATTTCAAACGAAAAGTGAAGGGAAAAAGAAAAATAAAAAGAAATAAGGAAATCCTGTTTTGGAGTTTCCATCCTTTTGGTGTGCCGTATTGATTCCTATGGGTTTGTTACTTTACTCATTTACAGGAACTTGCTTCATGAGGTGGTTTTGGCATGAATTGCAAGTTTTGAAGAGCTTGGGAAACCCTAAAAAGTTAATCTTAGCGCTCAGGAAGTATTTGACGTCTTGACGGTAAAGATTGGGTAAGCTATTTCACTCCAGGGAATAGAACCAATGTTCATTAATGAGGTTATCAGAATACCTTCCCGGCGGGCCATTATCGCAACTTGAAGATGAAAGATATAGAGAATTCATTCTGGTATTGATTTGTCGGCTTCCATTAGGTTCGAGTGTTTTTATCGGATTAGTTACGGTAAACAGGTAGCACCGGAGGAGAAGTACCAGTATCCCAGCAATTGGCGAAAATTTATTTCCTTAGAGAATAAGGACCTGAACCAAGTTTCAATTGAGTAATGGAAAAATTCGGAATGGGTGATTGCGGTAAGATTTGAAACGACAGGTACAACTTAAAGAAGAAATTATGTGCCATGTACTTCAATACGTTTCGACTTTTGTGAACAATGCAGTTGGAATTCAAATCGGCTGCAACGTATATTTCAATGAAAACACCTCAAGAATTAAATAATTGAATCTGGCCACATGGTTAGTAATGGCCTTAAAAAATCACGGCGCTATTTAATCCTTTCGTTTTTATGATACAACGCTACATCGAAGAAATGTAGGCTATTACTCAGATGATTAGAAAACGGAGCAATTCGATTTAAAGTTGCCTTTTTTGATTACATTAAAACTAAAAACGTAGAAACTTACTTCTATCAACGAGTTGATCACAAAGAAAGGTATCTGCTCCATACTTTTAGAGAAATTCTACGCGGCTGATTGAAAAATATTTTCTCAGAAATTCGATTCTACAACTGGTGGAATTAAAATATCGAAAAGCAAATGGCCAAGGATATGACATCTATGAAAGATGCGTTTTAAAAATATACACCACCATATAAATTAATGACATGACAGCGTCATACGTGAATGGGCGCATGACCAAATAACTTTGGGGAAGGGAAATTACAATTGATATCTAAAGATTTGCAGCGGTAGAAGAAAAAATCCATTTGATTGGAGAGATTATCGGGATGAGAAGTAGGATCAAATTATGATCATCAGCTATTGAGAAGGAACAGATCGGCTATAATGTAATGGTTGGGGTGCAATGTCCAACTGCGAGCAGGACGAGGAAAGCTAACGTAGAGAAATGTAAAGAAAAACGGTATTCATTATGTGTTTGAATGTCAGGCTGGCTGATTGGCCATCATAAAAGAACGAGTAACCCCAAAGGGATTCTATTGATTATTATTTTCCAATAATACCCGATCCAATGGACTGTTTTTTCAGGAAAGGAGAATTGACACGACACTATCACCGAATGGCTAGTATTTACGTTATTACAAAAAGCTTCTTGCAAAGTGGCTTTGATTGTCAATGGACCCAATACAGCGATACATTAAAGCTTGGGTTTGTTGGAAATCAAATAGGCAAGTACTTTGGGCTTACGATTCATGTTGGCTCAGAGTAAACGACAAGTGGATCTTACCTTTAAGCCATTATTATGTTTGCGTGTAGCAATTGATGAGGGATATTCTCCATGTTAATGAAGTTCCAACTGTACCAGTAGTATCTTAAGAAGGGCGAATTTGGATTGTTGGAAAGACTGGTCACCAAGCAATAGGTTGACCCAGAAAGGATGTGGTCTATAATGTAACGTTGAAATACGGTTGGGCCAACTCAATGCATAACCGTTCTTCCTTTTAATGAGAAATTTGGTCCCTTGGAGCGAGTAGGTAAAAATGGCAAGAATTGGTATTACTAGTCATCTAGATCCTGTTTCCATCTTTGGTTTTAGAGAGTTGCTCGAAATTCTTTTTCGGTTTATGAAATGGTTGGAAGCATTTTGGAACATTCTGTGAAGCAAGCGGACATCCGTATTACTCTGAACAATCTATATTTACTCGGAATTGAAGATAAGATTGGGTAAATGGATTCAAAAAGAGTTTATCCCTGAAAACCAAAAGAAGTCATTAGATCGGAAGAAAACGCTTATACAATGGTGAATTTAATGGAAAGGCGTTACTTCATCATAAACTAATTAACAAGGCAAAAGGCAAGGGAAAAAAGGCAGGAACTGGAAATTCGATTGGCGTTTTCAAAAGCATGAATATGGGCGGCTTTTACACGGGGTCCAAATTTGCAGGAAAAACAGGTACAACACAAATAACTCTGACGGTTGGTTTATTGGAATGATGGCTAACTTTAGTAACGGGAGGTTTTGGCGGTAGGCGGGCAGGACGATAGAGTGTTCGATTCTTCACAGAAAACTGGCAGATGGGGCAAGGGTGGCAAAATTCGCCCCTTCCCTATTTGGGGATATTTACATGAAAAAGTAATTTCAGACTCTACATTGAAAATAAAGAAGGTAGCATTTGGAGAAACCCCCAGACCGGGTCAATCAGATAGAAATTGGCCTGTAATAAAGGCAGGAAGACGGCCAATAATTTTTAATGACAACGAGAACTAATTTTTGGAGGATTGATTTGAAAAAGTGTAGTTGCAATGTTGAAGAAGCAATAAAAGGAATAGAAAGGGCAATGACCCTTATGTTGGGGGAGGTTTCGGGACTTTGTAGGTATTCCTGAGAAATGTATTGAAGCTTTATCTAAAAATTAAAAATCATGATTTAAATGTATTTCTAATATGCAGGAGTAGATGGATTTTGGCTTGGGATTTTTATTGAGGAATAAACAAATCAAGAAAATGATTTCTTCTTACGGTGGCGCGAAAAGACGGAGTTTGAGCGTCAAATGTTAAGTGATGAGTTGTGAAGTGGAATTAACACCTCAAGGAACGTTTGGCTGAAAATGTAGAGCTGGAGGCGGCCCGGTATTCCTGCATTTTTTTTCTCCTTGGCTGGTTTACGGTACAGAAGTCGCCGAAGGGAAAAGAAACGAGAGGTTTGACGGTAAAGATGTTATATCCAGAAGAAAGCCTGTAGCCCCGGACTTTGCCATTGTTAAAAGCTTGGAAAGGAGGTACTAAAGGAATTTAGTTTTTAAAGGAACTAAGCGAAAGAAACTTCAATCCCAGTGATGGCCACTGCGGGGTAAGATTACTATAGCAGAAAGTGGAACATTCTAGTGGAGAAGGCCAGGGCGCGAATTGCATTCCCAACCGAATTCATACACCAGGGAACTTTGTCATCGCATTTTCGAAGGAAAAGAATTCGAGAAAAGAATTGAACCAACTAACTATTATCAAAGGAAACAGAATTGTATTATTTTTGAAATAGTCTTCGTTGTTAATAATTGGTTAATGAAACAATATAACAATGCAGAATCTTTGATTAAATTTAATAAATAATGGAATATTAGTAGGAGGAATATGCAGAAGGAGAATTTATAGTTTTCAAAAAAAAAACGATAGTTTTGCTTAGCCTTATCTCTTTATGCTGCAATTACTTGAGAAAAGAAAAATATATTATTCGCAAGGACTTTTAAAGTCTTGGACCTCAATGGATGCAAATATGCATGAGACACAGAATTAGTGAAAGTAAGGCGGCTTTATTACACCAAAGTAAAACTTTGCCGCAAAAGAAGTAGAAGAAACAAAGTATTAAGGTTGACTCTCTGTTAAAAAATTCAGGGAAAGTTATCCTTTTTGAAGAAAGTTTAGAAATCCAATACATGAAATTGGGTTTAATCATTTTTTTTATAAAACAATATTATCCGAGCCTCAAAAAAAAGCTTCACTAAGATTTGTTAACATTTGTGGAATTGTTTACTTGTTAAATTAGTCAATTGATAAATTAAGATTATGTTAGATAAAAACGGAATAGCAAAACGAATTGCGCAAGATTACAGATTGGTTTTTACGTGAACCTAGGATTGGGACTTCCAACTTGTGTTGCAAATTATATTTTTCACCTGAAGTGACACTCTGTAGTTTACACGTTACAAATCAGAAAATGGGGTTGGTATTAGGGAATGGGTTCCGTTATTCCTTTACACTTGAACGCAAAAAGTTTTAGACGCTAGATTATTGGACTCAAATGCCAGCGCTAAGACACAACCATGATAACTACATCTTTACGTGGTTATCTCTCGCTACTTATATTGTTTTGCATTGAGGCTCTACTAGTGCTTTGCCGTGTGTTCCGTGTGGTAAAATGGTGCTCAAATTGACCGTATTTATTGGTGGGGTGGGCCGCCAATGGGACGAAATTGCAGTGTTCAGAAAATCACAGGCGATATCGCTAACTGGGAAAATTAATCCCGGGCAATGGTAAAAAAGGAATGGGGTGGGATGTGGAGCATCGCGCATTTAGTAGCTTTCTGCTGATTCTATATACTTAGTTGCCATTTGATTGCACTCCAGATCTATCAGCAGCGTTTAGGATCCAATACGTACTAAAACACATTGTAACAGAAGTAGTCGTTGCAAGTTGTCGATCAGGTGTGGAGTTTGCGTTAAAGAATAAATAGTAGTAACTTTAGTGGGTCCGACGCGTG
>Ga0163217_1002125_pt1 | contig 11889 bp, 7 predicted proteins | sample SynspAceP_FD_185933 | JGI IMG/M metagenome (GOLD analysis project Ga0163217, IMG submission 185933) | Saline lake microbial communities from Ace Lake in Antarctica - Synechococcus sp. Ace-P (PacBio error correction) | ecosystem: Environmental > Aquatic > Non-marine Saline and Alkaline > Saline ... | reverse complement strand
ATGTCCTCCCATTGAATGCCTGAGACTAAACTCTTTTTCCAGTCAACTATAAACTGTTTCATGGAGCAATGACTGATATTCTATCGTAATCATAATCGTACATTTTTATGTTTTTCTTGCCTAAGGTTTGTTGGGTGGCATTAAGATAAAAAGCCTGCCCTTGTCCTAAATCGTAATCTTTAGACATCGGAGTATCTTCCCTCGTGGGCTTGTATCTGGCATTAATTCCTGCGACAAACCTTAATCTTTGCAGCTGCTTTTTTGCGCACCCGCTTTAGTTGTGAAATTATCAGTCTGTACACGTAAAGCCTGAATAACCACCAAAATAACAGGGTGGCTCAGGAAATTTTTCTTTTGTCCGGTAAAAAATAAACTTAAAGGTCATTGGGACAGGCCTAGAGTAGTTGAGTCATGACGGCTATTTGTATTGTACTCCATCAAAACGTACTGTGTTCTTCAAAAGGTCGTTCTAAATTTCCTGCGATTATTGTTCCCTCCCCAAATTTACTTTCATTAACGAGTTATGGTAAGAAAGTACTGTGACGAATTGACTCGCCTCTTACTTGGCAATAACATCAAAAGGCTTCATTAATTTTGATCAAATGGTGACGTGTGTGTAATAAATGGGTCTATTGAATATCGCCCTCTCATTGCTTCTTTCTACCTTCCGGTAAGTCGCTGCGTTCCTTTTACACCACCAAAATGTGAGCACGCGCCATACGCGTCAGTAACAATTGGAATGGTCGAGTGCTGATTTCTCCCAGTCCAAGCCACACTATAATGACACTTTTCTCCAGCCTTGTATGGCACACTCTAAAGCTGAACCGCATCAGTTTACATTGCCATACATACAAAACTATAATCCACACCGCCAGCCGTCATCTTCAATGATTACTTCTTGGATTGGACGATTCGTATTCTTTCGGCATTAACAAAATCAGTTGCGCCTAATTCTTTAGCTAATCTCGAATTTATCCGGATTTGTATCGATAACGATTAATCTCGTACAGCTTTTTCTTTAACTGCACCTTGATAACAGCTAAACCAATTGTCCTAACAAAAAATAGCAATCGTATCCCCTCTTTTACTTTTTTGCTGACTTTGTCACTGCACCTATGCCAGGTTGTTACCCAACCACAGCCTATAAAACAAACTTTTTTCCAGTGGTGCATCGGGATTAAACTTTTGCTAAAGAGATTCAGAACAACCGTTATATGCGCTAAATGTCTGCTGGTTTTACCCATATATATGGATAAATCGGTTTCGCCTTATATGAAAAACGTGTCGTTTCCCATCCGGCATTAAGCCTTTTCCTTGCGTTTCACGGAACAGCTGACATAATTCGTTTACCTGACAGACAGAAATTTACACTTGCCAACATTCAGGATGTGTAACAAAGGAATCACATTGGCACCTGTTGCCAGATGTTACGCCTTTCTCCAACTTCTACGACAATCCCGCCACCTTCATGACCCAATTACTTGCTGGGAAAACGCCTTCTGGATCTGTACCCGATAAAGTATAGGCATCTGTATGACAAACAGGCGGTATCCGTAATTTTTAATTGAATACTTCCCCTATTTTTAGTCCTGCTACATCGATTTCTACTATTTCAAGAGGTTGTCTTGCCCCAAAAGCGATGCTGCACGTGATTCATTTTTGTTATCTCCTTTCTTTTATTATCATTTCATTCATTTCATCTGTTTCGTATTTAACCCTTCTGTAAAAAAGCACCTTAAGATAATCATAACATTCCATTTCTATTGCGACACTTGCTTGATTTTGTACGAACTTCATGTAAAAATCAGACTTAAGGCCGGTAGAAAATTTATTGGAAATGTATCTAATTACCGAGAATCACAAAGACAAGAAAGAGAAAGAGGGCGAAAATTAATGAAACTATTCGATTGAAAATTCAAATTTATGGTCGGAAGTATCGGATGGACAAACTTTCAAACTATTACTTATTATGTAGGACTAGCCTTTCATTTTTTATTTTATCTATTGAACCTACCATTCGGTGGTTTAGTCGGATGGGTAGCGATTATACATCAGTTATTTCGTGCATTTATCTCGCAACCGCACAAACGTTATATAGAGAACCAAAATTATTAGCCCTTAGTCGCCGTGGAAAACAAATTTAATCACGTTGCGCAATAAAATTTTATTTCAAGCGCAAACAGTACCAATACTATGCTTTCCCCTATTTGTAAAGAAATTACGAGTTCTCGAAAAAACAAGGATCGATAAAATTACTTGCCCCATTGTAAAGAAAGCTTTGTTAAAAACACGTAAAATACGTATTGCTGTATCATTCTAGTAGAGGTATTGACTTAGGGGGGACATATGAAACCATTTTATAAACGCAAACGGAGTTAGCACGAATATCCACTTGATAATAACTTAGTCGTCTAGATGCTCGTGCAGAATTAATGGATTCATCTGCGGGGGATGGAACCAATATAACAGTCATACAAAAAAGTGCTCAATTTGTTATCTATGGAAGGGACACCCTGACTGGAAAAAATTAGGGACGCATGTGGCCGACATCCTTTGCCAAATATGGAAAAATTCATACAGTATGGAAAGAAAGTGGGGATGAATGATTCTTCTTATGAGTTGTTTTTATGACGACGGGAAATTTAGCAATGGCGGGAAGATCATGGTGGGCTATTAAAGTACGCGGTAAAGATAACGTCATAATCTATTGATAGAAAGGCGGCATGAAAAAGTGGCTTCGAGAACAAATTAGAAGTAACGAACGTTTTTAAAAGAACCTGTGGATCATCTAATTCTCTAAGTTTAAATATAAAGACTGCTCTATCTTGTTGATGTTCATGAGTTAAAGAGAGGCTGTTCGATCAACTGATACGGCGATAATCCGATTCGAGAGCTTATGGAACGCATACGCTGGTCAAAGTGGAACCTTTACGATACTAGACAGGGCACAATTCCAAATGCGTTATTATCCTTGGACAGACTTGTTAATAATGGACAGTTAATGCATAAAAAGAACTTGAGAAAAGGTTTGAACCCCTTCAATAATTAAAAGAAGTGGATTGTTCATTGTGGATCGGCATAACTGGACACAGTAATTTCTTTTCATAAAGAAAGTCGTTTAAATCCCAAAACTTACTTAGCGGTCTATAGGCGGATTGGGTTAGTTACGCAGATAATAAGTAGAAACAACAAAAACTTAATTTAAAAACAATTTAAATCGGGGGTTGGTTAAACACTATGGCTATTCTGTTGCTTTTGTTTTTTTATTTTATGGCTAGGATTCTAAGTTTATTTTAAAATTCGAACAACTTGTTATTCCAAGCTTTCAAGGAAATTGTTTAATAAAGAAATATCTATCAACCGTACTATTTTCCTGTTTTTTTGTATCGGATTTTTGGCGATTTGATTTTACTTTTCCAAGGTGCTTATTATGTATAGTTTTTAATTAATGTAGAAAAAAAGGGGTTGAACAAGTATTCACGCTCCTTCCGCTCTAAGCTTGGAGGGTAGTATGTGCGTGTTCAAAACCTTTTAATCATTTAAATTAAACTTTAATACAAAATCACCAAAATGTAATACTCCTGTCAAAAACATACATCATTAGAGACGGATTTATTTATTTTCCATTTACTTATTTTAAGAATGTATAGAAGGGAAAAATCCCGCATCAATTCCATCAGGCGTATATTAAAACGTTAAAAACCATCAATTAACCATTCAGGATAGTGGAAAGTATTCTGTGAAATTCCATTAAATCAAATATCTTTTAAATTACCTGCTACAACAGTGAGTACGATTACAAGTAAAGCAAGAAGAATAACAGCTAATGGAATAAGAGCAATGAAAGGATCCAAAAAAAAATAGTTGAAAGGAAAATAAATCCCAACTAAAAATGAGGTTAAGCCTGGTCTTTGCCCCACAGCTATTCCGCGTTGCGCCTTCATGCACTTTGTACGGGTTAGGAACTTACAGCCCAAAAACACTTGCACATAACGACGAATAAGCCACTTTTGCTCCAATGTTTTCTTCAAAAACAAGCTGGATCTTCAGAATTCAAGAAGAAAGAAACTAATTGTGTCCTAAATTTGAAAGACTACTAGAATTCAACAACGAAAAGACTAGCAACCAGTATTAATTGCAGAACACATAGAAGAAATCAACTGCAAAATACACGGTTCGAGCCGAATTGAGTATCAATCACGAATAAGAAAATGAACTGATAGATCTGTTATGACACCTAAAAAATTGAGAAACAGTTACTCCAAATATAATCGCTTAGTTAACAAAAGTTTCCTCTTACGTTTTTTAACAAATAGAATAATCCCATTAATAAGTAAGAACATCGTTAAAGGAATCGGTTGAAAAATATTGTTTTACGCTACATCGTATCTGCGAGAACCAATTATCTCACTGTTTTTCAAACCTAGGAAGTCAAGAAGAAACCAACCCCAGCAACTCATACCTTTAATCATATCGTCGCTGGTATTGCACGTAAAAGCAGACAGTTACTTTAAAATACGTCAATAGGAAAAAAATTCATTCCCCAACAATAAAAAACAATCGATAAAACTTTCTTGCCAGTTTAAAGGCAAAAGCTCGCTACTAAGATATAAGTAAAGAATGCCTTGTTTTATCGCTTCATTCCTGGAGCTAATATTATTAATGGGGGATTAGCATACAATCCATTAAATATATTACTAAAAGCCGTTGTCAGATGGTTGCAATCATAACGCATTATAATTCATCCCTGTTTGAGATAAGATTTAAGCATTCACTGCTACTATATAAACAATAGAACAAAGGAAGTAATACTAGTATCTACTTCCGTTTTAGAGTACTGCCACTTATCTTTTACTTAAAGAATTGTGCACTATCGTCATTTATCTCACACTTCGCATCATAGTGAACTTCTAGTGCTTTGGTGCACGGAGTTTTATTACCAGTAAAGATAAGAGCTAATTAAAGAACAAGGTAGGCAACCAGATAGAATACTTCTGTTGAATAGGAACTTGCGAAGTCATAGATTTGAATTTGTCTTTAATCGCTGGCCAAATCCAAATAATAAGGCTCGGATGTAAGACACCATATGGATTCCAACGTCCTAGATAAACCGACTGCAATCGCCAATTTAACCTTGTCCAGCAATCGTTATTAAAGAGAAGTTGCCATTGGTTGTTTAAGACGATGTCGCTCACCTAATGCACGCAATTCGAACCCACTCACCATTAACGGCCCAAAATTGTAATCTTCATCACATTAATTCACTGCTGTATCAATAGACCCCTGGACTTTTCTCCAACACCTCTTAACCGCAATCCTAAGAAGTCTGTAAAGAAAAATTAAATCCGATTTAAAACGGAACGGCTGACAAATTTTGCAATATAGGTCGTAGGATAAGACCTAAAAAGTGCAGTTACCACTATTGGAATTATCCGATAAAAAACGGGATTAGAAATTATTGAGAATCATATTTTTTAAACGAGGTGTTCTGCCGCACCATCAAATAGAAGTTTTAACTAAGAAAAAAGTTAAACAGTTTGTGCTAACTAAATTGATAACGACACCACTGAATGACACGATTCAGCTTTATATTTTCAGTTGTGCGCCTAAGCATGGCATTCCCTGAGAATATTTGCCCGTACAGATTAAATGCTGTAACAAGCCAATGAAAGACTCAGTCCTTCCCAAGCCAGCTGACTCAGCGTAATAAGCACCATGCTGAAAAAAAAACGCTCCAGAAAATCATAAATCCTTCATCCCTAAGATTGATTCTTTCCTGCCCCTCTCAATCAAACATACACTAAGCCACCAAATAATAAGGCTGCATGCAAAATTAACTATCCGCTTATAATATTGGCCGTTCATCTTATATCACCTCCTTTTTAAGCGTCTTTTTTTTTAGGTCAATAACGCTTTAACAATCCCAGGAGACTGCTACAAAGAAAAATTTAAGGGGTAAAATAAACGATATCCAATAATTTCAACTGGGACTCCCGCACCAAAATTGCATTCCTTGTGACGCCATGTAATCTAATGCTCCAATTAAAATACCTGACAAAGTTGTTCCTACGTTGAATTACCACCTAAGTTAGAGCAACTGCAGATTTACCATCAAACCCTTATGCATTGTAGAAATACAATGGGCTACAATCCATTATACACCTAATGTATCTAAGACCAATTAAAACCACCCAGTGCCCCCGAGATACAACATTGTGTTCGTACTTAAATTACCTTAACGGTCGCATGTCCTGAATAATTGGCTGCATCTGGATTTAATCCAACTGTTTTCGTTTCATAGACCCCAGCGAGTTTTTTCAAAAGAAATAATAAATCCAAAAAATAATGAATGGATAATAATAAAAACCCCAGTGGATACGTGCGCCCACTAAAAAAATTATTTAACGAGGGTGAACGGATGCTTTGCAAGATTCTTTAATAAGTGATGGAACGTGCTGTTCTTCTTGAGTGCTGCAAAACTCTTGATTGAAAAATATGGCTTCAGAATAGTAACGCAAATATAGTTCACACATAAATTGAACTAATAACCTCATAATTCCGAACTTGCGTTTTAAGGTAGCGATCGAGAAATTCCCCATAAACCTCCTGCGATAACACCAACAAACAATGGCTACAATCCCATGTAATGATAGGAGCCAAACATTTACAGTCGTGACCTTTACTAAGAGAGAGTAACCGCCCCCGTAATAATCTGTCCGTCAACCCCAATGTTAAAAATACCCAGCTTTACTAGCTAACCGCAACTGCAATCCAACTTAAAAGAATAGGAATATTGCACGAACGGTCTCCACCCATACTCGTAGACAGAAAACCAAATATCTTTAAAGACTAATGATTCAATATGCCACTATTGGGTATTAGCCCCACCAATCAAACATAACGAATTTGCTAACGATAATAAGTGCAATGAAATAGCGATTAATGAATAGTTGCTATTTTACTATTTCTTTAAATTCTTTCTGATTTTTTCCATAGTCTCAATTCATCACCGATCTTTACCAGCATTCATTAGCCCTAATTCTCTATCATTGCGTTTCCACGTTGGATTTGTTTGTCCAAACGATTTGACCATCAAAATAATGTCTATTCTTATCTTGATAAGGTTTATTCTTCTAATTCAAAAGAAATAAGTAAGATACGCGACCACCTTTATCCGTAAACGAACAACTTGACGGTGCAATGAAAAGTCAATTCGCTTTCCAAGTTATCCAGGTCCACGCGTCTGGCTCTGTACAATAATTATAGAGTCTGGATTCGCGACTTATTTCTCTTGATAAAATTGACTTTTTGTTCGGTTTCAACCGGACATTCCACGCACAATCGTACGTTCATTTTCGGCACGAAATACATTAATTTTCCATAGCTACTCTTTGCTTCTTCGTACATTAGTGCTTTTGTTTAATTTAATCCTTGATTAGTATTTTTCTTTGTCGTATTCAATTAAAATTAAATTCTCTGCAATATCATTATCCAAATTACTAACCCATGTTTAGTCTGATCAGCTGGACATAACTGACACCAATTCATAAAATTTCACGGTTGATTTATTCTTTTTGAGATACACCATTAATTACATTTCGCCTTCTGAGCCACGCATTTTTACAATGGCTTTCAGCAATTTCCATTCTGTCCATTTCGCGTTACACCGCAATCCCCACCAATTTGTCTCCAGCGGCAACAGAAAATAATGTTGTTTACCTTTCTTTTTATTGGACTTAACATTCGTTAAATTTTTTTAATTTCTAACACATTTTGCTTAGGATTTATAGGCTTCTTTTCAATCTCGCGCGAATATTTTTACCAATCATCATTCTGCGAGTTCTTTCTTATCTCGCAAGCTTTTATATCAACCGTTAGCAATGTATTTCCCTTACGAAATAACGGTCATTTGTCGGGCTACTTCATACATATCATTTATTTATGTGTATTCAAAATAATGGACTTTGCCTTCTGCTACTAATGTTTGCATCACTGTTGTAACAACTCGCTAACTTTCATCAAAAGGTGTTACTACCGCTGTGGGCTCATCAAATTATCAAATAAGTTTGCGCCACGGTACAAACATTTCAAAAATTCAACTTTTTGCTGCATGCCAAACTGAGGTTAAATCTTCGATATTTACTCATTCGGGTCTACTTTTAAACCGGTATTTTTCAGAGAAATATTTTAACTTCTATTACAGCCGCCTTTCTATAAGCGAATACCATCTTTTGAGCTCCATACCAATGATAATATTTTCTGTAACCGTGAAATTTTCAATTAATTTAAAATGTGATAATCATTCCAAATCCTAAATGGATAAGCCATTGATTTGGATTTTCATTTGTTTCATTTTTTCGTAGACCGAAATACTGCCCTTCAGGTTGATAACATCCCGAAAACGACATTCATTAAAAGTGGATTTCCCTGCGCCATTTTCACCAGCAAGGCGTAGAATTCTCCACGTCTTACAGTCAGTCGAAACGTATCAATTAGCAAAACAAAATACCGAATTTTCTGTAATGTGTTTAAGCGCTAATACTTTTTCAACTCGTTTTTGTATCACATAGTATGACTCCCTTTAGGGTTTTTCAGGAAACCAGTAACTTCTCCAGAAGATTAATTTTTGTTTTGATAGTTCTACAAGATCTAATACGTCTTTTGCACATTTTTATCTGATGTCGTTGCTAAGCAACGCCATCCTCAGCTAAACCTAAGCGGAACAAACTTCTCCACTGGGAAGTCTCCTTCAGTGTTTTTTCCAGAAATTTCATAACAGGCATGTTCTAACATTTTCATCATTAGCGTTAACGTTAATATCAATCGCCGAATTCTAGTTGATTGGTCCTTATCTACTCGATACCAAACTTTTTCTCCATTATCCAAAGCGTTCTGTGCTTCATAAAAGACACGGTTCCCAGTACCCTGCAGCATGAAATAATATCTACGCCATCATTATACATTGTAGCAAGCAGCTGATTTCCCCATATCCTCACGGTTAAACACACCAACATAGTTACAACAAACCGGTTGCGTCTGGGTTTAACCGCTTTAAACCCCTGCTTTACCAAAACTCGCGTGGAAACGTTGGATGAACTGGAATTTCCATCCCCCAACAAAACCACATCTTTATCTGTTTTCAGTCATACTAGCACTGGCAACAACTCCTGCTAAGGATTGTGCTCCCTCGTTTTCTTTGAAATGAAACTGAGACATGTATTTCAATCCTATCTACTTCTGCATACACAATTCCTAAATTTTTGCTCATGGATTGGTTAAGTAGCAATCGTTGTCACAGCATCAGCTAAAAGTTGCTGCTGCTAGCCCAAAGCTTAAAATCTGTTTTGCTATAACACAAATTGAAGCAAGCTTGGTTCTACTTCCTGAATCGCTTTAGGTTCAAGGTATCTTTACTTCAACCCTTTATCTTTCTATTTTTGCAATCCTATCCCATGACTTGGTTAATATTGACTTATCATTTTACACTACCTAAATCGGTTACCATACTAATTGAAAATTTGATGGCTCTCTTTATCTTCGCTTCACTGGCGTTGCTATTTCCACAAGCGGCTTAATAGTCGTCATTGATAGTTAAAGCGAACCCCATAGTTTTATCGTTGATTCTTTTCATTTGTTCACTCCTGTAGTTTTTTAGTTTTTATCCTTATTTTAATCTATAAGAGCTTTCGCCATTTTTCTATTGCAGGCAATCAAAGTTTGCAGCGATTGTTGCACCAATATCCGCAAAATAGTTTGCTGTTTTAATTCTTGGTTGTTTAAATTGTTTTGAGTAAACAGTAAGGGAACGTATTACGCGGTCATGATTCTGTCACTGGAGCAGGTTGGATCATTTCCATGAATTGCTGTATCATTAACAACAGTCGTCTCTCAAAGTCTTTCCAAAATTTCTTGGTCAAAACGTTTGTCAAAATCCCATTAGTGCATCGGCCGTAACCCATTTGTATCTCTCCGGTTGTCCATAAAGAGCATCAAAAATCAACAAGTTCAGTAACAAGATAACCTTTCAAAGGTTTTCCATCACTTTTAATAAATTGATCGACACCATCCCCTATGCTTTTCGTTCAGAACCGCTTGGGTAATGCCGTGTACCATTAAAAATCATCACTAATCTTACCCAACTGCAATAACGTCTTTTCCTTAATTTTTCAACTTATCCTAAACACTGTTGGTTCCAAATGGACTCAGCGCGTAATCGTTGGCCGGTTAAACCGGTGCGTTTAAAAAAGCACCAGGTTCGCCCAAGGTAAGGCCGTGCGATGATTGGCCAATCATATAGGATCTTCTTTTGTAATTCTCGGAACATCGCACAATTATCGTATACTCTTCTAATGGAATAACTTCTTATGAGCTGGCAATTTTGAATAACGGGATTCTCGCTGATGTCGTAAACGTTAACAGCACCGGTCTTCATTTGTTCCTCAACCAAGTTCATCTAGAATTTTACCGGTTCCAGAGGCGTTTATTGCCAATAATTTTTCTTCCTGAATACGCTGTTAATCTTTTTTCTAGCAACTCCTTTGGAAGCCATTTGAAAAACTTCTAAAGGGTGTGTCAAATCGTAAAACCGGCTATTTCCAATGTCCCGTTCATGGTGTCCTTTTCGACACTTTTTTCAGCCTCAGTTTAATGTCCAGATAAGCTTCCATTTGTTCGAAACTTTTTCAATACCTTTCAAATCTGCAATGGGGTACCTATCCCAGTTTTTGCTAGATTTGTAAACATTTAATCCACTTGCATCGCATATTGTCCTAGCGATGTGAACCTGTATCATTAAGACGATGCAGCATTCTAAAGCTTCTCCAATCCTACTGAATCTAAACACAACTAAGTGTATTCGTCTTTACTTCATATTACCTTTTCCTCCTCCATTTGTAGTGTTAACAATTCCTAGTACTATTAAAATTTTTCGTGAGTGTGAAAATCATGAGTAAACAGTGTTCGATGTTTGATTGTCTTTTCCAGATTTTAACAAGTTAAGGGATATCTATGGACCTCCATTCCAGTTAGAAAATATAAAAAAAATTCATATTTCCTCATTTGAAGGAAGATTCCTATTGACCGAGGTCTATATTATTAAAAGCGGGTGCTTTACAAATTTATCGAACTTATGAACGATAAAGAAATCATTTCCTTGGGACTTTAATCAGGAAAACATGAAGTCATAGGGAAGTTGGAGCTTTTTTCCAAAAAGTCCTGCCCTAGCCTTCTAGTTGAAGTCACTGAAGTGCTTGGAATTTATCATCTCTCTCAGGCTGATTTTTATTTGGCTTTTACATATAAAAATAAACATTATTTAGAAAATATTTTTCGGGATCCACATCAACGGTTTGAAAAAACATTGAAATAAGCAAATACGAATTTGACTTTTCTACGTGTCCACACTTCGCGTTTGCCGTGTTTGTTTGATTTACTGAAGAAAAAATTGAAAGGAACCCAATTAAACTTTAACGATAAAAAATTATCAATCAAAGTACAAATTGCTTAGTATGATTGCGTGCGTAACCCGCAGAATCAGTTTCTAAAGGCGTTTTAAAAGATTTTTACAAGAATTGAAACATAATCCCTTCTTTCGCTACAACCGGAAGGACGATAAACGGTCACTTAATAGAGATTAAAGTTAAACGAGGGGAATATTTGGCAAATTTCCATTAAATTCTTTCTAACCGCTTGGTCTTTTATAATAAAACCCAGAAAAAGCGCTTTCTGGCGGATGAAAACTGTCTAACAGGCACTTTTAAGTTTGTGAACATTTGATTAACCCCCTTTATAAAGATTAAAACGCCTCTTCCCATAATAAAAAAAACGGGGCTTTTTATCCCTTTTTATTTTTTAAAATTTCCTTTCTTCTTTTTTTTCCTTTTTTTATAA
>Ga0163217_1048913_pt1 | contig 11890 bp, 10 predicted proteins | sample SynspAceP_FD_185933 | JGI IMG/M metagenome (GOLD analysis project Ga0163217, IMG submission 185933) | Saline lake microbial communities from Ace Lake in Antarctica - Synechococcus sp. Ace-P (PacBio error correction) | ecosystem: Environmental > Aquatic > Non-marine Saline and Alkaline > Saline ... | reverse complement strand
GTTACCCGCATAGACCACAAACAGATAGTAAAAATGACACTTCCCAGGATTACGAAATATAGTTTGTTAAATCTGTGCATATGCTTGCGGTATTATCACTTTGGAAGTGGACTAAAAAAAGGAAGGCTCTATCCCCATCCTAAAGGCCGTAGCAAATAACGGCATAAACCAAAGTGAGCTTATAACATGCAGAGTATTTTTCCAATCTCACTCTTCGGCAATATTCATTTTGGCAAAGCCAATCTAACATAATTCGATTCAAATACTTTCATTGATGGTAAAGGCCTATACCTGCAATTAAAAAACAGGAGCTGCGTATTTCATCATACTGGGCCCATATGGTCCTGTCATAATACGTAGGGCCTTCTCTTTAGATAGAGGCGCAACATTCAATTAGAGAGGTTGTGCCACTAGCAATTAACGTAGGAAAATGAAAGATGTAGGAAATTCAAAAATTAGGGCTTGTTTAAAGGCCCACTAAAAACGAATCTGGATTGCTTTCCGCCAAATATTGGAGAACTATTAAAGAAAAAAACATTCAATCCTAGGTGCATCACCACAATTTGGCAACTTGACCAAGGGCCATATCGCATCGGCTTTTCATTGGCTTCTTAACCACGAAAACGGAAATGAATTACCAAAGCATCCCAAAAACCAGGATCAATATTGGCATAGGTGATTAAAATTTCGGATCTAATATCGCGACTGATGAACTGCCCCCTTTAAGATAATAAAAGCCTAGAAGCATGAAAATAAAAAGAAAGAGGCACCAATAAGATATTAGGGAATAGTAAACAACGTCTTTTTATTTAGAGCAAGCATCGTGGTTTAAAAGGGCGGAAAAACGCCGTTTCCATACCATAAGCCAAGTTAACACTTTTAAATATAGCAAACCGGCAAAAATAATGCGAAACCTCCCGTACCCATCCGTCGGTCAATAGAACAAGTGACATATAAGGGCGTTAAAAGAAACGATTGCATTCTGGGGGCAATACCGTTAGCTAAAGCCAAGATAAAACGTCTGTTAAATAGTTTTTAAGTGGATTCAAAGAAAATCTATGAATTAGCTTTAAAATTAGGCATTTAATCATGCGGGCAAAGTTAGTTAATTAGCTTAAATGCGGCAAATAACCCTTTTAAATCATTTTATTTTGCCCCACTTTGAATTGAGGAAAAGGAATTCCAAACTCCGGTTATTCCCAAGAACATACAAAAAAACCCCACAATGTTTGTGGGCTTTATATTTTCGCATCCTATAAAATCGATAAGACAAATGTTCTACAGCTTAATTGTTCAACGCTTCGAATTAGTTGAAATTTGACTCCGCTTCGCTACGTCTAATTGTTGCCCACTTTGCAAGTTTGACAAAATTGAAAACCCATAACGGCTTTCTAATTGTTCAACGCTTCCGGCTCCACCAACAATTTCTAAAATTTCACCGGTGATTGAGGCTTGTCTCGCCTTATTGTAAATTAAGTTTCAACTGATTTCTTAAGTCAGTAGCGTTGTCCGTTGGTTTGTGCATAGCGCGTCATACGAAGCTCCCATTGCTCACTGGCAAATGAATCGCGCTTACCTTTATACAATTGTGTTCTTTAATGATTTAGGAATTAACGCTCCACAATCTCCAATTTGGAAGGCCAAAAAATATTAATCGGCGGCGGAATTGGCTTTCGCCTTCTCCGCGAAAATTCGGGTTAAAAAATGTGCTCTGTTCATTACTATTTTAGTAGGCCGGCATTCTTGAATTGTATAAACAATATCATTTATCATAGCCCCAGGTAGTAAACAAATCATTAATTAAATTCCTCGGCAATGGCAGCAACATTATCGATGTTAAATCTTCATAAAACCGCAACTTATGGTTGCATTAACCTTTGTGCTTTTTTCTTTAAAATAATCATTTGCCTTTTTTTACCAATCCGCAACAAAACTACTTGTTTCCCTGCATAGGTGGTGTTGGCCAAAGAACACTCTGTTTTAAAGTATGTTGGTATTAAGGCGCCACATTTAAAACCTCGGTTAGAGTTTAAGCTACGATCAAAAACCCTTTTTACTTCCGCGATTATCTGCAAACTTGCTTCCAGAATCTGTATCCAGACTAGACGCTTAAACTTTGCAAAAAGCTCGATAATTTATCAGAATATGGGACGCATTGCGGGTAATGGGCATCCTGGGGCCTTCTTAACTTTGCTGCAGATACCATTTCATTGCACTGGTAATCTGCATTCGTTGGAAGATACCGAAGCAATTTCTATTTCGTATTCTTTTTAAATTGGCCATAGGCTCCACTTAGCTCCCCCTAGGAGAGAAATACTGTGTTAGACATTTATTATTCAATTCTTTTTCAGTTTTCCAGATGTTGGAAACTGAAAAGATTTTACTTTATAATATTTGGCGGATAAATCCTTTGCCACAGAAGGACAAAAACATCAATAACTTCATCGTGTAACTTTACCCGGCCTTAAGGTTTGATCAAACGTCTCTATGCTTGGCGGTTCAAGAACTCGAGATAATCCCTGCCCCCCATTTCAAATTCTTTAACTTTCTCACTGGAACTTTATTCAATAGGTTTTTGGAAACCAGCATAGATGATAGCCACCTGATCTTCAACCGTAAAAGGATCGTTCTGCGCCTGCTTAAAGAAATTTCAACGTTTTCTACGTCCTTTTTCAATAACATTCAATGTAGCGGCATCCAAATCTGGAACCGAACCTTGGGCAAAAGCTTCCAATTCACGGAATTGCGCCTGATCTAATTTCAAGAGGTACCGCTACTTTTTCATCGATTTTATCTGAGCATTACCCCCAACTCGTGATTACTGAAATACCCCACGTTGATCGCTTGGACGAAACCCCTTGGTTGAAAAAGATCTTGCGTTAAGAAAATCTGTCCGCTGTAATAGACTATAACATTGGTTAGAATATAGCCGGAAACGTCACCGGCCTGAGTTTCAATAATCGCAATGCCGTTAAAGATCACACCTTTTTACCAATGTTTCAATACATCGGCAAATCGTTCATGTCCTTGGCGATTGTATCATCTGCAATGTACTTTGGCAGCACCGTCCAGTTTAATCTGGAGTGAAGGTTAAAAATACATTCTCCAGGAAGCTCACGTCCCCGGTGGACGTCTTAACAATAATGATTATCTCACGATAGGGCAACAGCTTGTTTGATAAATCATCATAAATTATCAAAGCTGGTCTACCCAGCTATCCCTAAAATATTCTCCCGATCGCCGGCACCTGCAAAAAGGAGCATATACCGCATAGAAGCGGATCTGAAGCGTTGCAGCAACAAATGGGTAGTGTACGCCAAAGCTCCAGCATCTCCAAAGTTTTTAGCAATATTTTGCTACGTGCTGAGGCTTTTTGGCCTATGGCAACATATATACAAATAAACAGGTTGCCCGGCTTCATAAAAATTCTTTTTGATTCAAAAATGGTATCCACACAAACGGTAGTTCTTACCTGCTGATGGTCACCATAACCAGCTCCCGTTGTTCCTCTTACCTCAGGAATCATTGGCATCAAAGCCTTTATTTTTTCCGCGTTGCAACGGCTTGTCAACCGGCTGACGGTAGATAACCCCAGGGGCTTTACGTTCCAATGGCAATTCATATAATTCACCAGTTATGGCCCTTTACCATCTATAGGAACTCCCAATGTATCTACAACACGGGCCTACTTACCTTCACCCACTTTGATGGAGGCATGGTCTGGGTTGCGCTTTACAAACCGATCCTTCCTTTATTATTTTCTGGTGGAACTCAACAATACCACACCAACGTTACCTCTTTCCAGTTTAGAACGATCCCTTGAAGTCCACCTTCAATTCTACCAATTCTCCGTATTGGAAACATTGGATAATCCATAAACTCTAGGCGATACATCACCATTGTAGAACGGTACCTTACTTCGTTTAATGAAGCTTGATGCTTCAACCCCGATAACTGTTTCTTTAAATTATTGCTGATACTTCAGCGGCTTTTACTTCCTGCCATTTGTTTATTAGATATAAGATTAGGACTACATTGAAACCCAACATCGTCCAAAAAAATTATTTATTAGACTATTTGTAAACTCTTCTTTTCAAATTACTTAATTTGTGGCCTATACTTGCATCTACTGCAAATCCCCACCAACTCGCAAATAAACCCTCCATAATACTTTCACCACGATGGTTCTTCAAATGGTAGATCATTACCGGTAAGTTCAACTATTTTGCTCAATATTTTCTTCTCATAGTTTCAGCGCTTAGAGGTACCGCAGTAGTTAACCTTAGCAACACCTTGACCCTTCCTTGCTTCATTTAAAATAAATAAACTTTTCGGCAACAACGTTCAGAATTGAAATCCTCTGTATTATCCACCAGTGTGGAAAATTTTAAGAGTTCCTCAGTAACTGATTACTACCCTTAAAAATTTCGGATAAGGCATTCTTTTTTAGTTCGCCTTTTAAAACAGCTCCCAACATTTCCTGAAGTTCAGCACTATCGGCTATAGTAGATACTATTCCTCGAAAATCCTTTTCCACCTGTTCGGTAGCTTTGTTCTCTACCGCCAAGTCCAATACTGCCTTTGCGTACGTACGCTGCTCTAGCTTCGTTCATTATCCTAATTCCCTAAATTTAGCTTGATATCCACGATCATTTCCTCGACCAACTTTAATTGCTTGGCCTTATCGGAAATTGAAACCTTTAATTACCTTTCCGCAAATCTCAAGGATAGGGCTACTTCATTTTATATCGGCTACTGCTGCTTTTCTTTTCACTTTCAATGGCAAACTTGGGCCTGCTTTGATCATCTTATCCGCTTCAGCACTGAGCCATTCTTTTGGCATCAGAAACCATTTTCTCTTTTTATCTCACGGGCTCTTGATCATGGGCCCTCACGTTCTACCCCGTGCCTCTTGCAAAAAGACGCTCGCTATCGGCAGTAACATTTTGGCAATTTTCTTTTTTGCATTTTCTGCTGCGGCCAAGGCGTCCTTAATTCCCGACTCGGCGATCCTCAACGGCATCTAGAATAGGTTTTCATGCAAATTTACGCAAACAAAAAAAAGCACTGCTTACAAATAATAACAATTGCCAAAAAAACAATCCAAATGAAAAACTGTTCTATTAATTTATCCATGTCCTAATATTAATGAAATTGTAAACGTTTAATTTTTGAATTGTAAAAAGAACAGCATAACCAACCGTTATAGCTGTGCTTTATTTGTTGACTTAAGATTGCGAAAAAGCGCAGCGAAAACAATTACCTTCGATAAGCTGCAGCAGCAATCCAACATTGCAGTTGAATCTTACCTGAAGCCTCGTGCTTGACGAGCGATGGCAATCCATAAGCAGGAACCACCAATTCTTACCAATAACCTAAACCAGCAACCGGATAACGATCCACCAGCTCCTACAATAGTTGCGGATTCCATAATATATATATATAATTAAATTATTAAACATTCTACTTATTAATATCATGATGTTTCTTCAACGCCGACCCAAAATATAGGCGGACAAACATCTTAAAAATATAGGCCCTGTAAGCCGCTACAAACAACTCCAACAAAGCAAAGTGCAAATGCCAACCAAAATGACATGGACTGTCCAACTCAGTTTTTGAGATAAACATCATTCCCCAAATACTAATCAAGACACGTGACCTGCAGTAATGTCGCATTTACAACGAATCATTAAGGAAAAATGGCTTAATCAAAGTTCCCAAAAGTTCAATTGGAGCCAAGACGATCTTCATAAAGACAGGGACATCCGGCATCCAAAAAATATGCTTCCAGGTAATCTTATCGGTTAAACGTATGTTATCAAATAGGTTAATGATGGCAAAGCAAAGTAACCGCGATTATTGTTGGTAACATTTACCCCTAGCGAGTAAGCCCTAAAAGGTTAATGATCCATATAAAGAAAAAAACACCGTTAAACAAAAACTATGTATTGTTCTTATAATGCTTCTTCCCGATATTTGGGATAGCAATTCATCCACGTATATAAAGAATTAAATAGGCTCCAACATACGCCCTATGCCCCTTTGGCATGGGAATTGTTTAATAAGACCTGGCCATTCTTGCGAATAGAATAACATCAATGCAGCTACTAAAAATATAAAACACCACATTTTTGGTAATGGAAAATCAATGGTTTAGCATTTGGTAGCATGATGGGCATCATCGTAATGATCGTCCCTTCGGACATCGCTCTTAACAATTTTACCATGATATAGAGCATAATAATTTCCATCTACTTCTTGCCACGGATTCCCCATGGTTAAATTTAGACGAAGAGAACGTTTTTTAAAGCCATTATCCCATAAAATAACCGCAGCTTGGAAAACCAACATGCTCATTATTTTCCTCATCTATGGTTAAAAGAGTGAAAATCGTGGGATCCAACAAGATGATGTCCAATAAATTCCTTGATTTCGGTTTTTAGGCTTCCTTTTCTCGCTGGATGAATGGTTCCTTTCCTGTGCGAAAGCAGTGTACCCAGAAGAAGTTAAACAAACTAAAAGAACTTTAAACGTTAAAATGGTTTTTGGCATACGCTTAAAATAATCGGTCTCAAAAATATCCGTGCAAATGTACGCTTTTATCTCAAAAAGAAAAAAAGGCATTTAAAGGTTTATTTTAGACCATTAATTTAAAAGCAGTCCGGAAAAACAAAATTTGAAGCTAACTTATTTTAGCATTCTGGCAGTAAATAATGTTTCCAAAAGAAAGGCATACGAAATAAGAACAAAAAAAGAGGAAACTCTAAGGATTCCATGTGCGGTCGGCCATTATAGTAGGGAATAAAAAGCGATTAAAGAAAAATTAAAAAACTTGAAGGCATACTACCGCCTAGAAAAGAAATCCAATTTGATCTTATATTTAAACCCGAAACCAGTAAAGGGCAGAAAAATAAATCAAGGGCCAGCACCACATTTAAACCATATAAGCCAAAACGATCATATGATCGAACAGGCAAACAAAAATAAATAAAGGACCCAGATATGAAGGCAAAAAACCAAAAGGCTCCAAAAATACCAAGGATAAGTAAAAAGTTAAAAGAAATTTATGCTTGGGACATTAATTACTTTATGCGTTTCAATTGCCTTAAAACCCAAATATATTGCAATGGCAAACTCCCAATAGAGTTAGGCACAATAAGAAAGGTCTTGGACTCCATTTCAAAAATAGTCGTCCAACCATTTACCTCCCTGGCGAAAAAAAGATAATTCCCCCCATTCCAAAGCAATACCAAGACAGCAAGGCGCATTTTTTAAAACCGTTGTTATTTTTTAGGAGGCTTTTGCTGGCTTTCATTATTGCTTAACTGAATGTTTTGTTGACTATTTAAGGAGCTTTTGCCCTCTTTCCCCTTTCATTTGTACAGGCCGCGTTAAAAGTTTTGCACCAGTTCAACCGCTAATTTGGATACTGTTTACCGTGCCCTCTATAACCGCAGGGGATTTAGGGATTAAAGATCTGAAAACGATCAACTCTCCATTAAAATTACCCTCAATTTCGGGCATTTACACACTCCACTTTACCATGAAAATATAACATTCGATACCGATGACCAACTTTCCTGAAGTTTTTACATTTGCCGTTCCAATTTTCCAGTCAATCCTAAATCCGCTTCAGAGACTATGTCGCCTTTGATTCTAGTATTTTTTTCCAATTCTGTTGGGTGTCCGACCTAATTCTGTCATAACACGAGGTTTTTGTTATCTGAAAACATTGTTAGGTTTTTGGGGTTTATTGCTGAGCCTTTATAATATAAGCCTGCTATATTCTTATGTACTTTGTTTATTTATTTTTATAGTTGTTAGATAAAAATTAGAAATTCTCTCACCGATTCCGGTAATCCTGTGTTTTATCAATTCGGAACGAACCAAGGCAAAGTCCTTGTATTTAAAAACCATTGAACCACCACAAATTGATCTTCAAGATTATTAGATGTCTTTTGAAACTTGTTCTTATATTTAAGGGTTCCTCTATAATTTCTCCAAAAGTTCTTTAAGCCTTAGAGCTTTGTTATCCTCCCTGATTTTAAGAGGAAAGACCACTTTCCAATTTCTGAACCTGTAGAACCGGTTTTCTAAAGAGAAAACTTTGGGCTCCAACTTGAGGCAATTGTTCCGCTACATGGCTTCTGGGCTTTTTTTCCCCTCTGGATTGTTGTGATAGTGAGGGCCACATAATTTAATGCTTCCTTAAAATTCCCAAATCCTGTAAACCTACCAATAGCATTTGCCTTTAGCATTTCAAATTTTGGAACAATGGATCACCGGTATAGTTACAAATATTTACCTCCGGCCCCTGTAATTAACTTGGTAAAAAACTCCTGGTCTTGGAACAGTCTATACAAGCGCTTTATACTTGGCATCAGGGCTATCCGAGCTTCCAGCCAACACGGCTGTGGGTTTAGAAGGATTTCCGCATATCTGGATTCGGGATGGTTCTTAATAATATTCCATACCTTCATGTCCGTTGCCAAAGAACTACCTGATTCTTTCGTATATCTTGTAAAGATTGTATTTTGATGGAATTATCAACCTTTCTTCCGGGTTGGATTCTTAAAACACTCTCTAATTTTGCCTGCAGCTCAATACATTCTTCCTTAAAAATTTTTCTTATTAGATCAAAGCCTAATTGATAATTGGCAAAGTCGCGTTCAGATTTTTAAACTGTCGATTACCTTTGCTTCTGTAGGTATTTGATCTAAATAAAATTCAACACTATTATTTTTGATCCTCTCCTATGGCTGGCAACGTTCTTAACTCCGGAATCTCTGCCCAATTACACCCACTTACTTCAAGATTTTTGCCGGGTTTAACTTTATTTGGACCATCGCCAAATCGTCTCTAAATTCGCTTCCCCCATCTAGTTTTAAAAAATCGTTCTTGCCATATCCCCAATGCTGTTATATTATAAAAATTAAAACTTGGCCCTTGTGTTTCCTTGCCTCCCTTGCTTTTACTAAAGGCTGCAAAACCTCGCCATTGGCCATACCTTCTTCCTTCTTTTTTTTCTTTTCTCGGCAACTTCCTTAATTGGGGGCAATTATGAATTCCTCAAAATACTTCACCCATCCTCCAATTGATAAACTCATAAAGGGGTAATTACGTATCTGTGTATTGGGCTACCTCTTCATACTTTATAACATCTTCCAAATTGTTCCAGCTTCTTTTAAACCGCTCTAAACTTTTGGTATTCTCATTTTTAAATTTTGCAACACGCTTATCAGAATTAGCTCCGGGAAGCTTATAACCGTTCTGGTCAAAATTATAAGATTGCCAGATTTTCATAGTTCAAAGCGTTCATATTGTGGCATATCTGAGATTGCACGAATGGATTGTTATTGTAATAAAACCCAAAGGCCAGACTATTCCGGGATTTAGTGGCCAATGGAAATTCAGCCACCTGACGATATATTTTATTCAAAAAGGTCTGTTTTCCCTATTTCTTCCAATTCCGTAAGGTATTCATACAATTTGCCTCCTATATCATCGGTAAGTTCGGTGTTCTGAATCTTTTGCAGATGGGCATTGATCATATACACCCGGGCGATTTTCCTGTTTAGGGCAATTACCTTGTCAAAATGCATAATATGGCACTGTCCTTATGTCCCAACTGATTGAAAAAATTGGACCAAATAATATACAAATAGCGACCTTTTTCGGGATTCTTTTTAGTGTAGACCGATAGGCAATTTTTAATTGCTGAAGGGGCCGTATTCTGTATTTTAAGGTTGATGTTAAGCTGGAACCCATCATGCACGGGTATCGGCATATTCTTGATTTGCTAAACGCTCCTGTTTATTAAACGCTTAATTCCTAAGAGCGAGTTTCCTCCATTTCCAAACGAATATTTACCTTTCTCCCTCCAATCGTTGCTTTCATTTCAACTTATCGCTCGGTGTTATATTTATTAAGATAAATTGAAGGATTTCTAAGCCGGCAGTATAGCGTGATCAAAATACCTTGGCCTTCCCCAACAATTAAACAGCTTCATCGGTCTGTGGGTGCGCTCTTATCCATTATTCAACATACTGTGTTCTGTATGGGACTCGTGAGCCTACAACAATCCTCAGACAGGCGCCTAAGAAATAAGGATAGTCTCAGAAATCCAATCTTATATAATCTTACAGTGATCCCAGCCGCTCTCGGGGCATTATTTCCAGTCGAGTAGTATCCTGAAAACCATTAAAGGCCTAATCTGCCCTTGCCTCCCACAGGACAATATTACCATATTACAAGGTATCTGTTACTTGGTATTTAGGGAACGATGCCAAACGGTTTACATCCGTAAGCGTCTTTCTTAGTGGAACAGGACATTAAAAACCAATCCTCCAAGAAAACAACTGGAAAAATAATAAGTCTATTGTCGAAGCTCAAAATTCTAGTGTATTCGTACGTATCCTAAACTAATAACAACCAAATTCCATTACTTGCAGTTAGTCGATAAAAATTTAAGGAGGGTAGATTATGTTTCGTAGTGACGTTAACATTCCGACCTACTCCAAGAAAAGAGGCAGAAGTAAAAGTTGTCAAAAAGAATATATCATTCCATGCTATTCCATAAAATTGAAAACATTGCTCTGCATATCCACTTGCAGATATGAATAACATCTATGAGAAAGATAGTTAATAGTCCTGAACTTAAAGGAACATAAGAGGGATAATCCCCAAAAAAAACACCTCCAACTTCTTTTTAAGTGTTTTCCTTGAGGTCTGAGAATATCCCACAACTCCCCTTACTGCAGCACCACAATTTCGAATCACAACCTCAAGGTAACATGTAAATAATAAGGTCATGACTAGCGAACAAAAAACGGTCCACCTCTTTACGTGACGGCCAATCCTTTATAATCCCTTTAACCTAATCTTGGGAAAGGGACATAAATTGGCAAAAGGGATCATTCACAAAATATAATCACCTTTCTGAGATCACCAATAAATACAAGCAACAATTCCAACTTTTTTTTGATTTCCTTTGGAATAGGTCCCTCAGGTATTTTTTTTGGCCCAAGATTTTCCCATTGAAAAAAATCTTCGAACCCAGCCAAAACATATTGGTCTTACATCGCCGTAGTTTCTGGCCACGTAGTTTCCCCAATAAAATAAAAGTATTTCCTCAGGCGTTTCCCAAAATACCCGGATCAAAAAAGGTCTCATCAATAAAGGCGAGGTAAAAGGGTTTCCAAGCCTCGCTCGGCATCTACTGCACCCGTTATTAATGATTAATGCCCAGTACTTGGCTGGATTAAAGTCGAGCAAGAGACTAAAGAATGTCGTCTTACCCGCCCCATTATTTCCTACTAAACCAAAAGCCTACTGTCCTTTGGGAATTTCCAAAATTTCTATATTTTCAGTACTATGGATTCACCCGTTACTTTTTTGTTTAAAATTTTTGGACTGTAGATCATAGTATTTTTATTTTTTATGATTTTTTGTTTATAGGCAGCAATGGTCTTATTATTTTTAACAAACATTCTTTGTAGCATGGGCCTCTAATCCATAGCAAACACTTTATCCTAAATCCGGAATCCAATAAATACCTTGCCAATCCCCACAAAAAAATATAAACCCGCGGGTTGGACTAATAAATCTTAATGCCCCAAGAGGCATAAACCCCCATGGGTTTAAAATTTTAATTTGGCAAGGTTTCAAACAAATAAGGGGTTTTTGAAATTAAACCGGCCTTGGCTTTATCCCCAAACGCCTTTTTTTTATTTTGGGATGGGATAAAATCGATGGGTGGGTTTTAATATAAGGGCCCCGGCCCCATAAAAAAAACCCCAAAAATAGGGAAATTTTTAACCCCAATATTTGGTAAAAATTAAAAGGGCCCCCCCTTATCCCTTCCTTTTCCTTTTTTTTTTTTTTTCCC
>Ga0163217_1028506_pt1 | contig 11891 bp, 19 predicted proteins | sample SynspAceP_FD_185933 | JGI IMG/M metagenome (GOLD analysis project Ga0163217, IMG submission 185933) | Saline lake microbial communities from Ace Lake in Antarctica - Synechococcus sp. Ace-P (PacBio error correction) | ecosystem: Environmental > Aquatic > Non-marine Saline and Alkaline > Saline ... | reverse complement strand
ATGCTCAACGGCCTGCATGTTTCGAGCGGCTTCCTCAACCCCGGAGCGCCAGTCGTATGCCTCGACATCGACAACGACTTCTGCATTCGAGCCCGCACGATGAGTTGATCGAGTATTGTGACGGGGAAGCGCTATTGGCGCGACAAGGTGAGCCCAGATATCACCTTCAACCGCATTGACCTCGAAGGGCGGTGCTCAAGGGATGTGCCCGGCGCGTTGCTCGACCATTCCTATTTGGCGATGCCGACCGCCTCGCCAAGTTTGGATTCCTGTGGCGCGGCAAGCCGCCAAGCTCGCGAGATGATTCGGCCCCGATTCACCGGCGCCGGAATTCAGGAGCAGGTATGGGAAAGATCGGTGTTGCAGTCGCTGGGTGGATTATGGCCCGCCGGATCGAGGGCACCAACCCAAAACCTTTTGGTGTTCATTGCCGCCGGGTGGTGATTGCACGCGGAACGCCTCGATGAACTGGTTGCCGCCTGCAGCGCAACCAACTACGGCCAGGTAATCACCCCAACTACTTCATGGAAGACGTGGGAGGCGATCGGGGCTGCTGAAGATGGGATTCCTCGGTTGCGCAACCTCACCGATGATCGAGAAAACCATTGATCTCGTTTGAGCAGAACATGGCAAAGGATTCGATCCTGATGCCCTCCGGCCTTTGACGACGCCACCTTCGCCTCATTAGCTCGCTACCCGTCACGGCGATCTCGAACGGTATTCTTCCAGCTCGAATCGATCGGCATTGCGCCAGATTCGGTGCGCGATCCTCTAAGCCCTATCCTTCCCTCAGCATCCTTCTTCGCATCCTGGCGTTTACTGTATTCGGCCGGGCTCCGCTCGATGCCGGCCTGATACCAAGTTCATCAACCGGCCAAGCACCGTGCCGTGAGCGATTGGAGTTCTCCTGTCCGGGCGGCTGGAAGGCCGATCCCTGAAGGAAAAACCTACGGAATTCATGGTTGATCAGGAGGCAGATTCCATGGCGGATTCGTCCTCAGGATCTGGCTGGTTATTCATCGCGGAAGCCGGACCTAGATGCGCCGGGCGATGGGCAAAAATGGGAGTGGCCGAGATGCGGAAACACGCCATCAGTTTCGTGGAGGGTGCCAACCTTCCGACGGTGTGTGGGACTGGTGGCTTGAAGGCCTTAGTTTGAGCAGATGGTTGCTGTTGTTCGCTGAAATACCTGCTTCTCAAAACAAGAGCCATCTCCACCGGGGCCTACGGCGCGGTTACGTACCAAACGGCTTACCTCAGGCGCACTTCCCGGTGCCTACATGGCGGCGCTGCTTCACGGTCCAATGCCGCAGCACCGATCCAAGTGTGCTACGTTATATCGCCAAACTGAGGCGATGGGCATCGAGGTGATGCGCCGACCTCAATGCCCGGCATCGACTTCACCCCAACCGGTGAGCGCATCCTGTTTGGCCTTCTCGGCGGTGCGCACTCGGGCGATGGTGCGATCCGCCAGCTGCTGGAAGCCCGCATCAGCGGCGGACCGTTCGTGAGCCTGGCCGACTCTGCGACCGCATCCCCGGCAGCTGCTCAAACCGCCGGGCGCTGGAATCGCTGATCCCACTGCGGGGCGCGTCGATGCCTTTGAGGTGTGGCAACCGCGGCCCAGTTGATTGGCGGATCTGGATTCTGGTGCATCGATTGGGCCACCTCCCGCGCGAAAGACCGGGCCAGCGGCCGGGCAACCTTCTTCGATCTGTCGCCGGTGCGGCTGCGGATCCTGCCCCGGTTCGAGGAACTCCTTCAGCCAACGTCATCTCCGCTGGTGGGGCGATCATGGCCAACGGCCCGAAGGCCGCCTCCTGTGCGCCGCATTAACCCCCCCAACGAGAAAGCTGAAACTGGAGAAGGGAGCTGGTGGGCTTCTACCCTCCGACCATCCGCTCAAGCAGCTTTCTCGGGGGCCGATGCGGCTGCTCCCGATCGGCCTGGGCCAGCCTGGGAGAGCAGGCCGACAAGGCCCCGCGTGAGTGGTCGTGGCGATGTGGCTGAACTGCGGCCCCTGACCCGCGCAAGGGCGATCGGATGGCCGTGTCCAGCTCGAAGATCTTCAGCCTCGCTCGGCAGGCTCGGTTGGTGTTCCGAAAACCTATGCCCGCCTGGCTGACCACCTGATGGTGGATGCCCCCGCCTGCTGCTCTGGCCTCTGTTGACGCGCCGCGACGACCGGCGGTGAGCTGCATCGTTGACGATTGCGCGTCATTCGACGAGCTGCCAGTTGCGTTGATGGTGGACTCGATGGCCGAGCAGGCCGCCGACATCAGCGTGAGCACCAAACTGCGCGAGTGCCTGGTGCAGCACCGCTTCGGCCAGGACGACGCCGGCCTGCGCATCCCCGCTTGGTGGCGCTGGTGCAGACAGGAGCAGGCCCGCTATGTGCGCCTCGGCCACCAGCTTCTGACAAGTGCGCGATGGCGAAGAGCCGCCCATCCCAATACCCTACACGGCCGCTTGCTTCACGCACCGGTTGACGACGACCGCTGCAGCTGGTCTGAACGGAAGGGCGGGAGATCGATCGTCCCCGGTCGCTGGATTAAAGAGAGAACATAGAGACAGATAGAGAAGAAACAGACAGATATATATAGAATAGATCAAAAGAAAACAGACATATAGACAGAATATACAGATATATCAGGAAAAAAAAAGAAAAAAAGAGAAAACATAGAAAGATAAGACAATAATAAGACCATAAGAGATAATAAAAGAGAATATAATATATAAGCCGACTCCCAAAACTGCTTGATTAAGCAAGAACAGAACAGGATAGAAATAGAAGAGAAAAGCTAAACGCATCATGGCATAGGAAACAGAGAAGAAGCAGAGATAGATATATAATACAATAATATAAAGATAGAGATATAGAATAGAGAGAGAGAGATAGATACAGGCATAAGATAATATAGATATATTAATAATATTAGATATATAGAGATACAAAAAGATAACTATAGAGATACAAAAAGAGCCCAAGGACTTAGGGAGAGACAGAGTGCCCCTTGTGGTTAAATGGCCACTCCAGTTTGAAGAAGTCTAATAGAGAGAGCAGAAAGAATAACAGAGATATATATGTTGAAGAATAGGTTACCACTCCGAATTAAGAGGTACAAAGCCTTCATGCTCAGGTCATCACATCTTGTCTGCAGCGTATCTGATGTGGCCTTCACCGAGTTTGCCGACGCAGACTGAGTACCATTGCTTGAAGAATCGGATCCCGCAACTGCATGGCGAGAAGCCTGGACCTAGCATATGGCCTGTCCCTTGAATCTTTTCACCCGTATTCACCGGATCAGATTCAACGTGGGCTGCATTCAAGCCGCCCATATCGCATATTGGCCTGATGGCATTAAAATCTTAGACGATTGAATCGTGTGCGCAAAGGAAGGTTGCGGGAATGCTGCCAAGCCATGGCAGGAGCTTGAACAACCAGTGGAGATGATCAAGACGATCACGACAGAATCAGTCTTGAGTGTACGCGTATCCTGTCCGTTGTCATGGCTCCACAGTTGCAAGGGCCAACCTCATTTAGAGTAGCAGAGACTGGCCGCTGGCCACGGAAATGCTGCTGAGACATCCCTTGAAAGGTGACAACAGCTGAAATCTCCAGCGTTCTGAATTGTTGATGCAGTCCGCGGTGCCTTATGCAAATTCCAGGCAGGTTTTCAGCCCTTGGAACTGGGACAGCACCGCCTGAGACATGGAACGTCGACCATGGACTCCGAATCGGGGCACCAAACAGGGCAGGGAGGAGCTGTTGCCTATTTTTGTTGCTGCCGCAAGCAACGCATCCGTGAGCCCGGTCAGGATCGGCCATGGGCATCAGTGGCCCGGACCGAACCGCAAATTCCCAGCCAACTCAGGTTTGTCAACAAAAGCACTCAATCAGAGGCTTTGAGAAATTGTCTTGATGACTGGAGCATGTGTGTCCCCATGGTGCCCGGTCCTTCCACCGAGGCCACAAATCAACAGATCCATCTAGGCCGTTGATGACCACTCCTGGGCTTGGTGAGGAGAGCGGGAACGATGATCATCAAAGGATTCTGAGATGAAAAGAGTTCAACCGCTTCCTCTGGAGTGCTGTGGATCAACGTTGCCTCTTGGGCCAAGTGGTGGAATCGGTTCTGAGGATTTCAGTGCGGTTGGCTTCGAGGTGCTCCAGATCCCATGGAACTGGGTTGCCAGGCCACGTCAAGGGCGATTATTGTCAACCCCAAGCGGTATCGAACGCTCAAGGAATCACGTTCAGCGTGTGTGTCCTCTGTTGCAGCAATCAGGAATGCTGGTGATCAGCAGCCAAGAGGCTTATTGAACGAATTGGCATCCATGGCTTCACCAGGCCAGCAGGGTGTTTGGGTCCGGCAAGCACAGGCTGCGCTATTAGACGGCGGGAGAACTCAACAATGTGGGAATATCTGTAGTAGCCTCATGAGGAAGCTGACTTCCTTGGGCGGGAAGATTACTGCTGGAGCCATTGCAAAGGGTTTGAATCATGTTGTTGCGGGTGATGGCAGGGAGTAGGGCTGCAAAGGCCAATAATTATCGTGAATCAACGATTGCATTTTAGAGAGTATCTTCTGATTGGCCATCAGGCTGAAATTGGTTTTGTTGTCTCCCCGCTCTCCCGCGCTCCTCTCTCTCTCCGCCAAAATTGTGTTTGAAATCGTGTGGCTAAGTCTTTGGAAGAGGTGATCTGGTCTGTATTAGGCAGTTACTTTCCCAGTTTTGCTTGGGTAGCTTGTTTCAGCCTCTCTGCATGCCGAATGGCTTTATCTCGGGCCTTCCGGTTAGCTTCGCGTACCACTCGCTTTTCTCGGTTCGTTGCGGGCGACTTCCGACGAGATGCTTTGCAGTGTTTGTTTAGAGTGTTCTCGATCTTGCGTGAGGACCAAGCCTCAGATGTGCCTGCTTTGGCGAGGATGGCTTGGGCTGAGTTGCTCATTCCACTTGGCTTTGCCCGTTCAGCTTGGTTGCTCTGATGGCGGCTGAGGACGTGTTGCTCATGGTGTCTGTCTTAAGGTTGGATCGGTTGATTTCAACATCAACGGCGTAGCTCGACAAATCTGCCGGAAGGAAACCGAACCGTGGTTAACTTTGTGACCAGCTACATGTAAGTGGGGGTCCATATTATCAGGAGATGCCTCTTTCAGCTTGTCCCATAAAAAATCTCTCAGTGAATCACCATTTGACCTGTATTTAATCCCTTAAGATTCTTCTGTTATCGGATGCGGGTATCCTGAGGCTTTTGGTTCGTGTATCTGTCTGCTTACCGCCAGCTGCCATTGGTAGTATGAATCAAGCCCTTTTTTTCTCACGAATGGTCCCACTCATGATTGATCATTCATCAACACCGAGCGTGGACCCTTGCTTGGAGTCCAATTGGTGTTGGCAAAAACTATGCCGTCAGTTTCATGCTGATAGGCAGCAATCGAGGACCCAATCGATACTGGCTTTGACTTCAACCACCAGGCGCAATGGTTGGCGCGATCGATGGCTGGATGGATCGCCTGAGCAGAGCGCTTCTCTGTCCCAATTGCCGCTTTCCCTCATGGGTTTGTCGTTTCGTTCAAACTCCCGCAGCTTTTCCGGCCCCTTTCGCCCCGGCAGCCATGGTGAGCTGCTGGTCAGGGCTCAAGGCCGCTGGCAAGCTTCATGAGCGCTGGCTTGAGCGCCTTCAATGGACACTGCGTTCTTCAAACACATAAAGAGTCTGGGTCGTGCCGTGTCATCACGCTTCGATTGACGGCACGCTTTCAATTTCTTCCCCGGTCCGCTGTGTTTCAGGGCCCTGAGCGTTGCGGACCCACTCCGGGCATCGCGTAATGTGCGGACCGGCCCAATTCCGTCATGAGGTGGTTAGTTGAAGGATGGCCACCACGTCAGCTTTCCGGGTGGCGTCTCGACAATCGTCCAGAATCCCAAATTGTTCGTTTCGAGGATTGATGATCAGAAGGCTGACACCAGTCGCTGGGGTGAGCGCGGGTGCAGGCCCTGCGAACCCTGACCTCAAGGGCTACAGCTACCGCGGCAGGGCACCAAGCTGGCTGACAGCACCTTTTCCACCTACTGGAAAGCAGCCCAGGGACGAACCATTGCGTGGCGGTTCGCACCACCAACGGGTCGCTATCGCTCTATCACTTACACCAAAAAAAGGGCGACTTTGCAGCTGCACGGGCGGCCCCTTCAGGCGCGGCTTGAGCACTGCGCCACGATCACCAGCAGAATCACCGCGCCCAGGGTGGCCACCACCAGGGCTGCCCAGCAGGCCCACCGCCGACGGGCACCGGCCAGACCGCTGAAGAACAGGCCACCGATCAGGGCACGATGATGCCGATACCAGGCACGACAGGCCGAAGCCACCGCCGCGCACCAGAAGCCCGGCCAGCCAGCGGCGATCACACCCACCAGCAGAACCAGGAGGGAAACGTTCATGGGCAGCTGCCTCTTGTTTTGGATCGAACTGAGGCCTAGATTGGTTTTGGCCCGGCTTCAGCCCGCCGGAGGTGTTTGCTGCCGCTGCCCTTGGCCCAGGCCCGGATCGAGGGCGCGCAAGCCGCGGGGGAATGTTGCGCCGATTCTGCTCAAAGCCCCAGGGTGCTGCCAGGGCGTTGTCCTCCCAGCTTGGTCCGAGTCACCCGTAGCTTGAGGCCCACCAGGCCGAGCAGGAGGGAAGCAGGCGCGGAATGTGGCCAAGGGTTGAGCCACGGGCGGAATGTCGAAGATGCCGCGGCTCACCAGGCGGTAAGGCTGGCCACGAACACGGCACTGCCAGAACCGAGGCACCCGGTGGCGAGATGGCGATGCGCACGGCCATGCGATTGGCCACGGCCCTCGGGATCCACGTTGGCCTCCGAAGCCGGCCCTTATCGCCCTTCTGCTTGCCAGGAAGCTGCCTTGCCAGACAGCGGCTTGCCAGGGAGGGCCCTGCGGCTTAAAGGGCAAGCGGCTTGCGCTGGTCGGCCATGGCGGGGATCAGCCCCGGATGCGAGCTTGGCGATCAACTGGCTGTAAGCGCTCCTCGCTCTGGCGCGGAGGTAAGCCGTAGCAGCCGCTTGCGGGCGACAAGACACCCGATCAATCTTCAGCAGGCCCTGACGGGAGGAGAAAGTCGTGCTATTTCTGCGCAGGCTCGCGCGGGCTCGAGAACTTGAACCGACCCGGGCGCTCCAAACTCGCCACCTGGACCTCAACCGCAACGCCGCGCCAAGAGATTGTCGCTCTCTCTTTGCGCTGCAAAACGGCTAAAGAGCGCAAATTCTGCTGGATGGCCGGTAACATGAATCAACTCGTTTCCTCGCTACCTCTTGCACGGTTCGACCGTGGTGTCAAACGACGGCATCGGCGACGACGACACGGTATTAACGGCATGCGCGTTCGACGGTCACCCTGTCTCGAAGGTGCAAACGAATTGATTACCGAACTACTTGGCACCTCACCATCCGCTCGACAACTCTAGACCGCGCGGACTTCTCTCGTACCTCGCGCGCCGCGTGTCTGGTCCGTTGTCTGCGCCGCGCCACAGACCGAGAGCCATACCTCTCGACGTCCAACTGGGCTTGCATACTATGTTCCGCTCTCGTATCTCGCGTAATTGGGCAATCGGGTCCGTGCGCCCCCCCAGTGAGAAGACGATATTCGCCTTGCAGCCAGCCCGGTATTGGTTGAACGCCCACTGGAACGCGGATCCCTCGGCAATGGGCCAAACGGAGCCGCCCGACTCGCAGATCGGCCCTCGATGAAGAAAATTGACGTTTCTCAGATGGCGGCTCAGTTTCTATATCGCCTCTCGTGTTCTAGAGCCGGGGCGGTTCGCGACACGGAAGTTGCCGTTCGGGGCAGCGATTCACACAGGTGATGTTTCTATAAAACGTTCATTCGTGCTTCTGGACTGCGCCCCGGGCCGCGCCACCGCGGATCGTCTCGGTGATGACTCTGTCGCGGGGTCACGAATGCCGCTCCGGGTTCTCGGCGCTGGCAACTGCTGGTGAGCTTGCCGCCTGGCCCTGCTTCCAGGAGCGTCTACCTGGATGTGCCCTTCCCACGTCTCTCGCCCGATTCGCGGGGGAAGCCGGCTCGAAACTCGAAGTCATCTCGGGACTCACCGTCCTCGTGCTGGACCGTGACCCAAACCCACGCAGCTACGTCACACAGGATCATGTGCGGTCACGCGCGCATCGCGTGGATTCGAAACCGAGCTGCTCGCCTCTTTAGAGGACTCAGTGCTCCAGCTTTGCGCCGCGCATCGCCGGGGGGTGTCGAGCGGTGTGGCGAGGTCGTTCGTGAGTTCGTCGAGCACATTGACGTGGCCGTCGAGAAACTGGTCGAATTAGGTAGGCGCGTAGCCGCGCCAGTCGCGCTCGCGCATTCATCTTGTCGGAACTTATCATCAACTCTACTCTGCTCCTTCCGAATTCCGGCGACACCAGTCGCTTTGCCCGTTCTCGATCGTCTGCAGCATGTCGGGGTCATGTTCCCCCATCAGCAGTCGCAACCTGGCCCACGGATCGCGCAGCGCGAGAGCGGGACCGCGGGGGCCATCTGGCGGGCCAACGCCACTGACGGCGATCACCAGCATCATCACGGGCACGCGCGCGCGAAATCTTTAGAGTTCCAGTCGGCTCTTTCTCTGTGCGCGGTTCCGCTATTCGCTCTCATCGCACCTAGGAGGGTTGTGAGGAAATCGATCTACAGATAGTCGGGTCCCACGCCCGTCCGTTCGTCGGGCGGATCAGTAATGTCGGACCAACTGGTGGCTGCAGAGCTCGTTCCAACTCATACGGATCGGTGAGAGGCTTTTCACTCCGGTGCAGGCCCCGGACCAAACCTCGAGCTGCGCAGGGCCTTCCTGCGGGTTTCGCAGGGCGGCGAGTTCGCTGTTGTGTTTCTCCCCTCGGTGCGCTGATCGCGGCGGAGCAGGTGAGATTTGTGAGCCTCTGCCGTTGGCGAATCTCTCCCGTGATCCGCCCCACCAATCACGCCCCCTTTGGGCACCGGCGAACGGCAGTGCACCCGCGGCAGCGACGATCGCGCAGAGCTAGCGCAGCGCGGAATTTCACCGCGCCGACTGGCGAATTCTGTGTCGGGCGGCGCCTGACTGTGCGCTCCCGCTCGCCGCATTGGAGCGGACGAGGCGTCATGCTGGAGCCGGGGCAGGGCGAACGATTCGCACACACACTGCACGAGACCTGGCCCGGATTCCTCAGCATGGGCGCGCTAACTCCGTGATGCTTCGTGGACTTGCACACGCTCCCACCCTGGACCGCACATCTCGCGCTTCCAGCATCCCCGCGCGCTTACGTTCCGTCAGCGCCGGGTTAACCGATCAGCTGTTCTTCTCCGCTACGTCCGCGGATCGCCCGAAGCGTTGGTGAGTTCAGCGCGTCCTCGGTGGATTGCAGCTCTCATGTCTCGCTGCGGTTCTTGCTCGCGCGCGCCTGGCGGCGCTCGGCGCGCACGAGCCTCGGACCGTGGCAGCCGCGCCACCCCGCGCCGGTCGCAGTGCTCCACTTCTCGCGCGCGATGCCTGGTGCGCTCGGCGATCTGTATTTGCGCTCCTGACGCCGAAGGTCACCACTCTCGATCGGTCAGGCGCGTGGTAGCCCGGCTCCGCCCTGCGCCGCGCGCCGCCAGCGCACGATGCGCGCTCGCGCCCGGTAGATGTGTCTCGCGCCCATACGCGCGCACGCGCAGCCGTGTGGATGCGGCGAGGCATCGACACGCGTGAGTCAGGGAATCGATCGCGGCGTTCTCACCTGCCGATGCGATTGGACGAATGCTTGGAACCCGACCAATGTCTGGTAACTCCTCGATCGGGGAACCTGCGGGATAATCCATCTGCGCAGTCCGCGCGATCACGACCGATCGCGACCAACACTCACCATTTTCAGGCGAATGTTTCAGCGGATTTAAATCCGTAGCGTCGGCCTCCTGCAATCCGTCCTCCCCGAATCGACCGCACCGACCGCGGCGCGCAATCAAACTGGACGCGCGTCCACGTCGCTGCGGCACGAGGGCCGAATCTGATTCCATCATACCCAATTCAAGAGCAAGGGGGAGGATCATAAGTGTGGTTTTTCAGGTGAAAGAAGATTGGCGAAGCCGCTAGCCCCCGTTGCCGGCGTTGAGAACCGGAGCTAGCGTCCATCAGCGCTACTAAATCGACAGCCCGCCTTACGCCGTGCCGCGACGAGAAGTCGAACGATCGACCGGGATTTCGGCACTATTCGGTTTCATTCTAATCGGGGCCGAGATTTTCACATTGGGAAAACCACTCCTAAAACGGAGAGATCGAACCCGGCTCCGAGGTGCGTCAGATCGCGGGTTACCGATTCACCGCGGCGTCAGTCCACCGTCTGTGGCATCAATGATCCGCTTCGGCCCCGCGCACGCGCAACCCCGTCGATTCATTGAAACCCGTACGACTTGGCCCGGTACACATCGCCGCTTTGCGGGTTCACAGCAGTAACAAAGCCTTCCGCATTTTGGTACTCGAGCGTGGCACGATGCCTTCGGTCAAGGGCCACGTGCGTTGCGAGCGGTCCGACGACGATCCGCCCCCCAACTCCCCGCACCGCCGGCGCCACCGCGGGCCTCTAAATCGCCGCCATCGGTCTCAAAATCCAGACCACCGAGATTTCCCGCCAAAATATCGGGCCGGTTGCCTCATTCAAATTGATCCGACCCGCGCAAACAAATCGCTCGACATCCTGCGTCGCAATTGATTCCCATCGAGCAACGGCAAGTACTCGGGCCATTCAACGCCGGGTTCACGACAAACGGTGACAGTACTTTTTCACGCCGCATCACCGCTCCCGATCGATTACCTCCGCTCGATCAAGTCCGAGCCTGACTATCTCCACGGCCCTGCACGCGGTCAAACCAGTTCAATCCAGCGCAGCGGGGCACCAAATAACTTTGTTGGGATCGTCCTCCGAGTCACACCTGCCGCGCATGACTTCATCGCCGCCGCACCGGCCGTCGCTGCGAGAATCGCCTCCGGAATCCCCTATACGGACGACTCACCGTCGATCCGGTCAGCGACAATGAAAGGAGGCCCAAACTCTCATCGCCGAAGCGCCGCGAGCAACTTCTTTCATAGAGCAAACTCTAGGATCCTCGCCGTTGACGTTCACACGCAGATCACCCGCCGACGTTTTATTGTTCTTCTCCACCATCAACCGTTAAAAACGACGCCCACCCCAGCACTTCCGGCCGTCTCTGATACTCTTTTGTCCGCTTGCTTGCTCGTCAGGAAGATCCAAACGCCGTTCGATTCGCGGTCTGGCAGCCGGAACAAAACAAAAATGGCGGCGTCACAAACCCCGTTACCAACAACAAACTTCTCGTGACGCTTCTTGCAGCGGCCCGCTTCGGACACGCGTAAGGGCGAGGGCAAAGCGGACAGGTAAAATGATCGTCTTCGCCAAACCCATTCGGTTCGCGCTCGCTTTATCGGTATCAATCCAATCCAAATTCAGCATCCGCGATCGACCGGGGTCATGCCCGGCAAACTTCATCCAACAAACTGCAAAAACGCGATGTTTGTTCGCAATTCGAGCGGTTTTCGGAATCCCAACGCCGGCGGCACCGGAAAGCCTTGATTGCTTGCGGCCGCCCTCCTCGCCAGAATTGCCCACCCAGAAATCCATGCCCGCAACGCCGCCCCGGAAAAAAAAAGCGTCGTTAAAACATTTGCTGGGAATTCGCATCCCGGAGTTTTCTCCTTCCCAACACCAAAAACAAAAACCGCGTTGGACGTTTTTCAAAAAAAACGCGGCCGGGAGAGCTCGTTTTTTGGGCAAATTTTCCGGAAACCGGGGGATATTTGCCGCGAAGGGCCGGACCCGGGGAATTCGTTAAATCCTTGTGAATTTCTCTCT
>Ga0163217_1101495_pt1 | contig 11893 bp, 5 predicted proteins | sample SynspAceP_FD_185933 | JGI IMG/M metagenome (GOLD analysis project Ga0163217, IMG submission 185933) | Saline lake microbial communities from Ace Lake in Antarctica - Synechococcus sp. Ace-P (PacBio error correction) | ecosystem: Environmental > Aquatic > Non-marine Saline and Alkaline > Saline ... | reverse complement strand
CGTCGTGCAGGAGATAGGCGAGAGACGACCAAATTGAAGCTTCACTCCTTATTACTGGGCAATTCCTTGGATGCGTAGACCTGATTAAGTGTTAGAGATTTTTACCGGCCAGTGTCACCTCCCAAAACAATTCTTTTCATAAGTGGATTCTAACGGAAAAAGGTGGTGCCCGAATCTCTTACAGTAACATGAGGAAATGAAGGGAATTTCTTCCTTAATACTGATCTCAAATCGAGATGCTTATCAATCAGCTTGGGCCAGAAAGTCACTGATCGAATAAAGGTAGATTTCTTTGGGAAAATTACATCAATTCCAAGAAGTAACAATAGGCCCCAAATCTTGGGTTATGGCTATGAAAACGTCCAATTACGGATTTAATTGGGACTGGTAGACAGACAGGATATTGGAGCTCTTCGAGAGATTTTACTGGCAAAGCGGCAAAACTGGGATTCAACACTATGACTTCAAACTACCTTTTGGGCTGGACTAATCCTATTACCTGACCTTTATTCGGAAAACACAAATTAGTGTTCACCAAAAATCGATATTGGGAAATCTTGCCGTTTCTTATGAGCTCAAGACAAGCTTTAGCATTCGTGTAAGAACAGGCTTAGATAATTATTCGACATCGCGCTTTCGCAAGAGCTTTTCAGTACCAATAGGAGGACCTTTTCGGAGGATTACCGCGAGGACAAACGTTCGTTTTAATGAAATGAACTCTGATGTCCTGCTGAGTTTATTGCAGATGAAATCAATAGGTCTTGGAAATATTCCCCTCAATATTGGCGCAATCGCCTGGATCAGAAAATAAATTATGGGATATACAGAAGCAGGTCAATTAGCACTTCCGGGAATTTATACCGCTGGAAAAATTCGGAGGCCCAACTTTCGAGGAAGTAGGCCAGATTTTTACCAAACGAATTAAACAGTTTGGCTATGGTCTTTGGAAACTTATTCGTACCGGTCAATTTTATATTCTTTGACCTTTACGCTTCGAAACGATTGGTCAAGCACCCTACCTGAAGCAAAATAATCATTTGCATATTATCGGGAGGTTTCAGCTATGTATTTTCCAATTCAAACTGAACCTCCCAAAAACCATTTCGACGGGAAAGTTTCCCGATTCAATTTGGCAAGTGTCGGAATGAACTGATCCTTAATTCAGCTCAACAACACCTTTCAGTTCAACCAAAAATTATGATCATTCACCCTAGTTACGACGACTGTCCTGAAAATCCAAACTTAAAACCAGAACGTCTCAACGCATGAGCTTGGCTTAAACTTGGGACTATTTGAAGATCGAGGTAATGTTGGATAATCCTTGGCCTACAAAACACGAGTATTAACCAGATCACCGGTAGACCAATTCTCGTTGCTCAGGTTTTAGCAACAAAAGTAGAAAATGGAGGAACAGGTTAGAACTCGCGGTTTTGAAGCCAAGTATTGAATGCTTTTTGTAGTGGACCAAAGGAGCATTTAATTGGACTGGTTCGGATGCAACTTCACCGCTACATAAGTGTGGTGACCGAACTCCCAGAAGGAGGTGACCAATATGTCACTGGAGAAGAAGCGAGTGTGTTTGCCGGCTCTGGAGGTTCAAATTCAGTGTTTTTATATAGCGAATGGCAAGGTGGAAGGATTGGCGAATGTTATGTCGGGTTTCAGGGATTTCGAGGGTCTCAAATTATCTATGGTGCAAATGGGACTTCCTATCCAAGATGGGAAATTTGAGATTGCTCGGAAATTACAATCCTGATTTTCATTTATCGGGCTTACCCAATCAATTTAGATACAAGGGGCTTCAGCTAGGATTTGTATTTGATTGGCGACAAGGGCGGAACTCTTGTCTCTAGAACCAGAGCACTGGGGGAAGTACTTCAGGAGTCTTGACCGAGACTTTGGTGGGAAGAGAAACAGGAGTCATCGGAGGCAGGAGTGAAAAAATGTCGGGACGCCAGAGAATCCACAATACGTCCCAAAATACGACTCAGTACCAGCTAGTACGTTTACCAAACAATTTCTTTGATCGAGGAAATGAAGCAAGTTGCTACTTATGATGGCGTCATATGTAAAGCTTAGACAGCCAGTTCTCTACTACGATTCTACCATTTGGTATGGTAAACCGGATCGTTTTCAAGCCATCAAAGTTTGGAGTATTGGAAGGGAAGCCAATTTTGTTGATTGTCACAGGAACCAACCCCCCACATTCGATCCTTGAGCTAAATGCACTTGCAAGGTCGAAATATTACTTATGGGCGTTTGAAGACATTGTCTTAATCCTTCTACCAGAAGCTTTGGTTTCAGCATCAAAACACAATTCTAATCATTGAAATCGAGTATGTCAACTATGACACACACTGGAATTGATTGTAAGCCATGCGAGATTCCAGTGTGACCATTCAAAATCAAAAATTATAATCACATTGAAAAAATCACTTTAATATACCGCTTTCATCTTACTGGGCTTAGCCTTTTCTCATACTCCTGCCACCGAGGGTTTTTGATGAAATCAATAGCATCCCAAATTCACCGGGGAATTCTATTGGACCCCAATTTCTGCTCATTCGAATGTTGATCTTCCAGTTGCAGCGAATTGAGAACACCATACACGCAGGGAATTTCGCTTGTTTCAAAATTTACCCTGGCGCATTTTGCTTCCAGCGTGTGGAGTTTGAGCGAATCGATCGCTACGAAAAAATTGGGAAAGCAATGCCAGTACGGAAATGGGACCTTTCGCTTATTGAATGATATCGAGTCTATTCAAACTAATCCCGCTTACGAATGAGGCGATTATATTGCCGGTGTCAGATATCATGAAAGCGTATTTGTTTTCTCAATGACAGAATGTGGGGAGGACTTCCTTATTCAGAGGCATTGGTGCAAAAAAACGGAGGGGGGTAGTTTTTACTTTCCGAAATATGACACACAGGAAAAAGTCTATACGGACCCTCAAATTGGATTTTTGGCAATCCTTAAAGCGATCTTCTGAAACCTTGAAAAAACCACCTCAGAAAGTATTCAGGGAGACATTGATGTTCAACAATAAATCTGTATAAATTGGCGTCGCTTTGCCAACTTTCGCCTTTCGATTGGAGATATATGCTTCGAATAAGCAAGAAATGACAAATTTATCAGAGTTGCAGGCCTTTAGTCACGGGAGGAATTTATTTTATGCGAAAATAACCAGGATAATTGCGTCGTGCCCTATTTTAAATTCAGCGCCGATCAGTGGCCGATGTCCAGTCTGCTTTGGGTCTTATCAGGAACACGGATGACCATGGACAGTTGGGTTCCGTTGCTTAAAAGCTTGGAATGATCCCAGACAGCTATTCTCTACAAGCCTAACCAGCTAAGCGTTAACAGCGGAACTCTTCAGTTCAAAGGACTGCAGAATGGCTTTTAAACAGGGAAACATCAATGAATTTTGGAATCAAATTAAATGACATTTCGCTTTTGGGAGAGCGGCGATTTTCAGAGAGTACCAAATGGGTTGACGGGCCAGTTTATGCAATTATCAGAACTTTTCAATTTGCCTGGCAGAAGAGCTAGCCGAGGGTATATTTCATGAAATGTAACTAGCTATTATGAAGCTGGAATCAAGGCGAGTTTCGACTAATTTCAAAAGCTCCAATTCCTATTGGCTATTTTTAGCTCAGCCTACGGTAAAACTGTCTCCTGAAGATTGCGCTCAACAACAATTTCTAACTCAAAAATGGCTTTCCCTTAATTCAATAATGGCCCATTGAAGCTTGGTTGAAATCAGAAGAACAGGAACCAAAACTAACTTCCTGGCCAGAAGATTAACCTAAACAGATGACAAATACCTGTCCGCTATTTGTATCCAGAATCCGAAAAACAAGCGGTAAACAAGGTTAAACTACACCGAACTGCCAGTAGAATGGGTGGCGAACAATATTAACAGTAAAGTGTGGTGGAAAGTAATTCAGAAAATCAAAAAAAGGAGCGGAAATTCGCTCCTTTTTGATTTCTATTCAGCTAGTTTATTTTATTCACTTTGACTGAGTCAGAGATTCTCCCAATTTCCAACTATTCACGCATGGAATTCTTCCAAGGTTTTTGAAGGAGTCCATCCAAAACCGAAATTGATCTTTTTTTAGTATTCGCCAGATCTTTACCACATTCTCCAGCGCGTCTTGGACCTATTTCAAAATTCAATTTCACGGCGATTACTTTTTTCGAACGTGTGAATTACTTCTAAAACTGTATTCCCATTTCCAGTACCCACATTAAAAATACATCGTAGAATCCAGCAAGGCTTATTTCATTCAAATACGTAAAAGCCTCACATTGCGCGTCTGCCAAATCCATCACGTGAATAAAATCCGAACACGATGAAACCGTCTTACGGTATTCATAATCGTCTCCGAAAATGTCAGTTTCTCCCGAACCCTGCGGCAGTCTGGGTGATGGAAGTGGAACCAAGTTATTTGGTTTTCCCAATGGGTAATTCACCTATTTTTCCGCTTGGATTGTGTCCTTACTGGAATTAAAATAACGAAGTGCAATCACTCGGGGGACCCCCACCAGCTTGCCTTTTCACGTAATCCCCAAAATATCTTCACAGGATTCTTGGTGTTTCCGTCCGGACTTTCAGCCTCTTTCCGAAGGCGTTAGCTTCGGTCACCGGAGCACATCAGGGCTGTCCATGAAACGGTACAGGATGTGAGGGAGAAAACTAGATCTGGAAATCTTATTCAGCCATAAAAGCCAATTAAAGTGACAAGCGAGCCAACATTATTTTGGTAATACTTCAATTGGAAGCTCGGTACTCTTCCCGACGGCTTTAAAAGCTGCCAAAATGAATCACACCCAGCGATTTGGTGATCCTGGCGATATTGATCTAAAATTCGGATCGGCGTTGGCAATCACCTTTGATAAAAAAGTCAATGATTTTCCTTGTGATTTCTTTCAATCGTTCTAAAACCTCAGCGTCTAGAATTTGAAAAGATTATCTAATAGGGATTGGCTTCTTTACGCCTGCTTTAAGTATTCCACAGCAGTATGTGAACGATGTAGCCTTGCCCCACCTGTAAATTAAAATCTTCTTCATTTTTACTTAAAAATTTGTAAGACAAAACTATCCAAAACCCTCATAATGCCTAGGCATATTTAGAATAAAAAACTATTTTATCAGGGTGAATGAACCCATTTTATCGCTGGATTTAATTCCACTGCTGTACTTATACTCATAGGTTAATTAAATGGAATACACCCCCTGCGGCATTTTCACCACTTAAGGGATTCCCCATTCCAGCCTTCAGTTCCTGAGGCAGCAACTGCCCCCAACCGATCGTAGATTATCAATTTATAAGTTATCGGACAGCTCGCCATCGGTGCATAAGGCCCTTGACTTGGGATTATAAAACCGGTCGGCATTTCGCACTTGAGAACAGCTCCAGAAACCGTCCTTTGCCAAGAAGCACCTTCGCCATCCGTTTACATCTTATGGACGATTACTTCATATTTTTCACAGGAAGACAGCCCTGTAGCAAAGCATTGATACTCCATTCATCACCCATACATAGGAATTATGCGGAAGTACCTCCACTTGGGTTACTCGAAGTGCCACCACTAAGATTCGCCAGGGACAAGCCAGGATTTCTTCTCGAAGGTTAAGCTCAATTCTTCGGCCCTTGTACTTCTGCTTCTATAGTTGACCACACAGCCTTTGAATCTAAGACCTTCAAAACTTATACTGATCAGGGCTTTAGATTCAAAATCCTTTACACTGATTTCCAGTCAGGCACTGATTGGTAATTCCAGAAAACTTTGATAAGGTTGTGTTCCTCCACTCAAGTCTATGAACTTTCTCCATCTGATGCTCCCAAAACAGGTTTCAAAAGGATTGAGGCAATAATAGCGATTTAATGGTCTGGATCATTTACCGTAATACTAAAGATTTTGAGATTCCACATCCAGCTTAGATCAGTAAGTTCTACTTGATAAAGACCAGCTACCAATCCCGATGCCTCTTGAATTCAAATTCGGATCGTGAAGCCCATTTATATTCAAAAATTTCCCGAGCACCTAGAGGCTTCAATTTCAATTGATTCCCATTCTGCACCGCTGTACAAGAAGGCAAAGATTAACCTATCGATTTCAAAAAACAAGGCTGGAAAATTCGTCTATTGCCAAAATCTCTGAAACCCCAAAGCAAAGTGGATTTGCAGCACTGCTCTTCATAATTAAATGCTTTCGCTTTGATCGCTGAATTGTACAAAGTACAGAAACCATCGTGGTATTTTGACCAGAAAATCAATTTGACCTCCTTTCTATTGTCCAATTCGTAATTTTGCCCAGAAGCGGAATGGGATTTTTCATTATGTTACAGAGCGTTGAACACTACAGATTTCCTCCTGACCTTTTGGTTTTGCAGGAAGTATGGAATCTTGTAATTTTCAAACTTGTAATTCTTGTACTTCCCTGCGCAGCCATTCGGCGGCATAGGAGTGGCTTGGACTGATGCCGCAAGGATTTATCCCATTCCCATTTGATGGTGATGGTGGAATCTTGCTTGAAAAGTTATCTGCCGGCCATTCTACTTCCCAAAAGTTGCAGTTTGAAAATTGATTCGATCATAGTCAACGAATAGGGTAAAAACTCATCAATCCGGGCAAACCGAGGTTGGGCCTAGGAGTTTGGCGCCCACTTTTTTCACCTCCACTTTCGAAACGTAAACTTTCTCCTCATTATCCGCCACCGGATCTTCACCGGTTGAGGCGATTGACAGTAATCTTTTGAATTTTCCCTCTTTGACAAATTATGAGCTACTTCCTGACCTTATGGCTTCGGAGAGATTGGTCTCCAAAGTTCCAAGTTTGAATTTTGATAAACTTGGGATTATCCAGGTATTAATTTTCCAAGCCCCTTCTTGATCCAGACAAGCGATCTTCTCCCCTTCCACATCGAAAATCATAGGTTGGGTTTCGGTCTTCAAATTGCGATGTTTTTCAAAGGTTCGTTTCCTTTATCGAGAAGGGCGTAAGACTTCAATCGATTCCTGAACCATACGCATAGCAATAAACCCTCTGGATTACTTATCGTATTACTCCTTTGTTGATAACCACGCGTGCAAACTCGAAAAGCTTGAACGGAATAGCAGCAAATTTCATACCTATTTGCGTCCCATTCACCAAACGGTTTGATTTCCAGTCCCCTTGGAAACAATGATTTTCAAGTAATGACGATATTTTGATTTAAAATCCCAATCAATTTTTTCCCGCCGAAAAAGTCAAAGATTTTAGGCATTTGATTAGTTGGGACTAAGCGTTAAAAAGGGAAGGGTCTCCCAAATGGCGCTATTCCAGCTCATTACAAACCAGCACTTTTTGCGATGACCGCACCGTTGGATGGCTTGCTGGTTTCGATCAGCCCTATCTTTCATTTTTCCCAAAACATCCACTTTCAAAAAATACCAGCATTCAAGGTACCGACAACTGCGCCCAATTAGATTCTTACCACCGTACCATTTGCGAAGCCAAGACTTTGACCAATTTCTCCAAGAAGTCCTTCCTTTTCTACTGAATGTGAATAAATGACTTTCCCCATGTCTCTGTAGGGTAAGCTTTGTTGGGAAACATGTGATCTCCACTCGTCCAACAGGTACCAGCGCTGGTCGTCTATTATTTCCTCAAAGACTTGCGATCAGTTTACATCATTAGGGTCATCATTCACCACTCGGACACGCGAACCAGTTAAATCGCCATTCGCTTGATTGATAGCTTTCACCAGCATTCAAGTCACAATTTAAAGAGAGCGCCGGCAGGAACGGTATTTACTGTATTTGCCGAAGGAATAATCTCAATCTCGTATTATTTTCAATGGCATGGACCAAAAAGTTTGTACTTTTCAAAGTTCTTGATTACTTTCCGTGCCTCCAATCCAGGCCCAAAGGACACAAAGTGTGCGGGGTGACAAAGTATCTTTACCAAAAGCGGTGACGGGTAAAACGACTGTACCATCAGAGCTGTATTGGCGACCATTGACCGCATGAACATCCAGATCTCCCGAGGAAAGTAATCCGCAAATGCCTTGAAACTGACAACTTCCTGATTCCATGAATTAATCCCTCCTCATTTCCATCAAAACTCTCGGAACTAAACTGGCTGACCAGCTTCGAGTGAAAAGGGAAGGATTTGCTTTTGGGGTTGGAAATAATGCCGGGGCTTTTTTGTTTGCGGTGATAATATTACAGCCTTATTCAGGCTGGGTATTCTTCGGTTATTGGTCCATTGTAACCGACATAAAACTCTCTTCCAAGGGTTACTTGGACGGTATTTTGATCAGTTCAGTTTAGAACCGGTAAAAAAAAAATTCAAAAACGGTATAACCAGGCACCATTTACGCTCAATCTTCCCCATTACCTTTTTGCTTTTATCTAAATCAATGTAAATGTTCCCGCTTTTCGACTACTTCAATTTTTATTTTCTCAGCGAAATGTATAAGTCATCAATGAAAGAATAAGTGCCCGTTGGTGACTTCTTTGCCTTGAAGTCAAACCATTCCAGCCCTTCTTCTACCCGTGTAGGATCAACTTGACCCAACGTTATTAGATGAATAACTCGTAATCGATCTCACAGTTCGAAAACCCCAAAAACAAACCCCCTTTTTTCCCCCAAAAAAAAAAAAAAAAAGGCTATCAATAGAATCTGCGATTAAAAGCCTGTTGGCATTCTTATTTTGGCGCTTCTTCAGTTATTATTTCAGTTCCCAGGACTGATACACCGCTACCATCCAGCACAGAGATATTATAATTTCCTTTTGCCAACCTAGGCAATTTCATTTCTTGTTTCAGTTTGATTTTCCCAAGTGAACACATTTAGGCGAGCGATTCCACCTGCTGGAATGCAAAAAGTTCGCCATTACTTCCTCCTGGACAGGCTTTGGCTTTTGCATCGCACCTCGACTAGGAGAAGCTGTAGGAGAAAAACTTTCAAATTCCAGTGGGCACCGAAACAACCGTTGGAGGTCGGATTACTTCCCAAGTATATTTTTCCCGAGGCATATCATTTCAACAAAAGCTGCCCTTCAAAAAGAATTTGTTCCATTAAATTCAATTTGAATAAGGTGGCACTCCTCCTATTCATCTGAATATTAACCGAACCGTCTTTCTTTTCCGAAAACAAGATGTTCCTTCAGAAACTTCACCGCCAATTACCGCCAGTTGAGTTGGCTCACTAATTTCCAAATTCCCCCCCCTTTCCAAGCGTTTTGACACAACCCCGTGATCTTTTTACTTCAACAGTATACTTCTCAGTTTTTAACCCGCGGGCACGCTGCCCGGTGAAGCTGCCCATCATGAGACCAGGAAATCTGATAGGGTGCTACTCCTCCGGGTAATATTGAGGCTCAATTTCTCCCGTGGCTACACCCGTACATTTTACCTGCGGAGTAAAATTAGTGACTTGTAATCAAATTGCTCCCGGCTTACAATCTATTTGAAGATTTTTTTCTGAAATCCCCTCACTAGCTGATCCACGAGGCTAAAGGTTCGGTTTAGCTAGAGACCCAATAATCCCCGGGTTGATCCCAAATAGCCTCATATAGCCTGATCTCCTCCTGAGACAAATTGTTCCTTCCAGAGATTAAGCCTTCAATTTCCTCGACCTTGTAGAAAAAAATTCGGAGCCTCGTAGAAATGAAGATAGGTAGGATCAAAGCAAATCGATCTCGCCTGTTGGAGCTCGGCCTCAATTCGGCTGATTAATAACCACGCCTCAACTCAATTGCGATGCCGCTGGGGCATCCATTCTCAGTATATAAAGAGGCAATAACTTTCGCGTTTGAATTAGCTGGACCCCAATTGACCAATATAGAATCCCCATAATTTTTGGATTGATCAAGCCTCCCTCTACCTCATAGGCAACTTGATCCACATTCACCTTATCCTTGAGCTTTAAATCATCTCCTCCACATCTGGACAAACAGAGGGTCTGCCAAACCAACTCGGCAGTGATTTCCAAAACAGTAACATCAAATGTCCACCTCTTCCTGCTGATCGCAAGTATTCTGGGACTCAAAAGCTGCAGGAGACTATCACCTCAAAATTCTCCGATTCAGTTAAATATTGAGTGACATCTTTTCCTTATAAAAACAGGAGCAGTACCGTCTCCAAAATCCCAAACAAAAGGTAGGTGAAGCAGGATTATCTGGGTTTATGGGGTCCATTTTCCCTCTTGATTTGATTGCAGGCGATTGTCCCCAGCTTACATTCAAAATCATTTACTCGGCTTGCAGTTTCAAAAATTTAAAATTATCCAAAGCTTGCAACCTACCGCAAAAAAACCATTAGGATTCCAAAAATCCAAAACCGTTAGACATAAGCCAGTAAATCCTTCAACGGTTTGAAAGTTGTGTAACCACCTGAGAAATACTGAGTCGAAAGCATAGAGTACCGGAATCTCCGGCACTGGAATTAAAATTTATCCCTTTTGGATTCAATCCAGTCTAATTTAAAGTAAGGTTTCTCCGTTCCCGGCCTTAACTACCACGTTGACATTAATGAGCGACAATAGATTCAAGATCAAAGGCATTGAATCGATATATCTTTCAGAAGCTGCTCCACTGCGGACTGTGGGTTGACATAAAGGGATTCCATCTTTGATAGTTGGGAGCCGTTGATTTCATTACCACTCTTGGCTTTTTGCAAAAAAACGTTACAGAGGCTGGCTTGCTTTGTATTGATTTTTGCCGTTTCATTTGATCGCAAACTCCAAGCTAAAAAAATTTTCTCCAGCATTCGATCGTTTACCTCGGGTAACTCCCCCAAACGGTGCTACAGTCCCATTTTCTCTGCAGCAAGTACTTTTACTTAATTCACCAGAAGTTCTCCCGGAGAAGTGGCACATTGGACCAAATTGAGTCCCCAGGTGTTTTGGGACTGATAGGCTTGTTGAAAAAGGTTATCCATTCGCAGCCCCACAATTACCGGGACTGAGGCTCCACTTATTTCCTCCCAAAAACTGCGATCCGCTTACATTCAATGGCATTATCTCGACTACTCGCCCCAACTCTTGATCGGTTCAGAATCCAGCCTTGGGCTTTGATCTGATTAGCTTTGGCCACGATTTCAAGTAATAATGGAAGGAATATCGGCTTTTGATTTTCCAGAGATAGAAGTTTACTGAAGTAGTGATTCAATCCGGGTTGTTGTTCCTCAGTGGGCTTACAATCAGGAAGTTGACTTTTTTCATCATGATATTGCCATTTATTATTTACCGGAGCGGTGAGGGTTTCATTAGTGCAGGAGGGTGATCAAAAATAATCTTGCCCAGCGCACCGACAGGGGGCCAGTTACTACGGTTACCATCAGCACTTGTCGAAAAACCGCTCATTAAAAGCATAGACAGGAAATTTTTCCATTCTGAGAGGGATAAAGATCCCTTTATCTTAAAAATTCCACCACGGAGTTTCGATTGGAGGCAAATCAATAGATTCGGGAGGGAATAATTATGAGTTGAATGCTGTGACCTTGAAGTAATCGAAGAAATTTCACGGGTATTCCCCAGTATTTCAAATTTCACTTCCCGTAGCAATTTTCATTTGCAGGGAAATCCACGGGATCACCCGCTTGATTCATAAGCATTGGGAAATGACCGGTATTTAATCCATTGAAAAATCCCACCCAAAATTCTTTTGCCCACAAGTCCGCATAGCTGAGCTTTTTTGAAAAAACCCAAAAGGGCTTTTTACTTTGGGCAAAAAAAAACACAGGATTCAGGAAAAAAAAAAGGGGGAAAAAAGGCTGCGGTAAAAAAGGGTTTCTTTTTCAATAGGGGGGCCCGATTTTTTTTTTAATCCACCCCCAATTATTAAATTTTTCCATGGGGACTAGAAAATAATGTTTTGCTATTCATATCATCTCTCCTTTTTT
>Ga0163217_1039548_pt1 | contig 11894 bp, 7 predicted proteins | sample SynspAceP_FD_185933 | JGI IMG/M metagenome (GOLD analysis project Ga0163217, IMG submission 185933) | Saline lake microbial communities from Ace Lake in Antarctica - Synechococcus sp. Ace-P (PacBio error correction) | ecosystem: Environmental > Aquatic > Non-marine Saline and Alkaline > Saline ... | reverse complement strand
GGCATTTTATTTCTAGACTTTTTGCCAAGTCCCCAATCCATTCTAAACAATCTAGTGTTAGACTCTCACGAGGACGTACCTGTTCCGCAATGCTATCCGATACTGAGTTTCAGTCTCCGAAAAAAGTCGGAGACAGGATTTGAGATGATATACACCAAATTTACTCCCTTGGAAATATGGACATTCAGCCTATTGTATCAGAATCCTTTATGACTGTAAGCTTGGATTACCAAAAACACGAAAGTGATTTCTGATTCACAATTGACTCCTTCCCGACTTTTTATCCTTAGTCTTGCCTACTTTTTCGAGGTATAATTAGCTTCCTCAACATGAATTCACCTTCATAGATTTAAAAAAATCAAAATTTTAATTTTTCTTCAAATCCAAGCTTCGAATTATACTTCGTAAATATAGGAGTTTAAAAATCAGTGTTGCCTCTTGAACATCCCAATTGCTGTTTAAGGTGACAACTTTCGATTATTAAAAGAATTGAATTATCGATTTCCGCTTTTTAATACCGATTTTCTCCCTTAAAATGAAAAAAATCATTTCACATAAAAACAGAAAGTAAATTGACCTGATGGTTTATGGGAATCCATGGCTACAAGCCAAGGCAAAAGCCAATTTTTTTGGTTCGGAAAAAATAGAAAAAAATCTTTTATCATCTTTTTGAGCAACTCCAACCAACATTACGGCAGGCAATTTCGGGAAAGTCAAAACATTGACTGCCATTTGGATTTACGATCACGAAGTACTTGGGAAACACATCGGAATTTTCAGGTACTCAAGGCTTTTTAATCTATATTCGAGCAGAGGCTACGATTTTATTATTTCAATTGGAAATTGAACATCCCGGACTCAATGAAAGTCATATTCAGATTTGCTGGGCTTTAAGAGCTGCTAATCATCAAGCCGTATTAGGTCCCTACTTCAAGATGGTGGAGTTATTTGAATTGCAATTTCATCGCGGGAATCTTTTGAACCAACTTCTTTTGCCAATCTTCCTTGGAATTTACTAAGCCAGCCATTCATGATTGCATTATATGCTTCCATTTAAAGAGTTGCTGATCAGAGGTTTTCAATTTGATAGAAAATGTAGATATTGACGATTTCAATTCATTTTAAATGTTCTGCCAGTCAAACAACTAGCGGTTTTTTTCATAACTTTTTGTCAGAATACTTCAAAGTATTCAAGAATACACCAAATCTGAAGATCTCTTCTTCAATCCTCACCCTGATCCGTTCAGGATCATCTTGCGAGCCCCACCGCTTTCTGTAAATCTTCTTTTCAGTTGGACACTTTAGTTTGACCACCTATTCTGAATGAATTCCTGATCAGTTCAGGGTTCTTGTCCATGTTTACTTCCATGTAAAAAATTCTATATGAAATATTTATTTATACTCCTATTTATCCTCAATATTCGGGCAAGATCAATGGCAACAAACACGAGTTCAGGGCCAAGTGTCGGACATTGAGGATTACCATTCCAGGCGTTACCAGTGAGTGAACCGGCGCCAGAAAATAGCCACACGAATTCAAACGGCAGAATTTAAGCTTCAACCGTCTGCTAAGAAGTAATCTGACTGTAAAGTTTTATTGGTTTGCACAAAACAGATTTGCTGTAGATTTCATCCGCTGGAACTTACGTGTGTTGAAAATTGTCCTTATGAATCCACAGAAAATCTGGGAAAGAGTTCGTGGTCACGGCGCTGGAGTAGAACGTCAGCGCCAATCGCTTTCCTCTTCCAGTATATAAAGAAGTGGGGCTACGTGAGTCATTGACGTACCTCAACCAACCTGATCAATTCCCTTTCAGGGCAAAGTAGCTTGGAGTTCAGGTTGACAAATGTTCCTCCGGTCGTTGGGTTCCAGTCTGCACGAATAATCATTTCGGGGAGAAAATTCTTTGAGCAGTAATAATTCAGCGTTAATCGTAATCGACGGAAGTACTATCAGCGCAATCAAATGATCTCAAGCCGGATCTCTGCAAGATGGTGCAAAAATATCCAAGAGGTTGATTTGGCGAAATGGAGCGCTTCAGGAAATAAGGCCCTAGAGGACATTAGAGTCAATTTCTATTTTGGAAAGGACCAGGTCTGCACCGCCTTATATGGTGCCCAGAGGTGCGAATGGGAGTGGTTTTGATCACTACCAAAAAGAGAAAGTAATGCCGGGAGATCGGAGTGAGTTGAATAGCCTTGACGCTGGATGGTTACTGACTCTACCGAATTATCAAAATGTCTACGGCGGAGGTTGCACGTGGAGATATGCTTTCCCAAAATGGGATACGTGCAGATGTAATGCGGAGGTAATTTCAAAAGTTACGGGGCCCAAGCTAATACTGGGCTTTACTTGAAATGCAATATGGGACAGTTCCTTCGGTCGATGTGAATGGGAAATCCGTCGAGCAGGAGATGAATCAGCAGAACTCGCCAAATGGAAGCTTTCACTTCCTATTACGGCAACTCCTTGGGCTCGCTAGAACCGATAATGTTAGAGATTTTTACCCGGCCAGGTGTACCTCCCAAAACAATCTTTCAGTAGTGAGATTAACGAAAAGGTGGTTGGCCGATCTCTTTTCCGTAACATGAGAAAATGAAGAATTCTCCTAATACTGATCTTCATCGAGATGGCTTATCAATCAGCTTGGGCCAGAAAGCTCACTGTCGAATAAGGTAGATTTTTGGAAATTACATCAATTCCAGAAAGAAGTAACATAGGCCCAATCGTGGGTTATGCTATGAAAAGTCCAATACGGATTTAATTGGATGGTAGACATGACAGATATTTGGAGCTCTTCGAGCATTACTGGCAAGCCGGTCAAAACTGGGGATTCCAACACTATGGATTCAACTACCTTTTGCGCTGAACTAATACCTTACTGACCTTATTCGAAAACAAATAGTTCACCAAAAATTCGAAATATTGGGAATCTTGCGATTTTCTTATTGAGCTCACCAGACAAGCTTAGACATTCGTGTAAGAAACAGGGCTTAAGATAATTATTCCGGACATCGCCGCTTCCGCAGAGCTTTCACGTACACAATAGGAGACCTTTCGGGGATACCGCGAGGAAAAACGTTTTCGTTTTAATGAAGCATGAACTCTGATGTCCTGCTGAGTTATGCAGTGAAATTCAATAGCTCTTGGAAAAATATTCCCTCAATTTATTGGCGCAAATCGGCACTGGATTCAGAAAACTTAAATTATTGGATATAACAGAAGGCAGGTTCATTAGCACCTTCCGGAATTTATACGCTTGGAAAATTCGAGAGTCCCCTTCGAGGAAGTAGAGATTTTTTACAAAACGAACTAACGTGGCATATGTCTTTGGAAACTCTATCGTACCCCGAGTCATTTTATTCTTTTGACCTCTACGCTTCGAAACGATGTGCGTCAAGCACCCTACCTGAAGCAAATAACTTCATTTTGCAATATTATTCCGGAGGTTTCAAGCTATTGTATTTTTCCATTTCAAAACTGATCCTCCCAAAAACCATTTCGACGGGAGTTTCCGATTCAATTTGGCAAGTGTCGGAAATGATACTGTCTTATCAGCGTCAACAACACCTTTCAGTTTCAACCAAAATTATGGATCATTCACCCGAGTTACGAATCGAACTGCCTGAAATCAATTCTTAAACCAGAGTCTCAACGCCATTGAGATTGGTTAAACTGGGACTATTTTGAAGATGAGTAATGGTTGGATATCTCTGGACCTACCAAAAAACACGAGTTATTAACCAGATCATCGGCTAATTAGGACCAATCTCCGTTGCTTTCAGGTTTTAGCAACAAAGTAGAAAAGGAGGGACAGGTTAGGAACTCGCGTTTTGAAGCAAGCTATGAAATTGCTTTGTGTAGTGGACAAAGGGAGGCAGTTTAATTGGCTGTCGGAGCAACTTCACCGCTTACGAAGTGTGGTGACCGAACTCCCAGAAGGCGTGACATATGTACTGAGAAGCGAGTGTGTTTGCGTTGGAGGTTCAATTCAGTGTTTTATATAGCGAACAAGGTGAGGATTGGCGGATATGTAATGGTTCGGGTTAGGGTTCGAGGGTCAATTAATCTATGTGAATGGACTTCCGTATCCAAGATGGGAAAATTGAGATTGCTTCGGAAATTCAGCCTTGATCATTCATTATCGGGCTTACCATCAATTTAGATACAAGGGGTTCAGCTAGGATTTGGTTATTGCTTGGCGGACAGGCGGAACTCTTGTCTCTGAACCAGAGGCATGGGAAGTACTTCAGGAGTCTTGACCGAGACTTTGGTGGGAAAGAGAAAACAGGATGTCAATCGGAGCAGGAGTGAAATGTCGGAGCCAGAGAATCACAAGTACGTCCCAAATACGACTTCAGTTACCAGCTATTACGTTTTACAACAATTTCTTGATCGAGGAAATGAAGCAAGTGCTACTTATGATGCGTCATATGTAAGCTTTAGACAGCTCAGTCTCTACTACGGACTTACCATTGGTATGGTAAACGGATCGGTTTTCAGCATCAAGTTGGAGTAGTGGGAGCAATGCTATTGTTAAGACAACCCCACATCATCCTGAGTTAAATCATGCAAGGTCGAAATATTACTGATGGGGTTGAAACATGTACCTTATCCTTTACCAGAGCTTTTGGTTTAGCATCAAAAACACAATTCTAATCATGATCGAGTATGTTCCCTATTGACACACAATGGAATGTTGTAAAGCATGCGAGATTCATGTGACATTCAAAATCAAATTATAATTCCATGGAAAAAATTCCCAACTTATATCTTATACGCTTTATCGTATTGGCTTTAGCTTTTCTCCATTTTACTCCTGGGGCACGAAGGTTTTGATGAAATCAATAGCATCCAAATCACCGGAGATCTATTGGACCCCAATTTCGCTTCTCGAATGTTGTCTCAGTTGCAAGGCGAATGAGAAAAACACCTACACGCGGGGATTTCGCTTTGTCCAAGAAATGTACCTGGCAATTTGCTTCCAAGCGGTGAGTTTGAGCGAAGTCGATCGCTACGAATGGGAAGCAATTGCCCAGTACTGGAGAGGGGACCTTATCGCTATTGAATGATATCGAGTCTATTCAAACTATCCGCTACGAATGAGGCGTAATTTGCGGTGTCAGATATTCATGAAAGCGTATTTGTTTTCTCAATTGACAGATATGGTGGGGAGACATTCCTTATTCAGGGCAATTGGTGGGCAAAACGAAGTTTTACTCAAAATATGGACACACAGGAAAAAGTCTATACGGACCCTCAAATTGAATTTTTGGCCAATCCTAAAGACGATTTCTGAAACCTTGAAAAAACACCTCAGAAAGTATTCAAGGGAGAATGAAGGGTTCACATAATCTGGATAAATGGCCGTCGTCCTTTGCCAATTCGCTTCGATTGAGACTTATTGCTTCGAATAAGCAAGAAATTGACAAATTATTCAGGTTGCATGGCCTTAGTCACGGAGAATTATTTTATGCGAAATAACCAGGATAATGCGGGTCGTGACCCTATTTAAATTTCAGCGCCGAATCAGTGGCGATGTCCAGTCTGCATTGGGGTCTTTATCAGGAACATCGGATGACCATGGACAGTTGGCGGATTCCGTGCTAAAAAGCTCAGGAAGATCCAGACAAGCTATTCTCTACAAAGCCTACCCAGCTAAGGCGAACAGCGGGACACTCCTCAGTTCAAAGGGACTGCAGAATGGCCTTAAACAGGGAAACAATCAATTGAATTTGGAAATCAAATTAAATGACATTTCCGCTTTTTTGGAAAGCGATTTATCACGAGATGTTACCAATGGGGTTGACGGGCAGTTTATGCAATATTCAGAACTTCAATTTGCCTGCAGAAGCAGCTAGCCGAGGGATATATTTCAGGAAATTGGTAACTAGCTAATTATGAAGCTGGAATCAAAGGCGAGTTTCGACTATTTCAAAGCTCCACTTCTATTGGCTATTAGCTCAACCTACGGTTAAAACTGTCTCAGCTGAAGATGCGCATCAACAAAATGTCTAACTCAAAATGGCTTTCCTAATCAATTAATTGCCATGAAGCTTGGTTTTGACATCAGAAAGAACAGGATACAAAAACTAACTCCTGGTCCAGAATAACCTTAAACGATGACAAATACCCTGTCGCTATTTGTATCCAGATCGACAACAAGCGGTAAACAGGTAACATACACCGAAGTGCCAGTAGAATGGGGTGGCGAACAATATTTAACAGTAAGTGTGGTGGAAAAGTAATTCAGAAATCAAAAAAGGAGCGAAATTGCTCCTTTTTTGATTTCTATTCCAAGCTTAGTTTCTTTCCTTTGGATTGGTCAGAGATTTCTCCCAATCCAACTATCACGGCATGGAATCTTCCCAAGGGTTTTTGAAGGAGTCCATCCAAAAACGAATTGATCTTTTTAGTATCTGCACAGATCGTTTCACATCTCCAGCGCGTCTTGGACCTATTTCAAATTCAATTTCACGCGAATTCACTTTTTCGAAGTGTTGAATTATTCTAAAACTGTTTCCCATTTTCAGTACCACATTAAATACATACGTAGGAAATCGCAGGCCTTATCATTCAAATACGTAAAAGCCTTCAAGCATGCGCGTCTGCCAAATCCATCCCGCTGGATAAAAATCCCGGAAACATAGAACCGTCTAACGTATCATAATTCGTCTCGAAAATTGTCAGTTTCTCCCGATTTTCTGCGGCAGTCTTGGGTGATGAATGGAACCAAGTTATTTGTTTCCCAATGGATAATTCACCTATTTTCCGCGTTGATGTGTCCTACTGGATTTAAATAACGAAGTGCAATCACTCGACACCAGCCTCTGCTTTTCACGTAATCACCAAAATCATCTTCACAGATTTCTTGGGGTTTTCGTACGGACTTTCAGCTTTTTCGAGGCGTAGCTTCGGTCACCGGAAAGCCACATCAGGCTGTCATAAAACAGGTACAGGAATGAGGGAGAAAACGTAGATCTGGAATCTTATTTTCAGCCCATAAAAGCGAATAAAGTGACAAGCGAGCCAAATTATTTTGGATCTTCAATGGAAGCTCGTAACTCTCTCCGACGGCTTTTAAAAGCTGAAATGAAATCACACCAAGCGATTTGGTTGATCCTTGGCGATTTGATCTAAAATCGATCGGTCGTTGCAATACTGATTAAAATGTCAATGATTTTCCTGTGGATTCGTTTCAATCGTTCTAAACACCTCAGCGTGTTAGAATTTTGAATAGATCATCTATCTAGATTGGCTCTAACGCCTGCTTTTAAGTATTCCACAGCAGTATGTGAACGATGTACGCCTGCCCCACCTGTAATTAAAAATCTTTCTTCATTTTCTTAAAATTTGTAAGACAAAACTATCAAACCCTTCATAATGGCTAGCAATATTTAGATAAAAAACCTATTTTATCGGTGAGATGAACCCATTTTATCGCTGGATTTAATTCATCTGCTGTATTCTACTCATAGGTTAATATAAATGATACTACCCTGCGCATTTTCACACTTAAGATTCCCCATCAGCTTCAGATTCCTGACGTGCGCAACTGCCCACGATCGTTAGATTATTCAAATTTAAAGTTATTCGGACAGGCTCGCAAATCGGTGCCATAAGCCTGACTGGGATTAAAACCGTCGGCATTCGCACTGAGGAACAGCCTCAGAAACCGTCCTTTGCTCAAGCACCTCGCATCGTTTACATCTTGGACGATTTACTTCATATTACCAGAAGACAGCCTGTACCAAAGCACTTGATACTCCATCCATCACCATACAAGGAATATGGCGGAGTACCTCCACTTGGATTACTTCGAAGTGCACACTTAGATTCGCAGGACAGCCAGACTATTCTTCCGAGGTTAAGCTCAATTCTTCGGCCCTTGTACATTCTGCTTTCTATAGTGACCACACGGCTTTTGAATCTAAGACCTCAAACTATACTGATCCCAGGCTTAGATTTCAAAATCCTTAATACTTGAATTTCCAGGTCAAGCATGATTTTGGTAATCCAGAACTTGATAAGGTAGGTGTTCCTCCACTCAAAGTCTATCTTGAACTTCTCCTCTGATGCTCCAAAAAACGGTTTCAAAAGGATTGAGGCAAGTACTAGCGAGTTTAATGGTTCTGATCATTTACCGTAATACTAAGATTTTGAGATCCTACATCCAAGTAGATCAGTAATTTCTACTTGATAAAGGAACCCGTACAATCCCGATGGCCGTCTTTGAATTTTTCAATTCGGATCGTGGCCCCCATTTATATTTCAAATTTCCCGAGCCCACCTAGAGGCTTTCATTCAATTGATTTCCCATCGCACCGCCTGTACAGAAGCAAGATTAACCTTTATCGATTTGGGCCAAACAAGGCGGAAAATCGCTAAATTGCCAAACTCTTGAAACCCCCAAAGGCAAAGTGGATTTTGCACAGCATGCTCTCTTCATTAATAAATGCTTCGCGTGATCGCTGAATTGTCCCAAAAGTACAGAACCATCGTGGTAATTTTGACCACGAATTCAATTGACCTCCTTCTATTGTCCAATCTAACTTTTTATGCCAGAAGCGGGAATGGGATTTATATGTTCAGGGAAGCGTTTTGAACACCACAGAACTTCCCTCCTGACCTTTGGTGTTTGCAGGGAAGTATGGATCTGTAATTTCAACTTGTAAATTCTTGTACTTCCCCTTGGCAAGCACTTCGGGGGCAAATAGGAGTGGCTTTTGACTGATGCCGCAGGATTTAATCCATCCCCATTTTCGATTGGTTTGATGGCTGGATCTGTCTGAGAAGTATTGGCCGCCATCTTAGCTCCAAAGCTAGTTTTGAAATTGATTCGATCAGTCAAACGAATTAGGTAAACTCATTCCATCCCAGGGCAAACCGAGGTGGGCGCTAGAGTTTGGCGCCACTTTTTTCACCTTCCACTTACGAACGTAAACTTCTTCCCTATGTATCGCAACAAAAAAAAAAACCGGATCTCACGGTTGAGGCGATGGACAGTACTTTGATTTTCCCTCTTTGACAAATTTATGAGTACTTCCTCGACCTATGGCTTCGGGAGATTGGTCTCAAGTTCAATGAATTTTTGATAAACTTAGGGATTATTCCAAGGTATAATTTTTCCAAGCCCTTCTTGATAGACTAAGCGATCTTCTCCCTATACCACATCAGAATCATAGGTGGTTCCGGTCTCAAGATTGGAATGTTTTCAAGGTCGTCTATCGAGAAGCGTAAGACTCAAATCGATCCTGAACCATACGCATAGCCCAATAAAACCCTCTGGATTATTATCGCTATTGACTCCTTTGATTGAATAAACCAACGCGTGCAAACTACGAAAGCTGAAACCGGAATAGCAGCACATTCATACCCTATTTGCGTTCGCATTTCACCAACGTTTGATTTCAGTCCCTTTGGAACAATGATTTCAAGTAATGGCGATATTTTGATTAAAATTCCCCAATCAATTTCCCGCCGAAAAGTCAAGATTTTAGCATTTGATAGTTGGGCTAAGCAGTAAAAAGGAAGGGCTTCTCCAATGCGCTACTTCAAGCTCATTACAACCGAGCACCTTTTTTGCGATGACCTGCCACCGTGGATGGCTTGCTGTGTTTGTCGATCAGGCCTATCTCATTTTCCCAACTCAACTTTCAAAATTTACCAGCATTCAAGGGTACCGACAAAACTGCGCACATGTAGATTCTACCACCGCTACCATTTGCGAAAGCCAAGGACTTTTGACAATTCTCCATGACAGTCCTTCTTTCTTACGGAATGTGGAATAAATGACTTTCCCATGTCTCATGATAGGTAAAGCTTGTTGGGAAATTTTGATCTCACTGTCCACAGGGTACCAGCGCTGGTCGTTTTATTTCCTCCAAAGACTGCGATCAGTTTCAGTCTTAGGGGTCATCATTTCACCCACTCGACACGCGAACCAGTTTAAAATCGCCAGTTCGCTTTTGATTGATAGCTTTCACCAGCCATTTCAAAGTCACATAAAGGAGCGCCGGCAGGAACGGTATTTACTGTATTTTGCGAAGGAAAATTAATCTCAATTCGTATTATTTCAATGGCCTGACCAAAAGGTGTTACTTTCAAGTTCTGGATTACTTCCGGCCTCCAGATCCAGGCCAAAGGACATTCAAAGTGTGCGTGGTGCAAGTAGTCTTTACCAAAGCGGTGGAGGGTAAACGGACTGTACCATTCAGAGCTGTATTGGCGACATTGACCGCATGAACTCCAGATCTTCCAGAGGAAGTAATCCGCAATGCCTTGAACTGAACACTCCCTGATTCCGATGAATTAATCCTCCTCATTTCATCAAACTCTCGGACTACTTGCTGACCAGCTTCGAGTGGAAAGGGAAGCATTGCTTTGGGGTGGAAATAATGCCGCGCTTTTTTCGTCTTTGCGGTGATTGATTACAGCCTTATCAGGCTGGGATTATTCCTTCGGTTATTGGTCCATGTAACCGACCATTAAAACTCTCTTTCACGGGTACTATTGGCAACGTAGTTTGACAGGTCAGTTAAGAACGGTAAAAAAAATCAAAAAACGGTTATATAACCAGAATTTTACGACTATCTCCCAATTACTTTTGCTTTTATTAATCAATGTAATGTCTCGCTTTTTCGACTTACTTCAATTTTATTTTCCAGCGGAAATGTATAGTTCATCATGAAGAATAGATGCGTTGGTGCTCTTTGCCTGAAGTCCAACCATCCAGCCCCTTCTCTACCGGGTAGATAACTGGACCCAACGATATAGATGAATAAACTCGTAATCGAGTCTCCACAGTTCGGAAACTTCAAAAAGGCTATCATTAGATTGGATTAAAAAGCCTGTTGGCATTTTACTTTTGGACGCCTTCTTCAGTTATTTCCAGTTTCGCCAGACTGAACAACCGCTACCTCCAGCACGAGATATTATATTTCCTTTTTGCCAAACCTAGCGAATTCATTATTGTTTTCAGTGTTTGATTTTTCCAGGACACATAGGGAGCGATTTCCACTGCTGAATGCAAAAAGTTCGCATTACTTCTCTGGACAGGCTGGCTTTTGCAATCTCCACTCGACTAGGCGAGAGCTTGTAGGAGAACAACTTTCAAATTCAGTCGGCACCGAAACACCGTTTGGAGTCGATTATTCCCAAGAGTAATTTTCCCTGAGGATATCATTCAACAAACTGGCCCTCCAAAAAAGAATTTGTTCCATAAATTTCCAATTGGAATAAGGTTGGCACTCTCCTTCATCTGAATATTTAACCGAACCGTCTTCTTTTCGAAACAAGATGTTCCTCAGAATCACCGCCAATTACCGCCAGTGAGTTGGCTCGACTAATTTCCAAATCTCAAGGTTTTGACACAAACCCCGTTGATCTTTTTACTTCAACAGTATACTTCCAGTTTTTTTAACCCCGCGGCACGCTGCGGTGAGTGGCCATCATCGAGACCAGGAAATTCTGATAGGGTGCTACTCCTCCGGTAATATTTGAGCTCAATTTCTCCCGTGGGCTACACCGGTACATTTCTTAACCTGGAGTAATAGTGACTTGTAAATCAAATGTCCGGCGACATCTATTTGGAAGATTTTCTGAATGCCCTCACATTAGCTGCATCCACGAGGCTAAGGTTCGGTAGCTAAGGACCCAATAATCCCCGGGTTGATCCCAATAGCCTCCACTATAGCCTGTCTCCTTCTGAGACAATTGTTCTCAAGAGATTTAAGCCTTATATATCGGAGCCTGTAGAAAATTCGGAGACTCGTTAAATCGAGATACGGTTAGGATCAAAAGCAAATTCTGATCTCGCCTGTTGAAGTCGGCCTCAATTCGGCTGATTATAACCCGCTCAACTCGAATTGGGAGCGCTGGGGCATCCCTTCTC
>Ga0163217_1056397_pt1 | contig 11896 bp, 2 predicted proteins | sample SynspAceP_FD_185933 | JGI IMG/M metagenome (GOLD analysis project Ga0163217, IMG submission 185933) | Saline lake microbial communities from Ace Lake in Antarctica - Synechococcus sp. Ace-P (PacBio error correction) | ecosystem: Environmental > Aquatic > Non-marine Saline and Alkaline > Saline ... | reverse complement strand
AATTTCGAAAAAGAGCAATTGTGCTCTAAAAAAAAAATATGTATTTTGAAGAAAAGTAATTAACTGTTTTCATAAGTCTAAAAGCGGGGTGGTATCTAAAAAATATTTTTTGCCAAAAACTATTTGAATAGTTCGAATTATAAGTTAATCATATTCCTTATGATTTTGGAGTTTTTGTTTTTTTAATCACCTTAATATCCAGATTTATTTAGTGGCTTACATGGATGTGTTTTTTGACAAGTTAAAGTAGGATCAAAAAAAAAGTGCAATCAAAAATTTGTTCAAAACCCAGAAAAAAAGTCTTATGTGGTCTATTACCTTAGTTCTGAAATTTTAACTTGTGGAGTTGATCCAGGGGTTTTTTTTTAATCTTGAATATGCCCAAAACTTCAACCATATGACCAAAAAGTGTGTGTAATTTATTTCCCTATAATCAGAAAAGGGAAGGAAAAATATCTGGTTTGATACTTTTATGGAAACAGTTAGAAAATCCTATTAAATGAAAAAGTAGCATTAATACATAGATAAAATGCAGAAGAATTAAAATTCTGGATTTTACTTTCTTCTTAATTGTTTCAAATGACTTCCATTTCAGAAGGGTCTCCCCAAGTATAATGGAGCTTCTCTCTTGTGTTACCGGGAATTCTGCTCCCGGTTGGTAAAGTTAATAAGGGTTAAATGCTCCTAATTGTTAGTTGTTTCATCTAGTATTTGATGATTTGAACAGCTTTCTTTGTTAGTTTGGGATTGTTTTTCTAACAGAAAGGAGCTATTAAAAAATCGTTTATAGGAAAGCATATTTAGATTATAGTATATTGCGGGAAGTTGCTGGATTCATCAAATACCCTAAAAATAGGTAAAGGTTTTTCAGTTTGGCGCATTTTATTTAAAAGTAAATTTATATATTCATCAGTTATTAAATTAATTTTAATTCATTATCGTGTGGCATATTTAGGTTCAGAAATTTGAGTATTGACCAACAATACTAGATCAAATCAAACATAGAACCGTCCCCGATGAGTTCTGGTATGATATTTTTTCTTAAAGAACACTCTGTTCACGTTAGACAGAGAAGACTTCTATTTTACTTTATCTCCTGCGGTCATTTCAGCCAATGATTTCAAGGTTCTTAGAGATGCTATTATATCAAGGCGGGATTTACCAATCATCAGAGTTAGAGGTTAAATTGTTAAACGAATAATATATTAACCATTTCGACATGAAAGCATTTTATATTATTTATGAATATGGAATGCAGTTCAAGGATTTAAATGAATCTTCGTTCTTGCTTTTCTGTATCTTAAGGCAAATAAATTATATTTGGCTAGAGATCCTTTTTGTGTTAAACCCTGCTACTACAACATAAGGATAATGCATTCATATTTTCTTCAGAAAATCAGACCAATCAAAATTAAAATTGACGGATAGGGACTGATAAAGATGGCTTAGCTTGTTTTTAAGGGTTAAGGTATAATCCTTCCCTTATACGCTTTATAAGAATTTGTGAAAAATTCACCCTGGCATTACCTTGAAGTTGATTTGAATTCAAATATATTTCAATTTAGAAAGTTCATATTTGCGATGGGCCTTCCGTTTTGGTCAAAATTCAGATCAAAAGTAATGAAGTAGCAAGAGTATGGTAATTATATTGAAAAGGCAGTAAATAGCAATACTTTCTGGACTTCCAGTGGATTTACTTAGTGCAGTGGAAGTTGATCGCATGTGCTGCCTATAGCACAAAAGTGCTCTAGCTTACTGCATGAAAGCTTACGATTGTTTCAGGGAGTATCATTACTGAGGATGAAATTCATTGATGCTGCCAAACTGCTGAATTTTTGGAATAGATCATTATGTTAAAAGGATTAGTTTTGTGATTTTCTTTCCAATTTTAAAGAATTGTGCCCAAATTTGTTGAAGAACCGTTAAGCGACTACTTCGATAATTCCTTTATTATTATTTATCAGATTGGCTCTAAACATTAAAGTTGTCTTAACGGAGTCAGAAGCAGAGCAGCCTCTGCGTGCGGCTGATCCTAATATTAAATCTGAATTAGATTCTTAATAATATTCCTTGTCTGTTCAAAAATTGATGAAAAGTATCTTTCAAATTTCGCTTAAGAATGAAAACTGAAAGAGTGAGAGGCTTTTAGATCTTGATGAATTACAGAGATTTTGTCCATCTATGAAGTTTTTTCAAATCTCAGAAATTTAATGAGGTTGTAAGTCATCAGGACATCACAGTTATTGATAGATGTAAAACTATTTTATGAAAATTTAAATTGTAAGAAAAAAACATAGTGTGCGAAAGAATGATGCCTTAGATAACTAGCAGATTTTAGCAGATGATTTATGAATTAGACTGATAAAATAAACCATGAATTTGCTTTGGAATTAGAGTTCCAATCTTGACCAGATTAGTTAACTTTATAATTCACTTCCCTATTCAATCTAAATTGAGCTGACCAAAGAAAGATATTCATAAAGAATTTGCTGAAATTATTGCCTGATAAATTATAAATAGCAAAGGAGGAAAGGTTTGTTCTCCAACTTACAAAACTGTTCAAGTCTGAATCGGCTTCCATTTAAAAAAAATATTTTTATTAAATTCAGATTACACCTTTTTGCAGGAGTTTTTAATCAAAAAGAAGGTTTGCCGAAATGAATAACGCAACATGAAAATGGTACCCAAAGGAAGAAGCAAATTTTACTTTGTTGGGAGTTTATTATTTTTAGAGAATTTCAATTCTTAAACTGAGCTAAAAAAAAAATCGGGATTATTTTTGTTTTATTTTAGTTTAGTTGGATGCTTTCTAACTAATACATAAATTTAATCTTCTCTTCCTTTTGATATAAACAAATTACTGGGGTTTCTGCTCTATTTTTCTATTCTTAATCTAGTAACGATAGTACTTAAATCTGGAATCATGTTTCATCTGTATTCCATTATCATCTGAATTTCTACACCGAGAAGATCACCTTGTAACAATATATGTAGGAAAAAAAAAAAAAAAAAAAACCCCTTTTCCTTAATTAATTGCCATTTCACGGTCATGGATCCTCCTGCCCAACGAATATTAAACAGTCCTTCTGCTATTATAAAGTCTAAAAGGCTTTTCAGGTACTGAAACTCCTTTTAAATTGATTGGATGGTATAACGTTGTCCAAATGGTCTTTTTCCCTTTACAAAGTTAAAGTGATTTTAAAACTGTCCTCAAATCTAGAGTAAGCTATCCAGGGAAATTTGACTTGCCTTGTAATATTGCGGCTGTTCGGGGGTTCTGGCCTTATGAATATTTTTTAGTTTCGATTGTGTCTAAGTTTCGCATTTCCTCACCTTTTTCCAATTAACATACCTTCTTAATTCCTGGATAAGCTTGTCTTTTTCTTTATGCTCCATGATTCAATGCTTAAACTAATCGGGAAATTTTCCGGAAATGATGTTTATTAGCAAAAATAAATCGGTATATTTCCTAAAGCGTTTCGTTGTCATTGTAAAGCGAAAGAATTCAGGATTTTGCAGCTAATGGAAGATAAAAAACTACTCTGCCTGCTGCTGCTCAATTTTTTGTATTAAGGAAACTAACAAGCTTTCTAATTCGTGAGGAACTATGAGCTTATTTATTAATCCCTTTTCCTGCTCGATCACCAATTATTGAAATCCCACTTTTTTGGTTAAGTTATTTGGACTGTATTTGAAGATTCTCTGCATGTCAGGAAAATGATTGTCCTTGAAGAAAGTTGCTTCAAAATAGGTTCAAAAAAAAAAAACTTAAACCTATGTTGGTTGTTTATAAAATCAATCCAATATTCATTTAATTCTTTAATTTTATTGTTAAACCGCCGATTGTATGTAACAATTACCATTTATGTGATAATATTTAGCTGCAATTTTTAGCGTTCATACCCATAGATCATTTGCGGCTTGCATCCATTAAGGACTAAAGGGGTTGCTTGGAATTTGTTTTTTCGAACGTCTTCTTCTAAATGTCTTAAACCGGTATTGCCTGAATAATTATACCTAAGCACCATAAAATGGTTACCATCTGCAAAATTAGCAAAAATGAAAGAATCCGCACTAATCCAATAGGGAGTGAATCTTATTATAATATGATCGGTAAGTTTTTATTTAGTTCTGTAAATTAGTTTAATTGAGCTTATCCCCATCATCAATTCTGCAGATTTCGGAATTTTTCCGCATCCAATTAAATGCCACTTAAATCTGCTGATGGCGATTTATAATTATCTCTTTGATCTGCATATTAGAGTGAATTGAGAATATTCGGAAATTCCCTTTCGTTTCTATTCCTAAAGCAAATGGAGAGCTGTCTCTTCAGTCGAACTCGAGAACGACAACTGAATTGCCTGTCATGCCCATATAGTTTGCTAAGTAAGACTGAAAAATGTTTACCCTCTCCACTTATGCAGACGAACTAATACAGTCTTATTGGTTATTATAGGTAGAGAATGCTTAAATTTACTCCTTAGAACCTGAACTGTTCGGCAATAAGTTCTTTATTCTAAGATCGCTATGATCCATCTTCTGATTTTTTTTGGAAATCTCTCCTAAAATGGAGTCTAGTAATTGCTTCACGTCGGACTTTGAATGAATTTTTTCCTGCCATTGTCTTTAGCATAAAGATTAGTCCAAAATGGAAGCGCCATCCCATAATCAAACCAAAATGCTAAGACTTTTTTTTTATTGGTGTTTAACTGAATTCGTGAAGATATCGGCTCCCCAATTGTTTGAATACCAACGGATGCGTGAGCAAGCGTGAGATCACTCTCTCTTTTCTGTACCAAAAAGAGATTAATGTGTTTTTTATCTCTATTCTCATTATGTCTAAAAGATCTTCTTATCCATGGGAGGAAACTCGTGAAGCCCTACTTTGGAACTTGATTTGAGGTTGACGTAGCTATTTTTTGAGATGACTAATCCCATTTTGTAATGCCTTAATGTGCTTCTATCAATGCTATTTCAATGCTTGATAGTTGTGCTATATGATAACAATGGGTTATTTGCTGGGTTGTCCGCGAGCATTCTTTTCTCTGTCCTGCTGAAGTCTGTTAAAACTGAAAATTAGTTGGTTGTGTCGGTCAAAAACAGTAAGTGTGCCAGTTACCGTCTCTACTCTTTCCCGTTTCTATTCATATTAATTTCTATCGATCAAGGACATCGATCGTATTATAGGATCCGCAAGTGTTGCCGATTGGTTTTGCTTACTTTAAAATAAAAGTGAGCCTCTGCACTCACATCAGTTATTGAATTACTAAGCTATAACTGTTCGCTTGTTTTCGATGATCCAAGTTCTTGAAGTAGTCCAATTAGCTGTCGTCAATGAAAGCAATGTATTCTGCAGTGATGTTTTTCTCGTTGTCGGGCTTCGCTATTATTAAACCTCAATTGAGTTTACCCAGAAATCTCTGCCCTTATGGGTTCTGACGAATCGGAAAGCTTCAATTACACTTGCTAGTGTTGACGATATCAACCTTAAGGCTTTTAGCAAATTCTCTTGCAACGAAGGATCCAAAAAGCGATTTCTATAGGAATACCTCTAATTATCATCATTGACTCAATAAGTTTGATTAGTTCAATGTTAAAAGTTCCATAGAAATTTTGAAGAGTCTGCGAACTTCAAATTTTGGTCTTACCTGAGGGTCTATCAGTTGGAATTCTTCATTGTTATTAATCCAAGATCGAAAAAGTATTATTCTACTTTGAGAATTTATTCTTTCGATTGCGTTATTGTAAAGTACTTCGTGCCATAAATTCCCTTCATTCTGTTAGGACCGTTACGTATGTAGAATGCGTGAAAAACCCCAAGTTCATCAAAGGCATGTGTATCATCAAGTGCTCAGCCCTCAGTCCTTCAGCTTCTTTTCAACTGAGGATGAGAAACCGTAGCCTTGAATTGGCTGGTAAGTACAGCAATTGGATTGAAGCCGATCCCTTATTTTATTCCTTTAGTAGCAAAGTGCCTTCCTTTTATTTCATTAAAGAGGTGGTGAAGTAAGCATAGGAAATTGCTATTCGACATACACAGAAATAGACCGACAGCGAACCAATACCATTTTTGTGAATACTGAAAAAACATTTTTAACTAAGCTGTTTGGGTTTCATTCTCCTGTTTTCTTCTTCTTTTCCAACTCTTAAGTATTATATCTTTAATTTCCATGTTAAGGTCTTAGTTATCCAGTTATACGCCAGATCTTTTCGACAAATTTAAAAACGATATTATTGAAGAAAAATTGAGTATCAAAAACAGTAGCAGCGTATTCAGTGCTTATCAAGCAATAGTAGTAGGCGTGTTATCTGCTTAGGATAGATTTTTTTGTATGGTTCAACATAAACACATCATTCGCTGAGTATAAAATGGAGAGTCAAGTACCGTTTTGTCATTTAAATTCAACCTGTTTGCGCTCCCTTACTCCATCTTTTTCTCGAATTACAAGTATATTCTCCCTTTTCCATAGCTGTCATATCGCCTGCCTAGTCCAAGTGCCTCAAAGGATGGTTATTTTTCATGGGGATGATAAAGGATGAGGCTTGCTTGTTACTTCCCCTATTACCTAACTTTGAAGTTCAGAACCTTATTTTTATGATGATCTTTTACATATTGATCCAAAAACCTTATGACTTTAAAATAGCTTCTTTTTAGTCAGTCCCCAGATTTATTTTTGCCGACCTACTGGATAATTAATGAACCGCCTTTGTCTACGAGATAGTTCCTCATAATATGGAGAAGAGACACAGTGTTGACTGTCCTTGGAAGCATAATAACCCTGCATTGAATAGCATATAGATTCCGGATTGAGACTTGTTGACGTGAAGCTGAGCAGGTCGTCTCTTTGTATTCTTGGCTCATGAAAAGTTGTGTAATGGTTGAAGAATAACCATTTACGGGGATCCAAATCAGAGAAAAAACTAGATTTCGCCTTGAACAGGAAAAAAAATGAGAGAGGAAATGATTAGAAAGGGAGAATTTTTTCATACAAATGTATATTAAAAGCGGAAGTTTGATTATTAATTAAGAGATACTAATACTTTGTGAGGGAGGTTAAAATTTAAAAATTCTTCTTTGAAAACTAAATGATGAAAAATTAAAGGATATATTTAATTTCAAAAAGCAAAAAAATTTATTTTTCCCACACTTTTCAACTTTGAACAGTACCCACATAATCAATCGATTATACGAATACAAAATAATATCCTTTTGGCTTTTAGCGAATTCATTCGTAATTTTTACAAATTTAAATTAATACTTTTTTACTCAATATTTTAAGATTGGCAATTGGTTAATTGCGGTTAGTTGCCCATTTAAGGGTTTATTGTTTTGAGATTATCTTGGAATAATAATAAGTGTGATTTTTAAATATTTTTGATCTGAGCTATCATTTTTTTTTGCACTGGAAATGAAATCTACCACGATGAATTCGATTTAAAACGGTAAATTTTAATCTTAATTTTTGACTTTAGCAGCGTTCGAAATTCCCTCAATATTCATTTAAAGACATGGCGGATGTTTAAAAAGGACGAAAAAAAAATATTAATGAATTGAATTCAAAGGTTACCTTTCTGACCCACCGACTCCCTCATCGCCAGCACTTTTGCGTATGAGATTTTTAGCTTATCGTTATTTGGAGTCCATGTCTCAAGTTTACGTAATTATGAAATGATAGCAGTTAAGTAATCCTCTTATTTATTAAAATTTAACTTGACTGCTGTTATACATCATGTTTCAATAAACTTCGTTTTTTATAGAGTAATCGGTAAATGAATTTATATAAAAATTCAAGCTTAAATGGGTGGGGCTCAAATTAATTATATTTCTTTTTTTGATCTGTAATTATAGTTTCTACCGTGTTTTCGATATTTGTTTTGAGGATGCACCGAAAAGTATGGATCCACATTAGTAAATTACTCACATATTCCAATGCCTCACCTGCCGAAATAAGCTCCGCCACCAAGAAACTTGCATTGCGATATCCTACATCTACCTTTGTAAAACCTTTTCGTATAAATCTTTCCCACCAGACATCCTAAAGTTAGTATTTATTTTGACGCGCAAATAATTGGGTTTTGAATCCCATTCTTTTCTAAACCACATCTAATAACTTGCAAATTTCATGGTGATAAATCCAGTTCTGCGTTAATTTTCCTACATATTTTGCGAAAAGCCACGAGAAAACTCGTGCCATCCAAGTCCTAGTAGTAGACTGTGATTACATTTTGGAGAAAATTTACTGGGTATTGATTCCTCTTAAAAACATCTTCATCTCAGCATCAATCAACAATTCCATTATGAATGTAATCTTTGACAATTATTGCTGCGTCTCTTTTAACATTGGTTCCAAGAAATTCCCGGATGTATGCTTCAAAGTTTCCAGCAATACCTATCATCACAGCATTGGCATATTTATGCGCATATGGCATGCAATGATAGATTTTAAATTCTTTGTATTTCTCGGATTCTTCCTGATAATTTCACAAATGTTTGCAATTCTTCATGAGCGTACACATAAAGTATTTATGCCGGCAACGATTGCAAGTCCAATGTTTTGATGATCGCAGATCATCTTGAATTTAATTGACTGTCACTAGTATCTTCTTGATAATATGATTTACGGCAAAAAAGATTTCCCCAAAAAATATTCTTTCCATACTATTTAAAGGCTGATTGGTTCTTGATTAAAAAAATGATTTTCTTTCCAGCACTGTCAAAGTTAAATCACTTTATTCTCACCGCTCACACATTTTGATGAAATTAATCTATCTGGCTGAATATCCTCTCCTTCAAGGTAAAAAGTTTACCTCTCTCGTAAGATCCGTGACAATTTCACACTTCCCAGCCTTTTGAATATCCCTTGTAATTATCACCTTTAAATATACCTTCAACTCGTTCGCATTCAGATACTATTTCCCTTCAGTTCCTATAATTGTGTGACAGAAGGTACATTTTACGATAAGTCTCATCAATCTCATGTTTTTTTAAACGAAATGACCCCCAGAGGCACCGGATTAGTCCTACTAAGGCCGTAAACAGAATCATCACATTCTTGAGCTATATAGATTAAGATTTAGCCCTTGCAAGATTCAATGGAGATATAATATCTTTAAACAATCTATACATTGAGAAGCTAGTCATGAGTACAGCCGCCTCCTTCACTTGGATCAGATCTTCCATGTCACTTCTTTTCTTATTACCACAGCCCATTAAGCTTCGCCTTGAAAAATGCTGATTATCACCAATTGGTCCCAGCTTTTACAAGCTTTTTTAACCTCTCTAAAAGTCCCTACAATTTATTTGTATCCGACTTGATTTTACAAACACCTGCTTTTTTAGCTAGATTAGTCAGTCATACTTTCCTCAGGTTTAGACAAAATGTTTCAGATAAATACATGAACTTCCTTTTTTAAAGCTCCTTACCATTGGATATGTTATTTGTAAGTTACTGTTACAAATACCGCATCAGATGGATTCCTTCTACCATTTTCAAAATCGGAAAAAAAACATTTATACCACTATACCTTTCAAGAACCTCCACAACCATTTTGAGTATCGCAAAAACTCTACAATTTCTAACATTCGGATGCCGCTCCTAAATTGAAAGATGGATAATCCCATTTTTTCCTGCTCTATAAAGCAAACTTTTACCATTTTTTCAAGTGTATTTTATTGTTTTTTATTAATTTATCACTAGCCGTGACAGAATTAATTTGGGTTTATGTTACAAAGTACTTTAAATAATTTATTAAAGCAACTAATTATGGAGAAAAGAAGAATATTTTTGTTTTAAAATTTTATCTAACAATTCGAATCTGGTTTTGAAGAAACCAGTTTATGAACTGTTGATCCCACGCCTGAGAATACCAATTGGTCCTTAGTTGTCGAGGCGAAATTGTTAGCGCTGGACTTTCTCTAGGATAGGGATCGTCCCATTTACTACTACTTCAAAACTTATAAAGATTATAATCAGGTACCAATAATTTTCAGTGAAAAATCTAAGACTATCCTGTTAGTTATTCTCCCTGATAGCATATTGCCATCAAAAGTTTTTTATCTGAAAGTTTTTTCTTTTGGCAACTCGTAAAGATTTAAACTTTCACATCTTAAGTTAATTATTTTTTTTTGTCAGTTCTAAAATCCTAAACAGCTATTTGCTTCGTTATTAAGTTGAGATAAATCATGTAGATCACTGTTATGTGTTATGTTTGAAAGTATGATTCAAATTGGTGTACAGCTTGGATGAGAATAGCTTTTATAGTTTAAAATAAGAATTAGCTTACTATTCCACTAAGTATTTTTAGCAATGCAATAGAAGGAATATCAAATTGAACTAAGATGATTATTTAGAGGCAAAGGTACTGGTAAGAATTCCACTCTCAGGAGTTGTGAGGGCAGAATACTCCTACACGTCTTGAGAAGAAAAAAATAGTTAAATACCAAGCATAACTGTTAACTCACTTCAATCGGGTTCGCTTTTCAAAAAGCGTCATAAGTAAAACGCAAAACCCAAATTTGTGAAATGACGCTTTTATTCTCTTTATAAATATCACACCATTATGAGGGGTGCACATTCAAATTTAACTTGTGTAAGACAGAGAGGGGCTCCTCTTTAAATCATTAAAATCTGACTTACAGCTTTAGTGCGCATGGCATTGGGAAATACTTTACGAGTGTTAGTTCTAATTTGGCTTGTCCCAAAATTAAGATTTTTCTGAATTAAATAGCTCTTAAGCCTGAAAAACCGGCAAAACTCCCTAAAAAATGGATTTCTTTTTCTCTGAAATTTAATTTTATTAAGCATTCACATCTTGAAATGTAATCTAAATGAAATTAAAGACTGAAAAAAAATCTTTTCAAAAAAATCAGAAAAATCAGCTATTTAAAAAGAAATTTTCGAAGGTGTGGCTTGCCTTTTCTTAGTTGAAAAACTATAGATTGAATTGTTGAAAATGTCGCAAAAAAAATGTATTCAAATAAAAAAAAATGTTAATTCAATTGAAAAATCAAACGAATTATTTCCTAAGTTTACATCAGAAAGAGAGGAGGTATTTCTCCGATTTCTTGTTCAGGTAATTGTTACATAAAAATAAATTATTCATGGCCATGGCTACTACCAATTTCAAGACTTAACACCGTTGAAAAACTTTTCTATTAGCGCTGATTTTAATACCTTAACAGGTACTCAGCCAATCTATTAGATAGTTCTCAGATTTACTGCCCAAGAGAATTTCTGAGATTTTTGCAGTAAAATAAGTATTTTCCTCATACTAATTGCGGAGTGGTTATTTCCAATAATCGCATTGTTTATTTAAAATATGGAATCGAAGGGGCCTGTTTTTTTACAAAAGCAAATTACAAGACCCACGGTCAGAATAATGTGCCCTTTTTATGCCTTAAAATTTTAGAAGCATGAAAATTTGAAAGCAGAAAGCGTAATTTCAAGCAAAGCAAACTAAAGTGATTTTTCCAAGGAGGACTAGAGTCGAGGCTTTCTTTAGAAAAGAGCCAGCTGGATTGAACTTACCTCAGCTTTTGAATGTTTTGATTGGGGAAATGCCAAATCGTTGGACAAGAAACCTCATGCTATTCCAAATTGAATAAGGGAGTTGCTGGAAAAAAAATTGAAAAAATTTTTATGTTGGCAGCCCACATGTTAAGCCTGGGAATTTACAGGGGCTGGCACAGTTTCCAAAAAGGTATAGAGGTTGAGATAAAAATGAATTGCGTTTCGGGAAACATGAATTTGCCCCCGTTTTGAAAGGAATAATTTTGGGAACCTTAATTTTTATATTTTTTTTCAAAAAAAAAAAAAAACTGGGGAAGAAAGGCTTTTTCTTTTTTTTAATTTTGTTTTTTTTTTTTTGGACATAAAACAATTAATTATCTCTCTCA
>Ga0163217_1027616_pt1 | contig 11897 bp, 13 predicted proteins | sample SynspAceP_FD_185933 | JGI IMG/M metagenome (GOLD analysis project Ga0163217, IMG submission 185933) | Saline lake microbial communities from Ace Lake in Antarctica - Synechococcus sp. Ace-P (PacBio error correction) | ecosystem: Environmental > Aquatic > Non-marine Saline and Alkaline > Saline ... | reverse complement strand
CTTGCAAAGTATGATCATGAACGACCCTATCGCTAATGATCTAATTCCCTATTGGGATTTTAACTGCGCCCAACATCCCCAATGAACCAAGGGATTGCCTCGGCAGCGGCCTTGTCTCTCATCAGCGCTTTTTGGAACTTTCTGCCCTTCACCAAAGATTCAAATTCTTGCCAAAATTTATTTGACAAAGCCGAAAAAAGCTTGTAGAGCTATCAACAACTACCAGAAGCAAAGATATAAAAATCAGCATTTTTTACTGCTATTCCACAGGCCATTAAAAAACCCCAATGCGCAGCGAAATTTGACTATTCATTAATTACCAGATTATTATTATTGTGAGCACTTCTGAGTTTGAAAAACTTCAAAATCCGCGCATTCCTTTAACCGCATCCATAGTAACCAAAACCAATAAGAAAATTATTAATCCAACAATAAATTATGAATAGAAAACTATTTATTATACCGCCTGTGTTGGTAGCCATGGTCTCGATTCTTTTTGTGGGCTGTGCCCAAAAAAAAGACAAGACCCAAAAAAAAACCCAACTTTTCCTATCGTCTTGGTGGATTAGAGAACACAAATCCGCCGCCACGAATAAACATGCAACACCTACAAGACGTATACCCCAATTCCATTCTGGTGAAACCCTATACTTACTAAACGAAATAGAAGACTAAACAAGCTGTCTCGCTTTCTCGACAAGTCTCGCCGCCGTGCAGCTGGGATACGGCCTCATTAGGCTCGACATAACAGTATACAGGCCTTCAAGGCATATGATCACCCTGACCGGTAGGAACTTATGGCATTTGCCTAAAAAAGTGCGGGATATAAAGAACAGTGTGGCCTCCGATAGTTTAGAACAGCAATCTATATCGCAGTTTTTAATAGCGGGCCGGGTACAAAACCATGCGTACCTGTAAAAAGGGAACTCCTATGCCGCGGCAATAAGCAATTTACTGTAGTGCATGATGCCACCAAAACGTGGAGGAACGGAAGAATCAGGGAAGTCTCCGCATGCCGACCAAGTATTAAACTATCTAGGCGATAGAGAGGAAACCCAGGGAAAAAGATCCCTTTTCTCATATATTTTGGCTTTTCGCATCGCACGAGGTACGCGCGACGTACGCCCAAACTTTCTGGAAAAATACGGAGCCACAAACCATACCGATCAAAATAGTCTTCTCCTTGCCACACCCGAAAACAGCCCCAAATTAACAGAAAACTACCTGAAACGCACATCCTTTTCTTAACATGGCCACCCGGAAACTTCAGGGATTTGAGGAACGTGTAAGTGGTGTAAATGCGAAAAATAGGATGATAACAGACGGTCCGCAATGAATGGGTCGTGGAATTATGCCTGTTCCGAAAAAATATAAGATATTCAATTGAATAAGTGCTCGCTAAACTGAGGCTTCAGGTGAGTCTGGACTACATACCTACGTTGATTTAACACTTCAGCCATTGATTGTCCATCGGTCGCATGGTTTAATGGAAAGCAAAATTTATACGAGCACACATGGCGAAGACCCTTTTATTGTTAAAGGCCCCGTACTGGAGCTGGCAAACGCGTAAAGGAAATATTTTATCGTTTTGGATGTATTACCAACACTTTGTGAACTGCGGATTAACAGACCTCTGCTACGGTGGGACAGGTGAAAAAGCTTTGTTCACAGTCCTAAAGGCGAAAAGAGGTGGTTAGGGGAGGTTATGTACGGGGTTACGCAGGAGGTACCAAAACCGGCGTATGCGTACGGCTTGAAAAAAGGAGACTGGAAATTAATAAAGTACCATGGTACCCTGTACGGCCCGGCAGTTAGGAAACCCAACTTTTTAATCTGGCTTATATACCCCAATAATACCCTTTCACCAGGAGGCATAATAAACCTGACAGCCAAATTGCAAACCAATCTGGCGCAGTCCAATGCCCAAAGTACAGTGATAATCAATTTGAGGGAACTCGCAGGCAGCGAATACGGCTAGGAACAAATGCGTGGTCCCATTTGACGATCCTTATAGACTGTGATCACAAAATCCAATTAAGACAACAATATAGCTTATTTATGAGATTTATAGGAATGGTGTGCAATCTCCTTTTTTTTTTACTGGTGCGTTCAACTTATGAGCCCACAAGGAATATTTGTTCCCCATCTGGGAACGACCTTTTGGGGGAATGGTACCCAGGAAAAGTCCGTTTGCAACCTTCTTCAAGGGTCACTGTCAGAAGTAAAGTAAGTTTGCTGGAAACAGAAACCGGTCAACGGTATGGTTTAATGAAGGGAACTCTATTTGGACCAAACTATGGTCCCTAGGCCAGTGACACCGACTTCGGGCAACATCTAAAATCGAATCCAGTTATTTTCTCGGCCCTTCCGGAGCAACACACGTCCAGATGTTACCATTTAAAGGTTCCAAGCGATTGGAAATTTATTTGGAATTGGCGCGAGTACAAGGGACGGAATATGTTGTTACGACAGCTACCTAGAGGGGCGTGACTAGCGATTTGCACTCCAATGTTCATTAACAATGATCGCTCAACGTAAGGCGCAAAGATTTCCCAAACTACGATTAGAAAACCCCCTAAGGGGCGGAAAGGGTTTACCAACAAGTTACCGCGAGGAAGATATCGTTATTGGACAGTTGTTCTCCTACGATTCCAACAGCATTTTTCGACCATATCCTGGAACCAATTCCAGAACGGGTATTGTTCATGCCTACCAAACCATTAATTGGGGAAAATATGCCCAATACCGGACAAAGAAGTTGAACAGGAAGAAAATTAAAGTCCATCTAGGGGAAGGAGGATGGCAACTCTGCAACGACTCCTCATGGCTTGGCGGCAAGGGAAAAATAAGGCGTCCTGGCTTTTTTATGAGAGAACATTTAATTTGAGGAGGAACTTGGATATGAGCCGAATGCCAATGGTTTTTGGTGACCAAGGGCTCCAATCGTTCTCGTATGTTTATTATCTTCCTAGTGCCCCATGGGTCTAATGTTACAGAGGCCACCTTTGAGGGTTCCTGTTCTAAAAGAATCTCATTGACTAAAACTATTCAAACCCGCCGGGTAGTAAGGTATCCCCAGTACAACAAATTCAATTAAGGGATCCTTCATTTCACGCATTTCTACGTTCACCTGGCTCTATGTGGAGAGTACTCGAACCCGCTCCGTGGCCGATTGGGCCATTCCATAGGGGCGGCCGTTTTTCATGCGAAGGTGCCGAAAATTGCCCTAGTCAGCAGACTGTGCAGCTTGAGTACTAGGGTAACGGAGTATTTATGAGTAATTACAACCGCAACAATACCGGGTTTTAGACAGGGGCCTCTGCTCTCGCTCGCTTCCTGGCGGAACAGTGCCACGTTATGTTCTATGTCCGCTCCCTCCTTCCGGCCGATAGCCCTCTCTCTTACCCCTCTCAGTACCTGAGGTCTTGAATGACAGTCAAATACATGGGAAAAGACTGGAATAAGGAGTATGCTGAACTATTGGATATGGAACTAGGCCCTAAAACCCCCTGATACCCTAAAAAACTGTAGTGTAGAAAACTCCATCATGCCACGATTTTTGGTGATGTTCGATACTAGCCAAGTGTATACCGGCGTTTATATTCCGTACAATGAGCCCATCAAGATTAAAGCTTTCCACATAATTACCATCTATTAATTGCCCACGAGCCGCGTATATGCATTTCAATGCATGGGTACTTGAGGCGGCACATATTCATTGGAGCATAGCGATATTTGGGAAACAGTAGGGAGACTGGCGGAAACACGGCCCATTTTAACTCTTGGGGAAGGGAAAGGACAATGCAAAAGGGTCAAGGGGTACAAGACGGGCATTTCATTAAAGAACTTACCAGCTTGATGGCTATCGATCCGTAATTCTAAGGGAATAACTCCCCCCCCCCCCCCCCCTATCGCCAATTATCGCAAAATCTATTCAGTGCCGGGAAACTGGACGCATTGCATCTTGATGATGGTTTCCAGCTATCTCTCAAATTCATAATACCTCAACTTGGATTCCACTATCAAGCTGCGCGAGGTCATGGCCCGCAAATTTACAATAACATGTACCGTAAGCTCTGTACCATTGGGATGGGGTCTCGGTTTGGCAAAGGAGTTTCGGCAAGATCTGTTGCAACATCGTCTACCAAAACAGTCCTTTGTTATGTCCGCGTGCCCGTACCTGGCTGGGAAACCGCGAGAACCTCCACGGCCATACATGTTATCCGCCCTGTAGCCTTGCCAACAGAAACCAAATGGCGCGAACCACTATGCAGTAATTCTGCTATTGGCAACATCACACATACTCAGGAGATTGTCTTCACTCGACAGGAAAATTAAAAATAGTGGTGCCTGGGCGAAAAGGACGGCGTTATGATTTGAATCTCTGTCGGTGCGGATCCCAGCTTTGTGTGGTACTCCAAATTCTACAGGGGAAATTATCATGGTAAGTTGAGAGACACATCTCCTTCCTTAAAATTGGGATTTAAGAATTTCCCTATGGATGAGTTTGGGGCATCAAATGACCGTATTATCCCTTTTGGGGGTGAATTCACCGAGAAAACTACTGTTGAGGTTATTTGGCGGATAATCGTGGCTTGGTAAAGGATGCTAAAATCATTTTACTTCAGACGGCGACAGAACCAACTGTGAATCTCCCAAGCATATTACAAGACACGGCCCATTAAATTGCAAAAGAACCAGCTGTTGCTGAGAAAGCTCAGCACTTTTAATGAGACGCATTCCTATTGCTTTAGCACCGAAGCCAATTTCCAAGAAAGTTGAAGAGCTTTCCGCATCCCAGCTGGTAGAGAGTACTTAATTCAGGCAAATATTTTGGAAAGTGCTGGATGCTTCCTGCTATTAAGGCGAGCTTGGAAACGGAGCTCACAGGTTGCCTCTGCTGGTGTAAATATTCGGCCGATGACCCGCGACCCTCATTCAGATGGCGACAGGCGTGTGGTACACACTACTGTATGTTATATAATTAAATTGCTGGACAAAAGGAAAAAGGCTCCAAATGCTCGTTCGGGAGCGGGCCAACATTGGGATAAGCAGATTGGGTAAAATTCAACAAGTGAATAACTGATCGCGAATTCAAATATAGCGCGATCTGCAAAAAAGTCTTACCAAGTACCAGGCCAAACCGTGCGCCTAACCGCTTGTGAGAAGGACTATAAGTCCAAAACGGTGTTAAGGTCAAGATTTCCAATAATGCTATGTTTCACTCGAAACAAACCGATGTCTACATACCATTTGTCTTTTTAGATCTATGTTCTTCCTCGCGGCCCTTGTGACCAAAAACGGTTAAAGCGTCTGCTGGCTCATTATTACACGATACTTTTATTCTCGCAAGAGGCAACATTGTGTCCACAAGAATAATTTTCGATAAAAACGGACTCGATGAATTGGGAAAGTGAGCAGAGTGGCCCGCGGGTACGAGTCTTATATACGATACTTTGACCCGGAAAAGTCGTGGAAAATTACCGGATGTCACTAGGTGCCTAGGTTACGTATGTGTGGCTTGCAATAAGCTATTGGGTGGTATTAGCCCTGAGTCTATGAATCCAATATGACGTGTGCCACTTGTTGAGATAAGCAGCGGCGTTCGTCAAGGGAGCCGTGTTTCCGAAGTGCCCGCGCAGCTCCTCCACCCCGGTAGGCTTAAGGGTTAGGTGTGTTGCTGTCTGTGGCCAAAGACCCTGATGGGCGCCAATCCTGAAGTGAGTGCGTTCTTCAAACTCTCAAGAAAGAACGCGCGCACGCTAAACTTCGACGCAAGTCGGCTCCAGTCTGAGGGCTTACTCAGCGATGTGATATAGAGGTTGTCGGCGGACACGACAAATACCAACGACAACCCGGTCTCACGCTATAGCGGTGATCGAGGAGTAGGCCCCGTGCCAGCAAGCTCTACCAGCAATGGCGCATGTACCGGTTCTGGAACCAAAATTTCTGCATAGTGCCGAAATAGAGAGCGAAGTACAAACCCAGAAGATGCGAAGCGCGATCATAAGGCGAGGCCAGACCCTATTCAGAGGCCAGATTCTTCAATATTACGCGATGGCCAATGCCATCATTTTGAATCTTATGACGCCCTCTCAGCCCGTAGACACAAGGGATACTTTGCGGCCGATCGAGACACGCGTACAGCAACACATATGAGGCCTATAGACACTCTGTCGACAGTCGTGTTTTCGCGATTGAGGAGTCTGAGGCCGAGCTTGGTAGGCCGCGTCTCGAAGGTGTCCCGAAAAAATATCCACTCAACAGCGCAAACCAGACCTCCGCTGGGCTTTGTAGAGATTCCTCCATCACCTTTAAAAATGTCTTGTCTTTCTTCCGTTATTGCGTATTTCCCTCATCTTATTTCTATAGGATAAGGGGCGTTCTTGCTTTTGAAAAAACTTATTTTCTGGGCCTCGCTTTTGTAGGTATGGCTTTCTTTTAAAAGTGTTTTCAAGCTGTTCGGCCTTACACTTCTCGAGGCGTTTTTGCCATGGGAACCGTCTGGTCACACGACGACATCCTTCGGCTCCGCCCAATCCCTGAGAACCAGCAACTATAGCATTATTCTCATCTGACGTCTCTGTCACGTGTGTCGTACACGCTTCTATCATTCCGTCAATAGCCTTCGCGCAGTTACATTTCGTGTCGCGCAGGGCCTGCCTATCGCGCCATCGAATCTATATATACAGACGCTCTCTGGCAGAACACGGTCAGTCGACGGACATAAGGATGGGGCTTTTCGACTAACAGATGTTGCCCCGCATACATGGGCCGGATACCTCGAGCTAGACTCACACCATCTCTGCGTTGGTAACTCTCTCTTGCGTGTGATTGCCTGCAAGAATTCAAAATGTGGTAGCAGATCTTAGGCGTGGCCGCCCCAGTTTGCGGTCAGACTAGGCACTCATCGCCTTCGCGCTGGCACTTACCGCGCAGCGCGGCAACTCAACAGGAACGGTATGCGCACACCGCCTGCGAAAAGGGAACGCTTACGACCTTATTAGTCCGCCAGTTTCCCCTACCGAATAATAGTTCCCAAACCTGGTCCTGTAGAATTATCCTCCGTGTTGTTTTATTTGTTTAGCAGCTTTATTTCGGGCCCATTATCAAAGAGAAGGACAACTCCCAAGTAGTGTTCTCATCTCGATCCAAGTTTTATGAACAGTGCACAGAACAGCTCTGTAGTGCCATCCCCGCATCGATCTGCTCCGGGCCGAGCAACAGCCCTCGCATAAAGAGACGCTGGTAGTCCCTGTCTCTCTCAAAAGTGCTCCACTACTTCTTTTGACCGACTCTTTCCGTTCCTCTTTTTTTGGCCTCCGTGCCCCGACCCCATCGGTTCGCATCAGGCCGATGCGATCCAGTTGATCGCGGCACACCGAGAGGTAGCGATGGCAGAGCCCACCGGCCAGTCCGCGGGCCACCAGGGCCGGCCCGACGAGCCGAGCCGGCCCCGAGCCATCGGCCTCACTGCCCAGGGCCAGTCTATCGCCAGGCCACTGCCGTGGCTCCAGAGCGTTCCTGCAGCTGGCGGCAGCGGTGTGCGGCTTCGAACGGTCACGGTTTGAAGTCACCGACGGCCGTTTCCTCCGGGTCGGAGGATGCCGCGTGAGGCGCTGGCCAGCTGACCAACTCCGCCGTTTTGCACGGCGGCTCCACAGCCCAGGCGCTGCCGAAGCCAGCCGGCAGCCCAGTGGGGTCGGCCTGGCCATGCAGCTTCCCTGTCCGCACACTCACTCAGCCTCTGGGGCTCAGGCGTTGATCACGGCACCCGTGCTCTCGCGATATTGTCTCGCATTGGTCACGCGAATGGAGATTTTTAGCAGTAGCGAATTGGAGTGCCGCCCTGAAGATTGTCGTGAATCGACGGACCGATCCCACCGGTTCGCAGAGCAGAAAGCAGACAACAAGGGGTTGACTGCCGCTGCTTCTGTGTCTCCGAGTCATTGGATATCTCGCGCCCTGAGTTGCGGAACACTAGCTTGTCTTGCCGGTGTCTCACATAAGACTTTGGGGGAATATCCGTCCCCTCCGCTAATACTTTGGTTCTGTCCTTCGTCTGGCTCGATACAAATGCGCTGCCCGACCAACTGCGTGGCACAAGTGAGCGGACAATAACGGGCGGATAACTCTACAGAGCCCAGGTTTTTCGGCGAGCTTATTATTTCGTTAGTGCGAACCACTAGAGAGTCTCGGGCCGACTTAGAGCAACCGCGTTTACAGCGTCAAGGGCTCGTTCTCCTGTCGCAGCGCTGAACAGTCCCGGTCCATTAACCGTTTGTTGTGTTGCGCGACGTGCTGCGCCGTTAAAGGTGCGCGCTTGCTAGATGGGTGAGCCGCATTGGATTGGACTTCCACATACTACCGATACGTGGCGCGCGCGGTCACTCCCTGAGAGATGTCTGAGGCTGACTCTACGATTATTGAATCTTGTGCTCGAGGGGCAAGCACAGGAGCTCGGCCCCTTCATACGAGAGAAGCCACCTTGTCTATCTCTCGACCTCGCGATGGTGCGCGTGGAGGGCGACGCAACCACTTGTTGAGGGGGTGCACCTGCTGCACGGTGAAACCGGTGCACCCTCACCCCTTTGCCGCCGACAGCCGCTTCAGGGCTACGCCACCAGCTTTCTGTGCAGCCGACTTGGGGCGGTATGACGCTACAATACAGGTCCATGGATGCGGACGAGACTGCGTTTTAAGCTCCCGACGAAAACCCATCTTTTGGGAGTCGTGGGGCCTTTATGTGGCCATATCGCGAACAGCATGGTGGCAGAGCTGCCAGAGCTGCCTGCAGCGAAACTCACTCCGTGGGGAGCTATTGACGAATGATAAATTAGACATGCAGAGAGACGACCTACCGTCATTAGGTCTTGGCTTGGCGATTGGGCTGGTGGCCGAGGCAGAAAGGCCCGATTTGGTGCTCTGCTGAAAATCCTGAAAACTTAAGGAATTAAAGGGAAGAGTGCTAGATATGAAGAACTTTTTTAAAATAACGCCGGTAGCCATAATCGGCCCCCAGACAATATGTATATATTTCTCAAGAGCGAGGCCCATGAAGACGGCCCCGTTAATGCCCGTGACGTTGACAATAGATGGAGCCAATTACCAATCACGGTGAAGAAGGATCGAAGACGCATCTCTTTAAAAGGTGGCTCGATGGTATACTTGTCAATCTTATCCAAGGGAGTTTGTGTCGTGAGTATGATATGTGTCTCTCTCGCGCGGATCAGGTTCCTTATTCTGCAGCCCCCTAATCGGAATACTGAAAATTGTCGTCCGATCTGCATGATGCTGTTGTTGTACCGTTCATAATGGCGAACAAAGTATCCAACTTGCGGCGGCCAAGTCTCTGCATATCGGTGAGGTGGTGCATCAACAATGCAGTCGAGAAATGCAATTGCGCTCGCCACACACTCACACAACCGCTGGAGGCCCCGCGGCCCCTGGCCCAGCTGCGCCGCAGTGGGGTAAATAGCATTCGAATAATTCCGTTTGTACGGCTTGCTCATCGGCTTTATACGTTGGTACCTGTATCTTCCCTGCACTACACTGCAGAAATTTTGGTTCCGAAAGGTCCTCATAGCTCGTCTGCTAAACTCTAGTCCATCTCTGCGAGGAGGCGTCCCGCTGCTGAGGCGGCTTGTTTGGGCGTTGGAGCTTATGACACGCGCGTCTGAAACGGGTTTTTGGTATGAGCTCGTCGTGCCGCCGAACCAGCCATGCTTGCATGGATACAAGTGAGAGCGCGCAGACTGTGCGCACTTAAATTGCATGGAATTGTACGCGCTACCCGCGGCGCTCTCTATAGTTTGCAAGTTTGCAGACCAAGGTCAGTGCGATTCAGGCGACTTACACAAGGTGCGTGTTGGCGCGAGTCCTCGCAGTATAGGAACGGAATTTTAACGATCGGAAGACTTAAGCCTGGAGAGTCTTGGAGAGCTTCCGCCCGCTGCTTCGTAAGAGTTACTTATGGGAGCTGACTCATACTTTGCGCAATCTACTCAGCAGCGGGCTCGCTCTCGCAACCTCGCCTAGTTGATAGCCCTATAATAGTTTACCAACCACGTATGCACGATCGCGGAGAGTTCCAACTTTTATCCTCTTGCTCCGACGTATCTTGAAAACGGTAGTTCAGCCCCAGGGCATACGCCTTCTCCACTTTCCGAATTATCCGAGTGTCGCGTTGTTTTGCTCGAATTATTCTGCTTGCTGGAACTTACATGGATATGCTCTCCTTCCCTGGGATAAGCCGCTCATCGGCTGTAATCAGCCACATCCCTTACTCTCTTCGCGAGTACGCGACCATCCTGAGAGCTATCATGCATCAAACGACTAAATATGAACCACAACAGTCGCAGACTGACTGACATTGGTTTGTATATGCTCTCCTCAACCATAGGCTACTCGACAATTTGACCGTGAACGCGTTTTGGACTGTCTCTCTGCACGAGTCGTTAGCGCGAGCGGTTTGCCGCGTTAGGGTCACTATGGCGTGCTAACGAGACTTTGTGTGGCAGATCCGTCGTCACTGTACTTGATCTGTTGACATAGTCCCACGGACGTTATTCACACTTGTTGATAACACTCTGACCTCAACTCTTTATATACTCTCCAATTTTCGCGCCCAACCTAGCTCTCTCTAGCCTCTTTCTTCTGCTGCTTACTTATGCACACGTTTAGGCACCTCAAGCCAATCCGATGCTTGTTCACCCGACCCCCTGTGTGCCCAGTCGGTGCATTTGGCTCGCGCGGGTCGCGACATTGCTTAACACAAGCAGGATTGCATCCTCATTACTCTCCGTTGTGCCCACCGGCCTTGCTTCAATGACAGGCGCAAGACCTTCGAGTCACTTTCCATAATGAGTTGGTTGCTGTCAAACTGTTAGGTTTATGTCTAGTATACCCAGCCCGTTGTTCAAGCTGACAATGGGGAGTGCGTAGATAGAGGTCGCCAGGGTCGGAGGTCACCACCGTCCCAAACCTCACACACCTGCATAGGCCCACCTCTGGCCCGACTGGACACCCATCCGGTCGGGAAACGCTTCATCCGCCGGGCATCCCGATGAAGGGCGTGCCACCAAAGCCCTTGCAGCACAAGCCGGATCAGCCTTGCGTACGGCTACAAGTGGCTCTCCAGGTTTCGAGCAGGCGGCCGTAGCGGCACTGGCGGCATCGACGGAGTGTTCGCCCGTCAGCCAGCGGGCGGGACGCTCGATCCCGCAGCAACTCCAAGCAGGCTGTAGACCTGCGGCACCAGCGCTGCACCGCTCCGCCGCATCGCCAGGGCTCTCTGTGCGGCCCTTCTTCCACCGTGGTCGGCTCATGAAGGGCCTGGGCCTGGGACGCCTGAAAGAACCTTGACCCAAAACGTTCTTGTCGTCGCTAACAGTTGGGAAGCCGCCCCGGGGAATGATCCATGTCGACATCAAACAGCTGGCCAGGTTTGAGGCGGGTCGGCCAACCGCATCACCGGCGGACCGTCGTCAAGGCCTCCTCCCGAGGTGCCGGCTACGAGAAGGTACATGTCGCGATCGACGACGCCACCCGCCTGGCTTTAACGTCGAGGTGCCGCCAGAACGAGCAGAAGGCGACAACCGTTGGGCTTCCTGGGCCCGTGCCGGTGGATGGTTTTCTGAACAGGGGATCACCTGTTCCGCCGGAATCCTCTCGGGACAACCGGCCCCTTCCTATCGCTCGGATGGACTGGCGAAAAAGCCTGTCGGGCTCTGGATCTTGAAACCCATCCGCACCAAGCCCTACACCCCCGCAGACCAACGGCAAGGCCGAACGGTTCATCAAAACCATCTTGTTCGAATGGGCCTATGTGATCGCCTACCAAACATTCGGATGAAACGCAAACCGCTTGGCCTACCCCGCTATCTGGGGATCTATAA
>Ga0163217_1079178_pt1 | contig 11898 bp, 13 predicted proteins | sample SynspAceP_FD_185933 | JGI IMG/M metagenome (GOLD analysis project Ga0163217, IMG submission 185933) | Saline lake microbial communities from Ace Lake in Antarctica - Synechococcus sp. Ace-P (PacBio error correction) | ecosystem: Environmental > Aquatic > Non-marine Saline and Alkaline > Saline ... | reverse complement strand
TACCATAACTATGTGCGCTTCGAGTAGTGTGTGTGTTGTTTGACTCTGCAAAAACTTCAACCATTACGCGGAACAATGGCCCTGTGATCACCGTTCAGTCCTGAGTTGATGCATCAATCAGCATTGGCTTACGATATTACTAGCAGACGACGGCTAAGAAGCGGACCGTTTAAGAGGCAAAGTGCGAGCAGGCCGGAGCCACTCGGGAAAGTCCTGGTGAGTGGGAAGCGAAGTGGTGGCCTTTGCCAGTCATTAATCGATCTGTTGTAGCCAGCCCCAGACGAGCAATATGTCCGTATCCTTTGGCACGATGCTGCATCCACATAAGAAGAGCATACTGCCGCCGAGAGGTTTTCGTCTGCATCACCACCATGGCAAGGCCGCTTCTTGTCTCCTTGCTCTGCTGGTAGCTGGGGGTTGCCCCGGAGTGGCTAACTACATCTGGAGCGTCGCCAGGTTTAGGCCACGCGGAAAGCAGGGTCCGAAACGCGGTGCTCCAGGAGTTTACAGGCGGTATTCGCAGCAGCAGCTGCTTCTACAGCTCCCGCATGTCCACCAAAAGTTGGTAGCTGCCAGCCGCCAGTCGCGGAAAGCCACGGTTTGGCCGGCTCAGGCCGCAACTTCCGCGCAGCGTTGAACGTGCACAGCTGCAAGGGCAAGACCCGCAGGCTCTGCACTTGCAGCATGGCCAGCAGCGGTGGTACCGGCGGCGCAGGGGAAACCCGCTACTGCTGAACTTACAGCCAGGTATAAACTACTTGCTGGGCGCGGCGACATTCTCACCTCGTACTGTACAGCAAGACGGCGCAGTATCTGACGGTTTGGATCGATCAGTTCAGGCGCCATCGTCGGGCCGGTAGGTAACAGCCGGAGGGGACTTCATTGTGGTGGAGGCGCTAACCGAGCCCTCAATCATACGCAAATGGCCTTTGCCTATGCAACATCCACAGGGATTAGGGCGGTCGCTACCGAGCCCCTGACTACCAATTCTATGAGGAACCATGATACCAACTACAGGATGTCGAGCAAGGGGCTTTGCTAGGTTGAGGCAAAGGTTGGGGAGGAACTTTTTTTAACCATCAAACCTCAGCTTGATCTTGATGACGACAGCGAGGTTTTGGTCACTCCAAGGGCATCTGCAGCGCATCCTGGCTTCTAGATCGAGTGCTACTATTCAAGGTTCTAACAATGCGACAACTCAAAAGCTTATTCAAGTCTGCACTTCATGCCAGAGATTTTTATTCAGCAGTCTCAATAATCGTGGAACTCAATCTTTACCCCACTATCCAACGCAAAGCTAGCATTTAGCCTTTTTGTGTTGTCTAACTCAGCTACCCCTCGCCAGGGATGAGTCCGTTCAGATTTACCTTTACCAAGGCTGGAGAGCAATGCTCTCATGGCACTTTGCTCTTTGGGTGGTTTAGCAGGTGGAAACATGGCCTCTCAGTTTGTCTCATGCCGTCAGAAGTGCTCAATCGGATCCTAGACCTTGTACAACCTGGCGAGGAAACCAGCTGACGGCATCGCATCGCTGTATCGTTACACATTGAAAATAATCCATCGAGCCACTTGGGCGGCCGAAGTGTTCGGAAGCTGGGAAACACTTCAACTTGCCCCCCTTTCTCTCCCAAAAAAAAAATGTGTGAGTAAAGGGGCGGGGGGGGGGGGGGGGGGGGCGGGGGGCAGAGCCCGCCTCGGACAGTGTGTGAAGCACCTTTGAGCGAATGAGACGGCAGGAGCTACAATTACAGGCAAACAGAAGAACTGGTGAACTATAATTAAGGGAGCGACCAGTCCGGGAGTGTCTAATGATAAGTCCATGACTGAACGGGACTACAAGAACACCGCTGCTTAGCGCTTAAACTACTACCGTAGAGAGGCCACAAAACAAGCTGCGCCTTACAAAACCTTGTTCAGTTAAAAATAGATTACAATCTTTTGATGAGAAGGACCTTCGACCACTCACTCAGCGGAAGATGGGATGCCGGGCAGATGGTCAGACAATCAAGAGATATTTCATCGCCTCAAATCGCCGACTCGAGCTATGCGCCAAATAGTTGTTTAATAGGTTCGATAGGTGAAGACTATGATTCAAAAATCTTCAGGAACGGCCAAAAGCGGCTCCTTATGCCAGGTTCGATTGAGATCCTCAACAGCACTGCTCGCATGATGCCCTGTCATCGTTGATGCTTCTGGGCTGTACACCCAAACACCTGACTGCGTCATTAAAACTGCCGCGCCACGGGCCAATCCACACTCCAGCCACCGGTTGGGCACACAAGCCAACCATCTGTGATCGGCATCGTGGCAGTGGCTCGATGACTCGGCATGCTAAGCAAGCGATGCCTCCCGGTGGCGAACCTTGCTCAGGCCGTGAATCTTCGCCAAACTCAGGGCTCCTCCAGCAAGCAAAGGCCCCCCCGGGCCCGAGCCCCCGCCACTTCCGTACGGAGGCGGAGGCCCACGAGCTCAGGGCGAGCGGGTGACGCTGGCCCATGATTCCTTGCTTTTTCAAGGGCTGCGGCGGTTACGCAGTGGCATTCCAGCCTACAGACCTCTGGGACGTGCAGCCAGGGGAGGCAGCACGCCGCTGCGGCTTCTGGTGAGTGACTTTTGAGGTATTAGAGTTGGACATCTCCAGCTGACGGCGCTGTCCGAAAGGATCTACTCAAGGGGGCCTTCCGCAGGGTTCTGCCCTTGAAGCGCCATTGTCCAGGGCAGGGTCTCGTTGCGCAAGGTGTCCAATATCCATACGAAACTCCATCGCCCTCTTCTTTTTCTGGCCACAGGCAAACCGATCAAGTGAAGCTCGCTGCTTCAGGACTCCAGAGATATGGCCCAAAAGGTGTTCACGGACCCAGAACTAATTCGTCCTCCGACGCAGATACAGGGACTGCAAAACATTGACAGTCAAGTCAGCAGCGGCAATCCCCCAACAAAAGGGAGCGTCAGGCAGTTCCTGTGCGCCTACAGGAACGATCACTTATCGCAAGTAAGAACGGTAACTATGGATTCGTGCGCTGAATCAGGAAGCACCGGCCTTGTTGTGCCACCACCACGCCCTCTGGAGTGGAGGCACCCACCCCGCCCTGATCTGGGCTGCGTCCGCCTTGAGCGGATTCCTTACCTCGCCAAACCAGTTCCTAACCTGGGGGGGGTTCGGCTTCAAGAGCATGAGCGTGGCGGTCGAACCTGCGCTGAATTCGAACTTCAGCTTTCCGCTCGCCGGTCTGCTGCGGGCCACGATTCCGCGGGCAGCTACCAGAAGCAGTGGTGGCTCGAGTGGATCGCGGGCCCGAAAGCTGCCGGCGGCCAGGGAGCAGCTGAAGGCTGCTCCTGCTCATGACACCCGGGACAACAGATTGGCATGAATTGCAGCAACACCCCTTGCTGCTGCGCTATGCGTTGCCTTACCAACACACCTGATCTGCTTCGATGCGATTCCACTGCATACATCGGATTTGGGCTTCCCGTTCTGATCGGCATTCTCTGGGTTTCATCATTCGAACTGGATTTTTCTCAACCTTTTTTCAGCTCTGTTGGGCCAAAATGATGAATGTATTTTACCTCAGATCAGTAGCATTCTTTCACAATATCTGGATCAGCTGCCCTATTTGGCTTGCTTTTCTGGAATTTTCACGACGTTGAATGGCAGCCGCAATGCTGCAGAAGTTGAGAGCATGCAAGCCAGGTGGTGGTCTCCAGCTTCTGTGTGCTTCTGGGTTTGGCTCTCTCAGCTGTTCTTTACGTGTGCTGATTCTGGAGATCAATCCGCTTTCTCCTGTGAGGGGCGGGTGATTACTACCCTTACCGGCGGAGGTTGGTTGTTGGTGATTGGTGTTCGTGCGTGCTCAACGTTTGGCTTTGTTCTGGTTGCCACACTGCTGGCCTCTCCGCGCACCTACAGGTCGTGCCAGGTCCAGTGCCGTCGTCTGTGGGAGGGCGCTTGAGATGAGTCTTTTTGCCATCGGTGTGGGGGCGCGGGCCAGTTGCCTCGAGCTCTCTTGCATTCCATTGCCTTGCGGTCTGCTCCAAAACGGCAGCGATCGCCTCCCGGCTCCGGCCTTCCTGGTGGAAACCGAATGGCAGAGCACCTGCGGGCCGTGCTCAGACCGCCATGGATCGCTACGACAAGATTGCGCTCCTTGCTGGCGAACATAGCTGAACACTTCGCTCGCGGAGAGACTGCGAACTACGCCTGGGAGCCGCTGAGCAGATGCGATTCGGGAGGCATCAGTTGATCAGGTGTTCCAGCGTGTGCGGACCCGGGCAGTGGCCTGGCCGCCCTGTTGATGCCTGGTTCCCCCGGAGGAGCAAGCGCTGAGCGTCGATGTGGGTTACGGAGGCGGCGCAATCGGTTCAGGCGGTTCATGAGCGGTCGCTGGCGAGCGAAAGCCGGCGGGGCAGTTGCACAGATGCTCAGTGAATCAGGCGCAGGCGGGTGCTGCACTCCATCATTCACCTCTTCGGCGCGTTTTCGGAAGGAGGAGCTCAGGAGTGCCCACCCTCGGGGCATGTCGAAGACATGGCTCGCTGGCTTGGGCTTGACCAGGAGTCCGCGTCAATTGCCTCACTTGCTGCTGCCCTATTTCGGACTTCGAGGGCAGACAGGAGGGACGGGCGTCATGCGAGCCGCAACTTTCAGCTCAATACAGATTGCCGCCTGCGTACCTGCGCGTAGCGGAACCAGCTGCTTCGTCATGTCTTCTGATTCGCCAGAGATATCAAAGCCCGCTATGGCTGTCAGCTCGGCGGCGCTCCAAGCAACGTGCCCTCTGGTGGAGTTGCTGGCGGGGTTGGGATTACGTCGTATCTCCACCCAGGCCTCAGCTGGCTAGCCTATGTGGCTCGCCGTGCCCGCGATCGATCGCTTGGACGATTTCCCGATCATGAGATCGTGTGGGGTGAGGGCCTCTCCGCGGGAGCCGGTTTGCGTGGCCTGCTGAACATTCAGTCTTGAACTCGATTGAGCCCAGAACTTCTCAGGGTTCTTTCCTCAGCGGTGCCCCCTGGCGCGGCGGCCAGTTCTTTTCATCCAGCGGTTACGCACAGGAACCCAGGGGGCCGTCCAGATCCGCAGTACGAAGACTGAATCAAGGTCAGCCCATCGCGCCTATGTCGGAACCCTGCGACAGTGGCTACCAGTCAGCGCACACGGTTCCGGCTTCAACAGGGCTGTTACCAGAGTTTGGCAGGCGAATCCAATATGCAATGCCTGGATCGCGTCGTGAAAGGTTCAGCGCGCCAACAGGGAAGAGCGCCAAGACATGGATGGAGACATCAAGGTCCAGATGGACAGCTCACTCCGAAACATCCCCATAACGGTGTGGCAGGTCTGGCCGGACACCCTCTGGGACCCTCAGTTTTGACTCGCACCACCATCACTGCGCCATGGCCCCTGACCAACAACCGCCGGACATCCTTCAATATCCTGGTTCCCGAAAAGATCCCCTGGCGGGAGGTTCGCGCTCGGCGAATGCCAAGCCGTGACCAGCAGACTTAGGCACCATTGGCGACAGCCTGTGCTACGAAGTTGCCGCAGACCGGGTGTGAATTCACTGCCCTCTCCTTGGTCAGAGGCGCTGCAGTTTGAGGCAGCGGTGATGCATCTCGGTATCACAGGCAAGGCCACTGCGTCGGGGAACTCTTCGGCTGTTTTCGCCCGTTGGCTGTGGTGAAATCTTTACGGCATTGAACTAGAGCGGCAGGTTTCAGTCTGGTGGGTAATCGAACAGCAGGATTGAAGGCGTTGGCCCCTTGCCCGCGCCTGTTCGGAGCAAAACCAGCGGTCGTAGCCAAAAGCGCTTACAACCTGGACCGATGGCAGGGCAACCCCGGGCACCCTGATGTGCTGAAAGGTTGAACGGGGTGGTGGTTGGCTTCACATTCACCGGTCCGGTGCTCTGCCGCGGTCATCTGCTTGCTGCGATCCGGGGATAGAAGTTGGACGGTGAAGGCTGTTTCAGTGCTCCGACCAGCTGCCTGGGAAGCCAGCTCGGCAGCATCGCAGGGGTCAGTTTCATAGTCAAAGCGAGGCATTCTCCGGTCCGATCGCAACAATCAGTTGATGGCCACCAGATGGCCCAGGTGTTAAGCGGGTTCATTCAAACGATTGAGCGATAAGCGAGGCTCTCGATCCATTCTCTCCGAAAACCGCATTGTCAGCCTGCACCACGACCAACAGGTGGACTCCTCGCGAGGTGCAGGTGCCACCAGCCAGAACGCAGAACTCGTGTGGGGATCGGCCGCCACAACGCCCCTTGGCGAAGACTCCCGCCGAAAAATCGGCCGGGATTCTGTTGAATCGGGAAGATTGCCCAATCGGTTGGTCTTCGCCAACGGAGATCACCCTGCATGAGCAGAACTGAATCAGTGGGGCTATGACAGAATCAGCTGCTGCGGCTCTATGGCGACACGATTGAAGTTCTGACCCGGACGATATCGGTTCCTTGCAGAGCTATTTCCTTGCGCCAGGGCAGCGATTGGTTGGAATTCCTGGTTGCCAAATCGGATAGAGGCCCCCCAACCGATGAGGTTGAACGGCATCCCGTCACGCCTTGTCTGCTGCCATTCCAGCACGGATTTGCGTGAGCTGTTCAGCAGCGCCGCAACTCGCCAAAGCTGTCCCTCAGGCTTTGCAGCGCGGTGGCGGCATGGCGTCGAGCTGACGCTGATGCTGAGATTAAAAGGGGGCAAGGAGTCCTTATCGCATTCACCCAGAGTATTTCGATCAAGGAGGAACTGTCGATTGAAGACCTGCCAGTGATCACCACTTGGCCCAACATTCCGATCAAAAGTGACAGACTACTTATTTTCTGTTGAGGACAGCAGCACAGGCTGACGGTTGATGGCTCAGCGATTTTTGAACTGCACAGGTTCGGCGACGGCAGGAAACGTCAAGTATTCCACTCTGAGCGATTTCCAGACCTGTCAAAGTCACATGTGTTGAAGAGGAGAGGTGTGTGGGCTGATTCCAGATTTAATCCCACCGCCGCCTGCGAAAATGTCTGCCACCTGGGAGTGGCGGATTTGATTTCAGGCCTCCTTCACCAATTTTCTTCATCAGACGGGACGGTCAGCTCGTAGCCTCTGGAAACACGCGCATTCCTTTGACGCTGGCCAAAGGCAAACCAGCTAAATTCTTATATAAAATTCTTCATCCCAGAGTGTTACTTCCCAATGATTTCAATCGCCAACGTCCACTGCCTCCCTTATGGCTGCAGGAGGTCAAAGGAAGTTCCAGATCTCTATATCGGCTCGGTCCAGTGCGCGCACAATCGCCCTGCGATGCGCGGTACGACGTTCATACAGGGCTTTCAAGTCGCGGGCGCCAACTGAATTATCGAAGCCTTCCTTCAAAGAGTTGGCCCTGTTGATCAGCAGCCAATGCTGCAGCTGGTGGTGTGCAGAAGTGCAATGGGCTGTTTCTTATTCACGTGCCTTTTGCGCTAAATGAGCACGTAATACAGGCGCCAGTGGAGCGAGATCTATCTGCCAGCGGAGCCTCACTGCTCTGACAGGCATGAGCCATCAGCTCGTGGAGGATGGCGGGGAAGGAGGTCGCGACGCAAGCCGTTGGCTTTTGCGCTATTTCGGCAACTATTTGGCCGGGCAGATGATCATACTGCCTGCCTGGATGTAGTGGCGGCACTTAACCGACATAGATCTGGCAGGACATGGGCTTCTGCAGGTTCATCCTTTTGCTGGGGCACATCTGCACCAGGATTCTTCAAGGCAAACCTCGTTCATCACTTTCTGTTTGCATGGGCGTCACTGGAGAGATCGCGAAAATGATGCCAAGCTCAGAAGGATCCAACTTCAACAGCTGGCTGATATAATTGTCTGCGCTATGCATCGTTCGACACTGCTGCAAGGTCGCATGCCCATTATTCGAGCCGAGCAGAGACAAAGCAATTTGGGTTATTCGTCTGGGATGGCGGTGTAGCTTTTCGGCGATTTTTACACTACCTCGGCCTGGGTTCTCAAAGCCTTGGCAGGAGGGGGCGCCTTCGCAAGAGGGCTGCAATGCCGGTGTATCTGGGCGCGGCAACGGTGCCGTTCATCACTGGCCTCGACGAGAGTGGGGCTTCTCCAAAGGCTGCGCATGCGAATCCTGATGGAGAGCTGACAGCGCAGGGCTCTGGATTTGTAGCAGAGCCGCCGGGAGCTGCTCCAACATCTCTCCAATGCTTTTAAGGCATGAGGACCAGGATTGCGGCTTGATCAGCAAAGGCGCCGTCAATCTCCGGGAATTTTTGATCCCCGCAAGACCTGATTTCTCGGCGAGAGTTGTTGATCACGCGCATTACCTTCTGGGCGTTGGATCGCATTGAGTTCTATACATTCAATCTTCTAGACAGTTACGAAGTTGGACGGTTACGAGAGTTGCGCAAGTTTGTCAGGACTACGACGAAAGCTTGGGCTCGGTGCAAGTCAGCGTCTTTGCCGCTCGCAAGCTGATTTCCCTCGACCCAGCCTTTGGGATTGATTGTAGCGGACGCAGGCCCAGGCCTTTTGCCCAAGGCGAGTTGGCAGGAGATTCGGCGACTTGAGCGCCGACCAGGTTGTGTGGGCATGCCGCCCTGATCACGATCCTTGCCCTGTGAGTGGGTCGGCGTTTCGATTCTTTCCCCTGTGGCACGTGCTTAGTTCATCATGCAGTTCTGAGAGTCAAAGCTCGCGTACGCCCTGCCTTTTCATTCTTCTGGGGGCACGGCCTCTATCGCTTGTGGTTCACTCTTGCCAGCCCCCTAATACAGCCGAGTCAAAGCAGCACCCAATAAACATCGGTGCTCGCGCTTTGAACGCAAACAAGCAGATTACACCTGATTCGCTTTATAGCGATGCAACGACTGATTCTTACTGGGGATCCTGGAGATCGGATGGGCCAGCCATGGCTGGGCTGGGATTTTTTTCAGGGGTGATGCTCCCTGGCGATTCATTATTGGTGCTTCGCCCAGGTGGTGCACGCAGCGCCTTCAGAGCCACTCGAGAGCAAATTAAAGGATATGGAGAATACCAGCTTGAAATCAATACGATAAAGCGCAGGCTCGCTGGAGCGCGAAGCAAGCACACTCAAAAAATACTGTCGATCAACAGCATTCCCGCCAGCCAAGCTGCGATTCCGAGAGCATTATCAAAAACACGACAACTTTCTCGACTGTCACGGCAAAGCTGATCCCGCCGAGCCGTCGCGAGACTCGGCTCCTACAACGCCACCGCCGGCTTCCCCTGCGACGCAGGTACGGCCGACTTACTCAGCTGCTGTTCAAGCAACGACAGGGCCACGATTCGTGAGTTAACGCCGTGAGCTGGCAGGGATGAATATTACCTCAGGAAATCAGAATGGCAATGCGCGGGGCACCTCAACAGCAGAAACCCAATTGCAGGTTGTCACTTGCACATGGTGGGAGACTATTTGTGATTCAGCGTGGCGGCAGGACACTGGGCTCTGTCAACCGCCCAGACCCTGAGAGAGTTCACGACAAAACAGCCGAAGAGGGATTCATATGACATTGAAGAGCAGACCTCGTCTCGTTCGCTGATTAAAGAAGCCGCTCGCAAGTGATGCAAGTTGACGGGGAATCTGGGAGTCGATCCAAGGAATCGTGCTTGCGCCTCTGAACGGTTGGAAAGACGATTTCCAGCCTTGGCCAACGAAGCTTCGTTCGAGGCGCCTGAGATGTTCGCTTGAGGGGGTGGAGTCATGCTCAACACTCCTTTCTCCTTGGAGTGCCATCTACAGGCGCCATGCACACCGCTTCAGCTCTGGCCGGCGATAGATGAGAGGAGGGCTGGAAATGCTTCACCTTCGATGCTTAAAGACGCTCAGTGAGTCAATTGGTCCGGGCGTCCGGGTGGCGGCGCGGCGGCACCAGGCACCACTCCCCATCAGGCTGCATTGCCAGGTGGTTCCCTGCCACAACAGCTCGAGCTCCACGCCACGTTCACCGCGAGGGTGCGACCTTACGCTTACATGCCGGCGAAGAGGAGCTCCAGCGAACTGGCGTGCTCGCATAGGCATCAGCTGGCCTCAAGGAAAGATTGAGAGGGCAGGCACACACGCCTTTCGCTGTCGGAGTGCATCGCCATGTTGGTGTAATCAGCGGAGGGAGCCCAGGGCGCTTCCATGAGATCCACCAGCTGCTCTCCAGCAACTCATTCGCTTCCTGCAGATCTCCACATCCGTGGCAAACCTTCAAGCTCAGCGTTGGGCTTTTCCTCGCTTGCGATGAAGGTTCATGATTTCTTGACGCTGCTCAGCGAAACTTGGAGGATACGACCATTTTTGCGTCCTCCAGCGGTCGGGCGTCTTGCCTTGCTTGCTTGCTGTTCAGGCTTACTGTTTCTCTGGGTTGATTGAGGGATTTTCAAGCAGGCCTGTGCAGCCAATGGATGGAAGGCATCCCCTAAGCCGGTGACTAGCATGAAGATAACTCATCATTCCCAGATGTTCCACGCACCGTTTCGCCTGATGGACGACCTGGCATCAATCTTCAATCGTCATCCTGTTGTGATGGTGGTGTTGGCCTTTCTGGCGATTTTGGACTCTCGCGCAGGCTGGCCGCCTGACCAGCCATTCGGCGACCAGGCTGGCCAGCTCCACCAGGGGACGATGGAGATTCCGGAGTGGCAGTGATCGATCGAGCGCATCCGACTCGATACATCGCGCGCTCTGCATGTTCGATCAGGTCGATTACCGCGATTCGTGCTGGTGAGATCGAACCATTCCTGCCCTTTTTTTTGGTCAATTCACAGCGGTCAGCCAGAGTGGCTGCCAGCCCGGGGATCCTGATCTCGATGGGCCTTCTGGTACTTTGCCGCTGACCGTTGGTCTGAGTGAGATCGTGGAGCCTGGGCAAGGAATGCAGGACCGAAGAACCATGGACAGCCCTCGGAATTGTGGCCACATGGGAGCGCGTTTCAGACGGCCTGGGCCGGGTTCTTTCTGAGTTTGCTCGTTGTGTCTGGACGCAGATCGTCGCCCCGGTGCTTTTGGAGCGCTGTGAGCCCTGCTTGAGCAGCTGGGGCTGGAGCCGGTGGCTCCCAGCAGCTCGAGGCGAAAGGTGATGGCTCCCCCCAGCGATCGGATTAGGTTGATGCAACCAGCTTTGAACTGCCTGTCGCATCCTTGCAGCGGTTCGAATTTCCATGAACGAGCTTCTCCGCCAAGTTCCAGGAGATTTTTCCCAGTGTCAACACAATCCACTCCCCAAGCCAGCATTGGGCCGTCGCCAGTCTGGCGCGGTTGCCAAGCTTCACGAAAGCGGGGGATTTCGTGGCAGCGAAGTTGTCGTGAACTGACTTACGCCTCGCTTGCAGCATCGGTACGAGGCTATACAGGAATGCAGGAGCAGATCACAGGCCGTCGATGGCTCAGTGACCGCTTGTCGAGTGCCCGAGATGGGTGTGCTTTCCAGCAATCGGATGGAGTTGTCGCCCAAACGGCCGAAAAACAGACGCAGGACCTGCCGACTCGCCAAGCCAGCAGATGCAACAGGAGTCTCGGCTGCAGAGGCCACCTTGTCGCGGAGGCAGAGCACCCCAACTCGTCGACGGGAAAGGCCGCACAAAGCAAGCTTGCGAAGAGCCGTTGGAGTCATGCGGGACGGGCAAGGCTGGCCTGTGGAGGTGTCCGAATCAGTTCCGCCGTCGCCTGGGCTACCGAATCCTCAGTGGCGGGAAAGGGCCAGGTGTTTCGCCCGCTGTCCTTTCGACGTGCACTTCACAAAAACTGGGAATCTCAATTGTTGGGTTTTTTTTTTTGCGCCTCCGATTGGAAGCTCACGGCGCCCTTTGTTGAGTTTCGGGGCATTTGCAGCATTGCCCCAAAATTCGGAAGGATGGGGCCCCCAAATTTTTTTTCCTTTTCTCCCCCCTTTCCCTTTTTGCAACCGC
>Ga0163217_1039185_pt1 | contig 11898 bp, 4 predicted proteins | sample SynspAceP_FD_185933 | JGI IMG/M metagenome (GOLD analysis project Ga0163217, IMG submission 185933) | Saline lake microbial communities from Ace Lake in Antarctica - Synechococcus sp. Ace-P (PacBio error correction) | ecosystem: Environmental > Aquatic > Non-marine Saline and Alkaline > Saline ... | reverse complement strand
ACTACGTTTTCTTGGTTAGGGATTTGCTACTACAATCGGTTTGTGAAAGAACGGATAACCAAGGTTAAGCTCGGCCTACTATAACACCATATTTGTGAACCCTATGACTATTACATGTCTTTGGAAGCTAATGATGGTTTCTATTACATTGACACGATGAAAATGTGTTAATCCATTTGACGTTCCAATTGCTCCTGTAGAGGCACATTTAATGCCTGCAAACAATACGTTCGAAATTACCTCCAACATATTGTGGTAACTGCACAGGAACAACGGTTGTAGTGAAGTTTCTGGGTACATCGTTATGATGGCATTGGCGAATAATTGAACGTGAACGCTACTGTTGTAGAGTTTGGCTCTGTCGTGTAGCACAATCCTTACCAATGCTACAATAACTAATTGATGGTTCTTGCCATCACTGCGGGTCAAGTGAGTAATTATGAATCTATGAGTTGTAAGATTGGCGGTGGCTCGATTGTTCAGTCAGGGTGCGTCGAATGATACTTACCTGTTTCGACAGAAACTGGCGATTACGCTATACGATTAACGTATATGGTGATAAAGGCTGTATCAGGGAGCACCCGGCACGGACTTCCTCTTGATGAGATGACAGGTGCTACGGCCGCCAGTGACACCTACGGTTACCGCGCGCCCAAGTGTAGTGACGGTAGTAATTTACGGTTACGGCGACATTCTACGGCTAGCGGACAATACTTAAATATGAGTACAGTATCTGATAATGGTACAACGTTGTTATTCAACCAATGTGTTTAGCTGGCTTGTCTGGCTGGAAATTATAATTTCTTGGTAAGGACATTACGTTACAGGCTGTATCGTTACGACTTCGGCGGAGATAGAAGAGCGAAACACTTTTACCATCGATGTCGTTAAGACGAGCGATAGTGGTACTGTTTCGGAACGGCTGGCGAAAGTACCTTCGAACTTGTAGATGTAACATACCCAGCGAGGGATTGATTGGAAGTGTACAAAAACTTTTTAATGGGGGGCGCACCACTTATAATTACAATTGACGATATCTAACGGCAAGTGGTAGCGATAACTTTATAAATGCCCTACGGCTATCTTAAACCTTGAGGTGGGTACATTTACTATGTTAGAATTAGCCAACACAAAACACCTTTCGCTACAAACATGAAGTCGTTCCGATTAGTGGAACCTACCATGATATCAGTGGAAAACACGCGGATTTACCGATTATTTACATGTAATCCTGGCGACGATGGATCCATAAACCTTACCGGTATGGTAATGGCCGGTATGGGGAAGCTTATACGTATTATTGGTGTTTGCCACGACCGGCGCTCAACAGATTCGAGCCCGGGCGCTTCTTTTTAACGGACTTTGTAGCAGGGTAACGTAACAAGCTGGGCACGTGAATGCCAGGGTTTGTGACAAGACTTATTCAAGACACAACTTTGTACGTTGATGTACCCAACTCAATAGCGGCAACGATACAATGATGACCAGAAAAACCTGTACAACCTACCAAGGCGAGATCGAGTGAGCTTGCCAACTGGCGGACAGGGAGCACTATATACCTACCAATTGGTTTGATGACAACGGGAACCAATTTCCCGCGCACCCTCAGAATACAAGAGTTTCTCTGGACTTAGGAGCTGGTAAGTTATGAAGTACCTTATTTACGGATCAATGGTTGTAGTTTTACAACGCTTGCAGAATTGTTAATACGAAACAAATGGATGTTTCTACTACGTCGTAAATCTTAATTGATTGTACAGTTACACCAGGTGGTGAGATTTACGTAAATGTAAATGGAGGTTTCAAGAACTAGAGTTTTATAATGACTACTCCTTTGGGTAGTGTATTACCACAAATAAGGAGTGTATTTACAATCTTAACAGAGGGTAGGTACATTATTCTATTCTTGTTAGAGATATGATACGACAAATTCTGTTGCGAAAGAACGTAACACAAGTGCCTAGACGCTCTGTAGCCGTTTTATTAGATGCCACAATTGAAACGTGGAGTTGTTTGGGGGTAACGATGGTTAGTATTAGGGCGATATTGACCCAGCTACGATGTGAATCCGCATCACCAATATGAATTCTATGGAAATGCTGATTTGGTTACTCGATTGCTACCCAGACCCAAACTCCTTATTCAGCGCTTAGTAGAAGGAGATTATCAAGTAGAGTATTCAAGTGAGGTTGTGAGACGGTATTAAGAATGGGAACATACTCAACAATTCGGAATAACGGTTTAGTTCCGGATTGCAACAGAATTTCAGTTGTTCACCAAGTACACGTGTTTAACACCGCAAAGAGTTACGGCAACTGCTGGTTTAGTATGGCAACAGCACCATAGTTATAATAGGTAATGATAATGTCAATTTTCCCAGCATCTAATACATTCAACCATTACAGATAACGGTAGTGCGCACAACTAATTGGATGTATACGTGAAGACGTAAAGGATGTACAACGTTGATACCGTAATAGTCAGCCCTTTAAATTACATCACAGGCAACTTGTAGCACAGTGTAGGATGGTTGAAATACATGTATTAATGAGAAACTGTTAATGTATTTCAGTGGTAGTAATGGCTTAGGCATAATCTATGGTAGAACTGTTACCATTTAGGAAATGGTACTGGTACGTGTTAGTACCACGGCTATTGCACATTCGAACTTAGTGCCTGTTGGTTCTTATGTATTTAGGAGGTTACCGATAGTTAGGTTTGTTATGTAAATACAGTAGTGTATTACCATTGCACCGTTTTGATTTTTATACGGCATTCAGCTACTGCACCTCAGCGGTTACTTGTTTCGGTGAAGTAACGGAGTCCTAACTCATAATATAGATTTGGGTATCAGTGGTGATTATAATTACGAAAGTTTTTGATACAGCAGGAAACATAGTTTGTAGCGTCAACTGATTCAAATTACTAGTGTAAACCCCAAGGACGATGAAATTGGTCTTTTCTGGGGCACAGTTACTTTCGTTCGTTTTACAGAGACTGCAGCTTCCCTTATGTCAGAGATTACAAATTTGTTTTACTATTTCATCAGACAGACCTTTAAGTGGAGCGGTTACATAGTAGCGGAGCAACTTGTTCAGATGATAAGGTGAAATTCGAGTAGCTTCGCAAGGGGGTTACAAGCATATGATATTTTGTGTTAACCATAATACCAAAAACTGGAGACTAGTCTATTCTATGGATGATGTTCAAGAAGGTTATTTACCATCTTTCGGGTGATTATTTCAAATTAGCATTACGACAAAACTCAGGTTGTATCGTTAATTAATACGAAACAATGGGATCCAGCAACGCCAATTGTAGCTAATGCTAAACCATTGGTTACTGACTTAGTTTGTTTCGGTGATTTTACAGTGTACAAGTATCTGCAATGTAACAGCGGGTGGTAGTGGCACCTTATAGATATTCAGTTAAATTATTATCGGACGCAACTGGGGTCAACGATAACGTTCCAACTACAGGAGCACAACAAAGCCCTAATTTTAAATGATTTAGGAGGTTTGGTATGTCTACAGCATTAGTTGTTGAGGTTTGGGATATGTGAACGGTTACAAAGTCTGTTGAAATTACACAGCCTTACAGAACGTTACAGCGCTAGCTTGTAGACGGATCCTTAACTGTTCACAAGGTGCTGAATTTGACTTACGGCACACTGGCGGAAGCGGCACAATATGAACTGATTAGTGTGATATATAAACGTCTTTTGCCAATGACAGTAATCCAATTAGGATTGCCTGAAACAGGAAGATTCCAAGAGGCACCTATTTCAATAATTTGTTACGTGATGCAATTATGGTTGTGAGTCAGTTAATTTCAAATGCTATTACTGAAACAGAAGATAGCCCTTGATTACACTGTGGATAAAAACTGCGCTTTCAGTGAACTGTACCGGTGAAAACACAGCAATTTTCTTTGTAACGGCTCAGCGGTGGTTTAGGAAACTATCAATATGAATTGTTTACAAATAGTTACGTTAAGCTGTGGATCAACGTATTGCAGTGTCCTCCAGTCACAAGGCGTATTCTAGAGGACTTGGGGAGCAGGAAACATATTAGTTAACTTTATAAGTCAAGATTGTACAACAGGCGCTGAAGAAGTAAGTTATTGTCGAGGCCTACACCTCTTCTCTATACTGAAGTGTAAAGAGATGTAACCACTGTGCAGGTGAAAAATGATGTGAGAATTACAGTAACACTATCTTGGTGGGTGGAGGTTTCCAGTTATGCGATATTCTCCTAACTTGAACAGTTCTTTGTAAAATGTCTTTCACAATCTTAGAACCTGACAGTTGGATACGATAATCGCACAAGACAAAATGGTTGCTTGTCGAATATCTAACGTACACTATTTCAGGAACCGGCAAGTTTAGTGGTGTCTGCCAGAACACTTACACCGAATTTGTGTAGTATGTCACAGATGCACGATAGTTCTTGAAATTGTGCGGACAGCTCCTTTATAGTACAGCGTTGAATTCTAGTTGATGGATTGCAGATTTTGTATTAAATAGAACTGAGTTTCCTTGATTATGGCTTCTGGTGAATATATTATCATTATTAAGACGCAAATCGGTGCGACACCAACGTAGTTGTTGAAATAGAAAGAGGTGTAAACCTTAATGCTGGACTATTTGGAACCGATTTATGAATGTTCAGGTGATACTCCAAGTATATGTGAATATCACGCTAGAAGATGATAGTGTTATAGGTGACATAGCTTATATGCTATGATTGTGCTGTCCTGTCCCGACTTACAAGTGGAATCCCTAGATTTCAAGAAATAAGCGCCTGGTAGCCACATATATTTAACAATCGGCTCATGAAAATGGTTCTGTATACAGACTATGAACTTATGTTAAGAGGCATTTTGACTGTTTACGCTATTCTAGATCAAGCGTACTACTGACATGAGATAACGGCTCATCGCAGAGCGGAAGAGGAACGGAATTCATCATCGCCCTCTACTACTTCGACGATAGCGATAATGGTGATAAGAAATACCTTTTACCAGTACTTAGAACCGGCATAATTATGGAGTTCGTATGTAGATCAAAATGGTTGTGAGTCAATTGCAAATATTTTATTGGAATTCATTGACATTGATTGACCTAATTCTTTTACCCCTACGGCGCAATGAGACAGAACGATTTTGCCGAGTACCAAGAAACAATGGACAATTTTCACGAATACTAATAAAAATATTTTGATCGTTGATGTCGTTGGCCCTATGTTTGAATTAATGATAAACTCGCGTCAAAATCCACGTGATTCTCCCATACGGGTAAGAAAGCACTGATGCGAGTAAATCTTTCTACAGAAAAAAGCAGTTTACTGGTAAGCTGTTACAATGCAAACGATGGCTCCATCGACATTAACCTACAAACGCTTAATGTATCTGAGTCAGGATGCTACTTTAATCACCGTGCAATTTTTACCACATTTAGATCCTGATACAGGAAAATCACACACTTATACATTAGTTGCTGGGCTGGGCGATGCTGATAACGGATGATTTTAAAATTTCAGGGAAGTTGCATTAAAAACAGATTCGGTTTATGATGTAATGTGCGAACGGCTTTACGATTAGGGTAAGAACTTAGAGATGGTGCAGGATTGGAACTTATGAAAAGTATTTGCAATAACAATCACATGCCAATTGATCACCCACATAACAATTTCATTGACTCATGCATCTATTATGAAAATTGCTAAAAGCAACACGTTGATTGGAAAGTTTGCTTCTGTGAGATGCTGATGCCGGGGAAGAGATAGCCCCATTTATTACCTTTCGCAATTTTAGTCGACAAAGAATGATAATTCAAGCTTGCAATAGTTTGGTGAATGAGTTGCGGTCTTCAGCCATTTTGACTACGAAACGAAACCGGGTTTATTTTTATTACAAATTTCAAACCAGTGATGGAAAACGGTTGGAACCTACAGTCGCAATTGTTTGTGAATGTAATTGACCACCAATGATTAACACGAATCCCATGTCTAGGATGGAAACAAGTGATGAAAGAAAAGCAAAGCGTTGGGTGAGTTTGTGGGAGATTATAAGTACGGACTGATCAAAGATGCTGTTGATACTTATGTTTACACTTTGGTGAATGGAACAGGTGCGAGGACAATGCAGACTTCATTGAAGAAATGACAGTGTGTTTTCTCAATGATCATTTCGACATTACCGTGTTTGAAAAGTTCAATTGAAGTATTCGATTGAGAACAACGGATTCAGAAATTAAAAACTTTGAGAAAGTCCTTTACACGTTTTTGTATCAGATGTAAATGACGCACCTACAGATATTACCATTTCTAAACGGCATCTACCTCCTGAAAATTACACCAATTCAATACAAACGATTGAAATTCACCGAACTGATGATTTGACCCAATGCAAACCTTCACTTATCCCAATGGGTAGCAGACACAGGAGTTGGAGGACCAATGGAAACTTATCATTTTAGAACAAATAAAATCCAATGTATGTTGGATCTATAATGTGAAAGCAGCCAGCATTTGCGGATTCAAACCGAAAAGATCAAGGGCGGCTTACTCATTCGAGAAGTAATTTACAAATTGCAGGTAACGAATTGGCCAACGATGCTCCAACAGATATTAGTTGGCGCTAATAACCTTTAAAGAGAATTTGCCGGCAAGTTCGTTGATTGGTTTGTTCTCTATTACGGATAAAGACAGCAATGGTGTGTCAGCTATTTCTTTCAGTAATCAACGGAACCATGGACATGCTTCTTTTTATATTTCAGGCATGAAACTAAAAAAACAGGAGCGCATTGACTTCGAAACTAAAAACTTATTTTGTGATTGAAGTTTCAAATCTGAGATGCTAATTGGGCGGTTCTATAGCAGACATTAAGCCTAAGTGTGTTGGATAGCAACGATGCTTGCAACAACTTGTATTGATTTCGTCTGATAGTTTATAGAAAGTCACGATCGACTTTCGTAACCGACTTTACAAAACCATAGACGAAGATGCACACGATAAACTCTTTTACTTACGCTTAAGTTTCCAGGACAGAGGAGCAACGATAATGGACTGTTTAGAATTCAATGGCGATTTAATGGGAAGTAGGATTCAGGGGTTGGGACCATACAACCAAATGCTGAGAACGCGAAGCAGTAAGAGTAAGAAACGACAGATTAAAGGAGGGCGTACAAATACAGGCGAAGCCTTTACCATTCGAATTCATCAATCAAAATGATATCCCAACCAATATTTTTATTGTCGGATACTTCGATAATGCGTTGCCGCAATCGGAACTCGGGTTAGCAAGTAATTTCAACACAGATGCTTGATCTATCAGATACATTTACTTAACAGCTTGTTGAGTGGATCTGGGACCATGGGAATGCTTTATTTATGTCAGTGGAAACGAGTTTAAAACAATGCTGTTGTTTGAGTTGAAAAACTAGGACAGTTATTCATTCGATTGAGAACAGTGACAGTCAAGGTGGAGTGTTGAGGAAAAGTATTCACATTCAATGGACCACATGAAAATGAGCGGACCAACCATTGAAACAACGGTTTTCTGTAGAAGAAATTACAGAGGCAAGGAGCAATTATTGAATGTTTTTTGTTTCAGAATAGACGCTAATGAAATATTTACTATAGAATGTATCTACTCAGAACTGTTTAAGGTTCAATGTTTTTAATGGTGAATTGAGCACATCTAAAGCTTCTGATTACGAGAGTCAATCTACTTATATATAATGTAGGAAGTAAACAGACTTGGGTGGATTAAGAGACACTGCAGAGCTTTACCATTGAGGGTTGGATCAAATAGGAAGGAGCCTTTCAGCTGCTGTTATTTTTCACTAACAATTGAATAGTACACGATTACGTGGCAGATTCAAAATGATAATTGTATTCAAATTATAAACTCGTTTTATTTTCTACTTTAATGGAAGGACATTCGTTTCCGGAAACAGTTCATAATTACAAACGATTGGATTGGTCACTTTAGGTGGAAACCAATGGTTGCGGAAGGTGTATATTATTATTATTGCAAGCAATACGATAGCAAGAATTCTTACAAGGAACCATATCATTAATAAGATTAAAGCCAAATGAAAAAAAGTTATACTTATCGCAAGCATGTAGCAATTTCAAGCAATTATTTATTGGTCGATTTCTGGGGGCTATTATAATTATGTGTTTGAATCGATTCAATTTAAAATCCTGCCTTTGAAGGTAATAAATGGGATATTTCGCATGTTGAATACAAAACACAACTATGGCAGGATTTAACGGTTCAGCTCGAAAATACAGTTTGGATTGCACGCACCATCAAACTTGAATCAAGGAATAGGAGCAAAGAGTTGGTGTCGGATAAAGAGGGCGCATTTTCAAGTAATAATTTCGATGCAGTTACAGTTATCAGATTCAACTGGATTATCGTTCTGATTAGATTTGGAGTGTCTTGCTGGAGCGTCGAATAGAAGAAATCTTCAAGTTATTGATTTCAGAATTTTTGAAATCCACCCCAAAAATTTAATGCCCTACTTTTGGTAGTGGTTTTTATGAATGAGACCAATTTTATTGCTGAGTAGGATTAGGGTATGATTTCGAGATTTACAAGTGGGATTAAGTGCTCCTAATTTGGTGGTGTAAGCGATGGTTAGGCGACTATTGGCGTGGGTACGATTTCTATATAATTACATGAAACAACGAGATTCGTGTTGCAAGCCAACAGTGATTTATCAAAATATCAGTAGAAGGAAAATCAATTGAATCCTTTTGAAAGGAGAGTATCAAAGAGAAGTTTTGGGGCGATGGCAGTGTTACCGATCCAATAACAACTTGACATTTGGATTGGGATTTGATTGGGTCTTTGGAGTTGGTTATGCCTATGAAATGGCAAATCTTACTCTCACAATCGCTGGGAGGATCGCATGAATAAATTTATCAAGTGGCCTTTAAATCAGCTAAGTTGAAAACAAAGATGCCTTGGTAAAAACAGGATGATTATGTAGCACGTTTCAATGCACGATGATCAATGGGCACAAACTCTAATCAGTATTAATAAGACACAGTAGTTTCTGAAATCAGAAATAAGAGTGGTTAAATAAGTTAGAGGCACAGCACATGTGACAAAAGTCAGCAAAAGATTGTTGATAAAGTCTGCAAGACAATTGAAGGTCAGATTTGAACCAATTAGAAAGAAATAAGCAGTAATGATACAAAAAGGATCTTCTAAATTGGCAGTAAGCGGCATTGTTAGTCATTGTATGGTTGGTTCTCAATTCGCTTTTTGCACCAAACGACGATATTCTGTTACAGATAAAAACAATCGAAATCAATGAGTTAATGAGCGATTGGCAATTTGGTGAAAGACTTCGACAGTTTCTAGTGGTGATAGTGTGGAAATTAAATGTAAAACATACTGCTGAAACAGATGATGGGAGTGAGCAAGAAATGGTTCTATTGAAATCGGCCATAACACATGTCTGAAGAAATAAAACAAGCGAGAGAAGATATAAAAAGAAACGGAATTGTGATAATTTGCGCAGGAAGGTAATATTACCGTGGTTATCGGGTTCCGAAGAAATCAAGCTAGCTGAAGCGTTGCTTAAAAGATTGCAGTAAAATAACAAGTACAAGATGGTGAAAAACACAGAGATACTTGGAAATCATATATCTTACGCAAGTCATTTTCTTCGTGAAGAAGCTGCGAAAAAAGTTCAAGAATTAAGACAAGGCAAATTACCATCTTGGCTGGACCTACCGAAAAAGCTTCAATAATTTTTAGCTTTAACATTGATTAATTGCTTAAAATGCCTGAATGTTTTGAAATTGATTCGGGCATTTTTATTTTTCACTTCCACTTGTATACATTAGATCCTTGAGAACACGTCCTTATAACTTCTCGAATGGGGATTTCTGTGTTTTGATATATACAGAAATTAGGTTATACTGTTCATATAAAGTTTTGTTGATGATTAAGCTTCTATGACATGTTTTATTGGAATTGATCACTAAGCTCTTCTTCATAAGTGAATAAGCTGCTCTTTCATAGTAGGTAGCAAATTAGCAGTTACAATTTTTAATAAGGATGCCGCTTGCTTCAAGATAAAAGTATACTTCATGAACTCGATTAACTTTTTGGCCGTAGGCTCGTTCTTGATCTGAATTAGATTCTGCGTGTTTGTTTTGAAAATTTCTAACGTCCACTATATCACCTCTTTATTATGGCTTGGTGATATTTGCAATGGTTTGTAAATAGCGGGCTTGCTTAACGTAGGATTTCATTATTGGCGGTTAAGTAGATAAAGGGGTTGCTTAATCTTGTTGAGGTGGGACGGATCAAGATCAAATGCCAGTTTTTTCACAGCCAACGCGAATGTCTACGACGTTATAATCAGGGCTTTAGCTGAGTGTTTGGATAACCTATCTAATTGTCTTAAAATTCCTCATCACATTTACTTCGGTGTGTTTCAAGGGATTAGCCGGCAGCTATGTAAAGGCACAATTAAAAGTCATTTTACAATTATTACATTCATTTTTGAATTTTAGGTTTAAGCTATTATTCCATTGTATTGTTTTTAGCGTCGATTAAGAGCTTTCAAATTGTTTCAAAAGCAAGTTGACAAAGAAGGAGTTTGGCATTCTTTAAGTCAGTGCCATTTGTCTTGATAATTGAAATGGATCCACATTGTAGATGCTTTCCAAGTTGAGATTTTGATTATTTTACCTTTTTGGTCTTAAATCGCATGTTCAAAGAATTGATTGATTAATTTCGTTTAATAATAATCCAAGGTAAACTGATTTATCGACACGCCAATCTCAAAATCTTCTATTTTCAAAGAATCAAACTGAATTCCCTGAATCAAACCTGGACTTAAAGTTGCTTTCGATTACTCTTTAAAATAATACTTATGACAGGAAAAATTACTTTTTTATGCTTTCGTGATTGTAAAAGTTGCTGATGGCAATGCCGCTATCGGTTTATTTTTTCTGAAATTCCTGTAACTCTTGTTTAGCAGTAATCTTGATTTGAAATTTCTCTTCCAATTAATGATATAATTCAATTGTAAGTTGTTTTTTATTTGCGGTGATTTAGATTCTCCACCAAAAATTCATTTTCTTTTATCAAACTTAGCCCAACTGTCTCATTTTCTTACGAACTCGTTATGTAAAGTAAATGACGATAAATTAATATGATTACCGACAATTGAGATCCCAATAAAGGGTGGAATAGAACTTTTTTTTCAAATTATTTGCTCTTATAGAGCTTTTCTTGAATTTGCCCGCCAGTAGGCTTATCTTTTGCTTCAACTGTATATAAAGTTTGTTTTAACTCTTCTAAGTTGTTTTTTCTGATTGGACTTCTCTAAACTTTACATTCAGCTGCGCTTCTTTTAGGGCCTATTTACGTTGAGTCACATTCAGTGAAATCGGTTTAAAATCCATTAGTAAGGCATTAGTCACATAACCAATGAATTCATCAACATTTGGCAAATAAGTATTTCAAACTCCATATATGGAAAGAACCTTGTTTGCGTTAAAAATATAGTAGAGTCCATACTTTTTCTTATTAAGGGAAATATGAGTTTCGTTTTCAGAGAGGAAATAAATAATCAAGTCATTTCTTCACTTGGCATTAAACGTCCTTAATGCTACCTTGTCTAATAGAGTTGAGGGCCTTAGGCAGTGAGGTTTGTAGTTCGAAGTTGAATTGGTATAGTCCGCTTTAATTTTCCAGTAAGGAAGTGTATTGGATGGATCTAGAAAAATTAGATTTTCTAGAAAAATTTCGCAATGATTTTATTTAGGGAATTAGGGACGAGAGAGGGTTCCCCCCCCCCCCCCCCCCCCAAACCTTTTTTTTGGATTTCTCCTTCCTTTTCTTTTTTTTTCCTTTTTTTT
>Ga0163217_1104990_pt1 | contig 11899 bp, 9 predicted proteins | sample SynspAceP_FD_185933 | JGI IMG/M metagenome (GOLD analysis project Ga0163217, IMG submission 185933) | Saline lake microbial communities from Ace Lake in Antarctica - Synechococcus sp. Ace-P (PacBio error correction) | ecosystem: Environmental > Aquatic > Non-marine Saline and Alkaline > Saline ... | reverse complement strand
TTTCCGTTGCTCCTGTCTTGGTTTTGCTTTTTGGTCCGCTGGACATATGGGAGCGGCGCCAGAACCTGGTGGCCTTGAGGGATTGGGCGATGTGGAATGGTCCCCCCCAGAGCGGGCACGGGCCGTGTCCGGCCTCGTTGACGGCAACTGTGATGCAGCCGTTGTGCCGTCGAGAATCGGTCGAGGGCGGAGTTTCCGGCCGGGTCTGTGCTCTGGGAGCATTGGGAATGAATCGGCGAGCCCTGTTCTTGCCCCGGTTGCAGCCTGTGGCGCCCCGGTCCCGATCGGCCTGATCAGTGAGGTGTCTCCATCCCCAGGCCGTGGCCCGTCAGAATGGCTGGCGATTTCCGTCTTGCAGTGCACGCTCCCGCGGAGGCTTCGGCTGTGGGGCGGGCAGCATTCCGCCCGTGCCGTTGCCTGCTCCAGGCGGACGCCGCGCCTGAGAGTTTACTGGCCTATTCGTCCCCAATGACGTGGCCGGACATGCACCCGTCTTCTCCTGCTGCAGCGTGCGCCTGCATCCTGCGGGCCGGCCAAAGCCAACCCACTGCAGCCTCGCTTCTCGCTGCCGGGCGACAACCCGGCGCCCCTGTCCCCCCCGATTGCCCTGCGCTGCCTCGCCTCGGCGTTGAAATGAGCGATCGAGTCCGCGTCCAGCGGGAAATGGGCGAATACCTGTTCTTCGTTGACCTGGAGCTACAGCCGTTCGGAGTCCCTTGAGCAGGCTGTCGGGAATTGGCCGGTCCTGTGAGATCTGGTCCTGTTCGGGACCTACCCATCGGCTGTCGAAGAGGAACCGGCGGGTAGGTCGTTGGTTTGCCGGAGCGGGAACACGAACTGTCAGCCGTTGCGAAAGCCAGTCCATCAACAGCGGGTCGGGGTTTCGCGGAGTCCTGCGCACGGCCATCGGCCAGGCCGCCCGCCCCGGGCCGGCGGTGTTCCATGTCGAGTCGATCAGGGGCAAGGGTGGCTTGGTCCAGTTCGCCTGTGGTCACGGCTGGCTCCATGCGCGAGGGGCTGCAGGCCAGTTGTGCCTGAGAGAGTGCTGGCGAACTCGGGGTGGGGCCCTTGGTCGAGCAGTGACGCATCGCGCCTCGCCGGCTCGTCCGCGCCGCCCCGTTGCTTGGATCCGCGCGGTTCCAGTGGCACGGCAGGCAGGCTTCGGCGGAGCACGCGCACAGCTCATCGCGTAGCGCTGCTTGTCGGCCATGTGCCCCGTCCGGGAATCCAGACGCATCGAACTGCATCCCGGCGAGATCGAGGGCCGGCATCCATCACCGCGAACGGCGGGAGGCCGGCGGGGGTGAGTGGCTTGCCCGGATCTGGGCTTGGCTGATATGGTGTCAGCATTCAAAGCGTAATTTCCGGTGAGGATCGGGCATGCGCCGTGCCACACCACATCCCCCCAGCGCGGGCGCGATGGGCAGTTGATCGGGCCGTCCGCCGCCATTTATGCAACCGAAGCTGTTTGGCCGGCGCCCGGAATCGGCGCCCGGGCGGTGTCTTCCTGTGTCCCCGAGGTTGGCGTGGTTCCCCCAGAGGCGTTCGAGCCATGGTGTCGGTTCAGCGGTTTCTAGGCCGGCCGCGCGTTCGGTGCTTGATAGCGCCGTTTTCGCCGTTGCAGGCTGGGTGGCATACACCGCCAGCTGCCCCGACAAGAAGCGGGCCCAGGCAGGAGATTGGTGCCATCAGCTTGGATCCTGGCCGTCCTACCATTCTTTTAAAGGTGTCCTGAGCCGGTTTCGAGCCGATTGAAGTGGGTTGCGTCAAGGGGGAATTATCCAGGCGTACGTCGGTGTGGTCGGTCAGCTCAGCAGGGGCTGTTGATGGTCAGCAGGGGCACCAGGTGGGAGCCGTCCGAACCGACAGTTCCCGGGGAGATCAGGAGTCGTTGGGCAGGCTGGTTGCTTGCCGAATAGCGTTGCGGTCAGATCGGCAATCAGCAAGCTGGGGTCACTTCGCAGCGAGCTGCTCGAGGTGAGCGTTGTCGCTGTCCCCGTGGCCTGGTCTTCGATAGCTCACCCTGCCGAACCGGACGGTGCTTCAGACTTCTGCACGCGGAAGCCGTGATGGCAGTTAGGTGACCCCGATGTTGTGCGATGTCTCCTGGTTGAATTGAGGATCTCGGCGCGAGCCAAGTGGCATTTTCTTTTCTGGGGGTCCCAGGCACCACCCGACGCAGATCGGTTTTCCGAACCGTGTCGATCTCCGGTAGCCGGGGTCCCGAGATGTGTAGAGGAGTATCTGGGGACAACACCAATCGGGGAGGGGGAGGGGGGTTCCCGACGGCCCAAAATCGGTAAAAGGTCTGCGTGGTTGCAAAGAGTGGGCTTTAACCGTTCTTAGGGATTCGGCACGCCTGAACGTAACCGCCTTGAGGGGGCGATCAATCATCGCGTTGGTTGGGCGAAGGTTAATTGCTTGTGGGCGGCGATTGGTAGGACCGCCTTCGAACAGGCAGTTCAAGTTCGTTTTCAGGTTTGTTTTCCGGCTTCCACGTCCCGATGTCAACTCCGTGGGAGGTCCGTTTCAGGCGTCTGTCTTGGCCCGGGTTGGGTGTAGTATCTTATGCGGCCCGGGGTGGGGCGTTCCCGAAAGTGGTCACGGGAATTCTTGTCGTGGGGGTGGCGGCACGCTAGTCTTGCGCTTGTGGCGGGGGTCGGTCCCTGCGGGGCGGTATTGGTGATCGGCCTGGTTTCCCGATGTTTGTGCGCAGAAGATTCGTGCCCCGGGTCAAGCCTTGGGCGAAGCGGATTTTCTGTGGGCGATTGGCGGGTGGAATGGGAGGGATGAAAAGCCGTTGAGGCCGCGAGGGTTAACCGGGAGGGGAACGGAATGGAATGGGATCCATCCAATTGTAAGGAGCCGGCCGCGTCAGGGGAGCCCGGTTGTCAAGGAAGGCCCCGGTGTTCAGAGCGAACCGGGTCTCCAAAGGATTGGCCCGTAAAGGCTGGTTTTTGGCGGGGGGTAGATTTGCGGCCACCCCACCGATCAATGCGGCTCAAGCCAGATCTTGGGACACCCGACCGTGTGCCCGGCGCCGCTTGCGATGGCCCGAAGGCATGCTGCTCGAGGGACCTGGGGCGATCCCATCGGCCGCTTTTGAGGCGGTCCCGGTCCCATCTCGACGTTAGGTCGTCTCCGGCGGTGAAGGCCGTGATCTAGCCGGTAGTCGGTGTGCGGATGTTTAGAATGCGGGCCCGGTAGCGAAGAAGGGTGTGTGGCGGCCGGCTTCCTACTTTTTTGAGAACGTTACACTCACCCTCGATTTGGTGGGGGCTTGTGGAGTTGGGGTTCCCGCCCATGCGCGCTCGTGTTTTTGCTTGTGGCGCGCGGAGGCAGGCGGGCGTTTATCACCTGCTGCTTCTCGAGCTGTTAGATTCCTCCGGTGGACCGGTGGTTGCGGGGTTTCTTGTTCTTTGATGCCCGACGGATTGGACGGTCTCCGACTTGACTTGCCACCGCTCGCCCATCGGCGTGGCACCCGGGTGCCCCCGACGGTGATCCCGAGAAGACGCTTCGAGGCTAGGAGGGCTTGTCGATTCTCACGTCGGGTCGGGGATCGAGGCATCCACCGGCATCCATGAGGTCGAGGTCTATGTCGACCATCGTCTCCAGCGCGACCTTTGCCGCTCTTGATGTGGCCTCAGGGCTTTGAGGGCCGGAGCCGGTGATACGGATGTATCACGGGGAGATAGTGATAAGAGCAGCTACGCGGCTTCTACACCAGTTCGACGAGTCAAGGATTCTCAGTAGAATATCGACCATGTCGGTCTAGTTGAGGAACCACACGGCAGGGAAACGCGAACCTAGCGGGCCAGCAGGATGTGCTCCTTGGTAGCGGGCCATTCGGGGCCGTTCGGTGGAGGAACACAAAATGCGACCGTCCATCTGAGGCGAGCGCGCAGTGATAATGTTCTTACACTAGTCGGAGTCGACAAGGGCAGTCCGTGAGGAAAGTAAGTGACGGGCCTCCAAAACCGGCTTTCGTACAGCGGCCTGTTGGGGCCAGGTAATTGAATGGATGATCCCCGACCTCTTTCTCTCAGAGCGCCGTAATGTGTATAAGACTGAGGCTATTGCATGGAAACTGATCCCCAGGACGCTTGGTAATGATGGCCAAAGGCCGGTAAAGGTGGTCTTTTGCAAGATGAAGTCACGTAGGACCGATCGGAAATAGGTTGCCGATGTTGGAAGTGGTTTAGCGTCTTGAAACATATCTCGCGGGCCATTGAGGAAAAGAATAACGGGGGGTGAGTTGGAGTCTGTAAAGAATAGGATTGCCACAATGATTCTTGGAGAGAAAGATGATGGCCCTCAGCACCCATTGCCGAAGGGAAATTCCTCGTAAAATGGATGAACTAATCGAGAAAAAACCAGGGAACTAGGGTCAACTAGGATCGAAGACTGAAGTGGGAATAAGACAAGAAATCTCAGAGACCAGTGGGCCTTGAGAGTCTGCTTAGATTGATTCACCAAAATTGTCGGATGGAAATAGGCCTTTCGACAACTGACGCACCCGGAGAAAAAGAAGGAGAAGGTCGCCGATACAATGATCCAAGGAATCCTCGAGAAGGAAGATCTCGACTTCCACATTCACATGCTTCAAGCACCGTACGGATTGACTTTTAGAGACCGGTCTTGAAAGGCCAGCCGAGCCGATTTGAAAGGCCCTTTCGGAGAGAGTCGACGTGTGGTAGGAGCCATCGACAATTACTGATTGGATATATCATCATCGGGAAACCAGACAATACCGCACGGAAATGGAGGTTTCTATATTGGTTTTGGGGCGGTTCCCCGTGTTGATCTTCGGCGATCCCGCCACCGTTTGTTGACGAATCGAGCCCTGTACCCGGCTCACAGGCTTCCATCTCCCGATTACGAAATGGCGTATTGCTTGCCCGGTCGTCTGGAATTTGCCTTCGCTTTTGGCCGCTGCCGAATGGTTTCGCGATAGAAACCTTGAGAGCGCCCGATTGTTGGCTTCGACATGACTCCTGAGCATGCGATCCACCGGTTCGGGTTGGGAAGGTTCGCCTGCGGGTCACCGTTTGGGTTGGTTTCACGGGTCCCCCAGTGGATACGCGGAAGTGGGGGTCCTTTCGGGAGGATTGCGAGCCTGTGAGGTTTTCCCCCATGTCCCTGGTTCATTGGGCTACCCAGGCAACCGATTGAGTTCGGGGTGAACGGGACTCCGATGGATGGATCCGGTTTTCAGGCAGAGGTGTCACCGTTGTGGTGTTCTTTGGAACCCAAGAGCGCGCAGATCCCGGCCGAGTTCTCGACCTGCTTCCCGGTCGTCGGCCTTGAGCGGATGCGGGAGTGCGAGTTCCTTTTTTTCCTTGGTACTGTTGAGAATTGCTGCCTTTTTGAGGTTCGCTGTATCCCTCGAAGGTGAGTTTGCGTTAGGGATCAGCATTCTTTGAGGCAGGGCCGCTGAACGGGGCATTGTCGGTCGCGGGCGGTGGCTTCTTCGCCCATCCGGGCAGAGGCCGGGATCGGCGGATATCGATCGGTGCGGGCAGATAATCACAACGATTCCAGCATCAGCTGAACACTTTGTTCTTGAAGGCTGTGACCCAGACGGATCGGCAGCCAACCGTGGTTGACCACCTCGATACGATGCCTTTCACAATTGTTTCTGGTGAGATAACCGTTTTCAGGTAGTATCAGTCAGTTCGTGACGGTTTCGGCACCGGTTCAGTCCGATTGCCGCGCAGAGTGCCGATTTTCTGGCATCTCGGCCGGGATATCTCCCTCGGGGCGATGTCCCCGGTGCGAGTTTGTGTAGATGATCGCCTTCTGGACGACAGATTCGATGATTCCGTTGAGGTGCCTTCCAGCGCGTCGGAAGTGGATGTGGGGGCAGTTTGGTTCAGGCGTTCCTTGACTGGTCGTAACCTTGGGAAAATTTGGCGCGGTGGGTCCATCTTGGTTGACGAACACGGAAGGGCGGCCACTTTTTAGCGATCGGCTGCCGCCGACCGTTTCGGATTGGGGTGGACCCCCGCCGACGCGCAGAAACGGCAACCACACATCGGCCACCGATTGGAGCGCTTTCCACTTCGTTGAAGTCGAGTGGCGGGTGTCGTGATGTTGATCGGTGTTTTCAGTGGTGGAGGATTAAGGCAGCCGCAGTGATCGTGATGCCACGCTACGCTCTGGGCCTTCCCAGTCGGTGCGGCGGCGCCTCGTGACCTTCCACATCTTGTGGAACACCCGGAATAAAAAGGAATGCGTCGGTGGTGGTGGTTTTGGCCGCGTCAAGTGGGCGGCGATGCGATATTTTCTGAGCCCATCTAGGGAAGGCCGCGGGGGCCGGGTGAGGTTCCGAAGGTAAATCGACCCGAAAAAATGCGGGTGGACTGTACTGGTGATACCGCTAGTTGCTGGGGCCGCGACAGTGGTAGTCCCCCGCTCGTAGCCCCCGGTAGTGGCGAAGGCTTGTTCCGCTTGCGCCTCTTGTGGGTTTCTTTCCAGTTTGCGGGAACCGCCGTTGCCCCGGCTTCGTTGGCGGCATCCTCAGTTCGCGCGCCAGTTTCTGGGATGCTGCCGGCCGTTGGAGCCCGTGAAAATTCCACCAGCCAACGAGGGCCTCCGCTGCTGTCGCGCTCTGCCGCACTTCCATCGGCACTGATAGGGTGGCGTCCACCGGACCGCTTGCCCGCATTCCACCGGGGGTGGCGGTGCGCACGCGGCTGTCTCCCGAAACCAGTGGATCAGGTGCCCGGTTCGGTCGTTGATGGCAAGGATCGAGGAGGAGAATGCGCTGGGCGGTGGGAATTTTGCCGATGCTTCTGAAGCCGTGCCCCCATCGAGCCAGACGGTGTTTGAATGGGGATCGGGATGAACCGGGCGCTTCTCGGGCAGGCGTTTGCGGCGGGACAATAAATGAGGAAGGAAGCCGAGAAGGAAAGGAAAGGGGCGGGCTCGATCAGCCTTGGGTGCCTTTGGTGCCGTACTTGATGCGGCTTTGGCCGGGTCCTTGCACGGAGGTGTCGAGGGTGCCACGGTTTGTGTGGTAGCGGGCACCGGGCATCCTTGACGCGACCGCCGCGGATCACACCGGAGTGTCTGAGGTTGTGGCCGATGCCGGGGATTGTAGTGCCGTGACCTCAAAGCCGAGGGTGAGCCGGACGCGGGCACGCTTGCGCAGCGCGGAGTTCGGGTTTCTTTGGGGGTGGAGGTGTACCGGCGGGTGCACCGCTCGGCCCGGCTCGGGGGGCCCGCAGCGCAGGGGATTTGGTTTGCGGGGTGATGGTGCTGCCGCTCCCGGTGGGGTCAGCTTGCTGAATGTGGGATCCGAGGGCCCCGAAGAGAGAAGCGGAGTCCGACCGTTTCAACATTTGATCACTACGCCGTCCGGCGGACGTATGGTTTGCGGACTGAAGGGGCCCCGCCGGGCGCAGATGCAGCCCGTCGGCGGATGATCGGAAGCCGGCCGACTGAGATGCCCCTCGGTTAGTCCAGGTTTGAGGCCCCTCAGAAGGAATTGGTCCTAGGGCGTGAGGGTTGATGCCGTCGGCATGGCCCGAACCGCAATCCAGGTTCAAACAGATCAAGGGGATCGCGGAAACGGTTTCTCCAAATCCCAGCAAACCACAAGCGAACTCACAGCCTCTTCCCAGATCCGACCAAAGAAGATGCATCCAGCCCCCCCGGTGTGGCCGGCCACGGCGGCCTGAGCGGCCCAGCTCAGCCGCAGGCGCGGCGCTTCAGGTGAACGGTCCCAGTCCTTCCGGCATGGCGGTTTGCGTCAGGGTGTTGGGGGAAGGTCTTGCGACGGAATTCCGTGGCACGAGACCAAGACCATTGTCGAATCCGAGGCGGAGATCACGGCAACACCGGTATGCCCACGACCATCAAGCAGTGGAGCCGCGCGCTCGAGATGAAGGGCATCCCCGCAGCCCCATCTGCCTGAGCAGTCGGGCGCCGTTTTGCAAGGGCTTGGCCACAGCATTGCCCTCCCTTTGACACGTGAGCGCAGAGCTGAGCGCCCGTCGCTGCCGAACGTGCGGGCGCCCCCTTTGGTGTTGAAACGGCGGCCCGCCGAATCCTTAGCTGATTTCCCATTTAGAGCACCGAGCCTGCCGTCCCTGAAGCCAGCAACGGGCCGCCGCCGCACGAAGGGTTCATCCCACCGCCATCGGAGGGGCGGCGTGGTTCAGCTCAGGCGGCTGCCACGGGCCGGGGCCACCGCCCGGCTTGGCCACCACAATGTGGTCACGGTCCGCCAAGCAACCCCTGGCGGTTCCGCGCGGCTCCATGCCGTTTGAACCGATGCCACCACTGATAACAGCCGTTCGAGGCGTCAGGGGGCCGATTTTTTTATTACCCGCTCCGCCCGGTATCGGCGTTGTAACCGGGCAAGGCCGCGCTGGACGATACCATGTTCATGTTAGGTCAAGCGGCCGAGTGCCTGCGGTCTTCGTCCAGTCAGCATTCTCCAACCGCAAAGCCGGCCGAAATGGGGGGTAGCTCCTGGGTCGCCAACCGACGCGCCCAGGTTCAGGATCCCGGTCCGGGAGCAGCGATCTGTTCTTTGAGAGCCCCAGGGGATCCCGCCTTGAATCCGGTTGGAAGAAAAACCGCCTAACTCGTTTGCATCGCACACCAACAGGGCAAATGAAATCCGCGGCAAGAAGTGCACAGCAGCCCGGCAGAGGAATGAGGTCACTCAGACATGCCGTCAAACAAATAAATCGGCCTGATGACGACAAAGAGACAAAACGATAAGATTCAGGGGGAATAATGCGCAGTAGAGACATTCGCAGCGCGCAAAACGTAGATTGAAGCAGACCAATCCAGCCGAGTGTTTGATATATAGCGAACGGCAATAACAAAAACGGACTTCGCCGCTCCTCGACGGTGACGCTGCTGCTCAGTAGGGCCTGGCACCCGTCGGATCCAGGCGGGGATGGCGGACGTCGCGACCGCACCGGCGCAGGACTCCGCAGGGTGCAGCGCCCAGCCCGACCCCCGGCGAGATCGAGCACCAGCCCGGGGGCCCTCCAAGGGTCAGAACCTTGGGAACCACGCCAGGGCGTTGGAGGGTCAATCCGCTGATCGTTCTCGGCGCGCCGCGAAAACCAACGCCCCTGGAGTTTCAGCACGGCGCGGCCGGTGCTGCGCAGCCCGCAGCCGCTGGCGCTGGCTGGCGCACCAGGGCTGATATGCATCTGAGATCCGCACCACGCGGCGCGGCCGCCGCATGCGGCGCGTCTCCCCGCTGAGGGACCGGATTCGACTAAGCCGGCCGGCGGCATTTCAATCTCAGTGTTCTCGGCGGGCTTCAAGGCGGATCCGGCGGCAGCGAAGGTTTGGCCCCAATCAGACGACTGTCATCTCGAGGTGCGCAGTGAGCGGCGGCCACCTTGAAGGTTCTGACCGAAACCATTTCCCAGCTCAAGGGGCCGCCATCTGGCCTGCTTTCGTGCTGAGCCGAGCTGGGCCTGGGCACCTCCAAGGGCAGCCACAACTGCGTGGCGGCCCGGCTCATCCCGTCTGACATTGCACGGGCTGTTGTGAGCCGGACGTTGTCACAGTCGGTGCCTTCTTGCTTCTGGCTGTTGTCTTGGGCCGGCGTTTCTCGCGGAGGCGGCTCAGCGGTTGACGTCCCGGTCGCCAGCGGATGAGCGGAAGTCCCGGCCCAGTTGGCGATCGGAGACCCAGAGTCAAATGTCAAAGGCAGAGCAGGGCATAGGCGCTGGCGGATCGGCACGCCAGTATTTCCGATATGCTGGTGACGCTAAGCGGAACGGCCTAGAGTTGTGTTTGCCGGTCATGGGGTGGCCACCTGCGCTCCATCGGGCTGCCGGCTGTTTTGCGGTTGGTTCCGGTCTGCCGTTCTACCGTCCCCTGTCTGGCCCCATTGCGACAGCCGGACGCGGCTGTCGCGGGGAAAAGGACGCGCTGCGGGGTGGTTTCTGGCCCAGTTGGATGGTGTGCCTCCATGGCCTGCTGCTGCAAGCCCTTGGAGGCGCTCAGCTGCATGGAGCACGCGGTGGCGTGTGGCGGGACCCAGCGAATCCGCGATGGCGGCCGGCATTTTCTCTCTGGCTCCCTTGGGTTTTCTCGAGAGTTGGCCGGATCGCGCGCACGGTGCCCAAGGCGGGGTCTGGCCTGCTGTTCCTGCCCGGCCGATCCGGAGCGGCATGCAGCAGGCCCGCAATTTTTGTGAACAGGCCGCCCAAGCCTGGCCTTGCGCAGTCTGGGTTGGCGGGCCCGGTGCCGGTGATCCCGTGTTCTCGGCCTTGGCCCGCCAGACCGCCCCGGTGACGAGCAATGGTGGTGGGTCCGACGCCAGCGGTTGATGCCTGGAGGCGCTGCTGTTTCGCTGCCGCGGCGGGTCGGTGACCTGGTCAGGAACCTGGGGGGCTGAGTTCGAAGACCTTTACTTCGCTTCGTTCGCGCCGCCCTGGTTTAAGGGGGATGGTGCGCTAGGAGAGTGTGCCGGCCTTTCTAAACGACCTGAAGACGAAGGCTTTGCCGTGAGTTTCGCGGTGTCATCCCGCCGCTTCAGCACCACCCCTGCCCCGCTGGGCCCCTGGCCAGCTCGATATTTGCGGGTTGCTGGAGCCACGGTGAATCAATACCTGCTGGGCATCTCACTGAGGCCAGGCGGCCGAATCCACCTCGATGCCGTCTGGGGTTGCCCGCCGCGACTCAAGCCCGTTGTGAACCGGCCCTTCAGCGATTCTGCCAATCTCGACGCCATGGCTTCGAGCTGTGGTGCGCAGCGCGGCCCAAATCACCGATGCCTTCTGAGTTGGTGGCTGAGGCTTTGGCGAGCAGCCGAACTCGATTTGCGCGCCCAGAGGTGCGGGGCATTTTTCGGTTACTCGCTCCTCCAGGGAAACCTGGGATGGCCCCGGCGTTGCTGGTGTTCAGAGTGCCGGACGCAGTGTGGGCTTCGCTGGCGATGCAACGGACTGCCGGCTGGCCCGCTACTGCATCACTCGCGATTGCCTGGTGGTGATTGGGTTCGGAAAACGGTTGTGGTGCCATCGAGGAAAGCCGTATTCAATTGAAAAGGGTCGGCTTCGCGGCCCTGGCCGATGCTGGCCGCGACCTGGAAACGGGTGCTTGGAAAACTGAGGTCAAGGAGAAGAGGTGGCGGCCCGCATTCCCTTGCGCTGGCTTCCAGGAGCAACGGCCGCAGCCCTTAAGGCCAGGCCTGGGCAGACGGCCAAGCGTGAGGCGAATAGATCTGGCTCCAGCCCAGACGCCTCGGGCCTCCGGGCCGAGATCTCGATTCTGGTTGATGCGAGGAACATGGGCGGTTGCAGGGCAAGGGCCAACTACTGCATGGGCGATGACCGCATTCCCCTGGCGGTGCTCTCCACCAAAGCCCACTCTTACGACTACTTCAAGCCCAGCGTTTTGCCAGGTCACCAATTACGCCGATCGATCCGCTCCGCGAAGAGTGGTGATGGCTGGAGATGCTGGGCCCCGCGGCGGGCTCCAGGCCCCTCGGCCCGACTTCCTCCGCTCAGGTGTGCACCTCGTAGCCCGTGCTCAACGAGCGTGGAAAAACTGGGGCGGGCACTTTGCTGGTTCGGGCCTCTCCCACCGTCGCTTGGTCGGGAAACCCACCCTCTTTCCCTGCCCTCACGGACGGGCCCGGCGAGGGACTTGGAGTCGGCGGTGCAAAAAACAAAACGCTTTCTGCGCCGGGACTTCGGGGAAGCCGGCCGTTCAAGGGAGGGTTGCCAGGATCCCTGGGTTTGCTCTCTGGACCGGTCCGAAAACGCGGACCGGTTGTTTGGCCAAGGGCGTCCTGAAAAAAACCCGGTCTTTGACAGGGCCCCACCACCCACCTTGTTCATTTCCGGGCCGTTTAACTTGCGGGTTTGGAGAAATCTTTTCTCTTTTCCTTGTGTTTTTTTTTGGAGGTGTT
>Ga0163217_1074743_pt1 | contig 11899 bp, 13 predicted proteins | sample SynspAceP_FD_185933 | JGI IMG/M metagenome (GOLD analysis project Ga0163217, IMG submission 185933) | Saline lake microbial communities from Ace Lake in Antarctica - Synechococcus sp. Ace-P (PacBio error correction) | ecosystem: Environmental > Aquatic > Non-marine Saline and Alkaline > Saline ... | reverse complement strand
GTATATCGTATATAGTGAGTGCATGAACCAAAGAATCTCTTTCCCACACCGCAAAACGGCTTCATTTTCACCAGACCCCATCAACGCAGGAATTTTTCCGCACTGCGGCAAAGTGCCGTCGCGGCCTCGGAAGCGCATTTATGATCGCAACACCCGGATTTTTGTGCGGGCCTTTCAGGGGCCTTGCCACAGAGAAACCAGCAGGCCGCTACTCGCGCCTTCTATCCCCAGAATAAGCTTCGAGACGAGCATCCTTTGGGAATGAGCGATTCCAGGCTGTCTTACCGGGCACGTCGTTTCTCCGCGGCCGTTACGGGCAGCAACAATCAACCAGACCAATTCCCTGTTCCGCAGTGACCTGACAACGGAGTTCGAATGCTGCTGCGCAATCACGGGACACCTTGGACGATTTCTGAATCCGACACTCGATAACCACTGCATTTCGCCTTTGGCGAAGGCGCTTATGTGAGGCGGCTTGTCGCTGAAAAACTCGACATGCCGTTTGCGCGATCTGTTCGGAACAACGCGCCGATCTCGCCAAACCGATGATGAAGAATCGTCTCAACGGGGGCTTTATGAACCCGGCCCCGGCGAATTTGCTGCACTGGCGCCGTTCAGGCCAAACGCATCGATTATTTCGTGCGCGCAGGCTCTCGCATTAACACCGCAACGGCACCGGATTCATTTTCCAGATTTCGTGCTGTTCCACCAACTATCAGTTCTACATTCGACGAGTTGCTGCGCCCGATGCGCCGCGCCCTGATGTCCGAAGGCGACGGTGACTACGAGTTTTTCGCGAGCCGCGGCAATCGATCACGGCCACTCGGCGAAGAAGCCCGACAGAAGGCATTGCGCCACCGCGGCTTGCGCAGATGCTGCCTATCACCGTGAAGCGCAAGAACCATGGTGGCAGATCACCATGGTCAATATCGGCGTCGGGCCCGTCAAATGCCAAAACCATCACGGACCACATTTTGCAGTGCTCCGCCCGCATAGCCTGGCTGATGCTCCGGCCACTGTGCCGGCCTTCCGCAAACAGCCAGAACCTCGGCGACTATGTCGCTGGCCCACGCCTATGTCCGCGAAGACCATTCGCTGATGAGACCTTCCGCCTGCCGGTACCGATCCCCGCACTGGCCTCGAAGGTGCAGCGTCGCGGTTCAGGATGCCGTTGCAGAGTCACCGGGACCTTGATGGCTACGATCCGTCAAGCGCATAATGCGCAGCAGGCACGCGTCGCCACATCGACAACCGAAACTGGGAACTGCGCGACCAGCGCGGCCCGGTACAGCGGGCTGTCGCAATCGCGCGCATTGCGCTCGATATGGATCGCCACCATCGGCTTGCCAAGGCGTTCCGCTTCCGCGGTGCCCTACGGCACCCTGCTCTGCGTCTTCCGACAACAAGCCCACTGCATGGCGAACTTCAAACTGCCCGGCATGGCTTTCGCCTTCTACAAGACGCAAGTCAACCTAGCATTCTGCCAAATCGGCTGAATGGGCAATGCAGAAACTTCGCCCGCCATGACCGCCCCGAACGTCTGCATTCACGCAGCTCAGAAGCTTCTTTCGAGACAAGCGGTTTCAGTAAGGAGCGTCTTGAGGCGGACCTTGTCGTAACGGGCTCATGGCATGTCCGGCCAAAACCGTGCTTGGACCGCAGTGCGGCAGGAGCGACTGGCGGACTTATCCCAACTAACGGCTGAAAACGGGCGGGAAAGCGGGCATTTGATGCGTCCTGGACGACGACAGAAATTCGCGGCGGGAAGCAGACTGGGAGAGCTTCCGGCGTTCAGAAATAAGTGATGCGGACATTCGACGCGATCGCCCAACAGACGGGCGAAGGTTCTTTCACAGCTGACTCTGCAGGCTTTCTGGCGCAACGAATGGCTTGGGGTCTCATTCTCTTCCCTCATCGACTAAGGCGAGAACCAAGCACTTCATCAAAATCACAATCTCAAATCTGGCCATTGTCGCTGACGGCGGACACTAGACACGTCTCCGAACCTCGCATTCGGGTGATCTGGAGGAGAGGAACAGATATGAATAAGCGGGCAAAATCGACATTGGTTGACCTTTATTTAATGCTCCAAAGACTAATATACGAGGCCTCGGAATAGAGGCATTTTGTTTTGGCGTCACGTATCCTCATTGTGAAGGACGACCCCATGTTTCAGCGCGTCGGGTCCCTGACAGGACGTTGATTGCGGACGCGTTACGAGTCGTCGTCCCGGGGACGGCATTGAAGCCGTTGAAATTGACCAAGAACGGTTCCTTCGAACTCTGCGCTTCATGACTACAAACTTGCCCGAAAAATGACGGTTTGCTTCCGCCGGACTATCCGTTCGATGTCGACCCGGCAGGTCCCAACCAAATTGGTGGCTATCCACCCGGCAACACGAACGCGCTGAGCGAACGTGTGGTGTCGATGACGTCTTTCGCGGACATGCTTCCCAAACCCGTTCCTTCCCAGTCAATTGTAGCATTTGTGGCAAGAGCTTTGCGGCCGGCGGAGAACGATGAGCGGGCAAAGGTGCCGACGCGCAGTGGCGGCTTCTGGGTTATGCCGAGGGGACGCCCGGAAAAAGCGATATTGCATCCCCGAGCCTCTTCCCCATGACCGCCTTGCTTGGCGAGTTGCATTCGAATGCCAGTTGACCCGTTCTGATGATTTTGACGCCATCTGTGCTGATGGACCAAGCCGGGACCGACGCCGTCGTGGCGCTATTCGTGCGCATGATCGACCGTGCGCGCAGGTTCCCGTTATAATTGCACGAGCGGCGGTTCGCTTGCGCCGATGCGTCCTGGCTATGGCGACACGGAAAAGCTGGATATCGTGGCGGAAAACCCTGAAATCCTACAAGGCCACGGCGAAGAAACCGTTACATCAAGGGGTGTTGCCGGAAATCCAGAGAGGCGCCTTTTGGCCAGTCTTAATTTCCGGCGCCGGGAATCAGACCATACCTCGATCGACAACCGGATGTTCAATCTGTTTCTCAGGGTATCGCGCGTATAGGGCTAAGATTCATCTCGGAAGCTGGGATCCCTTGGTCGCGATAGCGCGGCCATGTTTAGCGACTCCTTTGCCGAGCGTTTTCATCTGTTGCCCCGGCGTTTGCGCATCGCGCGCCTTAACGTGCGGGAGGAGTGCCCGTCCTTGGCCGGTCACCAATCTGACCGACAGCGCCGAATTGTCCATTTCATTTTTAAATGCGCCTATCAGGGGCCGGAAATCGATTTTAGAGAAGGAACGCGGCTCGTTCTAGTCCAAAATGCCGCGGCCCATCTGCGCCATTATGGGCGGCGACTACGAAAAAACGGGGTCGATCTGCAGCTGCGGGCAATGCGAGCGAGTGGACTCAGGAACCCGCCATCTGGATTCCTTTGTGTCGGAATGTGGACTGCACTCGGCGGATGGCGACGCAGTGGCGACGGAGGACGTGCATTCCTACGACCTGACGAAGCTGCGGTGGCGGTGCTCACTTTCACCGGCAATCGCCGGGGAGTTGGAGGCGAACTGGGAATATGTTGGGTTGCCGCGCGCCATTTAAAGACGGAGCGGCACGTCTGTCCGAAGACATGCACAAAGTGTTCAAGTCCTGGCAGTTATTGAAACGAATATGCTGGGGCGGGACGCTCTCATCAGGAGATCCGGGTTACGGATGTGTTTCGTCAAGCTGCGCTCACTGTTTTGTTGAAAACCTGCCCAAACCTGCCGATGATACGGGTCGTTGTACAGCTAACCGACAGTTGACTACGTCAATCGTTGATCCGGAAATTCACATTTCCTTAGTCCGACTTTTTTCTCGGTCGCTTATCGAAGGATGCCGCAACACGACTGGGCAAGACATTATGCCGCAACGGCCGGGATCATACTGCGGGCAGCATGGGCGCGAGCCATCGGTTGATGGAAGTTTTAGCGCAACGGTTTTGATTTTCTCGGGCGCCAGACCGGCTCAAGCTGCTTACATTTCTGGTATGCGCTGATCTTCCGAACTGCCCCGCTTACTCGTTGACGTTCGGGGTCCGCGCTTTGGGGCCGCGCTCGCCAATCGTTGCGCTTTCAGCCCGAGCCAGACGGATTTGCTCGAGCAGGCCGCCGCGACACGTTGAGCGTTCTGATTGTCGGGCACAATGAGCAGATAAGATCGAACGGTTGCGTCGTCGGTCCCTGCAAGAGCAGGACCCGCTGTCCCAGACGAAATTGTCCATGTCGAGCGACGAGGCTCCTCGGACAAAGATGTGCGAAGAGTCGCGGCCCGGCTGGTGCGAGATTGGGACACGCAACGCGCGTTCTCAGCACCAACAAACGGGCGTAAATCCGGCGGTACCAAACCGCGCAGTTCACGATTCACCAGCTTGCGATCTTATAGGCAGTCGTTCTGTATTGCGATTTGTTCATTCGATCGCTTACGCAATCGAGGGTTTGGATAGCGCCTCTTTTTCCGGGATACCTTCATCGGCGGCACAGGTGCGGGACTCGTTTCCCAGAAATGGAAGATGCGCGATCGCTGTTGTCTTCGGTTTTCAGGAATAGATCTGAATATTCTCTGTACGATCTTCCTATATCGCTCGCTCTCGAAAAGGCGAATGGTTGTGGACAGGCTCGCCCCGATTAGAATTCCGCTGATCTTGCACTGTTTGCGCGGGGCCATATTTTGCTCCTGTCCGGAACGGCTTAGCGCTGCGCTCGAGAGCTCGTTCCTGCGGGCGTTATTTTGATGTCGGTTGGGGTAGGTGGAAGACCTCGACGCCACCTATATATTGCCTGTAGCAAGTGCGGACTCTGCGTGCTCGTGGCGATCCACGCAGTGTAAGCTTTGGCGCTGTTATGTTCGCGCCTGAAAATCGCCGTTCCTCCGCCCTACACAGATGTTTCGAGAGCGCGTTTAGTTGGGCACTTGGCCAAGATATACCGGCGCGCTCAGTGGGTGAACCCGGGAACGTTTGGGATGCAGGATTGTGGTTCGCTCGCTACTGGCGGGGTCTGACAATGAGACACTGGTCAGACTGGGCGGAGGTGTACGCCGATGCCTCACGAGTAGCGCGCTCTCTCTGCTATAGTATGGAAGCCCTGCATGCGACGTGGGTAGCGTGTCCGTGCTTGCTTTGTGATCGGTTGCTGTTGGCTGCTCTCTGAATCAATTTGTAACGATCTGGTACACAGTTCTCAGTCAAGGTTTACCAGTGTGGCTTGTTTTGCGGAATTACTAATGAAATAATTTCATTGGTGCGCAGTGTTGGTTTTCGCGTGTTGTTTTCCAATCCTTAATTGACCAATTTCTCAGAATAATTTTGGCAAGGCATAGAGCAGGGTTTGATATACGGCTGCTGACTCTGATTTTGGCACTTTGCCAGCTCGCTTTAGTTTAACTCTCGGGCGCTCGCCGGCACTCGATCTACCTGGCTGACTCGGACCAAATCAGTGACTTGTGGGTGGGTGATTTGATGTGTGTATTTGGGGCTCGGAAGGCATCTTTAGCATTGCCTGGTCAATTTGGGACTCCCAAATTCGTCCCTGTTCGCGTGTATCCCCGGTTCTCGTTCTTCCAACTCGCGTATAATATCAATGTAATGGAATGTATTTCGTCTCCTCGCCTATTTTCAGGAGATCTTGTTTCTCTCCGTCTCTCGCTGCTGTGTAAGATATGTACATTCCTGCGCGCGTTTGGCGCTTCCGCAGCTGCGGAGTTGGCTCAAGAATGCACGGATAAACATCACGTTCTTCCCTCGCTATACGATGGCTCTCTTCGCCATGATCGCTAACTCCTAGCTCAGGACTGAGTGTTGTGCAGAGAAACATCATCTATCTCCATTGTGTAATTACTTTCTCGTGGGGGGAGCTAGTGTGTCGGTGCTTCATCTACCATGAGTGTATCGCGCTCGGCTATTTGTTCTTGCATATTGTGCGAATTGGTAATACTTATATGTGCTCTAGAGGAATTTGCTAGGCTACTCCGTTCATATTATCCGCGTCGAATTTAGCGGTATGTGAGCTATCTTGCCTGACAAAGGTGTGTTCTCGTTGATATGCTCGCGCAATGCATAATCAGTCTTGCCGTGCACAGTGAGTGAGCGTACGTAGCGCGATGACTGGCAGAAGGGGGGGAAGCTCTCGTCAGCTTCGAAGGGGACATTTCTCTTTGCGGATGGAAACAGCACTCACCAACATGGCTCGCGCCGCACCCCACTTGTCGCGTATCTGGTCTCGCATACGAAGGCTGTTTCTCGCCCTAGATTCTCGATATACAGGCTGCAGATTGAAAGCACATAGACTGAGAGTGTGCCTCCAGTGCTGGAATTGGAGTATTTTGTGCCCCAGCTTAGTACTTCCGAAACGACGCGCTGTGCGCGGACATGGCGATCGATCGCCAAGATCGGACCAGCTTTCGATTCCAGGGGTCTGGTCGTTGCCACCCGAATGGACGAAGCCCTCGCCTTCCCGCTTTGATTTCCGCTGCATTTGTTTGCGAACTCTGGCCGGTGAAAGCAGATATTGTTCCAGGTCAGCATACCCATTTTGTCACGGTCAGTCGCGACGATCAGCAGAGGTCCTTTGCCAAGTTGGAAGAGTTTTGTACGGCGACGGAATTGGTACCGCGCCCCGATCGGGGTTGGTCGGTTCACATGTTCCCACTTCGGTGAGGGTTGCCCAAAATCGCGCGAGGAACTGCTGGAGAGGTATCTCGAAGTGCAAGAGTAAATGTTACGTTTCTGGCGTTTCCTTCCAGATACCCTATCTCTTCGATGGTGCGGACGGGGCGACGGATGGACCGCCAGGTTCATATGGTGCTAATGTTCAGCTCTGCGCGCGATGTTGGGCAAACTGTTGGAAATACCTCTCTGTGTGCTGCTCGCGCGCAATAGCTGTCTTCACCGAAGTTTGTGCAGAAACTGTTCTTTCTCTCGTCGCAGTTTGAGCCCGCAGTTCGGGCGTGGTTTCGGATGTTGCTCGATACCGCTCCGGAAAGCAGTACGACTGTCGCGATAACATACAGTGATTAGGATGGACTCCTGTCGGCGGGATCTGTCTCATCAGGCTGGGTGCTGGAGATGCAAGGTCGTGAGTGCCGTGCGGGGTTTTCATCAGGATGTTGCTGCATAAGGACCGCTTGATCGTGACATCTCGCTTGATCCTTGTCTATGGATCATGAAACTTACGACATATCACGCGTATTCCTGGACCGTTGCCGTTCCGAAATCGGCAGTATTCATAGCTGCCGAGATGATGGACGGTACTTGGAGCGAGGTGAACCTCACATTCAGATTGTATGGTATCATATGCTCTCATCGACGGGGGCTCCGGGAAGGCGCGGCGTATCTCGTTTGGTTTTGATGCGTTGAGTGCCAGAGCTAGTTGATCTGGAAACATAATGTCTATCTCCGGGTGATGAGTTGAATGCAAGCAAAGCGCGTGGCTTGTCGAGGCCGCTCAGGCCCGGAAGGTGCAAGGGCGCCATCGATAGCTCGTGGAGTTTCAATCCTGCTCGAGCACTTCGTATGTCTGCCGCTATGATGGAAGAAGTTTCTGAAACTATGGGTTTAGGATCGGGTGCAGTTGCGACACCTCGATTTACACGGTTTTATCCAGTTCGAAGGTGCGGTGTCGCGAGCACGTTGGCGCAACGTTTTCGTCCTTTCGGACGGTGGAACGGCGGGCTATTTCTTGCCTCTGATCTAATGGAAATGAACTGCGCCATAGTCGGCTGAGGCGCGATAGCGGCCGTTCTTTGGAACCGAATCGAAAGGGCAGCAATGGCTGCCGGGAGTGACCGTCGGGCCATAAAAGCCGAAGTCCAACGACGGGCTCGAAGCCAGACCAATGCGGCGTTTTCGGCCATATCGCTGTGCCGGAAGCCGGCAACACATGAAAGCTGCGATCTCAAGCAAAGCGCTTCTGCCGCCCTGGCCCGTTATCCTCACATTATTGGTATAGACCGGCCCCTCGCCGCCCTGCGGCGGCACCAGTTCCGCATGTTCTGGTTCGGGTGTCTCTTCTGATGGTCGGTGTTGCAGTGCACGCATAGCTTCTGCGCTGTTTGATTCCGTACGGTGCAAGTTTTGCGGCACCGATGCCGTCGGTTTCCACCATTCATTAGACGCTCATTCCGGGGCAGTTAAGGCGCTGCTCGAGGATCTTCGACCATAGACATTCATTGGCTCGGGGATTTCGCAAGCGCCCTGAGTTTATCCTTTTTGTTGCAGAATTCCACCGGGTTCGTTTTCCTCGTGGATTGTGTGTAGGACAAAAAACACCTGAGGACAAACCGGTCAAAGGTCAGCAGTCGGCCATGAGCCTTGGAAATCGATTGTCTTGTGCTTTGGCCGCCGGCTCAAAGTGCGGGCATAGTCGGCTTTCCGTGGGCTCATCGTTGGCCGAATGGCGAAACGCCAAAAAAAGCGTATTGAGCACATGTCGGCCCGCCCAACGCAACACCGCCGATCAGCCCCCCCCCCCCCCCCCCCCCCCCCCCCCCCCCTTGCGAGTTTCGGACCACAACGGCTTGACGTTACGCACCTCTTCAGGTCCTTGCCGATCTCTGACGTGCGCTAGGCGGCATCGTAGCCGTCCAGCGTATTCCTGCGGCCCGGCCGGCAGGCAATGGCTTCCGCAGCATGTTTCAAGCCGCCATTCATCCCCGACAACACCGCGTTGTGCCGATCCTTGATACGGGCGACATTGACGAAACCGGCCGAACAGGGCCAATCAGCGCGCCGCCGGAATGCGAGCTTTTGGCACAGATTGCAGCCGCCTTCCGCGAAATGGCCGTGCGCCCATAGCCGGAGCGCTTGCGCCCTCGAACACAGGTGCGATTGCGCGTGGGTCGTTGAAGTTTTGCTGGCAATTCCTCGAGGGCGACAACCACGGATTTTTGTAGTTGAGGATGAAGCACCGAAGCCGACAGCCACCTCGGTTGTCTCGAGATGATAGAGGAATGAGCCGCCGCGGGTTTTTTGAGCATCAAGTGGCCATTCCAAACGAATGCTGCACCAGAGGGTTGTGGTGATGCTCTCCGGGCTTGACCTGCCAAAGCTCTTTCAGTGGCCCGAGCCGTATTTTCTGCTCGGCTCAGGAACCCTCGTCGAGACTTGAAGCGCGAAAATCAGCTGCTTGGCAAGCGATCCGCGAACCGCCTCACCGATCAGCACATACTTTCCCAAAAGCGCCATCGAGGGCATGAATTTGGGACCTGCTCACCCATTGCGCTCCGGACACGCCATTGTCGCCAGGTGGCGACAGCCGGTCACCGCGCCGGTTTCATCGGTCAGAACCTCGGTGGCGCAAAAGCCCGGATAGATTTCGACACCGAGCGCCTCGCCGCGGTCACCCAACCACTTGGTCACATTGCGAAAGCGGACACAATTGAAATTGCCGCCGTGTATTGCTCCATCAGCGGCACGCCCGGCATCATGGAAAATTGGGCAGTTTGATTCGAACCGGCAGGCCAAGCACCAGAAAATGATCGCGTGTGAGTGTCTTGAAGGGATGATCGGGTCAGCACGACCAGTCGGGAAGTGAGGCTATGTCGATACCGATCGGGGTCGACAAACAGCGCCCGAGAGAATGTGCGCGCGACACTTCGCCGCCTTTTCAGAACTCGACAACCGTCTCATTCAGGATTGACCTGCTTGTGCCGGACTCGGCCGAAAGGCCGGCAGGGCCCTGCACCCACGATCACCTACATTCGATTCCATGCTTTCGCGCTCGGGAGTCTCCATCTCACATCTGACATTCGGGGCGTTCCTCACCTCTTTGATCCGGCCCGACGCCTTGGCGAGGCAGACGCACAAATCCAGATCCAAATCAGGCTAAAAATGTGAGCTGTAGTCCCGGAACAAAAAACTGCCCGCGCTCAGACACATCGGGTCTGCCTTGCGCCGTTACATCCTGTTGGGGGTGCCATAATGGGACGCGCACACGAGAGTACGAGCCGGGATGCGACAGGATTTTATGCGTTTCTTACCTAGCAATTTCTGACGTTCAGTAAACGTTTAAACATAAAAAAAGCACAAGCATTTGCCGTCTCAAAGAGCATCTTTCAGCTGGGTGTGTGATTCCGGCGCAGTGTCACAGGAAACCGTCCAGACGTCATGTAACTCAGAGAAATTGAGCGAACCGGTGTGAACAAGCTAAAACGAACCATCAGGCCATCTGGGCAACATGGTGCATGTTCAAAACAAGCACGTGCGCCGGCAATGGTATGTCGGGCCCGTTCAGCGCAACGTGATCCGGCAGTTGACCTCGACAACCGTCCGTGCGCGTCAGGGAGCGCTTCATAATTGTAGGGGAAACAACGCGCGCGCGCCTGCCAAGACACTGGCGATGTCGCGGCTTTCTGTTCTGGTTTCGTGAACCGCTCATCGTGCCAGTTTCATCAGCTCAAGCAATGTGCTTGCCCTGATAAAGAATCTGAAAACGGACGCTTTAGGTGGAAATTCGGCGTTGCTCGTTGATTGCAGTAAACTATAGCGATAATCGGGGACCGAAAATACGACAATCCGCTCCCGTGTATCGACATCACAGAATGAGCTCTCATAGCAGACCGGCGTGGTCATTAGCCCATCAAACAAGGGAGGTTGCTTCACGGTCGGGGAAGCAAAAGGCTTCCAGCCCTTTGTGACCCTGGTGCCACGATAGCGGAACAACCCAATTTGACACTCATCACTGCTGGCATTATAACGCATTTACGGTTGTGTGCTGATCATCCTCCGCGCAGGTTTCTCATGGCAAGTAGACGTTTGAAAAAAAGGCTATCTGGTTCGCCATGATTTCTGCTTGATTGATATGCTCGAGCGTGACTGATTCAAAAATGCGTGAAAAAAAAGTGTTACAACGCTGTATCAATCGGCTTGAAGATGTCAGGTGCATCCATACGCACGGATTGAGTGCTACGTCTCTTATATTCACTCATGCAACGACGCACCCCGCAAGAAGCCAGTTTTCATTGCCAAGTCTGCTGATTCAAATTCTGTATATCAGAGCACATTAGCATCAAAGGCCTCGATTGCTATTCCTCCGGCTTACTTTAGTAGTTCCTTGTCATCAGTGTGCCAGATTGTCAGGGACGCATTCTCGGACAGGTCAACCCGAAAAATAGGCCGCACTCTGTCGAGGAAAATAGATTTTGCTCCCTACAACACCGTTGGGCAAAGCTCGCACGGGGAACTGGACCGCATTGTTAGAAATAATCGATCGGTTCTGCCTACAACAAGAAAAATAATCGCGAGGACCAAAAAGACTGCTAACCACACGTCTAATTGGCTTTTTGGTTACTCCCGAACATAATAATAAATCAAACAAAAAAAGCAGGGATCGCTGAAAACCATTTCGCCTGCGCTGGTCAGGTCTCTTGTTCGATGAAAGTCCTCGGGAATCTGGTACTCCGCGAAGTCTCAAGACAAGCGATTACCCTTATTTCCCTAACCACATAGAGAAGAAAAATATATCTCAAAATTGGTTTGAATACGGCTGACCATTTTTTTCATGTCTTGGTGGCAAGAAGGTCCTTCTTCAGGGCAGCGCATCAATCAGGTGCCTAAAAAAGGTTTGATTGCGTTTCTCCCTGCGCCAAAGGGCAAGCAAGAGGTTTAAAAGCGCTCGAGATAATTTCAGGGAGACATTATTTAACAATCTGAAAAAGGCTATTTTGGCGATTGCTCCTCCTCAGGGCCCAAAGCTTGGGGGCAAAAAGAATCCGGCAACCCTCACCTGGACGGGTTGTTTCTGGGAATTCCAGGGTTGAAATTCTCAATCCCTTGCGGCAACTTTGGGTTTGTCATCTTTGGGCCGGCTTACCGTTTTTTCCAATTCGGTTCAAGGGGCCAAGGAAAAAAAAAGGGTGTCGGGGGCCCCCCCCGGGGGAATTTTAAATCCCATTCTTTTTTTCCTTTCCCTTTTT
>Ga0163217_1010187_pt1 | contig 11899 bp, 7 predicted proteins | sample SynspAceP_FD_185933 | JGI IMG/M metagenome (GOLD analysis project Ga0163217, IMG submission 185933) | Saline lake microbial communities from Ace Lake in Antarctica - Synechococcus sp. Ace-P (PacBio error correction) | ecosystem: Environmental > Aquatic > Non-marine Saline and Alkaline > Saline ... | reverse complement strand
TAGTGAGGACCACTAATCGATCTCTCATAACTGGCAGTCCTGCACCTTTATATTACCACGTCTTGCCCACTATGCATCCTGACTGATTGCACAGACCTCTTGAACTGCCGCCTCGGCGTACATTGTTGTCATCTTTCCCTAACCTTCGACACGGCTGGGACAGGACCGCAGGTGAATTCGATTTAATATACTAAGCGGAGTTGATTACGAATCATACATCCAGCGATACTGCTACTTCGCGCTGGCGTTCTGCGGACACGAAGTCGCGATCCCTTGTCTCAACAGTACGACCTGATCATGCTCATCGAAGGCTTCCCTTCTTTTTGATTCCGATAGCTACCAGTTTACTTATCCTACTGTGACACCGCTTTACTAATCTCTTATGCCGCCAGTCAATTCCAGTCTCTTTCTGGCGGAACGTGAAGAAGTAATTCTTCCAATCCGCAAGATTGTATTCGTCGCTCTACCTCAGTAGATTATCTGACCAGCCTGACTCAGCTCCATCTTGTACACCTCTTATCCGCCATACCGTCACGGATGCCTTCAGATAACACCGACGGTAATATCGTATCCTACCAGACATCCTACCTCTCCAATCATCTTTGAACGCATTGACGCCATAAACAGAGTCGATCCCCAGTTCCAATCCTTTAGTCTGCTGTTCATCATACCATTCGTGACGACCAGTTAAAGATAACCGTTCCGCTCTTAAGGTACGTGGTCAGAACTCCCACATAAACTTATAATGGTAGCGTACCTCAGGCCGATGCTGGTAAGCTCCTGTATGCTTCATCTATTACTACGCCTGCAGTTTTCAGGTTTTCGATTTCTCACGCAGAAACTGTGCATGTCATACACACTATCTCAATCGCGTATGACTTCCCAACGGGAGCGCATCGCCAACCACTTAAGACCAGTCCAGCTGCACAGATGACTTGAATCTTCATCTGTTCAATTGTGCGTAATAAGGCAAAGTTGACGCAATGACCCTCTCAGACATACTGCCCCGTACGTTGGTTCAATCCTACTCTTTTGGCCTTTTTATTTCTTGACGCCGCTTTGACGATTAATCAGTCTGCCCAATTATTCCACTCAAAGATCGATTGTGTCAATGCCTTAATGAAGGCCCTGTACCGCCTGCTCATCATTCACGCACGCAGCTATGTAATAAATCTCATTATACACATTTGATCATGGCGAGACAACCGTATCTACGTCTTCATAAGTTATCCTTCGCCGCTTCACAGTGGCTTGTATGAGTTGCCTATTGCTTCGCCAACTCTCGGATACTCGTCAAAGCCGCCTCTATAACTGAGACATGTCGGTATATAATCATCAATCTATAACAAGGTCAGATTGCTGACCAATGCTATCGGGTTACCAATTTAATTGTAACGAACTGTTAAGAAACCTCACGGACTTCGGTTTAAGACCTTCTCCGGACAGTCTGTTGGTTCTTTTATAAATCCGACCCGACGACTGTGCGATACCACTCATATGTCCAATCCATGCTAGGTGGGCGTCAGTAGGTTTTACCTTGCTTGATCAACTTGGTACTTGTACGTTAAGGGTTTCACCGTGCCCGACCAGGGACCCTTATTCTTTGATATGAAGTCCGATCCTCGATATCATCCCCTGTTACCGTCCATATGCAGTTTATCGAACTCCGCGGGCTCGTTCAGACCCACATAACTGCTCCATATAGTCCTTTCGTAACGCTACTCAATAGCCGTCTAACTTTCATAAAGGGTACTGCACCGCGTAGCCATCTTAAACAAGTGCAACTTCTGCGCCTCGTCATGCGTTTGTATAGAGTCCATCAATACTTTACAAATCACCGGTTAATAAAGGTTCGACCTCCTGACGCCACCTTCAACCCATCCCCTGACCTGCCTGTATCTTTTAACGAGCCGACGCAACCTATACTCGTGGATGATTCTCGAAATTAGCTCGCAACCACAGCAACACTACCCTCACACACGGTTAGGAGAGACTCTTCTCTTGATCCTACCTTACCATATGCGTAAAAGCGACTTCTGCGCGTGTAGCAAATCCGGACCCTGTCTCGAATTATACAAGCAACGATACCTCCCCCGGTACATTTCCAGATGTCTTAATGCATCTAGTTTTGTTCCTTATTATGCGAAGAAAGAAGATTCGATATCATATTACAGACAAGCTATTGCGGCCCGTTAACACCTTTTATGTGAGACGATTTCCTTCCTTTACTAAATCTGAAGGATATTGCTATAGGCTTCTCACTTCATTAAGCCATGTGCACGCATCGCTCCCTTCTCTTTAATGCTCGACGAGGACCCGGCCTATGGCTCTATAAATCTTTTTCGTATTAGATACCCTTGTGATCTACCTTACTTCCGCTAGTATGCAACCAGCCAGAGAACCTTCCTAGCTTGCATTTAAGAGCTAAGCTCTTCCGTGTTCAGGAACTTTCGCCACTCCCTGTGTTGTCTCCTGACCCGCAGTTTTGTAGAGATCATCCTACTGTGCTTCTTGCGATCTCGTGTAGAAGTTCCTCGCTGGTGGTCCTCTGTAAATACCAACCACGCTATCAGTCCTCCAGCGTCCCACCGATGTTCTCCACGCCCGGAGCTGACGCACATTATCACCCCCTATGTTCCTATCGGCGCGAATAGACCGGTTCTCCGATGTTCATTTAGGCCGATCGTGCCCATTTTCCGCTTGTGTGACCGGTTCTACCCCGTATCGTCCACCCATAGCGTCCGCACGTTAGCCATTGCAGTTATCTAGCTGGCCCCTAAATCCTTTTAACGGCTCCCTTGATTCCACGAACGAATAAGCCCGCTTTTACCCCTCGTGGCTAATTAGCTCATACATCACTGGTACGATCCATCTGCTCAAGTGTAAGCGTCCAACGGCGTCGTAAGAGTCTCTAAGAGGTTGGCTTTGTATGACATGTAACTATCCTTAGGCCTGACCTTTTCGCGCTGTTATGACCAGCACACGCGCCGTACACCCGCATGTTGGCTCGGCCTCTTTTTCGAACTATACTCACGTACTTCCTCGGATAGCTTAAATTTGTTTCATGTATTAGCTACAGAAAGTATGAAACCTTCCGTTCAGCTATATACTAGGAGCAGTTTCGGCTGCCTACTGCAATACCGCAATCTGCAAAGCCATTCGCCAACCCCCCGCGCAAATAGTATTTCACCCGTCCGAAGTTCGCACTCGAGAGTTCCTCTGCAATACTAATTGGCTCCCCCCCTGGATCGAGCCTCAGCTGCGGTTACGAATACGCTTCTGTATCTTAGACCGTTGAGTGTGGATGGCCACTACAGAGTGCCTGGTCGAAGTGGAGTCTTTGCTTTCCAACACTCAACCACTTCAGGTACGTTACATTGAGACACCTATTGCCTTTGTGCGGACCCTCAAGTTACCTTATGGATTGACTAAGGTTCGTGACTAGTCACATGTAGCTGGTCGCCCTTCGGACCTGCGATCTTTTTTACTAACGAATGCGTTTAACAGTTATTCATCAGCGCTCTCAACACATCATTTTGCACCCAGACTAACGACCCTTCGTTCTTGTTACGCTATTTCCACCTTATACTTGCACCGTCTTTTCCATTTGGTCTCAGTACTCTGATCGATCGTATCGCTGTTCCCTCTTGCTATCTTATATGCTTTACGGTTCGTCGCCGCAGTCTCTCGTTTCCGCCACAAAGCCTTATCCTTTCTCGTGTTCCCTTTCTTCAGAATTTACAATTGTCGTCACGCGTTTCAAGAGTCTCCGGATTGTGCCGCGCCGCGACAACACCCGTTTGGACGTCCTGTCTGCGTATCACCTCCACTCGATCTACTTCACCTCTTTCGCAAGTCGCTTCTCATCTAGATTCTCTCCTAGAGTTCTCTAGCTTTATAGAGCCTTCTCACATCCCACTTTTTGCACATTTCTTTGTATGATCTAGATCATCATTAACAATCTATGACCTGGTTCTACACGTTTTTCATACTGCCCAACTTCTTTAATCTGCACCGCGCAAAAAGATTGGTCGACGCAGTTAATTGGTGTTCCCATAATAATGACCCCTCTTTCAACTCGATCAATGCTAAGGCGCATTCACGACGTGTTTTGGTTCTTCACACCTTTGTTATTTAAATATAACCTCATTACTATGGTTACGGTATTGTGGACTAACGCCAGAGCATCGTTGCAGCTGCATGAACTTTGAAGCCAATAAGGGTTGAGGCCCCGCCGGCCATCGCCCCCGGGAAAATGTGCCCCACCCCGAGACCCCCAGCGCCAGAAAGGCCAGGTTTTCCGTCCTTCACCGTAATACATTTCTGCATCTTTACCATACACTTCCTGACCATCTAAGCAAAAAATTAGACGACCCTACCCTCGGAGCAAGGGCCAAACCTCTCACCTATCACGTATCGCGCCATCCCTACTCTTACACTGGATGCTCTCTTGTTAAGGGTGTTGCTTTCACCCATCTCTTAGGCCCGGTCACCGAGTCGGTTGACTCATGGCTATTCGGCTCAGACTAAATTGCCCTACAAAAAATAATTTTATCTTATTCTTCTACCCGAGCCTTATGGTGCGTTACACCTAATCTTTCAGATGAATCTAAGTAATGTGCGATCATCCCGTCCATGGCAACCGCTCTTCCCTGCTTTCAGTGGACCACATTAAAATTCAACCGCAGTCACTTTTACGTCTGGATATATAAATCAGTTGATCCCTACCCTGACCCGCTCTCTACCACTTCTTCGCCGATTAACACATCTGAGCCGCCGCCACCTGACAAGTGGTTCGCGACCTTTACAACTTCTCCCCTCCTTAGAGTTTGGCCATCAACCTCCATCCTTCCCATCTCATGATCGGTAATCACTATCACTTCCGAGCTCTACCCAAGTCACCACCTACAGCCTTCAAGACTGTTATTACCGTACGTTATGTTCTGGTATTTTCGCCACACGTACCATGCCTTACCACGATAGAACATACACAAGCGATAAATGGTAGCCACCGTTTGCGTAAGGAAGGTCCCGTATGTTAGAGGGAGTTTACAGCACTTCACAGTTATTTGAACATAATCTATAGCGATCCCTATTCTTAAGCCACATCTAGCACACACTTAATAACTTACGCCCAAAACCAAGCTCAGCTTCTCGCCCGGCAGTCTCAACCAGGTGGTCGACCTGTAATTCGTAGAGCCCCACTAACCTGACCGGCTAGGAGACGGCTCCAAAGCAGAAAATCAATCCGTGGGAGAATTTACCCCACGGCTATTCTACAGCTACAACTGCCATGTCCTATCTCTGAATAATTTCTAATGCTATGCATCCGCAACCTCATATACACTAGACTCCTCTTTCCAACAATAGCCGCGCGCTTACGCTGTCTCTCACGTATTCATTCTTACAGTCCCGCCGCAAGGTCTTCAAGCGTTCCCCTTATCCTCTGTTGTACACCGAGCCGGGCCTTTCCATGCAACTGCGCCCTGTTGACCCCTATAACATCAGCCCAGACTAGCCCGTCATTGTCTACGAACTGCGATGATTGCCGATCCCTCGACTCAACAGCTTTGGCCCTGTCTGTACGAGCAGATCACATTCTTTTTTCCATTCACAGATTCCTAACGTCTATCAAAAGTACCTGATTAAAAATTCCTAAGGTAGTTCCATCATCATGGGTCTGATGATGCGCTTCGGTCTCTAATTTCGTGCCCCTCTCGTATCTCAACCGCCACTAACGGCTAAGATATCAGCTCTCGGTGATCGAAATAGAACAATAACCTGACTTCCGCCCACCGCTGCGTCATGGGGACCACTATCACGGACCATGCGTTCGCGCCACGCAATGATAGCATGAAGGTACTTCCGCCCCCGGCGCTCTCTACTGGACAATCGAGGCCCTCGCAGCTCTTTAGTTATGCCCGTTGAGGCCGCCCTTGCCAAGCGGCCCCCTGGCAGGGAATTCGCTGACGGCTACGAATAACCCTAGCCTCCTGCTCTTTGTTGTTTTTTCTGTCCTGCGACTACTTCAATGATCCCCGCAGTCATCGCGACGTCTCCCACCTGAGTGACCGCGGCCAGCCAGCTCAAGGTCTACGCCTGGTACGAACAAACGAAGTGGGCCTACAGCTGCCGCCTAGGCCGATCTGGCCTCCCATTGTTGGCCCGTGTGGAGGGGCGCTGAGCCATGTGCCGTCCCATGTCAGCCTCACGGCCCCAAGCCTTTCGGCCCATCATCTCTCGCCGATCGGCATGTACGCGTGATCCACCGCGTCGTACGGGCCTTTCACGCTCACTGCACGCCCTGCGGATGTTGTGTTGTTCCACTTCCACCACTCGGTTACTCCTCTTGGACGCCTTCCTGTTTCTTTCTACGAATTCTTCCCGGCCATCGTCACCAACCTCACTGGCTCGGCTGGCTCGGGGGCCCGCTTCCTGCCTGCGACATCACCCTCTGGGCCCGGGCTGGTGCTGCAGATCGTGGCGCTGTGATGGCTGGATGCCCTAGGTTGTCAGCCAGCTGGCCCCGGTGTTTTCGCTGGGTTTACGTGCATTGGCCCCCAGGCATCAGCGGCATCGCCAAAGATTCTCAGACAAAGATGAAGGCCAAGAGCGCCATCAAAAACGTTGGGTGCCGGAAACCCGGAGGATCCTGGACGCGTGGCAGCAGCAACTGATTCCTGCTGGGTGGCGATCCTCACGGCTTCCAAGAAGTGCCCTCCAAGGGCGCTCGTTTCTTCCTCGGCGGTCTTGCTGCTCACCTAGCATCGGCTTCTCCGCCGCCGTGCGGCCATGGCTGGCGCTGCTTGCTCCACCTTGCTCTGGCACCCTGGTGCTGATGCCCGCCGAAAATCGGCCGTGCATGAAGCAGAAAGCCGGCCTTCTGAGCCTCTTCTCCACGAGCGCCGGCATTCAACAGTGTCGCTGCCCGTTTCATTTCTCTTGCGTGCCGCGTATGTCTGGTTACGTGTAGCGTTGCCGTGCTTCCTCGGGACACCCTGGCTGGAGCGTTCTGGGAGTGTGGGCGGCTCATGGGCCTCTGGGGATCGGCTACGGGATCTTTCAGGCCCTCCCGCCACCGCCCCAAACTTGTCGAACCGTGGCCTTGGGCAGCGGCGCCCGCCGGTGCCTTCAGCAGTGCAGTTCTGGAGCGTCGCCTGCTCACCGCCGTTTCCTAGCCCTGACGCCCGTTGGCGCTCTGGCCGGCCGACCCATCCTGCGCTGGTGATTTGGTGGCTGGCAGTCTTTCAGCCGTCTTCGCCATGAATCCTCGCATTCACAGCTACATGCGTTCTGCCTAATGCCCGATGCGAATCGGTAGCCCAACGTGGGCTTCTATTACATGGCCAATGCCGGCGGCCGCCTGCTGGGAACCTTCTCTCGGGGCTTGTTCCGATGGTCGGCGGGCTACAGCTTGCCTCTGGTGCTCGGCTTCTGTTTGGTGGGGCTGTCCTGGATTGAGCAGCTGCGTTGCCTGTGCCTAGGTTCAAGCGACGTCAGTGTCTGGCTCATCGGCTGAAAGACGCTTGTTCTGCGTTGGCGTCCCCTTGGTCCCAAGCCCTCTGGAAGCAAGGCACCGTCGAGCGTCGGAGGCCGTTGCAGAGTCTGCCACGCTGAGCTGGCAATCACGCAGGTCGCAGCCCCGCAGGTCCCCTGCGCCACGGTTGTCTGCCTAGGAATCGGCGCATAAAGGCAAGCTCCACGCACCTGAGCTGGCAGCAAGTTGCGCCCTGAAAAAAAAGGTAAAACCCGGGGGGGCAATTTAAAAACCTTGAAGGGTCGGGCGCCTGAAAAAATCGGCGCCCGCCGAGATCGGTGAGCTTGGTTCGGAGCGCGGCGCTGAAATTCCGACTTCCACAAGCACCGCCTTATGCCAGCAGCAGCCCATGCGGCGGACCACACGCCACGCAGGGCAAGAGAGATGCATCATGGCTCACTGAAAAATCAGCCTGCTGCACCGTGAAGCACGGAAAAATCCCGGCCCCATGCCAGCGGAGGCCCGTTGCTTGAAGGCCAAAGAGTCGGCGCCCCAGATCAGCGCCTGGCAAAGTGCCCCCTCGACCGCAGTGCCGCAGCGACGCTTTGCGAGCCGGGATTCACGAAAGCACCCTGGTGAGGTCCACCGGGACAGATCCAGATTCACCCCATTCGAGTCAGCCAGCCGCAGGCCCTGGAACTGACGCCACCCTCTGCCAGGGCGAGGCCGTAACTTCCTGTGCCTGTGCTGGGCAGCCGCGCTTGGTTGGGCTCCATTGGGTTGGCACCAACTTGCTCCGGCCGCTCCATACAGGACACTGGTCCCAGGCTTCACGTGCTGTCTTTTGGTGATGGGTTGGGGTCGGCAGGCCGATTGTCAGCCACAACAATGCCACACAAATTTTCGAGGCAACCCACAGCAAAGAAGCGAAGGTTCCGCCATGGCTGCCTCGCGGTCCATTCAAGGTGTGGTGCCACCTTGATTCCTGGCTGTTCTGCCTAGCTCCCCCCCGCCGGATTCGCTCACGGTTGCTGCTGGCCATCAGCCTGCGGAGCCCCTATCAAACTGGCGCAGCGGCAGTGCCACCGCCCCCCCAGTTCAGCTGCCTCCTCAGGCGTGCCAAGTCAGATACCCAGGGAGCTCCCGTGATGTATTCCTCTCGGCCAGCCCCGTCAGAGCTCGATGGTTGAGACCCGCGGGGACTGCTGCTCAAGGCAGCCGACGCTATTGCTGGATCCCGAACCGTCTGTGCTGGTGCGTGCCCGAACGGCAGCCGCTCAAGCGCCTTGCGCTCAGGATCTGAGCCGTCCCTCGATCTGCGTCGGATTGCCATGTGGCGATGCCACCGTGCCCCCGGCGACTACGCCCGCGAGGCCCTGCCTTTTTCGGGCGTGCGCCTAGGCTGGAGACGAAAGTTATCCCGTTTAGGTCAGTGCGAGGGCTTTGCCTTGCTGGGCCCGGCCAGCATTGCAACGTCAGATTGCGCGGTCTGCTTTATGCACAGTGAGGCGCTGTCTTGAGTTCCGGCTTTGCGGAGTGGGATACGCTCCGAGGCCAGCCACGGCCGATCCGTTATGCCGCGAAAGCGCGTCATCGCGGCCAGCCGGCAACCTTAGGCTGCCCTGACCCTACCTGGCGTTCGCTCAGTAATGCGTGAGCCAAACCGCGGGTATCCAGCCCCAGGCTGATCCCTCTAACCGGCCCTGAGCCGATGCTATTCGATTCCCCGCCATGACCTCACCCCCCCTCTCTCTCCCTGCGCAGCGCCACGCCTCGCCGGTTCCCTGCTTGGTCGACTCCGCTCTATGTGTGCTGGCGGTCACCGCCGGGCTGCACCGCTGGCGCGGTTTGCGCCGCAGCCTGCCGATTTGACTCTGCTGGCGGCGTTTGTTATGACGCCCACGGTCTGGGTATCTTCTCTTGGTTGCAAACTTGCGGCGACGCCAGATGGAGCCCGATCGGGCATGCTGCTGGAATCGCTGCGGGTTTCGCTCTGTTCAGCTGCCCGCCACGCGTGCTCACTCTGCCGTTGGAGCTCCCGCTGATGTTACCGGGCGCACTGGCGCCGTCGAGCAGATCGATCCCCTCCCTTGCCAGAGGCTGCCCCGCAGTCCTCCCTGGTGCCGATGAAAAGCCAGGGCCTGTCCGGATCCGCTGCCGCTGGCGCTGCCGGCCTGTGGCCGGTGTTAGCCTCAGCTTTGACCCGGGCGCTGGGGGGAGTTCTCCGGACACCACTTACTGCTGCGGGCAACATCCGGGCCGCAACCAGACCCTTGCCGCTGGCCGATTTTTTGCTGCTTGTGCGTATCCCGGCATACCGGCGGGCCTGGCGGCTGACGGCCTGGTGCTGATGCTCCAACGCCTGCGCCTTTGGCTTGGACTGGAGCGGCTTTGTGGCCCCTGCTGCAAGCCGCAGGCAGGCCCGGATACCACGAACCCTGACTGATTTCGGCGAAGGCCGCTGTGGAGACGGAATCCCCTGGTCCGACACGTTCGCCGAAGGGCCCCTCGGCCCGCCCAGGGCCCCTTCCAGCTGGTAGGTGCGGCGCTTGCGCCCCTTTGGTGGCTTTCGCCGCTGCCCTGGATCGCGGTTTTGGCAGCCCACTGCTCTCCGTGCTTGCGGGTGCTGGGGGGGCTTTTTTTCGGTGGGCGGGCAAGAGCAGATTGCTGCGCGCCTGGCGGGCCTGGAGTCCCGCAGCGGGCTGAATCGCCCTCAATGGCCGCACGCTGGTTCGATGCGGAGCGCGCATCGGACCTGCCGTGCCGCCGGCGAGCGGATCGGCCTCGCGAGCACTACGCCCCTTCTCTCCCCCCATCTGACCGTGGCCGCTTTCACGTGAGTCTTTTTCGCTGGTCTGTTCATTATTTTTACCCGTCCGCTGCCCCGGGCTGAGCGGGCAACCGCGGCGTGGGCTGCAGCTGAGCATCTGCGGCTGTCACCCCTTGCGGACGCGCTACCCCGGCCCAGCTCTCCGCAGGCCCAGCAGCAGCGGCTGGCCCTGGCCCGGCCCTGGCGAGTGCACCTGAGCGTTTGTTTGCTCGGATATGAGCCTTTACGTCCGCCCAGGAGCTATCTGCGGCCCAGTTTGCCCCCAGCAAACAGCTCGCGCACGTGCCGTTGCGCCACCGGCGCGTGCCAGCCCTGCTGGTGACCCACCGACCTGGAGGGAAGGCCTACCGGCTCAAGCATGTTTTGTGATCCGATCACGGCCGGGGTGCTGGCCAGCGGGCCAGCCGCAGCATGGTGTGTGAGCAGCCCCAGTGAGCTGCCGGTGCGCGGCTTGACGGCTGCACAGGAAAACCTCCACGCCTGCGGCCGCTTGGCGGGGCCGCCTGAGCCCGCGCGATTGGGGCCTGGAGCTTCTGCCCCCCCTGCCCTGTGAGTAGCCAGGGCAGGGCTTTTCTCCCCATGGGGCAATCCGCGCCCCACCCCACCTGCGGGCGCCGAAGCCCACGCCAGCGCCCCCAAGAAAGTCCTGCCACCTGACCGGGCCGGAAAATCCAGTTCCCTGAATCAAAAGATTTGTCAGAGATTTGACCATAAGAGTTGAAATCAGTGGCCCATTTGCTGTTTGCGAGTTTGCAAGGCCCAGCGAGGGGCCCTTTCCAGCTGAGCGTGCCTACGGTGTTGCTCCGAGGCCAGCCAGGGTCTTGCCGGGTGGGGATGAAGCGCCGCTACCGGCGGCGCTTCATGTGAAGCTGCGACGCCCGTGCCCAGTGGCCTGGATCGCGCGGAGCAGCGGCCCCAGCCCTGGTGGCTCACCATGACCCGATTCGGAGCGCTGCTGCTTGCTGCGCCAGAGCCCAGCGCTTCCTTGCTGGGGCCTGATTCAGTTCCTTTTCTCGACCTTCTGGCCAACCTCGCCTTGGCCCGCTCCAGCACGTCGCCCTTGAGGCACGTAGCCCAGCTCCGCCGCCATTCTGCTTGTCTCTTGCAAACGACCCAGTATTGAGGAAGGCGCGCACCGCATTCGGCCTTGGCTTCTACCGCCGTTTTCGTTAGGCGAGGATTTCCGGTGAATGCGGCCCCCGATCCGGGAACAAGCCCTTTGTCTGGCACCGGGAGGAATTTGCAATTTCTCACCGCGCCAGCGCGCTCATCCGAGCTTGACGCCCGTTGAGGGCCGCGCCGCCTTCCGCTCTCCGCACTGTGCCCAGCATGCCGACTATCCCCTCTTGTTCTCCAACGCCGCCGAGCAAGGATCCGCACGAAGCCTGGCCTTGACGTAGCGAATCCGAACCGCGGTTTTTTCTGGATCAGCCAGCCACGCGTTTCATTGCCTTTGGCCCAACGCCGACCGCCAGTTTCACCGCCTTGCCCCGCCCCCACTTTTCTCTTTTTCCCCACTCCGGCGAAGAAAAGCAGCTTCAGGGGAGTTGTTTTGCGAAGCATAAAGGTTGGTGGCCCGGGGAAAGCCCCAT
>Ga0163217_1098821_pt1 | contig 11900 bp, 9 predicted proteins | sample SynspAceP_FD_185933 | JGI IMG/M metagenome (GOLD analysis project Ga0163217, IMG submission 185933) | Saline lake microbial communities from Ace Lake in Antarctica - Synechococcus sp. Ace-P (PacBio error correction) | ecosystem: Environmental > Aquatic > Non-marine Saline and Alkaline > Saline ... | reverse complement strand
AGCCTAGGACTTGCCTCGCTCGATGACATTGAATATGTCTTTCAATACAAAATCCTCCTTGAAAGACTCAAACTTCCGCCCAAGCTTCAGGAAATTTTCTGAATTTCCAGAATTGGCCAATAGATTCATGTTGCTCTAGGCCCGCTCAACGTATCGTTTGCGATGATTTATTAATGTCGATCACACGATCTCCCAGAGTCCCATAATATCAGGCGCTGCTTATTCCTTTTCTAGGAATCCACTTGAAAGCTTCCCGTACTAGATCTTTCTTATCTTAAACTCCTGATAAATGTCTTTTTGGAAATTCCTGCAAGTCTTTGCAAATATCCTCCATAAGTGACAGGTTCTCACACCCAAATCGAGTAAAATGCTCTCCAGCCAACTTCAAATTCGTTCTTCTCATTCTTAAATTCTCTTAATGATGCACAAAACTATGGGAAAACTTTCAGATTGCTTCAAAAGTTTCCATAGTTTTTATAGGAATTTAATTCTGGACTTAATGAGGATTCAATAGTAAATACTGGTCATTCCGAACATCAATTGACTGCAAAAATTATTCCGTATTTGAAATAAATTAATATTTAGTAAAATTGGCATTTTCCTGACTACCAAATGAAAATTTCACATCAATACATGAAACTTTCTGAAACCAATTGGGGCAACTCGCTATAAAAAGTTGCGGGACTGGAAAGGAGGTCTCCTTGATTTTTCATGGCTTTCGGTCAAACTCATCAAGACATGCTCCTTTTTGAAAGCTTTGCTCAGGCCCTGATTCAGATTCCTTTTCATTGATGTCTTCTACCATGACACGAAGTGTCTGGAGAGACCAAATCAAAGTTTAAATCATCGACCTGGAAAATGATCATTTCCGAACTGATGAGTAAGGAAGATTTTTTCACTTCATCTCATTGGCTACAAGTTAGGGTGGGAAATTCTCCTTGGTAACCTATGCGCTTTTTCCTTGGAAAAGTAAAAAGTCTTACTACTCATGCCCCGGATGGAACCAAAACTGGACTTTGGTATAGCCTAAACAGTTACCCAAGTTTCTGCATCAACGTTCAACAAGTTGATCTTCAGACCTAAGCCCTTTTTCAGAATTGTGGAAAGATTTGGACAGGTTGGTTTGGTAGAAAGCAGTCTGACCAAATTTGTCAGAAACGAAATGAAAAACCCGATCCACGCGCTCAGGCTATTGACTTGGCGAGTCTTGGTGATGCCCACGTCCACATTGCCAAACGGTCATCACCAAATCAGAAAGCGGACAACCCAATCACCTTTATTATATTTAGGAGGAAATATATAAGATGGTCAAGGCGAAAATCTCAGACGCTTCAGCTCAAAAAATCAACATCTCCAAGTCATTCACGGTTCCCGGTGGGCCCATGACAATTGATAGAAGCGGCGTTAGAAAATAGTTTGAAATGAAAAAATCAAGATAGGGCTGCGCTGAATGGATGCCTGCGAAAAATACGGCTACGACGAAATACACTTCCGCGAGATAAGATAAAAAAAAGAAATACACGCTTCGCTTCCTTGAGATAGGCCTTCGGCTAATACGGCTGGGCCGAAATAAGATTAGATCACGATTTCCTATATTCTCGGTGTGTCAGACATTTTATGCAATGCTGGCCTAATTTTTTCAATTTTAAATTCTTTCAATCTTTCAATTTTCCAATCCAGCCTCAATTCCTTACCTTTACACCCTTACCATCAAAGGACATGATTTTCTTCTTTGAATCCCCTCCAGCAAATCGGTTTACGCAGTTCCAAAACACCTCAACCCTGTACCTGACGACATCGAAAAAACTGATCTGCTTTTTTTTTGCGACAAGCAAAACCCCTCTCAGAAATTCATTCGGGAAGTTATTCTGGACCGAGAAAGAAATTGATCACGCCCTGGTCCACCCAATGCGGTAGAATCACCCAAAACATGGATTCTTTGGAATCCAGCGCATCCGAGGAATTTTTTCCACTGAAGGAAGACGATCAAATAGATCGATGCTCAGAAGGCTTACGATGGGTTGGATAGGAGATTTTGGACATTCATTTAGAGCCGGAGGCCGATTCAGCAAATCCACGGATATCGCCAGCTACAATTAAAGAGAACAAGGCTTGTCTTAGCAGTAGAAGTGGATTATTTCTGGAGAAATGTATCCAAAGAATGGATCGTCCCTTGACAAAGATTCGGAAGTCATTTGGATTCTCTCAGGTCAATTCCGAGGCATTGCCGACACAAAATCTTCAATGCAACATTCATCATCGATGGGGGAAGAAAAGCCAAAGCACTTTCCCAAACTCATCAAAGACACTGCCAAAAGCGCACCAAATCGGGATCGCTTCGGCATACAAAGACAATGTAGCTTTTGTGAATGGCCCGAAAGCCCAGCAATTCGCACCAAAAAAACGGCTCATCAAGCGGACTTTTTTGAAAACCCGCGGATGATACCGTCATTTCGCTGAAAGCTGAAACCCCTTAATTTCCCCACCACTTGTGGAGCCATTCAATGGTGCAGCCACTGCGTTGCGAGGAGAAAATCCGGAGATCCGTATTATGGCCGGAGGTTACTGCCTCAATTCCTTTGGCTGGTACAGGCCGTGTACATTACTTTCCCTATTCAGATCTAGCGAAGGCCGAAGCTGGCGAATCCAACCTTGAGCCTAGACCTTGGCTTTATCAGACTCCGATGGATATTCTGATCAAGCTTCAATGGAAGCTTCTTGATTTTGGAAACTAAATTCGGGTCAGCCACTGATCTGCGGATCGGTTATTGACTTTTTTGAGCATGCCGAAAATGGCAAGCAGGCACGGCTTCGACCAAAAGTCATCATGCAGCTGGCGGGTGGGCTATACCAATGCCAAATTACACCAAAAAACAAGAGCCAAAAGTCGGTGATCAAATTGTGATTCATGGCGGAGATAACTACCGAATCGGAAATGTGGCTCTGCGGGTTTCTTCATTGAATACCGGGAACTTCTCCAATGCCATCGAGCTCAACGCCATCAGCGCTCCATCCTGAAAAATGCAAAGCGCGTATCAATGTGATCCGAGCAATGGCTCTGAAAAGTGAGACAACCCAATCATTTCCAATTCACGATCACCGGGCAGGCGGACATTTGAATTGCCTCTCGAATTGGTGGAAACCACGGAGGCCACCCCATCCTATGACAAAACTTCCAGTAGGCGGACCCACCCTTTCTGCCAAAGAAATCGTCGGGAATGAGTCTCAGGAGCGAATGGTTGGTAATCGCCAAAAGACTGGACCACCTTGCATCAAATCTCGATCGAGAGCTGGCGCACCATTCTATGTGGTGGCGAGGACGACGGGAGGAGAATGCACTTCAAAATTAAAATCAAAAAACCTGGCCAAAAGGCTGTCGGATGAAACTTGGCTTACATGTTTGCTCGTCGCCAAGACTGTACTGGAGGAACCCAACCAGCCTTGCGGATGTCGCGGAGGCAACCTACGATCTGGAATTGTCCTTAGGCTATATCCGAGAAGTACTGCAAACTGGACAGCGGTAGCTTTGCAAGGGACTGGTTGACCAATAAAGTGGATCGATCCGTAACCGGTCGGTAGCAACTCAAAACAGACGGTGGGTGAATCAATTTGCCTCTAAACGATTGTGGCTGGTGTAATTGGCCCTGGATTTTACCGGAAATAAAGAATTTGCCACCTCCATCGGCCATGCTCTGTGGCAGCTTTGGCAGATCCTTGAGGCAGGGAAGCGATTCCAATCGCGAGCGATGACCATCTTGTTTTTGCTCCGATTCAGGATGGATTTAGCGGGAATCTCCCTTTTCAGCCAACTGGATGTGGCAGCAAAAAAACGAAGGTGAAAATGACGTTTGTATCGAGCCGTAGAGCCGTTCTAAATTTTGCCATTGAACTTGGAGTGAATATCCAACCGGAAAAAGATTCGCTTTTCGATGACTCAAAAATATCGGGACGGAAAGGTTAGTTTACGCTCGGGAACAGTGATTATTTCCACTGTAGGAGAATGCAAGGCGATGTGAAAGACAGTGAAAACTGCATTGAACCGGTATTCGGAAGTAAAAATCTTATACATCGATTTTTCCAAAGACATTTTCAAATGGCAGGATCGGCTTTTATAGACACTAAATAAAGTCGGCACCGAAACTCCTGACGTCAAAGACACCGCCTATTTTGGGCAAGCATTCTATGGCAGTTCAAGATCTGGATCGATCAGACTTTGGCCCTTATCGGACATGGATATTTTCTTTTCCGGGGACTGGTGGACGGCCTTATGGAAATTGTGCTTTCCCCTCTACTCAGATTGGTTTTGAGTCAAATTGGGTCGATTGGAAGAGGAACCGATTTGGTCAAAGCACTTTTCGCTGAGAACCCAGGAATCCTGATTCAGGTGGAAAAGATAACAATGCAGTAAAAGTTTATTGGTCGAGGCAGATGTCGATTATGTGGGAGCTTTTGCTCTGTGATGATTCAGGCAAATTGAATTTCGAAGGAAAAACTTAAGCCTCGATGTGGCTGAATGCGAGGACGTTGGTACACGTCATTCTTACCTATTGGACCGGCAAGCAAGCGGTGAAGAACATAGCGAAGCTCGATTTGACAATTATAAAAACAGCCTCTTACTTACACCTTTTGCCTCCAGACTGGAAAGGACAGTTGAAACAGCTGGACTTTGATCCTTGTCCGTACAAAAAGCGCGGTAAGGCGAAAGCAAGGCAAATCATCCGAGAAAAAGGCGTGAATTGGGCGATCGAGAGATGGGCCTATTCCACTTTGGTTGGCAGGATTTGAGGTGAAGACGTCCACGGATGACCGATCTCATCGCTATGGCCGAGAAAACCTGGAAGATCTTGTGCAGCTAATCGTCTTCGTGGGTGATTCTCTAAATTCCGATGTGCTTGGCTCCGCAAAAGGCGGGCAGGCGGCATTCCTTTATAAATTCGAAAGCAAAGGCAAGCGCTGGGATAATTTCTATGCTCGTGAAGATACCTGAGCTTGGGCGTCTGTAACGGCGTGTCAGCTATTGATCGAATTAGATTTGATCAACCAAGCCATCCTTCAAAAGCCAAAAATGCTCCATTAATGCAGTCATTAAGTTTGAGTCGGCTTTGTGATGTTGAACTATTCCTGGAAAATTACCTCCGTGATGCTACGTTCCCTCTTCAGGTCAGCGATTAGGGTATGGGGTAGCACTGGCGAGGGCAAATTCCAACTGCCTATTGCTTAGCAAGTCAGTACCATTTCTCCATGAAATAAGCTTCGAAAGCTATCCTGGCAATCCCAAACGGTTCCGGATCATGCTACTGCAGGTATCGCTTCCGCAGACGGCCGTCACTTGGCGATCATGCCACACATCGATCGAAGCCTGAAACCTTGGACACTGGGCGCACTATTCTGCTGATAGATCTGATGACTTAAAACCTTTTTTCCTTGGATGGGAGGCTTTTGTGAATGCGAGGGTTTGGGTGGAATCCGAATTTCAGAAAGCTGAAATAAGAAAGTCTAAAAATCATTTAATCATTAAATCCCTTGCAGAAATCTGAGGGATTTTTTTTGTTGTCTAACATTTCAAAAAAAATTAATTCGCATATTTATTCTATGTAAAATAATTATGCAATTTTTTTTATAAATGATGAAATCGGGCCCTATTAGAAATCCGAGTAATTGTTCGAAAAATTCCTACTCAAAATACCAAGAATGAGCAGGACATTCCAATTTATTAGATCAATCGGCTATGTTCGCTGGCATCGTTTCCGCTTTTAATTGGGAAATCCCCCATTATCCCGGCAAACCTTAGAGGAAGAATAAACCACTATTTCGGAGATCGTGTTGGACTCCTGAGAAATCAGCCGAAAATATCCAGTTCATTTCTATTAGGGCCTTTCCGCAACTTCAAAAAATCAAGTTCTTGATGATTCGGACCAATTTCAGGCCGGATTAAAACTAATTTTTTGGCTACCCTCACTGAACTGATCAAGCACATTCAAAACTATTCCATATCATCACTGGGTGGTAAAAAACAAATTGGTGGACGATTCCCTATTCTGAGCAGTTTGAGGCCGAGGATTAAATGGAAAATTGGACAATTGGTGTTTACCTTTTAGCTTTATTGAACAAGAGGGAAAAAAATGAAGGTGTTCCAAAGGCTAGTCCGCTCCCTTTTCAAAAAATTACAAAAAAGTGCCCCGTTCCCCGAAGGCATATGTTCATAGTGGAGGAAAGGAGATATAGTCAAAGCACTATCAGATTCCTACGTTCCTTTGTTCGGGAAGAATTTATTCAACCACTTCCCAGGATTCTGAAATAGATAGCCTCTGAGAAAAAAGAAATTATGGAGTTTTTTCTAAGATTCTTGTGTTAAAGAACGGAAAAGTGTCGAGTTTCCATCAAAATCAAGCGATTAATGCCATTAAATTTAATTATGAAAAGGTCAAAGTAGGCGAACGAAAATTGTACTACCATGTAGAGATAGCCATCGTGAAAAAAGATACTGCCAGAAGGTTTGCAGTGCGGAAGAAATAATAGGCAATCCTTAGGAGTAATAGACAATCTAAGCACAAGGCAATTATAATGACAATTTATCGGCAGGCCTAAGGAATCAGTGGAATAGTCAATCTTAAGATCAAGAATATAGGGACTTCCAAAACGGAATGCAAATAAGAATCGAACAAGCTAAGGGAAAAAAGGACAAGATTATACCTTGCTTCCAAAAAGGACTTTATTGATGCTGAGGCTTAATCCAAAAAGAAAGGACCACAGAATATCTATTTGAAGGACAAGGTAGTACTGCGGAAAAACGATGAGGTATTCTACAAACTAGCATTAGTGCCATCCTAAAAAACAGCGATATTCCAAGACAACAATCAAAAGATAATAACTTGTCCATACCTGAAGATTCATTCGGCTAACTCATCTCCTAGAGAGAGGAACAGGACATTAGATATATCCAGAGTTTGTTGGTATTCTATGAGAGTCCAGACTACTCAAAATCTATCCCATATCACCACCAAAGGATTCGATTCAAATTAATAAGTTCCACTGGATGCTTGGATCTATAACTAAGTTGACTAACTTGAATTAAATAAGAAATATCACCATATAATAACTGATAGCCTTCCAATCGGCAGATATCAGCTATAATAGAGTGATTAGGCAAAACGTTAGTGCAAAATAAACAAAAGATGAAAGCCAGTTAATTTTTAGTTATAACAATTTTTTTCAATCCTTAATACTCAACTCGATGTTTATCGATGAATGTGAAGGTTTGGGACTTGGACAGTGTTACGGTTTGGTGAATATCAAAAAAAATAAATTCTGACAGTTGATACCTTAATCAATCGGGGACAGTATCCGGGATTCGGCATTAAATTTAACCAAGTACTTTGTACGATTCAATCAGTCTGAACCAAAGTGGAAATTGAAGATTAGAGATAGGATTCTACGTTGACGAAGGAGATACTGGATGAACCAAAAGAAGAAACTTCACTAAATCTACAATTTTCGACCACCACTTTGATATAATTGTAAATTAAAGGGAAAATGATTGACCCTTATCGGTTTAGCCTTGAAAAGGAACAATTCTGAATTTGAGCTTGAATTTTTATTATGTGTTGTTGTAAAAGAACTGAAATATTTCATTCCCAATCCGTTTTTGAAAAAAATAAATTGCAAAGGATGTAAAAAACAAAATGTATGTTCGGTGATACGGAAACTTGGAATGCAACAATCTCTATGATAGTTGAATATAATACATTCAGGAATTCAAAGAATTGGCAAAATTATTTTGGATTCGTGGTTTTAAATATATAATTGAGTTAAATTGGAAGTTCATCCACTAACCCCAATTTGCAAAAAGTGGGAGCTCCATAGTACTTATGCATTTGAAGGGATAAACTTAAATTTTGTTGCCTTTTTTGGGAGTCTAGTGGGAGGCAAACCAATTATTTTATTTATAGAGATTCAACTAAAGAGGAAGGATTAAAATAAATCTACACTACATCACCTTGGATCAGCGGGCGGTTCCGAGTAAATTTAGAACGTTTACATTCTTTAAGAAATTAGTAGTAGGGCTGGAAGGGAACGTTTCCAAATGCCCGCGTCTCCAAGCTTTGATCCCGTTATGCCCTTCATTGCTAAAAGACAGCCGACGACAGATTGGATAAGGAGATTGAAAAAATTTTAAAATCATCTAAAAATATTACGACAAAATGGACTTTTCCAGAATTTAGATGAATATTACAAACTACCTGTGAAAACGATACTAATTTTAAGTATTAGATGTAAACAGTATAAATAATCACTGCTTTAGAGGACAAAACAGATGACGATAACTTAAAGAAAATTGTTCATATGAAATTGTTTTTTGCTCACTTTTCAATAGAAAACGTACATATCCAAAATTTGAAAGTGGTGCAAAACGTTTATCCAACATTAGAATTATTTTGACGATAATTTTGATTAGATCAAACGCGAGCAAAACAGCGTAAACATCTAAAGTATTAAAGCTAAATACAATCATTTACTATGGTTCAGTTCCTCAAAAAAACACATGATTTTGCCAAACAAGCAATCGAAAGTTATTGTTGTCTTGCAAAACTTCTTCGTCCAGTTCGTATTGATAATTTTACAATGCTATTCGTTTGCTAATTATTGAAAATCTTTTGTATGTGTCAAAAAAGTAAACAAAAAAAAAAAATACCAAAAGATGAAAGTTATCCAATGTTTTGGTATCGCTTTAGAAGGGAGAAGCTAAATTGACCTTTACCAAATTTCCTTGATGGATTTCTTCTTTGAAAACGGTAAAAAAATAGATTCATTGATAACCACCAATACATTTTTATGATTATTCAAAAAATTCTATTGAGAATTTAGAAGCAAGGGTTTTAGAAGCTATCTGAATCTGTTGGTTATCTTAAGTCAAAAACTAAAGTTATCACCAAATGAATTTGCACGAAAAAATTAGGTGATTATCATATTCACAACTAAAAACAGAAAAAAATCAAGGTTTATTGCCTCATCATTATTATGCAAAACGCATTGGAGAATCAAAAAAAGCAAACAACAAAGAAATTGAGCAAACTGCGGTTTTATTAGGAACAGCAAAAAAAAAGCTATTGATCTTAAAAAGTTTCCTTTGAGATTTGAAAGATGAAATTTCAATACAGTATTAAATCAATGTGGGATTCTCCCATTAAAGAAAAAACACTCAAACTAATCGATAAAGGCAAATGATAAAGACATTATAGTTATTTAATATTTAGAAAAAATTATTTCCTAATGCAGATAAATTAACAGAAGAGAAGTTAATACGCCTTTTCTTGACTTTAGTAACAACAATGCGTTTGACATTAATAAAAATGTTAGCAAGAAAAAGACAAGCGGAATAAATCCCATACGTTTACAAATCAGCAATTTTTTCTGTTCAACACATTTGGCTTCTTTTTTCAAAGGAATTAAAAGTGGCAAATTTCTTTTGAAAGTCTAATTGAGTATTAGTGGCCATCCGAGTAAATCCCATCTGTTTAAATTCAGGATTTCTCAGAATTAGTGCAAAATAGGGAAAAAGCGGAACACCGGATTTTTGGTAATCCCGCTTTTTATGGGAGTTGTTGTTACCAACATCAACCAACCCAATGCACTTACAAAATTATCTGGACAGCCGATTATTCTGCAATTGGCTTTTCTTTTATACTCCGCGAAGTTGGTGAATCAAGCACGGAACTTTCCAAATTCAGATTCACCTATTATAGACCATGACTACATGGAAACAGCTTTGTTTTCATGCTTTACGGGGTGATTTTCCAAAACTAATTCACTCAATAGTCTCTGCAAGTGTTTACTATTCCCTGGAACGGAAAGCTTACCTACTTTGGGTATCTATAACTCCCCGCAGCAGCACGCTGTCCCGATGCAACTGCAAGCGTCCCAATGAATAGTTTTTGGCTATATATATTACTTTGCTTTGGCGCATACCAAAAGGAAGATTCAAGGTTATCTGAGGTTACCTTATTAAATAAAGGGACTATGTTGATCAGATAAGCTGGTGGACTCTTTACCACCTTAAAGTCATTCACAGATGTATTCAAAGGGGCAGGACGTAACAAATCTTGGCAAGAAGAAAGGGCGGGTTAAGGCACATGCGGTGCTTCACTTGATAACATGGTCCCCAGAACTAGTTCTGGCTAACCGCGCGGAGCTACCCCAATGGACAAAAGATTTCCCTCGGACAAGCTCAACCCTGAGAAAGGCCAGCATTTATGTCTTTGACAAAGGCTATGTTAACTATTACGGTTTATAAAAAATGGACAGACCAGGATCATTTCTATGTTACCCGACTCAACGAAAACGCGAGTATGAGGTAATCAGCGAGCTCGCCAAGATGCCCATAGTTTCCTCTACGCAGGCACAATTTTAGAACCAGCTCGTTACCCTAAGGCAGATGGAAAGCCACTAAAAGCTCGTTTAGTCCACTTTACAAAGATCCTTGGATCAGGTAAAGCTATTCCGCTTTGTGACCAATCTGTGAAGTTTCAATCCCAAAATATTCGTATTGCTCTACAAGAACCGCTGCGAAATGAGCCCTTTTCAAGAAAATCCAAACAGGAACTTCGAGCTGGGCTACTTTTCTCGGACAGGCGAGAGGGCATCAAAAACGCATGGTTTGGATGTGTTTGATCGGCCAATTTGATATTCAGCGTCATCCATAAAAGGATCAAAGAGGCGAAACAGTTTACCACCTTTGGTTTCAATGGCCAAAGCAAATTTTACATTCTTACATCGTTTTTGAGACGATCCTTAAAAATAACTCATCTCAACTCGGAAGAAAGGAAAAATTCTAGAAATAATACAATTGGATTTATTTCAGAAAAATAAGCAGGAGGGTTGATTTGGGGAAAAAAAGAGAAAAAATCACCCTTAAACAGCCAGAAATGCCTTTTAATTTTGACCTGCCAAAAATTTACTCGGATGATTAACTATTGAGTATTTAAAAAACAATTCTTGGGTATGGTCAAGATTTTTACTTAATTTGGTACGGAATAAACGAAACACAAGGTTTTAATTGGAAATTGAATTACTTTCACCACTCGTTACAAAAAGCTTCTTCGTCAAACTGAAATAGATTTATTTAACGAGCAAAAAATACATTCACAAAGGTATTATTTTAGCAAATTGATAGTTTAAGTGTTAAAAATTTGAAGCTTAATAAAGGGGAATTTTCAGAATCCTTGATGGTGCTCAGACAATTTAGAAATTAAAGAAAAACGAAACTGAGGAAACGAAATATTAAATTTGGACAAAATTATTGGATAATGAAAAAATTAAAAGCATTGATTCCAGGAAGAGCGGACCATTGCGTATTTTCAAATTTTTAGTTCCACTTCACAAGGAATGAATTTAAGGCGAAAGAAATATTGCTCATAGTTTATTATAATTTACCACAGCCAATCTAGTTACTCTGCCGTTTTATGCTTTTTGCTAATTGTTGTCATTATTAAGGACTGGTAATTACAAAATTGAACCAAAGAAAAAGATGCTTAATGATGATACCAACCTTCCACAGCCACACGGGCAGACAGGGGAAAAAAACAACGAAGGCCATAAACAAGCACCTACCCAAAGGTTCGGGGGGTTCGTGTTCCCAAATAACCAGTTTTGTGGGTTAGTGGGAAAGTTTTAGGTTTTTTCAGATTCAAGTTTTTTGTTGGTAAAAGGTCCCCGGCCCTTGCGGGGTAAAGCTGAAAAAACGGTTGGGCATTAATTAACAAAAAAAACAAGGATTTTTTAAAAAAAATATGGGAAAGTTAGAGATTTCTTTAGCTAGGGAAAAATCCCCCAATTTTTGGCGTTTTACAATTAGGGGGCAATTTCATTACATTTTTTTTTTTTTTTCCCCCCTCTTCTCTTTT
>Ga0163217_1066799_pt1 | contig 11901 bp, 8 predicted proteins | sample SynspAceP_FD_185933 | JGI IMG/M metagenome (GOLD analysis project Ga0163217, IMG submission 185933) | Saline lake microbial communities from Ace Lake in Antarctica - Synechococcus sp. Ace-P (PacBio error correction) | ecosystem: Environmental > Aquatic > Non-marine Saline and Alkaline > Saline ... | reverse complement strand
ATCCGCCGGTGTAAACACAATGGCCAAGATACCGATAAGATCAGGATTTTCCCTATTTGCTTAAAGGGTAATTGATTTCTTCCGCGGCTTGAGGGAATTACATCAAAGCCGGACAAACATAAATTGGAGTCATCACGATCACCGCTACTAAAGCCTGTGGGAAACCCTCTTCCAGTACCCCAAAACTTCAATTGTAGCGGAATGAAGCATGGGCGAAAAATAAGCTTCCAAAGTCAGCATGACGGGGACCCGCTTCCCAGGATTAAAAAGGGTAAAGGACGGTTTGGAGATTTAAAGCTTGCCTGATTGACACCGAAGAAAATTGATGGTGCCAATCAGAATCCGTCCAATGTGCCAATAAGCAAACCAATCAAAATAGATGGGATTACCCTGTAATGCTCCAAAGTGGTTACCTTGGGAAAAATTGGCAAAATATTACCCCAATACCACAGGTAAGGCCACTGCTTCAAAAGGACAAACAGATACGTAGCAGGATAAATAAAAACCAAGTACAGAAAGAAGCGTCTAATCCGAGTCCACGATAGCTGAAGACATGCTCTCCTCCGTACTTTTGGCATGGCTGAGGTAAGCTTCTGGAGTAAGTCAGCCCAACAGCGCTTTACCCACGAATCCGCTATAAAAAAGGCTAGAAATTCGCCCCAAGAGGACACCAGCTTTTCAGAATTCCCACTCACTAGTGAGCACAAAACCACCATCCCCAGCCAATCATTTGCCCCGAAGGAAAGTGTTTGAAAATGTCCCATTTGGCCCTAAGACTCGGTTGGAATAGAACTCATTTGATGTAGATAGTCTTCCTATTGATGAATTCCATCATTGCCATTCCTTGGGCGAGCTCACGTCCATAACTGATTTTTTGTTTCCCTCCGAAAGGAAGGTCTCGGATTCAGATTTGACCAGTTTTCATTGATGAAATTAAGCGCCACGGATTACCTGATCAGAATAGCTGAAGGGCTTTTTCGATATTGGTAGTTACAGGACAGAGGTACGGCCCAACCCATTACACGAGAGTCCGAAACGTCGGAAGCATTCCTGCTCATCTTTTGCTCGGATCATGGCGGCTAAAGGCCCGAAGGTTTCCTCGTCAAGGCCGGCATTTCCGGTTTTACTTCTTTCCAAAATAGTTGGGTTTCGGGTTAGCAATTATCCTGATTTCCACCAAGGAGTTAATTTTTGCACCCGCCTCCATTGATTTTTTACAGCTTGGCTTGAAGTTCGCGGCTAGATCTTTTCGAGCCAAAGTCCGTTTGGAGGTTTCCTATCAGCCGATTCACCGGATTTAGGTTTTCACCGCTGTGGTGTTATTTTGCTAACGAATTTCATCCATTAAATGCTTTCGACTAAAATAAAACGTTAGCAAGCGATACAGTTTGGCCACCGTTGAGCATCGAAGCTTGCGACTGCAAGTTTACGCTTTAGATCATGTCTTGCATCTTTCCAAACGTAAAAAGGCTTACTGCCTCCAATTCAAGTAAGCGACTTCTTAGGTGTCTACCGGCTATTTCCCCGACGCTGTTCCAGCTCGCTCACTTCCGGTGAGGGTTATGCTTTGATCGGCTGGATGGGCAACAATTGTTTCCGTTCTGATCGATGTGTAACGATCAGATTTTGAAAGGACTCCTTCGGGAAATCCTGCTTTTAGAAATACGATTTCGATTGCTTGGCGCAAGCAAAAAAGTTAGATTGCATGCTTTGGAGCCATGCCTGTATTTTCCCGCCATAAGTGTTTGGGAGCTGCAAGCGAATACTGACCAAAAAGGGAAAATTCCAAGGCCATAATGGCCCAGAACCACAAGCGATGGCTATGTTTCACCATACTTATTTGCGCCTCGTCGCTATCCACCCTCATCGCTGAGAAAATGCACTGCAGTATTCTCCGCATATTATAATCGCAGACCCAAGGCATTTGCGTTACTTCTGTCGGGGATCTTGAGGATAGGTTTTACCCATTTCAGAAGCTGATCATTTTGGGCATATTCTTTCCACATTTATTCTCGAAGGATGGTTCCTGCTTTGTCATTTAAGGGAAGCTCGTGTTTCTAGCGGTACTTTTTTCCAGGTGACCAAAGGCATCGCAGCTTTTTTTCAGCAATGATACTGATAGATAGCTACTATGGTCCGCTGATACCGAACGAACTTTCTTGAAAAAAGGCCCAGAGCTTCTTTTGTAAAAAACTTGACCTCAATGGCCGACTTAGAGCCGGTTCGTGTCTCGCGTAAATTTAATCTACCTAGTGGTTTGGTGAAATATCCCTTTAGTGAAATGTCATCTAAATTTACTTCTCGAACGAATTTTCTTCAACAATTTAAATTATATGTTTGGTGTCTGCTAGATTAAAATCTACGTTCTCCAAATGCGCGCACAGGAGCCTCTTGGAACTCGAAGAGAATTAAACCTATGTGCCTATGCGCGCTGTGATCCGAGCAAAAAGAGAGATACTAAGCACAAAGGCTCTGAGAGCTTTCCAAAGAAGTCCTTTCCTTTCGGAACTCTTCTCTCTGAAATGTATGGTGATTGGGGCGGAGATATACAGCGTGTGTGACTGACCAATATGCGAAAGAGGAGCGCAACTTCGTAGTGACTGATTCTAGAGATAAATAACCGATCAAGTGGCAGATACTCTCAACTCTCTTTAGCATGAGATTTTGAATGGGGTTCATTATATTCGTGGAAGAATCTTTTACTCTTCGGGGGTGTGGGGCGTGGGGTGAAAAATTCTCCTTTCGCTGCTTGCATTGAACAATGTAATAATTCAAGAGGTTTTTATTGTGTCCGTGAGATCGACAGGTTTTATTGCAATATTGGAATAGGAAATCTGAATTCCTTTATATTGGTAAGACTAATCTTTACGCTCTCCATTGATGCGTTCTAAAAATTCCAAACCGGTATAGCCTGCCAATTGCTCTCTCCATTAGGCATTCATAAGGAATGGTGAACATAATTCTAGAGCTAAGTCGTGTCCGGTATATAGGTTCTATCCTTGCTTGATAGTTTGGTTGGCTGATAAAAGTGATGATTGGCGTGGAGTGTAGGGTGATGGAATTTGGTTAAATATAGATAGAGTGCTCATAGCTCGCTGCTACTTTCCTCTATAAATGCTCCAAGAGTTGTTTTGCCTTCTAAGGAGAAAAATGGCCTGCGTTTGGTCCTTGCGAGGCTCTGCTATCTTAGGTGCGATTTTTATTTTTATTTGCAGCGCGGATTCGTCATTTAAGGTCCTTGATGGTTGGTTGCGTGAAGGTAGGCGCGTGGCTTGGTGCGCGTGTCAACCTTAATCCAGCAGAAAATTTGTCTCTCAGCTCATGCTAAGGAAGTAGGAGCGAGGATTTGAACTTGTCGTTTATTGTTATGATGTGGGCTCAGGTTATTAGAACTTTTCACTCTAACTCATATGCTTGTGTCATGCACTGGGTGTTTATAGTGATTCATGTCCTTTGGTCTAGAGGGCGTATCTGTTTGGTGGTCTTTAAAGCTCAGTGGCCTTTGACATTTGTTAAGTTGTATCATTTGACCGCGTCATCTTGTTACAGTGCTGCAAAAACTCGCTCAATTATTTTGGACCACTTTCCAAAAGTGGTTCAACACTTTTGAGGATGATAAAATTATGGTACTCCGAAACCAATGATACTCTCGCATTTTGGCGTGCCTCCAAATATTCTCTGAATTAGAGGATGGTGCATTCGCTTAGTTCCGGCATTCACCCGTTATCTAGTTCGCATACCAAAGACTCAGTAGATCTGGGACTTTATCGCGGCACCATGCTATTTTCTCGCATTACTGCTGTGTTTCGCGTTCCAAATGATCGAGTTCGTCTCTCTCTCACTCAGCTAAGGACAACGCTCTTTCCTCTTTAACCGATATCTGCCTGGGAGCGGGTCTCTTGTGATTCTTCATTGGAGCTTTTTGTGCCTGAGTCCACCTAGTTTATGGCTTCGAAATCCCCGCCACTCAACAAATTTGGACTGTCCTTTCGTTGTTTGGGAAACGGCCTTTGAGAGCAGGCGACTCGCAATGATTCCTGGGTGGCTGAAAAACCTGTAAAGAAGAACTTACTGCGCTTCATCAGCTCGGACCAAATTGCTATAGGTGGTCATAGGTCTCCGAATTAGCTCTGGCAATAGTCTGGAGCGCAGAGATTGAATGTTACTGAGATAGGTTCCAAAGTCGTTTTTGTGTAAGTATTCGTACTGAAGTCCCACTTTGCGTGGTCGAGAGGTCTCCTGTGTATAGGCTGGACTCTTGCTCTCCTAATCGCTGTCGTTCGGCTTTGACTCGTGATTACAATCTCTGTCCTGGCCGCGCGCAAGATTTAATAAGTCTTCGCTAATATATCCTCGTATTATACGCAAATTAGAGTGGGAAAAGTTGAAATAAATGCGTCCGCATGCTATTTAATATTCTCCGGCCAATTCGTAATTCTTGAGCACTTGGTGTGTCGTAAGTACGAGCTCTCTCACGTTACGGATTTCTATGTGGGTTGGCTAACCACGCTCAACTTCAAATCCTTCCAGACGCCGTAGATCAAGCTGTAGTGTGCAGTATGATCCACTTGGCCCAGTATCGCTTTTGTGGTCTCCGAAAAATTGGTTTATATACGCGCAAGTTTGAAGTGTGTCACCGGATAACTCTTATATTTTTGTTTCTGATTTTTACGGCCACGTAGTTCTAGGCACTTTGATATTGGGGCTATTGTTATTAGCTCTCAGTTGTAAGACATGCTCTTATATTCTGCTGTGAGTCTATTTCTCTCGCGTACGTGATGCAAGTACTATCAGGATTGCCATACTGGGGACTGATATCTCGGAATGCTTCCCACTACGCATGTTGCGCACTCTTACTAAGTGGTTCTCCTATTATTCTGGCACTAACTATTCAATATCTCAGAGTGAGGTAATTCGCTATTTTTTGTATTTGTCGTCGATTTACGTCAATATCGCGTTACGTGTGTTTGGAGAAAAAGGATTCGCTTTTCTCTGATAGTTACTACAGGTTGTGTTTCTGTGTGAGTCGACCGCTTGGCTACGTGCCTCTTGTCGGTCATTGGATTATGGGACGCGATTATGTGTGTCAAACACCATCCTTGAGTGCTCTTGATTCCTGGATGAGGCCTAGGTTTCCTTGTCTCATAATCCCTACTCGGGAATAAGGGTACTCTACACATTATTGCGGCTCGTTACCTCTTTTCAGGTGTTAGCCTTTTGATATGTTACCAATGTTGGCGTGTGGTTACTTAGCATTTGTATCATGTTTGGGTATTTCTATTTATTCTTACTCTTATTGCTACTCTGGCAACTCCTCGTGATTCGATTGCTGTTCTTAAGTGCGGCGCAGTTCGCGCGCTTTAAATTGCGTGCATAATCCTGATTTGCATCTGCTATGTAGCGATTGTGTGTGGAAATAACTGATCGGGGCTTTTTACTTTAGATTTGGCTGTGGCTGTCGAGTTTTATACCAGACAGGATGAGGATAGATGGATGATATGCAATGCAGAGCTAATTAAACTTAATTTTGAGGTTTGGATTACTGTTAATATGCAATAGTACCACAGATGCTTTGGTTTGTGGCCCAAGATATAGTATTTTTACCGTAAAGGGTTCAAAGGTTTTCACAAGGGAAGAAGAAATTTGTAATGATGGGGATATAGGCGAGGAAAAAGTAACTACCTTATTGTCCTCTTACCCATCAAATCAACCTTGAATTTACAATGGCCAGCACTTTGAAACCCATCGAGAAGGCCTCCATCGGATGGCTGAGCGCTTTTAAAATGGATTAAATTCCAAGATGGGTTCATTGGCTTGGATGGGGTAGGCACCGGACTAGGTTCCTGTTTGTTATTTATTATTGTTTTTGCCGCATTCAAGAGATGTCCAGGTTTTGGCAGATTGGGGTTCTGCGTATGTTTCAATTGGACTTGCGAGCGATCTATCCCGACAGCATCTTCGCACTGAGATGAACATTGGTTCTTATCTTGTCTTATTCTGTTTTGGTTCTATGGTTTGGTATTGTCAGATTTACTGATTGGAACGGAGGACTCCACTAGAGCGAGGCTTCTCACATTATGGCTCCAGTACTGACTTTTCTTTGGGGCTTTCAGGAATACTTTTGAGTTTGGGAAGCGGTTTTTCCATGCCTCGCTGAGCGTGAGATATGGCGCACTCTCGCCAATGCAGCAATAGCATCGCTGCGTGATTTGTGTTGATTCGGATGATTTGCGACCCCCGTCATCGTTTGTGGTGTTAGATAGAGTCCAATATTGGGGTGATTAAGTGCAAGTTGTCCGATTTATTCGCCCTGAAATCGATATAGAAATGACAAGAATTTTCGCTAAGACTTCGCAAAATATCCTTTGCGTTTGAATCTCGTTTTCTTTTCTCATTTATTGACTCGAGCCAAATAGCTCTGGAGTATATATTTTCTGGCTTTTTTCTTGCATTCGCTATTGAGATTTTTGGCTGCGGTGTATTTTTGTTACGAAATGGGTAAGAGATATTTGCCCTTTGTTGATGATAAATTACGTATATCTTCGTTTTTCCGCACTCAGGCGGCCGTTGGTGTCTATGGTTAGTTTTAATAGTTCTCCGCATTATATAAACGCGTTACGTATACGATATCCCAAGAGTCAATTCAAACTACGGATTCAACGTCCGGACGATGTGGTTGTTGCCATGTGTTTCTCTAGTGTGACATGCTTCAGTATGATGGCACATCTCAACGTTGAGCGCAATTCTTAAATCCAGCTTTCACTGGCATTGTTACTTCATCCTCTTTGCGCTACGATTAATTCTCGGGCTGGCATATCTAACAAATATTCTTTTTTCTATTTTGCAGTCAGAAATTCAACATATGTAATTCGTCGTATGACCTGAATACGCGCCAAATGGGGGGCCATTGCCGTGGGTTTGTTGGAACTTGGTCACTTTATCGTGTCGTGGTTCTCCAAAGCCTTTTTTTGATACTATTAACACAATAAATGTGTGAGCTATTTTACTTCTTATTACCTTTGCCCTGCCCAGAGATCCGGGGTGGGTACGGCAAAGGCACGCCGGCTTTCTCGGTCGATTCGAGGTTTCGATGCAATTGGACTTATGTTTCCATTATGCGTTTTCGTCTACTCTTGGCCGTAACGTGCTCGGGAAAGATAGACATCACATTTCTCTATCTTTTCTAGCTCGCACCGAAGCTTTTTGTATAGCTAGGGTTTTATCGAATTAGTTTGGTGTACAATCATAACATCAGGACAATAGACTCGAGATTGGTTCTTTTCCTGCGTGATTTCTTATTGGTACGCCTTATCTCATAAACAGGAAGTCTATTTGCGCGTGGACGTATAGGCGATCGCTGGAAAATTCAGTAAAACAAAGGGCTTGGTAAGTGTGGACCAGTAGAATTATTACTGGACTTTAGAGAGTTGAGTATACCAAGATGTTAAATTATAGACCTCTCACTTCTCTCTAAAATTATCTGAAAACTCATGAATGAAAGGATCGCATTTTTTATTTCTTTAGTTGGGCGGATATACTATCTCTGATTGGTACTATTTGTTAAGTTCTCGTCCAATTTCTCTCAATGCAAGCACTCTATGATTTGGGTTCAGATGGATTTTGAAGCCTCGAAATTTGACTATTCGTTTAGATAGTACATCTTATAATGAATTCGAAAATAAGTTATTTACGATATTCGGAGTTACTGATGTCACCTTGTGGTTACTTCGTTCACTACTCAGGAAATATATTAAGGGATTGGCTTCAGGCAAGGAATTCTCCATTTTGGCGAGCACTGATGAAATAGATAGGGAGGTCTTCATTCTTTGTTAGCAGAGGATGACTTACTTATTTTTGGTTAGTGGTACGGCACTGATGAACTTAATAAAGTAGAAAATAGGACTTGTCGAGGATCGTATTGTTCCTTGCTCTCTCTCTTCGATTGCTGTTGGCTAGTTGTCTTTGCGAGTGATGGATTTTATTATTGTAGCGTGCATGATGTTACCTTTTATTAATTACTGCTTTTTTTTTAAAAATGGATATCCCATATAGTCATATTCACAAAAAGAAACGTGTTCTTGCGCGTTATGTTGCAACAGGTCCTTCAAGGAATTGGACACAGTTTCTTTCTCGGGGGAGTTACCGAGGAACCATGACTGCAGCCCAGACGTTGTCGGCGAGCCCTCCACTTTTGGCGGTTGGGCTACCGCTAGGATCCGGTAAAGAATATTGTGCAGGAAATAACAAATCCGAAATTATTGAAGGGTTAGTAGACATTAGACATGGCGCGAGAAATCCTCAAAGTTCACTGAATCACCAATCGATTTTCACTTGTAACGCAGATGTATAGAGTGCGCCCCTTAACGCAGGTGCGAGCGTTAACTCGGAAGTATACAGTGAGAGGTGATTAGTTGTCCGAAGTTGTGGGAAAAAAGGTGCGAGTTTGAGAATAGATAGAGTGCTTACAGAATGCTGTTTTGCCATTCTTCTCCAATGTGCTTTATTTGTGGTGTCGAATACTATTTCGCATGTTTTTGACAGATATACTCAGGTTATATCTTTCATTTCTTTATGCGCTCAAGGAAGTTTGTAGGTCTCATGAACGCTTACGTATTTACAAGTTACTCTTCCACGCAGGACACACGCTTCTGATGCGCTTCATTCATGCACATGGGGTGAAAGTCGTTGAATGCTCATCAGAGATTTTTATGGAAGAATGGGAAGCGGACTTGAAGGATTCAATGCTCTTACCTTATTTTAAAATTATTTCGATATTTGAGCAGCGTCAATTAAAAATGGACAAAAACCTGGTCTATATGTTGGTACCTTATTAATTTGCCAAACCCAAGGATGTGTAGGAACCTTGTGCGCTGGACATTATAGAGAGGCAATGGTCGAGCTCAATTCTACTCCAGCGTTCTCATCCAAAATCGAGGTTTGCCGGTTGTGTCATACGGGATGTTGGACCCAAAACTTTGAGGCTACCAGTACAATCTTGTGATCACGGTTATAATCTACGTCGCTGGATTAAGCTGCACCAGAGTATCTTGTGTGAACTGGTCCCAAAGGACTGTTTTCATTGGGGTAGATGCTAAACAATTTTCTCGGCGTTGGAGCTGCGTCTTACTCAAATATTCCGGGTAGTTTTAGAAAAGGAACATAGTTGTGTTCTTCGCGTCGAACGATTTTTTCAACCACTTACCCCCGTTGAAGGCCTATTTTGTGTTATATCTCCTAATTGAGTGAGATTGAAGTCATATATCTTATAAGTTTATCCACCTGACGCGAATTAGATGTTGCGCTTTTTAAGGGGTGATCTCCTTGATTATGCAACCAATACAGATTTATGCATGTGGTCGCTTTTGTCCGGGGATCCGGTATTGAAACAAGGTTTTGATATATTTCCAGGTCCAAATCCGGTTGGTGTCTCAAAGTGGTGTACATCTCCCGGGGTCAGATTCTCTGTAGAACTGGTTCGCAAGCATCTTCTCCTCCCATCCGATTCCAACCTTTGAGGAATCGTAGTTCTAGCTATTCGGTTAAACCAGTGATCTCGGTATTGGTCAGGAATAAAATCCTTCACGGTAAATTACATTGAAGTATTTACTGGAGTTTTGGAATTTCCAATTACTTTGCTCTAAAAACCATCGCCAATTCAATGCTTTGCGTTCCACCATTTCATAGCCTTTCAAACTTTGTCGCCTCATTTCTTCTTCCTCACATCTAGAGATGCCAATAAATAACCGCTGCCTCTCCGGGTCCTGCACCTCGTAGACGTATGCGTCATGTTAAGCTTTTCTAGAACGTGTTTTTCCGAAACTCTCTCCTTCTAAATCTTCATCCCAAATATGGACCATAGGAGCCCGACGGAAGGCTATCATTCGTTTTGGTGTGTTACTTTGAGTGCATTTAGACTCTGATCTTTACACTGATCAGGATCTTGGTAAGGGAAGGCTCTTTCTCCTTCTTTGAGGGGACTAGTGATTATGATTCGATATTTCTTTCGATAAAGCTTCCCAGGTTTGGTATTTGTCATGAGCTTTTTTGCACTGACATTCCCGTTCGCCGCTGCTTGTAGGTGTAAAGGTAATCCTTTGCGAAAGCCCACAAGCTTCATCCCATAATAAATACCATATCGGCTTGATCGCCAAAACACGCTCCATGACTCGCTTGTTTTACATTTAGTAGACATCCCATCAAAGGTATTGCAATGGTCAATTAGCAACATTTTCACTTTATCCAATTCGACCGGCAGGCCTTCAGAACAAGCAGTTTTTTAGAATCTGTTCTAAAGGGAACTGCACCATAAAATGGAAGTATTTTTTCAATTGGATAAGAATCCAAGTATATGGATAAGCTCAGACAGAACCAAAAGCCGTAATGATGCGACTTGTGGACAAATTCCCGATCAATTAGAACCAAATCCCAGGTGCTACTCAAACGCTTGAAAAGTACGATTCTTATTAGCCGTTGAATGACCGTTAGTTACAAAGGACTATAATGTTCGCCAAAGAGCCATATGCCTCTTGAAGCCATTTCCTGAGCTTTCTTTATATTCTCCGTGGTTGGAGCAGTTGGAGTCCATTCCACCTGTGTGGATGAGGTCTCTGCCAGGAACATGTTTCTTCCGTAGAATTCTTCGCAAAAAAATCTTTGATTCCACTTTCGGACTTTGAATTACCGAGTTTCCTCTAGAAATTGCATAGCATGAAAAACCCCAGTTGGTTTTTGGGCTATACTCTTTCACCAAGCAGCTATAAAGTTGGAAAAGGTTTTCGCTGTTTAATTTTCCCACTTTTAACTCCTCTAATTTTTCCCAAGATGAAGTTCTTGCCAAATCTTCTTTTCTATAAAATATGGGCGCTTCGAAGTTTGCTAAGTGGTGTTTCCAGCTGGCCGAGTGCAGTAAACTGTGACATTAATATATGTCTAGTTCAGGTCTTAAATTGTTTGATCAATTGTCCTAATTGGGGCCTAACTTCTGATTCCAGGGAAAGGATTTTCTAAATCTTATTTTAGAAACATTCTGAATATAGGGTTTGATTAATGGGCGTATATTCGTGGATTAAGATAAGGCGGGCATCCATCTAATTACTTAGGGATTTGAATAATTAGGATTGAAGCATGAGTGCAATCAATGCATCTGAGAAGGAATGCTGAATTACCAATATTGTAAGTTGAATTGATCGTATGGGTCATGAGTTCTCTGATTTTTTCGTGTAAATGAGTACTCATCTACCGAATTCCAAAATTGTCTAAGAAAGAGCACCTCAAAATAGGTTATCTTTGGACTGTTTGGCGCGTATCTGTAATTAATTCGTTTTCGGAACTCTTTGTCATCATTCTTCCTGTGATTACATTTCGGATTACCACTGTAAACAGTTCATTCGACCACTTTTGCCCCTCTTTTTTTTATACGTTCGTTTAGTTTATTACTTGATCAAAGTTAAGTATAATCTTCGATATCAAAGGATTTGGTAAGATTTTTTCAATAAGCCGTTTTTTACCCTTGGGTATGGCAAAATTACTTTCTTCTCGACATGCTAAAATCACTAAGTATATTGACTCACCCCAAATTACCTTTTTATGTTTTGATTCTAGTAGGGAACCAGCTTAGGTTTTTGAGCTCTTCGCTTTCAATTTGAGTTCGTTCCACCTATTCAGCCGTAAGTTGGCCTATAATTATAGTAAGGTGCACCTTTATTTGCTTTTGTTTGATTCTTTATCATTTTATTGAATGTTAGTGCAGTTTTATTTTCTTTTTCTGAATCGATGAATAAGGTCAAAATAACCATCGTCTTCACTTGATGAGCGTTTTGCCTAAATTCACTCCTACCTCTTGCTTCTTTCTACTCCCGCTACCAAAACCGGTTGGTCCAAGATCTTACCTTGCATTCAGGA
>Ga0163217_1011461_pt1 | contig 11902 bp, 7 predicted proteins | sample SynspAceP_FD_185933 | JGI IMG/M metagenome (GOLD analysis project Ga0163217, IMG submission 185933) | Saline lake microbial communities from Ace Lake in Antarctica - Synechococcus sp. Ace-P (PacBio error correction) | ecosystem: Environmental > Aquatic > Non-marine Saline and Alkaline > Saline ... | reverse complement strand
CGTAATTTCAACATTGCTTTGAGCTCCATCGAGGTCCACCGATCCGCTGCGCTCCATCCGATCTTTCACAAATGACGAATGCTCCTCGATCACCGCTGAAGCAATCGGTAACACGCGTAGGGTCTCTTCGTAACGCATTCCATCCGTTTTTTCAAGTAGTTTTGCAGATGCGAGCCAGATCTTTTTCGCTTTGGCCTGTCAGGTTTCGGGTTGTTCCAGGTCGGACGCAAGCTTTAACCGCTGTACTTCACCGCGTAAAATTCGCAGCAATCGACTCGTGTTAACACGCTTTGCGACGTCGTCGTCTTTCGAGAAAAGCTTCGACGCTTGCCAGCATAAGCAGATGAAGGGATATCCAATTCGGTATCGTGCGTGCACCGAACGAGAGATGAAGCATTATCGTTTGCCATAAAAACTCTCTTGACGTCCTCAACGCGATCAGCCCTGGCAGGCTGCGGCGAGCGGACTGTCCATGATAAGCCATGCACATGAAATCGTTGATCGGAGGTGACTCATCGTCGTTTGCTTGCCTCGGGAAAATGAGCGTCGTGTTTTTATTTGCGGTCGAGGCCGTGACCTTTTTTTCTTTATCTTTTTTGTCTTGTTCGCTCTCGTCGAAAAAGCAGCGTAGACTTTTTTCGGCAGTTCGCACATGCGGGCTTTCCGACTGTGTACACATGGAACGGTCGCCATAGACGATGCCAGGGTTCTTCTTTGGCCGTTTCAAGCGCGACCTTGGCAGAGTCTTTTGACAAGCGGCCGCCTTGAAGTCAGCGGATACGACCAGCAATTTTGCTTCGTTCAGGCTGCGAATTCGGGCAATCGGCCTAAGTAGTCACCGGCGGCGACCCCCAGTTCGGCGTTGAATATTTTCAGCGGTTTTCGAGAGAAGTTGCGCGAGGTCTCGCTAGAGACTGCATTTGTGGTCGTAGGCTTGATCGACGCGGGCCATCATTTGATGGGGAGAGTTCTTGGAGCAGGGAAGGACACTGGCGTTTGCGCTGGCACAGCATTGTCGCAGCACTGAAGGCGCGCAGTGGGTAGTTTCTGGGCTCCGGTGCGTAGTGAACTTGCTCGAAGGTTATGGGTAGTCGAGCGTCGACGAACTGTTGTCTGATGGGTTGCTTCGGCTTCGGTAAAGGGGGTTTTGCTTTCGGTAACGATGGACCGCCCAAATCGGCCATTGCCTTGAGCTGAATGAACAATTCATCATTGGAAGCTTTTTCGAGTCGTTTCGCGTGCCGTTCTTCAGTTTGGTCGACCATTCCGTGCTCGCAGCAGCGCGAACGCATCGTTTGAGTTTGTCAGCAAGTTCATCAATTCGTGCATTTGCTTGGCGACCGCAGCGGGCTTGCTCCATACAAGTGGTCTTGTTCAAGTGGGGTTTAAATTCGGAGAGTCATCGAAAGCGGCCTCCTGCCTTGGTCAAAACGCGATATACTACCGGATTGCATCGCAGGAAGCCGCTTTTTGTTTACCCAGATCGCAAGACCGAATCGGAGCGGCGGAACGCCGGTTACCCTCGCGGAGGATGGGTCGTCGATGTAACGATTCCCAGACGTATTGGACGGGGGGGGGTATTGGAGTGTCGACGTGTTCTTACGCGACTGCATTTGCGTCGGTGAAGTGTTAGTCTGGCGGGTGCGGGCGAGGGTTCCAGACGGTACTTCTATTTGGCGACGATGCGGGAAATTCGACCGTCGAATTCGTTTCAAAGGATGTTTGGGCTGCGTCGTCTGGCGAGTTTTGGTTAGAGGTTTCAGGCGTTATCGTGGCGGTCATGTGGCGTTTATGCAGAGGTCGGGGGTGGGTTGGTAGGCGTGTTGCCGTTTTGTCGTAAACCGCGATGCCAGATGTCGCTGGGTGTGTTTGTGATGTCGGTGATCTCGTTGGACGCGTTGGCGGTGCGGTTGATTGAAATCCACGTCCGTCGCCGCTCTGTTTGCGAAATTTTCCAATGCCGGTTGGGTCCAGTGTCCAACCACTGGGGCCGATTTAAAGAGGTGATTGATGTGTGGGGCTGTGTTTGAGTTGGCGCGTTTGCGGATGCAGGCGGTGAGTCGTGTAAGGCGTACAGCCAGCGTGGCTCGCCGGGGTGGGGTCCGAGGGTTCTATCGCACCGTGCGGTTACTGGCGCGGTCGTAGCCGTACTGGATTGCGGAATGATAAATCGGTTCCCGGCGGAGACGTCGCGCCAGCGGAGTCTTTTACTCGTCGGAAGCTGTTCAGGCTGGTTATAGATGCGCGCCGGTGTTCGGGGTCTTGGTGAGGGTTGTGAGATGAGCGTGTAGCGGAGGTCGGGTTTGGGGGTGTTTGCTCGATTGGGGTTCGTAGACCAGAGTTTTGTAATTCACCAAATTGGGAAATATCGTTCCCGATCAGATGACACTCTCGCTCTCTCGCGATTTTGTCGGTGATCGATCTTTTCCGCGCTCTCTCACTCGCGGGTGATGACGCGCCGTTGGGGTACGTGTGAGTTTGCGTAAGGGGTGTTTGTTACTTCGTCAGTGTAGTGGTTGCTGTGCGGTTGAGGAAGTGGATCGAACGGCGCCAGAGTGTGCTTGGCCGGTGTCGATGGATGGTTGAAATCATTGAACTCGAAGTGAACCTCGTTGACATGTGGCCGCTTGCGACGGATGGCGTTATAAATGAAGTGGAACGGCGATGTTGCCTCGAACGTCTATAACCCTTTCGATCGACGCACGCGATCGTCGATTCCGGCAAACCGAGTTCGTCACCCGGTTTGGGCCGATCGGCCAACGCTCAGCGTGAATTTGCGGACGTTGCCGTTTTGATCGGTAAGCGAGTTTCTTTCGCGATTGAGGGTTGTAGGTTGGTGACTCGTCGGAGGGCGTGTGGAGTCGGGGGAAAATTCCGATGACGGAGCAGGTGGCTGGTGGGCGATCCCGAATCAGCCAGCGTGTGCGTGAACGTACTGGGGACTTTGGTCGCCGGTGCTGGCGTTGACGGCGGTGAGTGCTACGGTTCCGTCGAGGTAGTGTACGTGATCGGACGATTTTGATTGGTATCGTCGGACGGGGTTGCAGTCGGTACCGCGGCGGGTGGCGGGTGAGGACGTAGTTGTAATGATTTCCACTTCCGCGCGCCGCATTATGAAGGGTCGTTCGATTTTGCCCGCGGATCTGTGTGTTTGCAGGTCGGCGTGTAGGCTTGCTGCGAGGACCAGCACGGTATCGCTCGATGCGGATGGTATTGGGCGGGTGAACAGCGCGCGCCGCGGTTCCCGTTTTATCGCGTGGCGAGTGTTCGTCGATGGCGTCGGTGTTAATTCGCGCGTGTGCGAGACACGGGCGTTGGTGTGGAGGGAAGGGAGCGGAGGGCGCCGTTGGCTGCGGGGCGTTGTGGTAGGTTGTCGATCGGTGAGTATTGGATCACGTTGCCGGGTCATCGGGTCGTTTCGGATTGCTCAAGATCGTCACCGGTTCACGTTGAAAAAACTCCGGTAAGGTGGCGTTCGTTGCGACGTTTTGGCTCGCCGTTTCATCCAAGGCGTTTGAAAGTTAGTTTGGTTGAACGATTTCGCTGCCCGGCGGGCATCGATTTGACAGGGTTGCGAGCGCGTCGGACAAGGTATTGTCAGGTAGGCTTTGCACGACGATCCTGGTTGCTGGGTTCGACCGCGTAGCGGATCGATTGGTACGCGCGGACGGCGATTTGTCGAACGGGTTGTCGAGCGTGAAGATATCAGGTTCGAAAGGGACGGTTGTCGTTAGTGATCGTTGGAATTCGCTTGTTCAGGTGGTCAAAAGTGACCGTTGGAACAGGTCGAGTTCCCCGTCGGTTATTACGACTCGGCGATCCGCCAATCGTAAAGCGAAGTCGAGTTGTTCGTCGTGTTGCGCAATCGACGTGTGCGTCTGAGGGTCAGGTTTTTTTCGCCGCCGTCAGTTTACGTCATCGAAGACCTCGCCATTTCATTCGGACCCATGGCTATTGCCGAAGACCGCCGCCGGTCGGGCCGACTCGGGTCTGTCCGTTGTCGTTTTGGTTCCCACGTTAGATCGCCGACTGTTTTTGCGGACATCGTGGACCTTTGAGTGATCGTGCCTTCGAGAGAGACGTTTCGGTTTTCCGTGTTTTGGCTGTCGTAACCTTAGTAGGTGGTTTGGTCGTAGTGTACGCCGCTGTGCTTCGCCGGACGCCGGGGATCCCGGTGGTAGCACGATCGATGAGACGAACACAATCGGTGAACTGCGAGCGTGGTCCAGGCCGTGAGGAGCCTTGAAGAAGGATCGGTCGCTGCAGCGGCCCGCCGTCGATCACGTGGGACTCGGGACTGTTGAGAGTGTTTCCGAGTGCATCGCGTTGTTTTCTGGAGTTGACCGGGTTGATCAAGTGTAGGTGTTAGGCGGGCGTCCCGATTGCGTAAGCGCTGGCGGTCCAGGTCGCAGTGCCTCGGGTCTTTGTTAAACGGTCATCGGTCGGCGGACGCGGGCGGTGCCGCGATATCGACCGTATGGGGGGACGAGTTCTGGTCGTGAGTCCTGGAATTAATTCGTTATCGGACCAGGTGTCTTCACCACCGCTCGGCGTGCTCCAACCGACGGAAACATTCGTTAGCAACCGACGTTCGCATCGTCGAATTCTGTTGTAGCATCGCCCGAGGACGGGGTCGAAGACTCGGTAATGGTAGAACCCACTTTCCGCATCAGACCAGGTCAAGTGGCGTCGTTCCGTTCCAAACACCTGTTATCAGTCGTGCGATATGTGGAAACCGTTTTGCGCCGTGGTGACGACTGGCAGTGGGTTACCTGGGTTGCTGTTTGACTTGGCACTGCGGCATGTACCAGTATAGCGTAGCGTCGTCATCGAGTCGCTCGCGCCCCGCAATCGTCACGAAATTGAGTTTGCTCCGAGACTCGGAGTAGATCGTTGCGTCTCACCGGTTCGTCGGGTTGTATTCGAGCTCGCTTTTGAAGAACCTCAGGTGTTCGCTGCTTTCCCTGGCTTCAGTGATTGTGGATTCCACGGTAACGGTGCGGCACACTTCCGTGGTAGCGTAGTAAATGCGTAGATTTGATTGAGGCCTCGGTGGACGCAACAGTGATCCCCAGGGTCGGCTGAATGGGATCGATAGCTGACGACAGCGAAGGAGAAGCACTTGGACGAGATGCCCCGGTATCATAGGCGTTCGCGGTCAGCCATGGTCCGAACCGAGGTGAGCAACTGAGCAGCCTTGACGATGAAGTTGGTGTAACCGTTTTTACGGAACGACGCGGACGGGCTCTCGGTGGTTCTTGTCGGCTCCAGTTGTTGTAAATTCATCGTTGTGTATCAGGCTTTGCTCATAGGCAAAAGCTGTTGCGATTAAGATCCGCGATCCACGACTCTTATACTCACCCGCCGTGACTAGGGGTTATTCAAAGCAGTATGGAGCTTAACTGCAGGAAGCACATGTTGCTGACCGTCGGGGGCTGATGGTGAATCGGCCCAGCAGGTCTTCGTACCATCGGGTTTTCACGACATTTATCGAATCATGTTCAAAAACCTGTCGGGATCAGACGTCTTGTAGTAGCGATAGTAACTTGTTCGGATGCTGACCCTAAGCTGCCCGTAAGGTTTTTGACGCGAACCGCAATCAGATCACCCGAAGACCTGAGCTGTTCGAGGCCGTCGTAAACTGGACATCACCCGGCGGACATTGAACAGCCGTTCGTCGTCGACTTTGGGCGACGGTACGTCACTGAGGTGAGTGAGCCCGTTCGCCAAATTTCGTATTCGAATTGATGTTGGTGGTTAGTTTCACTTCTTCCACCGAATTTCACCGCGAATCGTTTCGGGATCGCCGGTGGGCGGTACGTAATCACATCGGTCTGTGGCTGCACACATCGATCATGCATCAATGACCGGGGAGTGGTTGGTTGCTGGAGTGCGAGGAGGAGAGGACCTAGAACAAGATGATGCCCGTAGCGAGGGGGCCTCAAAGGAAACGCTATCGTGATGGATTCACGAGGGGGAAAACTGATTGAAGCCATATGCTACTTCCCGCGTCGGGAGTGAGAGGGGAAGTCTGATCGAATTGACATTGTCGACTGTTCTGACGCCAGGTCAACAGCGAGAGGGAATTCTTCAGTATTCGTCGAATTCATTTCCGTTTCATGAGCGCCGTGGCGAGCGGGCTATGATTTTACAGCCGACGCGTGATTTTTGAATTTGCGTTCTCCGAATGCCGTAGCGCGCAGGTTTGGCGTTTGGACGTGCGCCCGGGATCACGTAGCGACGGAGAGCGTAAGCCCGAAGGGCAAACGCTGTGAAGCATTCTGTCGCTGTATATGCTTTCGAGTGTTGTCGTGCTTGGGACCTTTTGTCCCGAGCGAGCGATTTGAGAACCGTTGCCACCAAAGGTCACTGGACGGGACAAAGGTCCATCCTGGGTTACTTTGCAAAGACGTAGTTTTGAGTATTCATTTCGCTCTTCTTGTTCTCTCGTTCGCAACGGGGCAGCCTTGGATAGCCCCATAATCGCCGTTAGGGTTCCGAGCAGCTGTCAAGCGTAGCCCGAAAAGGGCGGCCTCGACGGTTGAGGGCCGCCCCTATTGGGTACCGAATAATCGCCTTGGCAAAAACCAGGGCGTTGCCTTGGTTTCATAGGATGCCTTTGGGGCGTGAATTCTCGGAGTGCATTGCGGTTTGAACAGGAATGAAAATGATTAACGCTGGATACTGCTCAAGCCGAGCTTTGAGCACCCCGAGTCCACCCTACGTTTCGGAAAATGCTTCACAGCGTGCCAAGGGGAGGCAGGTTTACTGGGCTCACGCACGGGCTAAATACTGTCGGCCACTACGGGCAAAAAACGAACTTCAAAACGCGAGATGCGAGGAAATAACGGAGACACTCGTGCGCGTCGGGCTTGTAGTGTCACGTTATTTCGTGCCAGCGGTCAATTCACGGGCCGCGAGCGTTAAAGCACTCTTTTCTTGGAGTCCTCCCGAAATCTGACAGTTAAGACTGAAAAACATTTTCCAATCGTCGACGGGAAGATTCCAGCGACCAATGTGTCTCAGCACGACGGCGCGCTCAATGACATTGTGTTTCGTTCTTGAAGGAAGTTCATAAGCAGCTCGCGGTCGTAGTAGATCAAAATCGCTTGGTCAGGGCAAAGGAAGACGCAGGTCATGCCATGAAGACAACATCTTTCCAGCCGCCCGGTCATCGACGAATGAGCAAGCAGCCACTGGCCATCGGCCTCGAACGCGATCCGAGGAGATTTCGTAGGTTTCGTCGATTGTGATGCAGTGGGGATCTTGTAAACCGACTGGGGCGGACCTCGCGGGGATGGAAAGCACGATCCAGTCCGGCTCCTGCCGATCTTTGCGCAGGACACTGCGTCCACCCCGAGCATGATCGCGACTTCACACGGGTGTCCAAGGCGATGTCGATGGCAATGGAAACAAGGGCACAATTCATTATGAGGAATCACTCGCCAATTACTTCCTGACGAACGGCTCGGTGCTTTTCTGGATGCGGGATGTGACCCGATAAAAGAAATTCAGCGTTCGTCATGAAGGTCTGTCACACTGGAGTCCCAAGTGCTACGATGAGGCGAGGATAGGTTGCTCGGTGAATCAGCATTCGAATAAGTAATGCGATAAAGTGAATAATTGGTTTGCTTCGCTGAAGTGACGTTCAGAGAGTTCGCTGAATAACGATCAGGTGACTACCAGTTCCAGTCGGGGTCGACGAGCGAGTCAATTGACCATGATCTAGTCACGGCCAATGACCAGTATAGAAACTGTCTTTGGCCCCATGCTTCTGCAATCGCGGCACGACACGCAAGCGAGGATGCTGCCGCGACGTTCGGTCGTCCTGACTCGCATGATCCAGCACCATTGCGTCAAGAACTGATCCGTTCACCACGATTGCAAGTTGGCGAGCTGAGGTCTCCAAACGCACGAAGAGTCTCAGCAAAGTTATTCCTCTGTGTCTGTTTCCCAAAACGTGATCCCATATGACGCACAGTCGATGCAGTACGCCGGCCAAAGCACTTGGATCAGAGATAAGGGCCGACCACCTGCGATCGGGGTTACTTCGGATTTATCCATTTCTCGAATCTCATGACTTCATTTCCGGCGGCGAGATCGAGCACCTTTGGCGACGGAGGCTTTCTCCAGAACTACTTTGATTTCGAGCGTTTCGTCGGGCAGGTAAGCGTTCGTGCCATTCGATGAACAATACGATCCGATTCGATTGCCCATGGTTCTTTCAAAGATGAGAATGCGAAGTCCGCACCCTCGATGCCCATTTTGACCGTGAACGAAATAGCCACCGTTCAAGCGGAGCCATAGTACGCGTCAAGCATCGAAATTTTTACGGTTTTATTTTCGCGTCTGCTATCCGCCGGTGCGAACGAAACCTGCTTGCAATCAGTACCTGCGCAACGGCAACACTGGGGGAAAACCTCGGTTCGCATGTTAAGCAGCCGCACGAGCCTTCATGCGGCCCCAATCAGTGCGATCGCTTTTGCCCAACCATCGAACTTTTTCATGCGATAAAGCACAGCCTTTCGGAGCAGGCTTCGTCTAGCTCGAGCTCGACTGATTCGTCGCATGACCACAACGAGGCTATCCAGGAATCCTCCGCAATTCAGCAAAAAACTACGACCGTAATTCGGTTCGGTAACACCGGAAGATGGCGACGGCATCCTGTCGTCGCTTCGCTTCCCCGGTTCACAACGAAGTTACGATGCGACGACTCCACGAAGGCGTTGGGCGGGCATCCTACCACAACGAAAAAAGGCACTGCGGTGCCTCGTGAAGCGTACTTCATCCGGTGCAGATCGTGGTTTATTCATCAAAGAGGCCTGACCCATTGATCGCTTTCGGCCGCAACTAAGCAGATTGCCGTGCAACCTTGTTCTAGTTTTTTTGGATCCAGAAAGCCAAGAACGCGAAAATTTCACTTTGGTTCTTTGCAAGACAAGAAACGGATCCTTGGTTGAGACAATGGTGGAAGTTGTCTGTTAGTTGCTGCACTTCTTTCAGTTCTGCGGGCGACTTGTTATTCAGAACATGAACGCGGTGCCTAGGTCTCGAGTCTGCCGCCGCATTGGCCTGTTGGCTTAACGCAGTATCAAATTAATTGAATCAGTAGAGGATTGATGGGTTGGCAGAAAAACGAGAAACGGTTTGCCACTGTTTATGGGAGTCAGTTCAGCAACTGAAAAATCAAGCATATGATGAGGTGAACTTTCATTGCTGGTTTCTGCGAATTTTTCCGGATTCGGAATTTCATGCAACCAACTAAAGCCAACGGACTACTAGCAACCAACTTAACTTTATAACATTATTCACTTCACCACTGCGGACCTAGCCTTAGACTTACCAAACGGCTTACTTTATGCCGATGCTATGGTAGTCAATAACCTTCGGGGGAAAAAAGTTATACTCTGCAACAGCAACGCCAAGCACCCTTGATAAATGTCAAGAACGTATTGGAATCGAGTTTAAAGGAATGCATCTTTTGGCACCATCGGCAAGCATTGAATGTCAGCAACACCAATTGTCCTTGGCAAACCATACAAATTCTATTCCTTCATATTTGCAATCGGCATGGGGAGTGCGAACAACACTTGAGTAACAAGACGATCTGGAAGATCGATGTGTATGGTCGCTCTCCTTCCATTATTCAGATTGGGCCTTATACAGCATAGTCATCATAACCAGAGCATGTTTGTTATCTCCCCATATATCAATTTCGGTACCGTACGGCAAAGGATATGGAATGGCGGTCGGAGGTACTGTTTGTGTGTCTTATGCCGAGGATCATTCAAACAGCCATGGATAGAGGTTGGCGGGAACGAGACTTTCCACAGTTTAACTCGCGCCTATCGCGATCGCGGGATGGTCCAGGAACATGACTTGCACCGTGCCAAACACTCGCCAGCTGACGTCTCGGTTCCAGTGGATCGGTCGGACGAAATTGAAAAATACGCTAGTAAAGCGAAAGCCCAATCCACATAACCGATTGGATCTTCTGGAGCTAACCGTCAAGTTGTTGAGTGGTACAGCGGTTACGATAAGTAATAGAGGACTGCGACCGGGTCACTCGCGACAGGTGTAAGTGTTAATGGACGTTGTGTAATTGCTTGTTGTTCGCGGGGTGAAGTCGGCCTTCGAAACGCTCAGAGTTACCGTTATGGAATCGTCTTCGTGCGTTCTCTGCACGATGCGGGATGGTGTCGACGATGGCGGTCGTGTTTCAGTTGCGTCGGCATGGTAGTAATAAGCGCTATCGCACAGAAGACGCGGAGGGGGAGCGATATACCGGTCGCGGAGGATGAGGTTCGTCGTGTAACGCATTTCCACAGACGTTATTGACGGCGGGGGGTATTGGAGGTGTCGCTGTGTTTCTTCACGGCACTGCATGCGTCGGTTGAAGTAGTATAGGCGGGTGGCGGGCGAGGTCCGAGCGTACTCTTTGGCGACGATGCGGAAATTGCGAACGTCGTATGGTTGCCAAGGAATGTTGGAGTTGCGTCGTCGAAGGTTGGTAGGCGGTTCCAGGCGTTAATACGTCGCCTCTTCGTTGGCGTTGGTGCCGAGGTCGGGACGTGGCGATTGTTGGTCTGTTGACGTCTTGTCGTAACGCGTGGCCCAGATGTCGCTGGGTGTGTTGTTGATGTCGGTGTCTCGTGACAGCGTTGGCGGTGCGAGTTTTGATTGAAATCCCACGTCCCGTCGCCGCTCTCGTCTTGCCGAACTCTTTCAATGCGGTTGGGTTCGTGTCAACACTGGGCGATTCTAAGAGGTGGATGATGTGGGGGCTGTGGTTGAGTTGCCGCGTTTGCCGGATGCAAGGGGTGGAAGTCCGTTTCGTAAGCGAAGCAGTCAGTGCTCGCGGTTGGGGTTCGACGGTTCTCTCGCCACGTGCGTTTTACTTGGCGCGGTCGTAGCCGTTTATCTGGCATGCGGGAGAGATCGGTTCCGGGCGGAGACGTTCGCGGCCAGCGGACGTCTTTCACTCGTTCCGAGCGGTCCAGACCGGAGTAGATGTCGCCGGTGGCGGGCTGTTGTTGAGTGTTGGTGAAGATGAGCGTTTTGTGCGGAGTCGGTGGGGGGCTGGTTGCTCGATGAGGGTCGTTAGGCCCAGTCGTTTGTATATTCGCCAAATGGGGAATCATCGTCGTTTATCAGTGCAACTTGGTTGAGTTGAGTCGCGTGATCGATCCGGCCAATATCGCGTCTCGTTATATATGTTGCCCGTTCGAGTGTAGCTGTGTTGCGGACGGTGCGTTGAGATGAGTGGGATCGACGGGCAGAGTGTGGCTCTGGCAGTGTCGGATGGATTGGTTGAAATCATTGAACTCGAACGTTGACCTCGTTGACTCGCTGTTCCCGCGCCGACGGTGGCGTTATCAAATGGAAGTGAAACGCGCGCGATGTTGCCCCCTTTTTCCCCCCCCCCCGAACGTCATAAACCCTTTTCCGGATTCCGACGGCACGCGATCGTCGATGCCGGCACCGAGATGTCGTCACCGGTTTTGGGCCGATCGGCCCAACGCGTCGCGGTCGAATTGACGGACGTTGCCGTTTGACATCGGATAAGCGATGTTTGTTCGGATTGAGGGATGTGTAGTGTGGGTGAGTCGGTTCGGAGGGGCGGTGGCAGTCGGGAAAATCTTCGATGACGAGCAGTGGCTGGTGCGATTCCGACCAAGGTCAGGCCAGCGTGAGTGCGGGTGAACTGGAGGTGGTGACTTGGTTCGCCGGTGTGGCGTTGACGGCGGTGAGTGTCTTACGGTTCCCGGTCGGGTGTGTACGTGATTCCGGAACGATTGATTGGTATCGTCGGAACGGGGTGCAGCGGGTACCGGCGGGCGGGTGGCGGGGAGGGCGACGTAGTTTGTCAAATGATTCACTTCCGTCCGCCGCATATGAAGGG
>Ga0163217_1023230_pt1 | contig 11903 bp, 6 predicted proteins | sample SynspAceP_FD_185933 | JGI IMG/M metagenome (GOLD analysis project Ga0163217, IMG submission 185933) | Saline lake microbial communities from Ace Lake in Antarctica - Synechococcus sp. Ace-P (PacBio error correction) | ecosystem: Environmental > Aquatic > Non-marine Saline and Alkaline > Saline ... | reverse complement strand
AGCCCTCGACCAGAACCAACAATCTATTATTTTTATCTCCTCATAGGCCGATACATTAAATATGTGTTCAAGGACCTTTACATCCAGCTCATCAACATTTAAACAATAAATGGTTTGAACCATTTTTGGCAACATCCGAAATAAGCCTCGACCGGGAAAGAAATACCTGTCTAGGACCTCACTCAAAAAAACAGGATCAAGAACACCCGTCATTTAGATGTACTAAAGTTTCCATTCTGATAGTTCAATTGAAATTTTCTCCCGGGAGTCAATGTATTTATTATTCAATTCTTCCTTTGATTTGCCTGGGGAATAACTGATTTGATTCTTGTTTTTGGGCACCTACAACATTCCTCAGAATCCCTAACTTCTGACTTCCAGTAATATCAATGGTTTGAATGGAACCATGTCCAATTTCCAAGGTTATGGATTTCATCCCCCCCCCCCCCCCCCTCTCCTTTGGCAGCAGCACATCTGGCCTTGAGGAAAAAAAAAGCCTTGCTGATAGGAAAAAATTCCCAAACCAATTTAAAAATACAATCGCAGCGGCATTACTTTGTCCAGTTTGGGAAAAGCCTTTTAACAGGTTTTTTCATTAAATATTCAATTTTTATGAGAACTTTTGTTATAGGCTTCATCAAGATTATTTTTTAATGTTTGCCCAAGTTTAAATCGTGGTAATCACGAAACGATAAGATTCAAGACATGGGCCTTATTTTTTTGTATCCTTCAACCAATTCCGAAGCTCATTATCTCTTTTTTCCGTAATCGTACCGAGAAAGAAGCTTTGTTATATATCTTTTCATTATATTCTTTACCTTAATTTACACTTTATAGGTATGTTCCTTATGAAGTAGCCTTCATTACACATTACATAAAAACCAATACTTTAAAAAATATTTTAAACCCTAAAAAAAATTAAAAAAAAAATTTATATTCGCCACTAATATTCCAAACAACAACAAAGCCAACACCCTAGTTTAAATGAATGAAAATTTGAGGCCGTAATTGCATGAAGAAAGGGGCGACGAAGTGCTTTCAGGTATCTATTCAATACATTATATGGACCGTCTTGTGGCGTATATAACACTGATACCCATAATAAAATTACAGTCTGAGGGATATTGTACAGCAGGCTTTTTATTAAGTCTTTGGGGATTAAATCAAGTTGGATTGAATCTCAAAATCCCAAAACCTTATCTCTATGCCATTGCTTACAACAGGTATATTGATACTATCAAGAAAGCGGAAAAAGCAGGAAAAACTTATAAGTAACAAATATGGGGGAACGTGCACTTAGTAGATAGAAAGAAGAAGACTCGGAAGACCTTGGAAAAACGTATTCATAAAATGAAGCAGGTAATTGATTTCCCTGCCTCAAAATGCAAGGGAAAAATAATAATGCCTTTAATAAGATACAAGGGTCAAGTATAAAGAATCGCAGCCCAGATGGATTCTGTAAAAACTGTGGAATCTCAAATGAGCAATAGCGTTTACCAAAATAGGGTAAGCTTTTAAAAGAGGATGACCACGCTATTGTTTTTATTGTTTGGGTAAAATCTTTTAGCTGGAACAGGCCTATATGTATTCATTTTTTTTTAATGGCCCCATTCTTATGTTTAGGCATTTACCCTAAATTGTTCATATAAAACTTTACCATTTAAATAGGAAAATCGTTTAATCAATTACCTTTTTTCCGCAAAATTTACCTTAAATTGTAGAAAATATTTATTGTTTAAACCTGAGTACACGGGTCCGTACACGGTTTTACAGTTTTTGGACTAGGATAGAAAATATTTGGGTTATTATTAGTATATTTCTTGAGTTTTCTGACAAAACTCATAACGAAGGTCACTGGTTCGAGTCAGTTCCGCTACTAGGAAAGACAGGGCTTCACAGAAATGTGAAGGCCTTTTTTGATTCTCTTCCTAAAACATACCTAAAACATTTTTATCGTTTTGGGATATCGCAAAAGTGCGTTGTGGTACCTATCAGGATAGTATCAATAATTATGGATCATGACCAATTGTTGTGTCTATCTAAAAAAAATAAATTACTAATTTCATATTTGATTAACAAATAGAGGTTTTCTTAATTTTGCGTTTATAATAGTCTACATTTGATGATTCCTGTCAAATATCGCTCTTAGTTAGTTTTTAAAAGACAGTTGGAATCGTTAAATCAACACCTTAGGTAAGGCGGCATTATGGAATTAAACTACAACATAAACCACCGATCCAACTTGTTAGGACATCAAAAATGCGATTACTCCTGAATTATCGCGTAAAGCGAACAGTTTTCACAATTGGCGGTTAAAAGGGAAAAAGATCAAAGCGGCAAAAATTTGGTTGAATGCCATTGAACGGCTATCCTAATATCCACAGTTGAAAAATTATTATCCGTACTGATCGGCAACTGAACGATACTAAGAAGATGCATGAAAAAAAACCAATAAATGGACTATTGCGGAACACCCCAATTATTATTCGGAAAGTTAAAACCCTGGCAAAACGGAGTATTACTTCAAGCAAGATTATTCATAAAATGCCCGAAGTTTTAGGTAGTTACCATTTGGAGCCTAAAAAGCACTTTATCCAGATCGTGACACCTTTCATTTTAAACGAGGTAATTTTCATTTTATAAATGCGCCATCCTTTATTCTTACTGCTATTGGTGAATATTGCAGGGCAAGCCGAAATTCGATACGATATAATGGCCAAAAAACTGGCCACCCGATTCTGCAGTATGAATTTGCTAGTAGACAAAATTATTTGCATGCCACAATCGAAAGCAGGCCAAGCGCGTTTTGAAGAGGAAGAAAAAACTAGAATATCGGTAACAACCCAAAGATCCCAAGAAATTAAAATCATCAAAAAACGTACAAATTTCATCATGAAGAAATAGAATGCTTTACAACATGGACTTTACATCGGAGAGGAAAAAAAACTAACCCAAAATACTGTCCCTTCCCAAGGACACGCTTATCAACGATCTAGAGTTGGTTTTACTTTGATAGCATTCTCCGTTATGGCCATTTAAAAAAATGTTTGAAGAAAAACGGATGGACGAAGGAGAGGATGAATTTGTAGTCCATACCAGTTATCTATTGGAGAAACTCGAGGGCAACAGACAGCTTGGAACCATTTTTGATGTTCTGGGCCAATTCCGATGAATATTTTGATCTTTTTTTAGGTGACTTTCTCACTTTCGGCAATTGGGAACTATCTACCAAAATGGCAGCCAATGACCTGGAGGCATGTAAAGGAATTCATGGTCTACTCCCGGCATTGGCACCTATGCCCGCGCTACTATTCCCAGACGTACTTAGGAACAGCTTGCTATACACCATCCCGAAACGCCGCCAATGAGGTTTTGGAGCTGGTACGCAGATTGTTATTCAATTTTTCTTAGACAGCACCTTGGAGGACAATGTAATAGACAGCGATTTAATAGCCTTGTTTGATATGCAAAAGTTGATCGACATAAATGGCACCGAATTAGTGCCAGAAATAGACACAGTTGTTAAACGAGGATTGGTATCTCAAGGTATTTGTTGGGATTGGCAAGCAGTAGAGGAAGCCTTGTTGAGGCGGCCCTGACTCCTTTGATAAAAAGAAAGTGAAAATACTTCCTCATAGTAGATCGGTATTAGAAGAAAATTAAACGGACTACCTGGGCCGAGTATATCGAAGAAATAGGAATTCGCCTACAGATTACTACGATTATTTTTCACCGGCAGTAATGCCGGTTAAGAGCGGACAAAAATTGGATCGAAATGACCCCTGTCCATGTGGTAGCGGGGAAAAAAGTATACAAAAATTGTTGGTTTGCTCCAATAATTATAGATATCTACATTTAAGTTAGTAAAGGGGTTATGAAATGCTTACATTGGATACCTGCGCTATTCTATATCTGTTATCATTCAATTTCTAAATCCGTTGGCCTCACAACAAGCCTTTTGGCCTCTTCTCTAAAAATTTGGCATTACGCTTCATACTCCGAAGAAAAGTAAACACCGCGTTTACATAGATTGGGTAATTTTTCGGAATTTGCCGTTTACACCACCCCAGTAAAAAGAAATCCACGTTTACGCTCCTCATATTATTTGTTAATATAATAAGTTCATTCCCGCCGTTAGAGCCATCCTCTATTAATCCTATTAACGGCCTTAGCCCCAACTTCATCATAGGTGTTCATTGCATTTTCCAACAATGTTCAAGCTGCAGGATTGTGGCAATAATCAAAGCTTATTGGTTTGATTAAAACCGCATATTATATTAATGAGGTTAGGGAAAACAGCATATGTACCCAGGAAAATTTGGTGCCATAGTTAGTTTGTTCTTCCTAGAAAAATGACTTTTGGCCCTATAGTAGTCCATTGATTGCCATAGGCTTTTCCTGAATTCATAGGAAAAACTGCTAATAAGCTTATCCCTACTTACATAACCGCTTTCCGTTTAGGTGAGTTTTCGTCATTTCCAAATTTACGATAAGATCATATAACAAACCAAATCATCAAAAGTCCCCCAGAGCTCAAAACCCCATTCCCTTTCTTTTGTTGGGATTATGTATAGCATACGATTTTTTATTATTATAAATTTTAAATAACTTACTATGGACTGAAAGGTCCATAGGTTTAAGCTAAGCAGCTAGCGACTCAAAGTCGCCCCAATGTCATTGCTCAATTATAAAGTTTGCTGTTATCACATCTTCAGGCTTCCTATGGTGCTCAAGATAATCATTGACCATTTTCATCATACAGTTATATTCCCAGACTCCAGCAACCATAACTCTATTAGGCCCAAAAATGTCTGCCCCAATATCGTTTCGTTCAAATCGGAAACTCCTGCTGAAGCTTCGTGAGCTTCGACCTGTTTCAATTTCTTTACTAAACCGCTCACACTGATGGATGGGACGGTTTTACTTCCAAGTGGCATATGGACGTTGATCTTGGAAACAACGCCTTTCAATATATAGTTACATCTCAGCCTCGCAAATCTGGTATCAGCAGGGTTACGGCAACGTATCTGAAGGTCTCCCTTTAAAACAGCGTACCTGTATTTCGTACACCATTACAATATGTACGCTCAGCCTTGAAAACGTATGCCATTTGACTTTCGTTGCTCCTGATCTATTCCGGCTATCAACACTAGATTGCATATATGTTTTAGAAGCCTTAAAAGCCAAGAGACGTGCACATATATATAGTGGACTAGTAAGTGTTACGGTATAAACTATTGTTGTGAGCCAGCCCAATAAATTACAGACCGCTAAAATCACATAGGCGTACAGTTCTCCAATTCTGCTCCATTTTTTTCCATACGAGGCAATCCCATAATCGTTTTTATTATTATTCTTATTTATTGAATGGTCGTTTAGGCCCTAAATAAAATGGGACTATTAAGAGCAACACATCGAAAAGCCAATTTTCGTCTTGTATTTCCGAGTAATTTTTCGTAAAACTTCATCCATAAACCATTTATAGAGTTCCTCTTCTTTTTGGAAGTGGTACTGCCCAATTAGCGTATCCAATGCGTGTTCCACCCCTGCCCGGGCAAGCATTCTTGGCATGGGCTTGACACGGTCCCGCTCCGTGGGGCAAAACGGCACTAAGGTCCGTCTATTCTTGTTTAATGGACACTTTCCCAATTGGTTGATGTTGGTTCCTATTTAATTTAGTTGATACCCGACCTAGTGGTCTCACTATCAGGTAGACATTCTGCTTTTTCGTTTCCCTTGTTTAGACATGAGCATCTTAAGAAAGGCCCTACCGCTCCCCTTTATCAAAATCGGACATTATTAGAATCTTAGAAGGCGTCTTCACCTTATCAGCTCATTGCGTTGAACCGGAGTGTATATAGGCATTGCTTTAGCTTTTTGTCTTCCCAACAGTTTTCTGCCGATTTTACCAATTGCCATTGTCCTTCTCTTTATTAAGACTGCCGAAGGCAGCCTTTCACTTCGCTGAAGTAGGTATTTTTGCGTTGCGCAAAACATTAACTTGCTATCGTTAAAAAAACGGATAATTCTTATATAAATATAAAGCCCCAAAATAAAACTAAAAAGATTAATTTACAGTTTTTTACATCTAAAATCATATGACCCATATAAGAATCATTTAAGTCAGTCAGCTTTTTATGATGGTCTTAAAATTTATTTGAAAGAGTAGAAAAGAGCGGTTACAATAAACTCGTTTTGTAGCTAGGGAGAAAAGGGCAATGGGGTTTTTCACACCTTGTTGCTTTTGTTGCCGGCGCTGAGGCGTCGGGAAAGACTGCGGGCGAGATCCTTCCTAGCGGATGGAAAGCAATGTGGTTAGGGAAAAAGATATTATCGGAACGGTTGGCCCGATGGGCCCAGGGGCATGCATACATGAAAACACTTTGGGTAGAATTCAAGTCTACTTGATAAGGCGTCTAAGTCAATTACCCCATTAAAATAAAGGTTGACAAAGCAAATACTTGAAACAACCCCTTTTCCCAGTGATATATCAGTGGCACCTACAGGCGTTCACCAAAAAAACCTTACACCTAAAACCCTATGGCATACAAACAGTTATTATATTTATATTCAGGATTATCGCGATATGTAGATATCCAGATATTGCCCCATATTCAAGATTCCTGATAAAAACCGTAGTCCTTTTATCTCGAACCATTAAATTCTTCTTGACCGTGTGACCCTGCTTGGCTTTAAAATGCTACTATCTGTTTATAAATTTCCCTTTAACGTTGAGTGAATCTTGGTGTGTGATTGTCGAAACTAATAATAAATAACCTTTTTTCGCGTGATTTGGGCATTCGAGTGCTTTTTCTAATAACTTAATCAACCTTATTCAACCAGCTGCATTAAGGAATGCTATTTGATTGTAAAGGATCTGTTATCCATTTCGGCATTGTGTAAATAGCGACGCCCATAGATTTCATAAAAATGCGCAAAATGTTCTTCTTTGATTTATAACTATCGTTCTTTGCCAAATACCTCACCAATATTTTTAAGGGTTACTTGATTGTTATTCCTGAAGGTTTTATAAAAATTCTTGCCAAACCAAGGAAATAAGAAGGCCTACAAAAAAATTTTAATTCCTGACTTGCTGAAATTAGATTTTCCAATCGTTTTTATTTGTTAGCGTTACTTGACTTATTGCTTTTTATAAAGTTTTTACACTCATTTATTTCAAAATTTTCAATACGTTTGTTATTCTTGGGTTGACTTGCTTAACGGTTTTCCAAAAGGTGTGTATAAAACTTGGACTATCTTCCGGAACATATTGGCTTTGCATCGTTTTATAATCGTCCTCCAAAGCTTTTATAAAATCTTCAGTTGGATTAGGGTATAAGATTTGTGGGATATAATATACCTTAATCTACACCACGATCCATTAAATCTTCTCTATGCTTAATAATCGAAACTATCCAATTTCTTGGTTATAGGCTTTCTCTTTATTGTTGGCTTTATTGTAGGATTTTAGTAATGTCGTAACAAGTGCCTACTTAACGTTCTACACTTATTTGTCATTGGGCTTCTAAACTCTTTCGTGCAACAAAAAAAACAATTTTCTAAATTAGGTTGGCGTTCCGAAAAGGCGTTTACACAGGGTACAGTTATGGCTGTATCTGCAAAATGGAACGCCTCTTGAAAATTTGTTCACCTTACAATGAAACAATATCGCAATTTTGTAAAAGGGTCTTTTAACGAGCGACTCCCCAATTCTACCTTTTACTCTTGGCAATACATATTCAGAATGTTCTGTAAACCGCCGCGATAATAGATTAAAAATAGAATACTGGATCTTGTCGCCATTCGCCTAAATTTTCAAAATCGAAGGGTAACGTCTGTAATAAACTCTTTTCTGCAAAAGCTTTTTGTAGGCTCATAAAATTTTGTGGTTTACAAAAACTCTCGAAAGACTTTCCCTTAATTTTTCTTACTTTGCGATTTTACTAATCAATCCACATCAAAACCTAAATTACTCTTATTTAAGGCTAATAAAACTATATCTTCTGAAAAGCGTTGTATAAATTCACGCTTTGCTTAATGATGTACGCCTTTAAATAATAGATGTTCGGCAAACTCTATTGCGAAAAGATAATAATCAAGTGTTTGTACTACCCACCAATCTTTTTTCACTGCATATATAGGCAACACCTTTTTGTTGTGCTACCGCAGTAAATACTCTACCTTTTCTGCATCTTTTAAATCTTATAAAAATCCTTTTGCTGCCATTTACAAAGCTTTTTGCTTAGTTCCATGCTATCCATTTGCAGGGTGCTAATGCAATATCGTTGTGGTTTTAAATCTTGCTTATCTTCTTTTAACAACAGCGCTTTGTATCTTTTTCTTAATTCTTGAGGTTTAGTCTTGTTCTTTACCAATATCTTTTTAGGCTTGTACCCACCAATTTTTGCCTTATCTCACCTTTTAGTGCCAAGTTTATTAGGTGTTGTTTTTAAATGGATTGTGTGTTTTTCCAATTTTTATAGTCTGTGTGAAACCATCTGTTAAGTACACGGATGCGTAAAGGTATTTGAGTTTGATTAAGCCTTAAAGCCATTTTGTTGCTTGTGCCCCTTGTAGGCAATAGCGAGCCTTGTTCCTCTTTTAGCAATGGCAATAAGCCACTTCCTCGGGCTCCAGGCACACGTCTGATTAAGCAAACTTTACTAAACCTTGGTTTAGCATTAATACCTCTTGCCATACGACTTATATTTTTTGCCATTTACCAAACGGTTGAAAGTGCAGTATTATACAGCACCATGGCTACCGAGGGCCTAAAAAATCTTCTATAAAAACAGAATCGCTACCCAGGGTTTGGTATTTTTACTTTCTTCTATTAACCTTTATCATCTACACTTTGCATATCACAAATATTTAATGTTTTGTAAAGCTATTTAAAAATATTTGTGAGTGTATTTATGCTATGAAGCTACAGGTGTTTTGGGTTTTGATTGCAAACTATTAAGGTATTTTTGTAACAAAAAACATGCTGCTAATGCTCGATTTCCTCTTACACAGTTATTTGTCTATTATACCACTTACCAGCGGGATATCATTGTTCATGGTCTGAGGGGGATGGATTTATGAAAATCAATACTTCCCATGGAATGGAATTATGTTGCCTGTAATCAATCCAACAAAACTGCTGAGTAGTTTGATTGAAAATGAATAAAAAAGGAATTAGATCTAATTACTTTCTTTATTATTAATTCCTAAAAAAAGCATGATTCTTAAGGTTTGTAATTATTTGAATCGAGGAGATTAAAGTAAATGTATATAAGGACATTGCTTGAATAAAACTCCGGCTCTACAAGATACCTCATAATAGTTCTCTAAGAATTCAATAAACTGCATTTCCAAGCGTCAATCCGCATTCGCCTATGGAATAAAAATTTCGCTTGATACATTGATGGTCGTTTTTAAATCACTTATGCCGATAAAGTTTATTGCAACAATTAGGGATGAAGATGGTGTCCCCAAGCGATATTCCCAAAAGAATGGCGTGGCAATATGGTTAGATAAGTTTTTTGTAATCCCACATTTTCGGGCAATCTCCTTTAGGGTATTATAAGTACAGCGGTTCCATTTACGGTCTTTAACAAATTTACATCCGCTTTGCTATTCGGATTCGCTTTTTTTAAATAGGGAAAAAGTTAAATCCTTTATTCTGACTGGGCAACGGTCGATAAAAATCCAATATCCCTTGAACCTGATCCGAAATTTAAGGCTCCAATGGCTTTCGTTCTGTTCTATGGTTATAAATAGGAGACGGTCCATCCATCCAAATCTGACCATTTCATTGGCAACACGTCCGAAATCCCGAATTCCCGCAAATAATAAGAGACCACAACCAAACATTTCGGGTATGCCACATAGCAGAATCCTTTTCTCCAATCCGGCATTTTTCAATCAAGTTTTATTTCTTCTCTCGTCAAAAACGATTTTTTTGTGTTGGCTTATACGTATACGCTCTTTTCTTCCTGCCAAAAAGGGATAGTGTTTGGGCTTTCCACAATTCCTTTCCCTTTATAGACCGCATTAAAGAGGGGGTGCGAATATTTAAATAAGATTGATTGGTAACCGTTTCTGGCTTATGATCTAGATTAAGAAATACAGAACACTTGAAGTTGCTTAAAATGCCTCGAGTGATGGTCTTCAAAATAGAGCGAGGCTCTTTCCCAAATTCGCCTTTTAATGTTCTAAGAAATTATATCCAAACTTCCTGGACTGCTTACCCGATTTCGTCGCCGGTCTATAATTCCATTGATAACTTGTTCTCTCTCTTCAAATCTGTTCCACTTTTAAAAAACTTCACGGACGTTTAAACAACATTGAAAAGTTCCCTTTACATGTGGGAAAATGAAACCTGACTTGAAAATTGTTTATTACACGTTGTGACCAAAATTTTTGAAAAAAACGAAACTGTGTTCTCCCTTTATTGCTTTTGCCTGTTCTTGATTTTGTTTACTGGAAATTAAACTCCTTTTGACCCTCGCTCCGGCTTCTAGGGAGCGATACTATCGATCTCGGTTCAATTTTTAGTAGATATTATTCAAGCCTTTTGCTGGACATTGGCGTGGATTTTTTAACCTTAACCCAAATCTTTGTCCAATCTTTTTCCAAAAATATTATGACCTGTAAAAATATGTAAAATCGTGTCTTTCTTATTTTGGAGGGGGGGGGGTAATATTTGAACGGCCAATGGAAAAGTGCCCGTTCTTTTTTCTATTCCATTGTTTCCAAGCACTATTCTTTATCGAGGCCATTTTAATTAAAGTATTTCCTCTTAAGAACACTTAATGACCAACATTCTACCTAAAACATACCTTAAAAACCATTTTGGGGTTTTATATGATTTCTGCTGTTTTGAACTAAAACGTAAGTATTTGATTTTATCAATTATATCATTACATTATAGGACCATATAAAACAGTATTTCTGCGACTCATAAACCCGAAGGTTCACTGGTTCGAGTCCAGTTTCCCGCTACTAGATAAGCCTTTCAGAAATTGAAAGGCTTTTTTTTATGGAAGATTGCTGAGGCACAGTTTACTTGCGCAAGCGGACGACATAATAAAAAGGCCAACGCAATTTAGCGTTGGAAGCTTTTCTAGTAAAAGCCTCCCCCAAGGGGGCCCTTTCCGTAGCAGAGCGAAGGAAAAGGAAATCCAGTTCCCGCTACTAAGAAAAAGGCAGTTACAATTTTTAATGTAAACTGCCTTTTTCATTTTACCTAAAACAATTTGCCAGATTTTTCTTTGATGGTTTTGGGTTCGCTGTATGATCTAAAAGTTTTTTATAGAGAATTTTTAAGGATCAAGATCGATGTTCCCTTTAATCCCGGTAGGCTTACCCGTCCATTGGCAATAGCTTGCAATTAGAAATATAAACGGGGCAAACCCACACGCGACCGCGGATATCTATACACCATCATTTTTAAAATTTTTGTGAAGAAGAAAGCCTATGAAAATTAAGTCATTTTGGGAATTCTTAGGATGTTGAGGCACAACCTTTTACTTCAGCCCACCAAAAGATTATCTCAATTGGATTCCGCGCGGTACTTATGCAGATACAGGAATTTTCGTATAAAGCCGGTATCTTTTAAAAGATTTGGCCTTGGAATATTTTTGTGATTTAGTTTAGTTGGCGTTGCTTTTTCAGGTTTGGAATTATTATGAAGGGGAATTTCATCAGAATTTACAAAAGATTTTTGCCCTAATAAAGTAAAACTAAAAGCCATGGTAAATCCCATAAAAAATATCCTTTGTCATTTGCTTTAATAAATTAAAAAAATTTACTAATTATTAAACATATTTAAACGAAGTATAATGTTCCCCAAATTTCCTTAAGTTTGGAAAATTCTTCCCCAAACGCAAAACCAATTTTCTCCTTTTCTTTCCTTTTTT
>Ga0163217_1030926_pt1 | contig 11904 bp, 7 predicted proteins | sample SynspAceP_FD_185933 | JGI IMG/M metagenome (GOLD analysis project Ga0163217, IMG submission 185933) | Saline lake microbial communities from Ace Lake in Antarctica - Synechococcus sp. Ace-P (PacBio error correction) | ecosystem: Environmental > Aquatic > Non-marine Saline and Alkaline > Saline ... | reverse complement strand
GATTGCAAGGTTTCATTAATTCATCTTCAACCTATAATTTGCAATCGCATTTTACTTGTGAAATAACTTTTTCCTGAGCTGCGAGATTTCATGAAGATGGTGCAACGCTACTATAATTTATCGCTTTTGCACTTCATCTAATATAGCTGTCTTATTTTTCTTGACCGAAATATCGGTATTAGGATAAAGACTTATGTCAATCAAGCTGTCTCTTCTAAACCTATTTTTGTCATCCAGACTTTTTTGAAGTACGAGTCGTGAGGCTCTTTCGGGATTGAACATAAATTCTAGCGTCATATCTGCACTTTTTCAGCCGCCGAAATAGGATCAAAACCCTACGCCCATTTCTTCCCGTCATAGACTCATCTACTTCTCGAAACCCAAAAGCTCTAGGTGGAATAATGTAAATTTATCTTGTAGGAATTGCAATAACTTCAGCCATCGAGCGTGTTCACAAACTACTTTTAAAGCTTTGATTTTGCGTTTTAGCATCCTTAAAAAACCTTCTACGCACCTCTTGATTGTCTCCTTTGACCGCATTAATATATACTCGAGTCCCAGCTATTTGGTTAGCGACTTGCCTCTTTCTGATACCCTATGGAAATCAAAATAAGGGCACAATACATCTTCTAAACACGTATACGGTTCCCCAGTCTTAATATTATCGATTGAAAAATTAGCCATAGCAATTTTCTTATTTTAAACCTTCATCTATGCTTTCCCGCTATAGTTGGTGCCATTGTCCCAGAGCATGCGCCAAGGCATGCGCACTACCCGCTGGCGGGGCATCTGCATCCGGTAATATATCGTAGCCCCTTTCTCGTGATGCTTTTCTTAAATAGCAGTTTAGTTCTTGGGTTTCTCGGGTTTGCCTCATCTTTAACAATAGTCATTAGGGAATAAGCCACAGTCACTTGTCCCAATCACCATTAGTTGCCTATAGGCATTTTGAAAAAAACTGATTTTACCGTTTTTTAATTTCAAATTTGAGGATGCGGATAATCCTCCGGAAGCTTTATTATTAAGGACTTGACTGCGTAATTATGTGCAAAGCTAGGTATGCCCTATTTCGTTGTAGCTGGAAAACTTGATCGAATCCATGCAATGGCCATACGCTAACAATATGGCTCATAATATCGTCTCGCTCGTTAAATGGGGGGTATCTTTAAAGCCTGAGCAATTTAAAAAAACTCTTGCATCGAATTCTCAAACTTCCCAAGCTCACATGGCCTTTTATAATTTCACAGTTCTTGGCTAATCGGTAATTACTGCTCCATAGCTCCATCACTCCTCGTAGAGCGACTGTACCCCACTGAATCACGTGTAAGCGAACATCAAGCGGATTCCGCCATCGTCAGGCAACATTTAATTGAAAAGCGTCTTTGTAGCCTATAGCCTCAAAAGCCTGGTTTCCACCATGCGGCCAGCCTTCTAATAATGCAGGCCTTACTGGTTCGGGGGTCCATACTAAGTAATAGATAATGGGTTCCACCGCTTCCACATTATTTTTTCATGTAGATTTGTTTTTCTCTAAACATGTCTCGTGAATAAACATTCTTTAAGATAGCGGCTTCCTGAACAGGCGTTGAATAATCATGAATAGGAAAAAGGATAGGAGCCACTCGGGGGTCAAAGACTCTTTTTTATTACCCATTATCAGTCAAGAGCTATAAAAGAATGATGTTGAGCAACCAGTAAACTACATCCGAATTTGGGCTTACAGGAGCGTATTTCGCGCCCTTTGCATCACTTTAAAAGGCTGAGTAAGACATCAACTCCGTATTTTAGGGAAGTTTTTTTTGTGCGGTCTAAAATCGAACGCACTTTTAGACTTATCTAAGCTATACATTCCTTGCCTCGCTTTGTAACACGAAGCTACTCCGGTGAGTATCTTGGCATTAAAAATCGGTAAGATCTATTATATTTTACCATTTTTTTCATCTTCAATAGCGGAAACCCCAAAAGAATTGAGTAAGCAAAAGCCTGCTCTACTTATTTTTTTCAAGGTTGTCGGTTAGCGCTCTGTATTTGAGATTGGGGGGGGCGCCTTGCACTTAAAGTATTTATTTCGGCTTTTTAAAATAAACTACTTGTTCATCTACCCTAATTGTCCGCGATCTAAACCTATATCAGTTTACTCTACCCGATTTACGCTACTTAAAGAATCACACATACAGAAATTCTTGTATTCAAATCGGTTACTTCCAAATAAATTTTATTCCGTTTTTTACAATCGTATAAATAATTAAGAAATCACAACCTTTTGAAAAGGCCTGTACTTTTTGCAGGAAAATTGCCGGAAAATACTGAAAAAGGTAATAATCAATACCACTAATACGGCTAAATGGACTTGTTCAATTATTGGAGTTTTTAAAAATAAAATAGTTAAAAATAGTTAGAATTGGAATTAGGCGCCTTTAAAGGATAATTTATTTTATTGGAAAAATATAAAACATCATCAGTTCAACAAAGAAGCTATTTTGCTGGTGTAAAATTAGAAATACAAATGACAATTACGACAGAATTTATATAAAGGTCTTTTAGATCGCCTTGGTTGCGTTAGGGAGGTATCTTGGACGTTAGATGCACAAATTAATAGAAAATTGAAAACGAAGCAAAGAAAAACCCATAGCCTCCAAGCTCTCTGGGGACATCCACAAGGAGGCTCAAGCGCACATGAAGTTTCATTCAATCTCTAAAAAAACAATGGGGTAGAATTGATATTCTAGGGCAGAAATCTGGTTAGCGATTTAGAGGTTTTGATAGAATTTCAAAAGAAGCCGCTATTCTGAAAAAGAGTAGAACTCACTATTGAAAAAACCTGTAGACACCTTGAAAATTTAGAATTTAAAAAAACAATGCTTTCTGAAGAAGGCGATGAAACTATCTGCCATACTCCAAATGTACCGCAGGGCAGGGTGGCACGGAAAGCTGGGGATTTGGGCTTGGATGCTCATGAGAATGTAACTGATGTGGAGTAAAAAAATGGCATAAGTTAAGAGCTTAATTATCAAGAAGGCGATGTGCAGGTCACTTAAAACTGTAACCTTAGAGATTGAGGCAGAGAAATTTTCTTTTGGCTGGTTTAAAAGGCGAAAATGAGAGATGCACCGCTTGGTTCGGATTTCTCCTTTTGATAGTAATGCCAAGAGGCATACATCCTTTGCCTCGGTCTATGTGTATCCTTTGTAGATTGATAGTATAGTAGCAGATTGATATAAAACCCACGGAAATGTGGGAAATACAACAGCTAGATCTAGTGGAGCAGGCGGTCAAATGTAAATAAAGTCAGAAACAAAAGTACAGCTGACTCACCAAGCCTACAGGGCATACAAAGATTTTCTTGTTCTGACTCTCGTTCTCAACATGACAAATAGAGCTAACAGCATTAAAAATGCTTAAAATCACAATTGTATGAAATGAGCTATCGGAAGAAATGGAGCACGCCAAGGAAAATTAAATCTCAAAAATGAAAATTGAAGGGCTCACAAATCGGATTATGTGATGCACCCTTAACAAACTTGTTAAAGATGTTAGAACCGCACGAGAAAAGGTATGTTGATGCTTGTTATGAGACGGCGAATAGTTGATCGATTTTTGAAAAGCCTTTTAGATGATTGATGGGTATTCAGAAAGAAAAGATAACGGTGAATTATAAAGTGTACACTATCTATAAATAGTACGTTTGAAAAGTATGTTGAGTTAAAAATGTTGCCTTATAAAGTTGATTCAAAAATCACCATTTTGGCATCAAAACACTTAAACCATCCACGATCTCCACTAAAGCCACTAATAAACTATCTTCAATTTTTTAAAAATCTATTCATCATCAAATCTCAAAGAAATGATAAAAATAACCCATAACCCAGATGCGGCAAATCACGTGGAACGGGAATGTAGCATATTCTGAAGCTCTTGGGAAAAGAATTTGAAGTGATCAAGTATTTAGATCACCTCTTCTTCAAAAAAAAAAGACTCCAAGAAATTTTTAAAGCTTTTTAAATCCTCGCCATAGACTGAGTTCGCAAAAAATGAGCTATTGGAACAGCAATATTAAAGGGAAAACCTACAGAGACGCAGCTGTATAAATGCTTTTATGGCCCACCCCAACATTAATAGAAGCCTAATCGTGTATCCACAACAATAAAAGCACATTATAGGTCGAACCTGCCAGGAAGCTATTAAAAAATATTATTTAATACTCAAGTGGAGTCAGTTAAAGCTGATCAAAATTATTTAACAAAACTTTTAACCAAGTAACGATATAAACCTATTAGGACGAGTTAAATCAAACACCTTTAATATGAAAAATATTAAAAATATTTTATTGCTATCATTAATTTTGTTCTGCTATTGCAGAGCGCAGGCGCCAGTATGGTAGAGGCGAATGGAAGAGACAAAGAAATACATGCCGGCAGACCAATACCGCAAGAAGCTCCAAAACCATGACAGCGGATGAGATGTTAGATCAACAAATGCCAACAATTCAGAAGCCTTAGGTTTAACCGTTTGAAGAAGCTGATTAAGAAACATACCCTTACCAAAGTATATTCAGAAAAGTATTGAACTACAAATATTAGAAGGCTACCTTGGCTGAGAAAACTTCAGGAGGCTATGCCAAAAATATACAAGAAGCAAGAGAGAGCTAAAAGCGGAACTATAACTGCAAGAACAAATACGGAAGCCTTTACAGAGGCTTCAAAAATCGTTTTAAAAACAAAGAAAAAAAAAGAAGAAAAAAAAAAATAAAAAAACACAAAGATTAATACAACTACGTATGAGAAAACTATTTCCTGTATTTATTTTAATAACCTCCATCACTTTCGCACAACAAATAATACAATTAAAAATATCAGGAACTATTCTAGGGACCAAGAAAGGTTCAACCCGCCTAGGAATATGCAACACTTGTTTTACAAAACGCTGATGATCCTTCAAAAATAAACGGAGGAATTACTGATTGCCATGGAAAATATGAAGTTGAATCTGTTGCCCGGGGCACCTACAATATCAGGTCTTGAATATAAGATTTTAAAACGAATAAACTTGCCAACCACAAACCTCACTAAAATCTACAACCTAGGTTACTATTAAATTAAGTCGCGGATGTTTCACAGCTAGCAGGTATAGAATTGGGGGAGAAAAAACAACGGTTGAGATTCGTTTAGACAAAAAAGTATATAACATTGTAAGATTTAAACCAATAGCGGCCAATGTAGCGACGCCCTAAAATATTGTACCGGCTCGTTACCTTAGACGTTGATGGGCTATTAGTTTAAGGGGTAACGAGAATGTGAGAATCCTAATCAAATGGAAAACTTCAGCTTTAGCAGGGTTGGCTCTACCACGCCTTAAGTCAATTACCTGCAGGATGCTATCGAAAGTCGTAGAGGTTATTACGAGCCCCTCTGCTCGTTTCTACGATGCCAGAAGGGAACCGCTGGTATTTTAAATATCATCCTTAAAAAAGAAAAAACCTTGGTTTCATGGACAAGTGAACACCACCATTGGATACCCAACAGCTAGCCAATAAATAGTAATTTAAATTTTAAGAACAGATAAATTTATAATTAATACGCTTGGGTATTCTTCCGAGAATTCACCAGGAATGGTTATTTTGACATACTATCAGTGGTGAATTTTAGTAGAATAATAGAAGATAGAGAAAATTGAACGTGCAAGATCAGGATTTTAATGGCAATGAGGTCGGTTGAGTACTTTATTACGAAAAATCATCTATAACCGCTAGGTGTATTATGGGCGCTACTCTGATGGTCTTGATCTCACAGGAAAATGACAGTAAAACGCCTTTACAGACCTTACTATGCGAAATCAAACTTTTAGATCCTGAAAATCAAGGAGGAGAAGATAAAAGTTTTCAGTCTCCTTTTAAATTATTACGAATAACACTAAGACGAAGGGCAAAAACCTGACCAGCGATTTTCAACTACTCTACGACAGTGAAATACCCTCCACTACTATCAAGAAAGTAATGTTGTTCCGAATAACGACTTATTAGCTAGAGAGGGATTATTTTTGAAGACGACAAACAAAAAAGAGATTATTTCCAATTAGACTACTTCTCCTCATGGGAGAGGCACAATTTGAAAGCAGGGCTATAGAGGGGATTTGAGAAAGCATAATGATTATCCGATTAGTCTTAAATCAAAGATTCAGGTAATTTTGAAACTTAATTTAGATTTGACGCATAAATTTACCTTCGACCGAAAATGTAAATGCATTTTCTCACAATACAGGTAATAAATGGTAAGTTTTTCATTTTTATTGGATGCGTTTTTAGAAAAATAACTCAGTTAAGGGGAAAAAGTAGGAATCTGCATGACTTGGCAGCTCTTCAAGAGCTTTTGGGGATTGAAATTGAACCTAAATTTAATAAAAAATTATTTAGGCTGTTTCCAAACGTAGAATATGACCTTAGATTGAACGAAATGAAAGTTAACCTTAGGATACAACAGACGTATCCAATAGACCTAGAGGTTATTTTATAAATCCTTTTTCCGTCTAGATCGAGTAGAACCGATGTTTTTTCAAGGGAATCGATTTAGGACCAGCTTATGCAAATGCTTTTGATTTAGGGTATTTAAAAGATGGAAAAAATTAACCTTACTCAATCGGTGTACTTCAAAAGAAACAAAACTTCTTTGGAGCGAACTTAAAGAGGAAAACGGGAGAAGTTACCTCGGATGGGATCAGGAATCTATTCCGCTCTTTCCTATTAATCTCTCTAACAATTCAAACCTTAGGAGAGCGAGCTGGTGTTTTATACACTCTACAAATGGTTGCGTTAAATGGTATTTTAACTTTTTTTTCATTGAAACAGAAGATTACTTTTTAATTGATATTGATTACGCGTGCAAAAAAACACCAGTTTGGTTTCGCGTTTTAGTTCAAAGGTTACCCTTCCTTCTAATAGATGGCCAGACCAATATATTTACAGAGGACCTTTCCGAAATGCCCCAGACAAACTGAGCCTTAACTTTTGTTGGGGCCTCGGCCTTCAGTAAAAGATGTTTTATCAGATTGAACTTGGGGACGATTACTTCAATGTTAACAATGTCTTTTATTCGATTTGCCATAAAGAAAGATCGTTTAACCGAGACGATTTTTTTACTTCGGACAGTGATTCCAATGAGAGTACGTCAAATTACTTTAGATCTGTATACCGATTTCAACACCAAAAGGTAAAAAACCAGAAAAATCTGCCTAGCAATATATGGATTGACGGAGATGTGAGTTTTTAATGCGTCTCTAAAAATTAGTATTAAAAAAACGCCTAAATATAAAAATTTAGGCGTTTTTTTTCTATTTTTATCCTATAGAAATTCGTGCTATATCCTAAACTATGATCAAAAGTAAGGTCACAATTTGGAATAAAAAGTGACTAGCCTTCTAACCTAGCCTCTTTTTAACCCATATCAATAAATCAATATTTAAAGCCGCTATGTGTAAATAATTGGCATGGGTGCCGTTTTCAATGTATCTAATTGAATTGCAAGGTAGACTCGTACGCATAACAATCTTTACATTCTTGAAATTTAAATAGCTAGACCATATGCTTCATCTACTCTGTATGCGCTCCAAAAATCAAACTCTTTGTTAAAACCTATTAGTACGGTTATATCACACAGATAATGGAAAAGCATCCACATAGGCCGTAACAAAACGCTGGTTTTAGAATGGTGTTTTCGCTTAATGGATATGGGTAACCCCCTGCAAAATCAATATGTTGTCGATCTGAGCCTGTACGATGCAATACCATCTCATCCTGCGCTAATCGATCATTCGTTAAAATTTTTGGTATCAAAGCGATACAAAATAAATCTTGTTTGAAATAAGCACCAGCACCAAAGTTTGGATTAACCTACCGTTTAGATCATTAAAATTTGGATCTTGTTGAATTCCATAAGTAATAAGGGACCGTCAGTGAGGTTAACGAAGTTATATGTTGCGTGCTGGTTAATCAGAAGAGAAAGGAGGAGAAACAATGCTTAAAACTCCGCGTGATAACTTGCAAGCGATATGAAAAATCTGCTGTATTGAGTCTTTTCTCATAAAGTTTTATCCTAATGATGGTACTCTACTCCGTATTATTACCTTACAGGTTGCAAATAAAACTTTGGGTTTTCAGGAAGCACCTTTGACATTAGGGACCAGTGCTATCTAATGTTAGCCCCAAATTTGTAGTTTCATTGGGCACCTGCATAACAGGGTTAATAAATTCATGTTGACACATTATAAGGTATAATTAGGTCTTGTTGCGCTTGCTACTTTACAAAGCGCCATAACCATGAATTGCATCTATTATTTTTGATATAAATTTCATTGTTATGTTTTGTTTTATTTAAATAATGATAAAGATCCAAACTCGTAATTGGTGCCTGTAATTGCCTAAGGTCTATGACATATAAATTAGGAACCAGCTGTTGGCATATCACTGTTGTATTTACCACCGACTGCAGGTCGTTTTGGTACTTACTTGCATAAATACCTCATGTCCCATCGGTTGTAAACATCACTCTGTTATTCGGATAATTCGTATGCCTGGCTATATCAAGTATATGGGAATACCATCGCCATTAGGAGTAAAAGGCATTGTGCAGGAACAGTTATAGCTTCTTACGGGTTCAGAGACTCTTCTTCATCAAGCTTTGTGAAAAACTTGTAGGGTTCTAATGGATCTGTGTTGTTGCGCTATTTCTGTTTATCCGATCTCCGAATCATTTCTTCATCTTCATTCTAAATTATTTCCAATACCACACCATCGGGTATCCGTATTCTTCGGTAGGATCAATGGGGAAGCATCCTTTGAGATCCAAAGTACCATCATTATCATCATCGGTATCTTGCATTATCGCCGTACCATTCATTGTCGGTATCTGTGTCTTCTGTAGGGATTTCCCTAACGGGAAGGTTTCAATATCTGAGAGAAGAACCATCTTATCATCTTCAAGGTCACAAATATCTCATTCTTCCATCGCTGTCGTATCCAATTGATCTGTATTGCTGTGGTTGACAATTATCATTCATGTTCACTCATTCATTTCAATCTGGCTTGTTAATTAATTAAACCGTTGAAGTAGCGGTGTTTACATTTCCATTATTATCGGTGACCGTTAGGGTTACCATATTGTCGCCCTGTATCTGCTACCGTAAAATTACTTTTTGTCCAAACATTGAATCAATACCGCAATTATCCGTAGATCCATTTATCAATTAGTGTTCGCAAGGATAGATGCTTGCATTATTATCCAGAGTAATCGTAATATTTGGGGTTACAATGACAGGGTCAACGCGTATCGTCACGTATAATTGTGAAAACTATTTAGTTTCATTACCACTGCTGTCTGTGGCCGGTCCATTCAATGTATGTTTCCCAAATCAATTGTTTCTCCAACCAAGAGTCACTCCATTGGGGTATTCTTCAGTGTTTCATGTTGCACCAGGCTTACTTGAATATCATCCCATGAAACAGCACTGTCCCCTGAAAACACGATCCTATTTAGAACCTGTTGTATGGTGGTTTATGGGAATAGGTGTGGACAACATTCGGTTCTACATTTGTCATTCGTAAACACACTATTTGAAGCCCATCATCTATAATTTCAAAAATCGTACTGGGTTATCATAAAAAGCGTTACCAGGCCTGGGTTGGTATTCATACCCAGGAGAGATATTATAGTTTGTCCGTCATTAAAATTGTGAATCCTAAAAATAAGTCCTTGCGTTCTGCAGGGTAAAAATACGCTTGGTTGCTCACCGTACTACGTGTACCAAGAAGGCAGACCTTCTTGGGGTCGAAATGATAAAAGTGGCCGTTACATATAATGATTACCACTGTGTACAAATTTTCTGCAAACAGTTCTTAAGGTGCCCGACTATTAGTATCACTTTTTGTTACGCGCCATTTCAAAACAGACCCCGATTTGGTTACCTAATTCAAAGTTGTTGCATCCCAATTCCTGTATTTAAAGTCCTTCTACTAGATTGGGGTTCGGTGTCATCTGAAGCGATAGGTCAGTGAAGCCAGCTACCACTATTGTCAGTTGCAGTCGGGGATTTAACTTCCGTGCCTTGTTGGTTAGAAAAAGTTATCGGTGTCGTACTTATAGTTGGTTTTCCTGTCAACACTAAGAACAGGTGCTACTCACATCAATTGGCTGACTTATACTTAGATTAGTCTGAGAGCACCATTTCATCGGTAGCACAATTGTTTAATTATACGTATTATTGACCATATCTAAAGGTGTCCTCAAAATCTGGCGCTGCTAAAAAGGTTATTCACCGTTGCAGTATCTATGCAAATAAATCGTTTGTCTCCACCACCTTTACAAGCTTATAGTATACCCGTATCTGAATTACCACCGTCACCATCCTTAGCCATCAACATCTGTAACTATAGCTGTTACTATTTTCTGAATTCTAAAGACTGATTTCCTATTGTGTATCTAAACTCTACTTAATCCGTTAATAAAAATAAAACACTTTATCGAATGCCTTATAAAATGATATTTTGTTGGTGTGTTTAAAGAAAAAACATTCCGTTTGGCAGCGATTGTTGCCGTGCTACGTCGTAGGAGTGTTAAGAGGTATTAACTACGCGTTGTCACTATAGTGTCTATGACATTTGTTGTTCCCCGTTTACCAAAGGTTACCATAAAACGCTGCTCCCAAAACGAGCATGAAATGTCTTTGAGCCCAAATAACTAGCCGTTCATTTCAAAAGGGAGTACTTAAATAAATTGTTCAATGGAAGATGAATGGTTCTTAGCATTGGTTAAGATACATTCTTGTATCCGTCTGATTTAAAAATCTACCTGGACATCAATGAGGTGTTAGGAGGATATTCAAAGATTCTTGTTCGATTACTGCTGTTGAAGGTCGTATGGTATTTGTATAAGGTATAAGCATAAATCACCTTAGTACCTTTGCCCTAAATATAAAAACATTTTGCTACCATCAGCACTGATGCAAACCTCTTGGAATTGGCCATTCGGCAAGTTACACTTATTTCATAAGACGTTTGCCGTTGGTAAAACAGTAGTAGGGTATGATAAGGTATATTCTATTAATTAAATCGTCATTCAAAACAATAGAATACATTTGGAACCGTCATTTGAAAATTCAGAACCTAATTTCTAGTCGTTGGTAGAACTAGTCAAATTAAATTTATAGTTAAATAAACGGTGGTGCTTGAAAAATCCTGAGAAACCCAAAACTGGTTGGACAACAAAAGGTCAGATTAATCAACCAAGATTCAATCTGTTAAGGTAATGGACCACCTCTGATTGACACTGCCATCAAACGCATCATCTGAAATTAAGCGTCATTAAACGGCATGGTGATGATATTAGGCCGAAGTCAATTTCCGTTTGTGTTGTATCTCACTCCTGTGACCGTATTTGGCGTTTTGGGGTGTATTCCAAATTTCCATTTGTTAAGGTCAACTGGGTTTGGAAGACCCTGTGGCCTGTTCTTCTAATCAACGCTTGCTATCATACCACGTCGTTGGGTAGGTTGTGTACGCGAGTACTCACGCTGTTTCAAAGTACCCCAATTCTTCCAATTTAGGACAATTAACAAATTTGTTTCGTTACCGTAAGCAGCGGTATGGTCGTTACTTCTGTCACTACACATTCTACAACTTGAAATTGGGCCCACTCGTCATCGTTCTTGCGCCTGTATCGTTCAACCGATTGCGTTTACCGGTGGCGTATCGTTCCTGTCCTATGTACAAATCGATACGCCTAGTTAACCGTAGGTCGGGGGTTCCACTTGCCAAGGACGTGGAGGGAGTTGAGGCCGAAGCACCGTAAGCCTCAAATTTTGTTAGTTACTGAGATATCAGGACCCAATCCGCTTGTTGGGTTGTACCCGAATACCTCC
>Ga0163217_1016905_pt1 | contig 11906 bp, 14 predicted proteins | sample SynspAceP_FD_185933 | JGI IMG/M metagenome (GOLD analysis project Ga0163217, IMG submission 185933) | Saline lake microbial communities from Ace Lake in Antarctica - Synechococcus sp. Ace-P (PacBio error correction) | ecosystem: Environmental > Aquatic > Non-marine Saline and Alkaline > Saline ... | reverse complement strand
GGCATGCAGGATCCGCGACGGCCGGTTGGGTTCCTTCCTCTTCCTCGGCCCCACCGGCGTCGGCAAGACCGACTCGGCCAAGTGCCCCTGGCGGCGGCGCTGTTCGATGAGGAGGAGGCCCTGGTTGCGGCCTCGATGATGAGGCGAATTCATGGGAGCGGCAACGCGTGGGCCGGCTGCTGGCGCCCCTCCGGGCTACGTGGGCTACGAGGAAGGCGCCAGACTCACCGAGGCGATCCGGCGCCGCCCCTATGCCGTGTCTGGCTGCCTCGATTGAGGTGGAAGAAGGCCCACCGAGGTGTCAACCTGTTTGCTTGCAGGTGCTCGATGACGGCCGCCTCACCGATTCCCGGGAACGCACCGTGGACCTTCCGCAAAACACGGTTGGTGGTGATGACCAGCAACCTGGCAGCGCGCCATCCTCGAGCGCGGCCCGTCGGACCAAGCAGGACAGCGAAGCAAACCTGGATGCCCCTTGGGATGAGGGCCGTGGAGCAGGCACTCTCCGCCCAGTTCCGCCCAGGAATTCCTCAATCGCATCGATGAGCTGATCCGCTTCCGGCCGCTTTTCGGCGGCGGATCTACAGCGGCATTCGTGCGGCTCGCCAGGCTGGCTGAGCTAGCAGCCTGTTTGGCCGAACAGCAGCTGAAGCTGCAAGTGGAAGAAGCGGTGGTCGACCGGCTCGCCGCCAGGGTACGAACCGGAGTTACGGAGCGGGCCGCTTGCGAACGGTGTGTGCGCCAGCCAGATCGAGAACCCCCTGGCACCGAGCTGCTCAGGAGTTTCATTTCCACGGGCCTGGGGGGTGAGTCAGCCTGGCGCCGGAATCCGCGCGCAACCGCTGCTGTCGAGGCCCGCGCCCGAAGACGAACGGGGACATCCGAGTAGGGTGATCTTTTTGCCGGGTGTTGTACAGCTCGGCAGCCAGCATTCCTGGAATCCCCAGCGCTCTCCACCCTGAAGACACCCGCTGACCGCCGGCCGGCTTCCCCGCGCCTCCCGGTCCGGCCGGGCTCGTCCCCTCGCTTTGGAGGAGCTGCGCAAGGTGACGTGTGGCCCAGCCGCACAGTGTTCAGCGAGTCGGTGGCGGTTGGATCTTGATGGTCAGCCCTTTCAGCCGCAGCGATCGCCGCCGTTGAATCGGTTCTACAGCTGGGGCTCCTCCAGGTCTTTCCCCTAAGCGACAGGCCAGCGCGCGATTCATCGCCCGGGCCACCTCCCCAGTTCTTCCCAGCTTTTACCCTTTTCCAGCCCGTGTCTGAAGCCGATCTGCTCACCACCGCCAGCGACGCCATCGAGGACAAACCCCGATGCGAAGGCGAGGCCTGCCCGCAGGGCCCCGGAAACAGGGCGGGCAGCTGACAAGCCCCCCAAATCGGCCCGCTGCGTACGCCGTTCAGGTGGCCTCGAGCTGTGAGAAGAAGGGTGAAGCCACCCTTTGAGCAGCGCGGCCATCACCCTCGCTGTGGATAAGCCGGATCGTCGAGATCGAGATCCCCAGACCCCAGCCATAAGTGAGACAGGACGGCAGCGCCAGGCCACCGAGGAAAAGGTGTTCCCGGGCTTACGTGCGCTGGTTCGCATGGTCTCGATGAAGACACGATGCTGGCAGTGCGGCAGACCCCAAACGTGATCAATTCGTTTGGGCAGGAGGGAACGGGGGCCACCGGCTCGCGCCGCGGCCAACATCAAGCCCGCGGCCCCTCGCACGCGCCGAGGTGGGCGGATCTTCAAGCGGGCGCGAGAGAAAACCGTCGTCCAGGTCGACATCACCGAGGCGATCAGATCTGGTCACCGCTGGGCCCTATCAAGGATTGTCCAGGGCGAGGTGATCGAAAGTCTCGGCGAACGCAGGGCCAAGCTTCAAAGCCCTTGCTCTCGATTCTTCGGTCGGGAACCCCAGTGGAACTGGGAGTTTCTCCAGATCACACCAAGCAAAGTGATTCACTTGCGGCCGCCCTTCCCTGCGGAGGGCGGCCCTTCGGTGGCTCCGCCGGTTTCGGGCGGCCACCAACCCACGCCTCCGCTTCGGTGAGGCGATCGCAGTCCTCCCGCAAGGAGTTTTGTTCCCACTCCCAGGCAGGGGAGTTCTTGTTCCCCAGATCCAGCCGATGGCAAGAATTTGTAGCCGTGGATTCAGTGGGCTCTCAATTGCGGCAAAGCAACCCGGCCCCACCGGTGGGCCCTGCCTCGGGCGCACGCGGGGTCAAACATCATGGCGTTTGCAAGGCAGTAACAACGCCCGCACCCAGGAGAAGGCCGGCTATTGTGAATCGGTGAGATCTCGGTTCTTCGAAAGACCGCAGCTTTCCACCTTCATCACCAAGGACACCCGCCTTGCTTCGGTTTGCTGATCATCAGGCAGCAGGCATCGACAAGAGTGCCGCCACTCCAGCAAGGGCAGTGTGGGAAGCGATCGTCGCGCCCAGCTCGAGGAGATCGCCAAACTAACTCCCCGACCTCAACATGCACCAGCTTTGATCGGCCTCCCGCATCATCGAGGCACCGCCGCAAATGGGCGTCGCCGTCACCGACTGGATCGGTGGCCCCAGCGCCGGTCTGATCACCGCTCATTTCCCCAATCCACCCAATCCGGGGGGACCCAGGACGCCTCGGCCGGCCTGACGGCCCGCCCGTCCCGTCGCCAAGTTTACCAACACCCACGATGACAAAAATCCTCAAGCGCTTCAACGCCCTGCTCGAAAAGTCGAAGGACCGGCCCTATGCACCGCTCGAAGCGTGCAAAGCTGGTCAAGACACGGAACGGCAAATTCGATGAAACGATCGGGCCCCAGGGCGCCTCGCATTTCCGAAGTACCACCGACAGAGCAAACTTTGCGCACACCGTCGGCCCTGCCGAAAACCGGCACCGGCCAGAGCATCCGCATCGACCGTGATCCGCCCGCGGCGAGAAGTTGGACCGGAAGCCACCGCCGCCGGTGCAGACCTGGCTGGTGATGAGGATCTGGTGGGAAGGCGATCGCCGCGCGGCCAGATGGACTTCGACTGCTGATCGCACCCCGGACATGATGCCAAGGTGGCCAAGCTGGATTGGTCGGGTGCTCGGACCGCCGGGGCCTGGATGCCCAATTTCCAAGGCCGGCACCGTCCACCAACCCGACCTGGCGGGCGCGATCGCGAGATTCAAGGCGGCAAGCTCGAATTTCCGCGGCCGATCGCACCGGCATCGTGCACGTGCGCTTCGGCAAGGCAGCTCACGGCCGAGACGCTCTGGAGAAAACCTCAAGGCGCTTGCCAGGAAACCATCGACCGCAGAAAAACCCAGTGGCGCCAAGGGCGCTATTGGCGCAGCCCACCATCAGCGCCACGAGGGCCCCCGGCATTCGGACGTGACTTCTCCGCCTCCAGGACATCAAGCAGGAGAGCTGAGCGCCTCGGGATGTTAAAGTCCTGAACTTGGCTTCGGCCAGGGGGGCACGCGCCCCGCCCAAGACAGCAGGGCCCAATTGGCCTTTAAACCCTGCCGAGGTTGCATGCAGAAGGTTTTTGTTGCCCTGGGTCCCCCGGGGGTTCGGAATCATCAAAGCAAGCCTCGCGGCTTCCGGTTGCAACCGGTGCGGGGTTCTCTTGTGTGCCTGGTGTCCGAGCTTCGGATCCGGGCCGATTGATCAGCAGGGAATCGGTCTGGGTCGGCGTGCTCGGCCTTGTTCCTCGTTCGTACCACCCCATGGCCGCACCCTGGAGAGCAAGCAACAGATCGTCGGAAGAGCTCAAGGGGCTCCTCAACGGACCGAAATGGCGCTGGTTCATGGTTGATTACAAGGGTCTGTCCATCAAGGAAAATGACTGAATCTGGCGGATCCCGTTCTGCAAGGCCAGCAATTCGCGTCTGCAAGGGCTGACCAAAAAAAACACCTTTGATTGCGCTGGCCATTGATGGCGACAGCACCTGGTGCGGACTCGATTCCCTGCTCACCGGCCCCAATGCCTTTCGTCCTGGATCAAGGCGATGTCGGCGGTGCCGTCAAGGCCATTCAGTCCTTCCAGAGGCACGAAGAAGTACGGAAACTGAAAAGGAGGCCTCTTTCGAGCAACTCCTGTCCCAGGGCCGACATTCCAGGGCCATCGGTGAGCCTCCCTCCAAAGCGACGTGCTCAATGGACCCAGATCGCCGGTGCGATCAATGCCGTGAAACCCCCCCCCCCCCCACCCCCCCCCCCCCCCAAACTGGCCGTGGGCATTCAACGGAAGTTCCCTCCCGGCTCGCCCGGCACTCAAGCAGCACGCCGAAAGCGGACGCCAGCTGAGCCGATTCCCTTTTTCCCGATTTCTCCATCCCCGACCTGTTGCCTGCTCTCAATATGACAACCAAACCGACACGATTCTCGAACACTGGAAAACCCTTTCCCCTGTGAAGCTTTCCGCAGCTCGTCAAGAGATCGGAAGAGGGGCTTTTCGGCGTTTCCGCCGCCGCTTCCGCACGGCGCCGTGATGATGGCCGCTCCCGCCGCTGTGCCGCTTGAGGCGGTGGAAGGCAGACCGAATTCGAACGCCCATCCTCGGGACAGCCTTCGAATGCTTTGCCGCGAAGATCAAGGTCCTCGAAGGCCCCGTCCGCGCAGTCACCGGCCTCGGTCTGGCGAAGCCAAGGCCTTGTGGAGCGGCTCCCAAGGCCATTCAAGGGAAGCGTTTCCAAAGAGAAGGCCGCCACGATTTAAGAAGACATTGAAAGAGGGTTGCGGCAAGGTCACCGGTCAGAGTGATCTCCTTCCGCTGATTCTCAGTTCTTGGCGAGGGTTTCCGGCCCTCGCCCCCTGCCGGCCCTTTGGTGGCCGGCTTTTTCATGGCCGCCGTTATCGTGGCAGACAAAAAAAAAACCCCCACCGAAGGCAGGGCTTTAAGGTGGAACGTTCTTGGGAGTTGTCCTGTTTCGACCCCAAACAGTGGGCTTCCGCCCCCTCACACGAGGTTAAAGGTAACGCCTGCTTCAGGCCTGGGCCAGGGCAGAGGGGATCGCTTTACTTGAACTGTCCCAGCAGCAGCGGTTCGTTTCCCTGGCCTACTTGGTGATGGCCTATTCGACGAAAGGAATCAACCGGCAGGCGATCGGATCGGTTCCGAGGTCATCAGTGGAGACCGGGGTCCCGACGGGCGATCAGCTCTGCCTGCCAGACCTGGTCGGGCGCGGCGGCGGCGATCAGCTGGGCCATGGGGTGGGTATTGGTGAAGTACAGAGGATGAGGTCTGCTCGCGGAAGACACGGCGAAACCGAGCTGCCATGTGGACTCAGCGTGATCGGCACGACAGCCATCGCGGTTCACGCCGGTTCGGACCTTGCCCCTGCCACCACGATCGGTTTCGGTTCTCACGGGCTCAATCGCCTGCGCCTGCGCTCCTCGCCCACCTGGCCTGAGCCGCAGCCGGAACGAGCCGCCCAGGTCCTGGTTGGCCGTGCGCAGGGAGTGGGCCGTTGCTGTCGATTTAGCAGGCTACAGATTCCGGTTAAGTCGGAAAACGGGTTGAGGGCCGCGTCAATCAAGCGTCCGGACGGGTTTTCCAGCAGAGCGGGCTGGCTCTTTGAGCTGCTCGAGCACCAGGCAGCGACCCAGTCGGGACCTGCCCACCGGCCATGGCGAGCACGCGAACTGGAAGCGTCCACGGGCCGGTTTCGACAAAGCCACGGCTTTGCGCCTGCGGCAACGAAGGGCCCTGCAGGACCGCGCGCCGGGGCCACAGCGGCCAAGGCAAGTAAGTTCGCATTTCATGTGGCGACCCGACAGCCGTAAACAGCTCCAATGATGACCTGATTATGTGCCGAATCGCCCAGTGGGCTGCTGATCAACACGGGTTGGTGGCCGCGGCCACCGATTGGGCGCCTTGCAGTGGCAACCGGACCCGGTGCTGGGGGGCATTGCTGCGCTTGAAGATGGCTCCGGTGCTGGAAGCTGGGGGGGCGCGTCAAGCCAACACCACCAACAAACCGCATAGGAAAACTGGCTGGCGCGCTGGCCGATTGCTCGAAGAGCTCAAGGCAGCATCCCCCTGGCATCCGATCTGCAAGGTCTGCGCACGACAGCCGCTACCTGATCGATGACTGGGCAGTGGGATGGCGGGCTGGAAACGCAAGGGTTGGCGACGGCTTCTGGGCTCCCGGTGCTGAAACAAGGGACCTCTGGGAAGCCCTCGATCGAGGCCCGCCTGCCGGCCGTGCCCTTGGTTCCACGTGCGCGGCCACAGCGGCGATCCCCGACAACGACCGCTGCGACGCCATTTGCCGTGGCCTTCTCCAAGGGCGGAAACCCCAGGCTGGGCGACCGCCCTGCGGCGCAACCACCAAAGCCGCTGCCAGTCCGGTGATCCAAGCCCAAGCGGCCCTCGCTTCAGCTTGCTGAGCCGTCTGGGAGGCTGGCGGAATGCGCCTGGCCAGCGGGTGAGCTTATGCCCTGGCGCCTGCCCGAGCTGGCCCAGCTGGTGGAGCTGCCCCCTCTCCAGGCCTTGAGGAGAGAAGGAGGAGGCCTGGACCTGTGCGCGATGGCAGGTGAGCCCGGCCGGTGAGGGATCGCTGGCGGCTTGGAGCGTCTCATGATGGCCAGCACCCCCACCAGCAAAAACACCACCCCGAGTACTGGTCGCTCTACAAGCGCTGGGTGACACCCTGCTGGAGCAGGACGAAGGCGCCGATGCCGAGAGCTCAGCGCCTCACCCTGACGGCCCTGGGCCATGGCCTCGCGGCGGCGCCACTCGGCCGCTGGTGTCCGGCAGCCTGGCCGCTCGGGGAGGAGTTGCAACGGCGCGACGTGCGCACTGGAGCAGACCCTGTTCGTGTTGCGCTTGCCAACCCGGTGGGGCTGGCGGCCGCTTCGACAAGAACGCCGTGGCCGGCCGGCGTCGGGCTCTATTTTGGCTTTCGGCTTTTGCCGAGCTGGGCACGGTCACCTGGCATTGCCCAACCGGAAAACCCGAGACCACGCCCTGTTCCGGCTGCGGCGGATGCGCGCGCTTAAACCGGAATGGGGCTTCAACAACGACTGCGCCGAAGCGGTGTGAAGACGCACCCTGGAGCGTCAGGCTGGAGCCGCCGGGGCAGCGGCCGGCGGTGCTGGGCCTGGAACCTCCGGCAAGTCGAGATCACCTCCCTGGAAGCTGGGCGTGTTTGCCGATGACTTTACGCCTCCTCGCTGGAGTTGCTCTCGCCCCTGGCCGACTACGCCGTGATCACGTGAGCCGCCGAAACACACCGGCCTGCGCCCGAATGCAAAATGCCACTCAGTCTGCGCCGGCTGGTCGAACGGCTGCGCCGAGTTGCCGGCCTGTCCGCCGCTGCTGGTTGAAGATTCGCCCCCGACCTGGAGGACGACGCGACGACACCTCGCCCGCTGGCTACCGGAAGGCCTGGCCGGGGTGTCGCAGTGAACACAGCATCGACAGGCTTCGGCCTGGAGAACCGCCGACTGACCCAGACGGGTCGCCACGCTGCGGCGAGGAAGCGGGAGGAACTGAGGGGCGCGGCCCCCTGCGGGCCAGGGCCCAGGAGGTGCTGCGCCGACTTGGCGGCCACGCCGGCCCCGCCCTGCCGCTTGATCGGCGTGGGGCGGGATTGTGATTCGCCCCAGGCGGCTGGGAGGCGATCACAGCGGGCGCCCCTTGATTCAGCTCCTTACACCGGCTGGATCTATGAGGCGTCCGGGCCCTGGTACCGGCGATTTTCCTGGAAGGCCTGCAACGGCAGCTCGATCGCCGACGGGCTCCGGCAGATCAGCGAAGCGGTGGGCAGTGGGCTGCCCTGGGTTAGCGGGGAGCGCCACCAACCCGGTGCATATGCAACAACAGCAAATGCCGATTAGCTTGCCGCCCAGACTGGATAAGGAGCGCCGTTGGTTCTAACTGGCTTGCGGGAACGCTTCGGGCCGCTGACGGCACGGATCTTCCCAGGCGGGGTGCTGCTTGTTCTGAGGGATGACGCCTGACCTGAGCTGGCGTTTGCGCGGCCAGGGTTATCAAGCCGGCAGCCAGCCTGTTGATCGGGGTTGGCCAACTGCCGCGGGGCGCCTGCCAGGACGGACGTCCGCTCAGCAGGCGGCCGCTGGGCGAACCTGTCGGTGATCTGATGCTCGAATCGGCCTTGCACGGGGCCGAGGTGATCGGCAGCTTGCCCCGAGCAGCCTGCAGCTGCGCAGTGGTGCAGTGGGCCCTGTCGAGGAGTGGCCCGAGGAACCGAGGAAGGCCCTTGCGCCAGTCGACCCCGACTCTCCGATCTGGCCTGCCCAACTCGCCCAGTCCTATCTTGCCTCACTCCCCCTTGGCGGAGCCCGACCCGGCCCTTCCCCCTCTGCTCGCTTGCTCGGTGACGGCTCCCCGGGCCTGTGTGCTGGGAATGGGTCGAGGTGTTTGCGATCGCCGCTCTCGATCTCGAAAAGGGCTCGAACCCGCCAGGTCGCCGAGCTGCGGGCGATTGCCGCCGCTGCTGGCTGAGGCGCCTGCAACGACTCACCGCCCTGATCGATTGTGCCAGGCCGGTTGGTGCCGAGCTGACCAACTGCATCCGCCAGGCATACCGGAGTTCCAGTCGTCACCTGCCCGCCGCGCCTCGCGGCCCTGGATCGGCGTTGCGCCAGTGCCTGAACTTCTGGCGCCAGCGTAGATCGCAGATGCGCTCGGGTGCGGTTGCTGTTGTTCGCTCCAGCCGGGCCGCTTGGTGGGCCGTCGCCGAGGCCTGGGGCGAGAGGGGCCTGGAGCGTTGGAGATCCTGATCCGCTGCAGCGGGGCTGTGTTGGACCTGGAGGAGAACGCGGCGGATTACGCCGGCCCCAGCGAACGCGGACGGCCCGGGCCTGCTCAGGCTCAGTGGCCTGGCCCAGGCGGAGCGAGGCGCCATGACCGCACGCTTCCCGCAGTGGATCTGCTCAGGGAGCGGCGATCGAGGCTGGGGTCTGCCGCCTGGACCCCAGCCGCGGCCCTGATCCGCGCCGACTTGCTGTGGATCGCGCGCCGGCCGTGGGCTGCTGGCCTGGGGTCGGCCTGGCCTGGCACTGGCCTTGCTGCTGCGTGGCAACAGCAACGGTGAGCAACGATTTGGCGCAGCTGCAGCCGGTGCGGGCCGAGTGGAGCAACTGGACGCAAACAGCTCATCGCCGAGAAGCAGCAATCGGACGCCACCGGCAAGGCCAATTGCGGAGTGGCAGGGGCGCTGGTGACCTTGCGGCTCCGGCACCCGCCTTGATGACCGACCTGGCCGAGCGCAGCCCACCCGGCGTTGCCAGCTCACTTGGCGTCAAGTGTGGAAAACAAACGACGACCTTGGGAGATCAAGGGGCGCAGCAAGCGATTCCCGGCGCCTTCGAGCGAAAATCAACGGCCCTTCGTGCTTCGCCTCAGGCCTCTCCCCTGCTCGATCCAGCAGTGTGCGGCTGAAACGCGCCGGCCGCGCGGCACGCAGAGAAGGAGGCGAGGAGCGGCAAGCCGCACGGCGCCAGACGTCGATTGCGAGCTCACCCGCCACCGTTTGTCGGCCGCCCCGCAGCGGGCCCCGCCCAGCTCAGGCTGCTTCAGGGAGCTGGGGGCGATGGCATGGCCCAGCGCCGCAGGTGCTGCACAGCAGGGGCTGCTGCCATGACCAATCTTCAGGAGGAGCCAAAGCCACCTTTCGGCTGGGGCGCCACCGCCTGCTGTTGGAGGCTGCGATCCAGCGCCGCGGCTACTTGCTCTCCTGCCGTGGGTGGTGGTCGGTGCGGTGTGGCAGCCTGAGCAGCTCCGCGAGGCCAAAACCCAGGCCCTCCATGCGGTTGGCGGGCCATGGAGCAGCGCCTTGGCCCCTGCTGGCGTGAGCAGCGGCTGCGTCAGCTTGAGGCGGGCAGAGAAGACAAGGGGTCAGCAGGCAGATCTGCTGCAGCTTGCATTTGCCCGGCGCGGCGAAACTCAGCACCTTCCTCGCCAGCTCAGGTCGAGAGGGCCGGCGCGGCGGGCGTCGATACTCGACCTGTTACGACCCACCCCACATCAGGGGCAAAGGGCACGGCCAGGAGACAGCTCCGCCCCCCCCAGCCGAGGGGGAAGCGCCCCCGCCCCGAGGGATCCCCTGGGGAAGCCCAGGGCCTCAGCAAGAGCTCAACACTGCTTGAGTGCGCGGGGGCGACTTTCGCCCAACCTGCTGGGCTTCTGCGGGGCGGGCTGGCAGCGGCTGGATTGCTGGTGGTGCAGAGCAATCTCAACCTCAGCGCGCCCGACCCTAAGCCGGGGGGCCCCGCCCCGCTCCCGAGCTGAAATTGACTCTGTCGCTGTACGGCAAGACGACGGAGCCCACGACAACAAGGGCCGCAAGCGGCTGATCCAACCGCCACAGAAAACTTGAATCACGATTTCGCGCCGGGAAAGGGCGGACAAAAAAAAAATGCTGAAACAGGTTGCTGAATAGATGGTGAAAGCGACGGAAGCGGCATGGCAACTTCGCGCCTTGCTCGCCATAGTCTCTCCCATCGCTTGGATGTTCCTTCGGTTGATTTCAGAACCATCCGGCTGGGATTAGCGCTGGCGGGCGACCGGTGGGATTAGTGGGATTGGTTGCATTCCCGGTCTTCAGCCGTTGCCAGCGTCGGCCGCTGGGGCTCAAGGTTCGCCGCCTGCCGGGAAGCCCGTTGAGGTGGTGATTCGAGGGCCACGGCCCCGGCCCCAGCCTGCAGCAGTTCAACAACAGTTTGGGCTGGAAAGGCCAGCTGATCCTGCCCAATCCACCGCCTGCGCCGAGGTCCAACAACGGCTTGCCCATGCCGGGGCGGGGTCTTCGAGGACAATCAGCCTGGAGGGAGAGGGCGACCGCTTCCGTATGCAAAAGGGTAACGCCGGTGACCGGGGGCGGCGCCGCGGCCATGGTGAGCGCCGATGGCCGCAAACTTGAATCCCTCAGCTTTGCCGCCGCTCCCGGGCCTTCCCCAGACCGGCCGCCTCGATCTCAACACCCCGGGCCGTGTCCCAGAGCGCCTTCGTGCCCCCGCTGCAGCCCAGGGCCGTCGCTCCACCGTGGGGCGAACATGGCCGTGGGAAGCCTGCTGCTGCGCAATCCCAGTTTCGTGAATGTGCAGGGTCCGAGCTCACGATTGACGCTGCGCAACGCCCCGGGCAGAGACGCCCTGATGGCAGTGGCCAGCTGGGGGGCTATGGCTTCGTCTATGTGGATGACCACCGCCTCCAATCCCGGTTCGTGGTCTCCGGGGTCGCCAATCCGATCACCGGCCAGAGAGTGTCTCCATCCGCCTTCCGAAACGAAGGCTATGCAAAAGGCCGTCAATTCGGTCCTTCTGCGCCGCGGGCTACAGGGCAATTAGAGAAATCTGATCCTGGCCGGACCGATGTGCTGACGGCAAACCTCTTGGCTCCCAGCTCTCGAAGATCTACCGCTTTTGACCAGGGTCACCAACTCAGCGGGCTGACTACCTCGCCAGCCTCGGTGCCACGATTCAAACAAGACCTTCACCACCACCTCCACCTCAGCGAAGTGGCCTCCCCCGGCACAACCGGTCCAACAACACAGCGGCTGATCGACGGCATTCCACCGCCACCAACCCACCCAAGATCAAAACTCGTTCGGAAGCCGGCCAGGCGCCCCTTGCTCGGCCTGATCGCCACCACCGACTCCCCGCTTGGGCACGATCACCCTGGTGGGCGATCCAATTCCTTGGTGCTGATCGCCGAGGACCTAATCTCAGCAGTTGGATCCTCCGCCCAAGCGGGCAGGTTGGGCCCTGGCGGTTGGCGGTCTTGGATGTGGAATTCTCCGAGGAAACGGGAACCACGGACGATTCCTCAAAACAGGCTTTTGCCCCTTTCCCCGCTACGGGCAATAAAGACTTCATCGTCAAACGGGGACCAACGGCCAAGTGCTCGGGGGCGTTCGTCGTTTCTGCCACCCACAGTTGGATTTTTCATTTCCCCTGGCCGCGCCAACCGATCC
>Ga0163217_1040634_pt1 | contig 11907 bp, 11 predicted proteins | sample SynspAceP_FD_185933 | JGI IMG/M metagenome (GOLD analysis project Ga0163217, IMG submission 185933) | Saline lake microbial communities from Ace Lake in Antarctica - Synechococcus sp. Ace-P (PacBio error correction) | ecosystem: Environmental > Aquatic > Non-marine Saline and Alkaline > Saline ... | reverse complement strand
TTAAAATGGCTAGGCGATTCTTAGACTCGCCACCAAGGTTTTAGTCACTTTAGATATCAATAAACGCAGGAGGTCTGCTATGAATTCACCCGCACAACCAAGTTACTACTGGCTCCATTCCTCTTGGTGCCACGGTGACAACAACGGAGTCAACCTCGCTGTGTCTCTTGAAAGACGAACAGCCAACTCTAATTTGTGGCTTATTTTGTAGCGATGGCATATGAACAGGAACCTCTGCCTTTCATCGATAAGCACAGAGGAACGACATGGAAGTCCTCGGTCTTAAAGAAGGCCCAAGGCACTATGGCTTCCGAGCAAAAAGGGAGAGTTTTAGCCAGAACACAATTTGTCTTTAACCGAACTCAAATTACTAATTGACCCTACGCTAAAGACCTAAGCGAAAAGCTGGTTTGGCATTGAAGAACCAAGCTGCTATTACAAAGAAGGTTCAGCCGCCACTCGGTAGGATTCGGCTTACTTGTGTGCCATAAATCCATTGTCGTACTATCCAAGCCAATTGCAAATCGTCCTGCAAGAGGTTTTAAGTGGCGGCCACAAGTCGTGCCTATAATGAATTTGCATGTAAAAGGCTTCAGCCAAAAATTGGCGATTTTGAAAACGAATTTAAAAGGGCCCACTTTCTAGGGGTGGTTTCTTCTGCAGCATTGATCATCTAAAAAGCCTTAATATCCACCACCATCCAGCAATGCCCTGCTTAGTTTTATGACAGAGCGTCATTTACAGACAAATTAACCACTCAATAATTATTGGGGTACAACCCCGTTGAGTTTCTTTGCACCCCCAGAAGCCTTCTTACGCTAAAAAAGACGCCGGTAATGATTTTCAAACTTAATGGTAGATGGCTTGCGAGAAGCGGCTTTGAAGTTTCATTATTAGGACGTTGGCATAACCACACGCTGAAGCGAGTTTTAGGGACCAATCCAGCGTTTTGTTTTTCGCGGTTTAGACAAACGCACGTTTACTACCGCCATCAAAGACGGACCAATATCTAAATTACACGGGTTGCTGTAACTGCATGACAATATCAACGCTAGCGCTTACGTCTTATCTGTGACGTAGCGCAGCTGGGTAGACGTCATGGGATGTGGATGGTTTTCGCTTTTGACTTAGTGGTGGAACTTGGGTCGAACGAATCACGAATTTCACACCCAAGCACCGTTTATTACAAGCCCATTCTTCAAGACCCTATGTTTGAGCCAAAACTTGCCTAAGTGATGGAGGCCTTGGGATATTGGACCAAACGGCTATTCAAGTTGGACAATTTCCCAAAGGGTTCTGAGTGCAACGGACAAATACCGTGACACTATTCGTCGCTTTTTTGGCGCGGAGATGATGGACTTTATACCTGGTTTTCGACATGTTTTATGGGATCAAGAGATCTTTTCCATAAAGGGCATAAAAGCGCCTTAAATTCTGTCAATTTACATTTACCTATCACGATGGCTACAACAATGAAGGATTTGGTGTTCCTATCACCACGACATAACCTAAGCAACATGGAAGAAAAATCGAGATGGTCATTGGTGATAATATCAGCAAAAACTTTGGTGTAGGAAGGTGAAACAGACGACAAAACAAAAATTCAACAACAACGCCTAAATCAACAACTTTGTTTTATTGGCAAACTTTGTTATTAAGCCCAAAGTACGCCACATATTTTAGGGGGCGGATTGAAAACTGTCTCACACCCAACAAGGCAATAATAATGCCTACTGCCAAGACAATGATATTACGTGGCAAAATTGGCAGGGAAAGCGAAGCCCGATCAGCAACTGGAATCATGCTTATTTCAACCTTAATGGCGTTGCGTTAAACGTACCCCATTTCTGGCAGAAATACCACCTAGACGATGATTCCACTTTATTCAACATTACGCTTCAGATCATATCGATGGTTTTAAATGAGCAAAGGCACAGCCAATGACGGCTGAAGGATTGGTCGGCATAACAGTCGTCACTAACATTGCCCTTGACGCTTTCGCACCAACGATCGCTCTTAACGTTTCTGGCTCGTGTTTCTACCAGTTTAGCACGACCTCTAAGTGTGCCGTTCCCAATTGGAAGCGCACACTCCATCGAGGCGCTTTATTCAAACACCGGGCTATCCATAACAGACAATTCGTTGCATTGGTGCTATCGGTGGTTCTTTATTTGGCAAAAATGTAATTCTCGTCTATGATATCAACCAGGCGGATAAATAAACAATGTTAACGATGCCAATTTACAGGCGTCGTTAAATTTTCATTTTGACTAAACTGTAAATCGGCCAAGCGTTTATCACGCACAGCTTTCAGCCCAATTCAGAATGTGTCCCCTATGGGCAATTAAATCTCACCTTGGGTCAATACCATTAATCCGATCTGCATTCAAACCGTCGCCAATCGATGCGCAATTAACCAAGGCTGGTTCGTACCTTTCATCAAGGGCTCAAGAGGGCCGCCTGAACTTTGCTTTCACTTTAACAGCATCCAACGCGGTGTCGCCTCGTCAGCAATTTAAAATGGGCGCGTCTTTCAGGATGCGCGAGGCAAATTGGGCTATTCGTTGCTTTGACCACCCGATAAAGCGCACACCATCTTTCACCTAATCGCGTATCAAGCCCTTGTCTTAATCGAGTAATGAAGTCATGTTGCATTGCTTTTTCCGCTTGCATTTTGAATTAGATTCATGGACTCGGCACTTGCGATCTGCATAACCTAGGATTATTCGTAAACACTTTGATCAACGCACTGTCTCTTGGGGAACGAGCGCCAAAAGCGGATGGCGTAAATCTTCCCAGTGATTATTGTTTTAAATCCTGACCGGGCTAACAAAATTACAACTTGCTTGAGGGTCGTAAAAACGCAGCAGTAATTCAAACAAGGTGGATTTACCTGCGCCTTTGATGGCCCGACCAAGGCCAACATTTCTCCCTGTTTAATCGAAAAACGAAAGGTTTTTTGAACGCGGGCGTTTAAATCCGGTCTTGGAATGGGTAACGAAACTCAAAACCTGCATCAAAATTTAATAAGTCTTCTCCTTGGATGGAGCGCGTTCCATTATTTGAGAAGGAAACACCTGTGAGCCGCTTACCACAGCACTGCGTGCGCTTAGTAATTCCATAATACGTTCAGCGGGCGCCTTGCTGCACGCTTGCAACTCGCCCATGGACTTCTTGAAATAGCAGCGACGCCCACCAGCCACAATAATGGAGTATAGACAAAAAGCTCGCCAAATCACCGGCACTTGTATTCACCTGCAAATTTGACATCTTTACCACAACCACAACATCACCACCAATGCCACTCATCGACAGTAAAATAACCATCAAGTTAGGCCATTTGAGCGCTGCTGAAATGCGTTCTCACCTAACGTTAAACGCTCGATCGACTGTAGCAGAGAATTCTTTGCACGTCATGCTGTTCATGGGTATAGCTTGTACCACGCTTAATGTGACGTAATGCCTGAGAATAAATAACCGCCCACATTCGCGATTTTCATCTTGGCTATCCGGGATAAAACTGCGAACTCGGGCCAAAATTACAACACAGAACAATCACCAAAAGGGACACAAGTAAGCCAAAATTAATGTCAATTTAAAATGCATGTCAAAGGAATTTAAAATTCCGCCTAACAGCATCCAAAACTATCTGCGGCAAGGCGATCGACAAAGACGAAGCCGATGACACTTTGTAATAGCGTTGTATCGCGGTAATCCGAGATTGAAATTTCATAGGTGATATTGTTTCCAAAAAAAAGAGGGTGACAAGTAACAAAGCGCAAAGACAAGCTTGGCGAATATCCGCGAACGACACGTTCACCAATCCATGAGACCAAATAAAATTTCGACAAAAACTTCCAATGCCTAATAAAAGACCAACCGCGTGTAAAAAATCATCAACGCATGAGTCAAACCCGCTTCCGAACCAGAAGCCAATCCTTTGAATCTATTAAAAAGCTGGCACGCCCCTTTCCAGCTAAGCATTGTGGCCCTCGGGTTCCACCCAAAAGCGATTTAAGGCAAACACCATATGCGTCGATAAGCGACGTAAAAAAGGTAATGAAGGTTTTTATTCCATTTTCGACATTTAACGGCTTATTCATAGATCCAACCCACCACAACGTTTTATTGGCCATACTATAACGCATTCGCGCGATAGTAATGGGGAAAAAATTAGCAGCTGTTTATTATTGCCACGCCCTCTTAGCTCACTCTTTAGATTTGAATCCCAATCCGGAAAGGCCTCCCCAATGCTGACCGTTGACATAAATTAGGGACTGAAAAGATCATGAAGGATTTCACCCGTATCACGTTTATAAAGGTTTTGCAGAAAAAATGTATCGGGTATTGCCGCGCCGCAACGACTGCCTGTTGGATCATTGAAAATTCGCTTATAGTGCGATTGTTTATTAAGTCTTTTTCATTAATTCGCCGTTTCTTTATCGGCCTGGGACTGAATTTTTTTATTGTGTGTGGGAAAGTAGCCATTCACGTCAACTGCGCCCGCAAACATGGAACTTCTTGCATGCTTGTCTGAATACCGCTTCTTGAATCACAGGAAAAAGTGCGATCACTAAACGCATCGTACAATGTGCTTGTATTTTTGTTGGATTCGTTTGCTTAATCGCCTGATAGTCCCTAGAAAAAACGCGTTGTTTGAGTCAACTTCACCTCTTCGCTTATGGCTTCTTTCCAAAACACATGACCAATCTCTTTGCGCTGCAATTTTAGCGTCATTAAGCAAGCCGAGAAAAAATAATGGAAGGGTCTACTTTATCAATTCTCTTAAAAAAACCACTTCAGCCCACCATTACTCAAGCCGGCAGCTTCTTGTGGACAATCCGATCACTGCCCTGAGGAAATTCCGTTAGAGGAGTCACTGATTCTGAGAGATAGATCACCAATTTGCGTGCTGGTTGTCCCCAACTCTTCTCCTGTAACTTTTACTTCAGGGACAACACTGCCGACGCATTTTGCACTTCTTCTGTTAAGAAATTAAAGCGCGTGTTTCCCCTAACCGCTGCGTAATAGACAAGGGATCTGTTTAAGTCTTTTAAAGAGGACATTTCTATGGTTGGTTAACCTCACTATTATGGCGAAACATCCGTGAGTAACCGGCGAAATTTGCTCCGACTATCAGCACTCTTGCCCGCTTAAGGCTGTACCTCATCTGCACCACGGCATCAAAACCTTCGGCTTGCCGCGTCGCGGCCGATTTCGTGTGTGCGGCGTTTAACGGCCAGCAAGTTGTTTTTCGGACACCCTTGATGACTAACGTAATGCGTCTATGTCATCTGCACTTTTCGTCAACAAAGCCAGTTGTTCACTGTTTTGGTTTGAGTTCTGAGCTTTTTCACTAATTTTCTCAGCCTATTAGAGACAGCGCACTTTTGCGCCGTGCGACTTGATTCTGCGGTGTCACTCATCGTGTGGGCTAAATGACCCAAGTTTTTTGAAAGCGTGAGCCTGGAAGCAAGACAGTATTTTTACCGCTTGCTGAATTTTGACTCACTAGTCATCCACGGGTTAATTGTATGTCTTTACTTAATCGGTATCAAACAAAGTGAGAAACTTCTGCCGCCCCCATCGCCATTCTGGAGTTGCGGTGGAGTTCAGTGTTTGCCACCTCAGAAAAAGACAATTGATTGATTATCAACAGGAATTGGGCTCTAGACCTCTCTGAAGAGCTGTTTTACGTACTCGGTTTTGATACACATCAAACAAGCACATAAAAGAACCAGGCAGAAAAAGAATAAGACAATGGCATCGAAGTCTTGTGATAACCCAATGTAAAAGAACAAGAAGCCCATTAAAACACCAAACAACTGGAAATAAAAAAACATTACCATACCCTTTTTATAATTATTATTTTCTAGTTGGTTTAACGATGCCAATAGAGTGTGCAATGTAAAACGAAACCTCGACTAAAGTCTTCACAGTTAAAACGTAAAGCCACTGCTTAAGTGCACACTTAATTCCCATCTATTCCTAGCCTAATTTTTCAGAGGTTCTATCAAGGCCTCGCTATTACACTTTTGATCATAGCAGTAAAAATAAAACAGTTTAAATATGCTCTATTCGCTCTATAGAAAACCTTAGAATGAAACACACCTGGTAAATTCAAATTCATGGCATAAAAAAGCAAGCTTTTCGGCAAAAATACCCGACTAAAATAAAAATGTGCTCACGAAGACTACTAAAACAATAATACCATCGCGCACAACCTGCGGATTAGATACTCTATTGAGGATTTAAAACTATGATTTCACCAACAAACTTAGCAGCTAATTATTACCTGAGCACAGGCCAACTTCGTCAGATAGTGGTTTCGTCCATTCTTTACTCAGCATGTTTGGTTGATCATTTACCGCCAAACCCTTACGCTGAATGGAGAGTTTCGTTTACTTTCGTTTATTTCTCGCTTTAGTTCAGTGAGCAAGGAAAATACCACTTCTCTTTCACAAGTCCTTTGTTCAATGAGAGGCTTCAACCACTTCCAAGGCAATTGTTGTACGTACGTTAGAAGAAATTGACGAAATATGTGTGAAAGACCCCGCCTTTGTTGGAAATTATTTGAGCACTTCAAAAATGGCGAGGCATTGTCGACCACACACCCATCGAGGTTCAACCAACTGCGATATTTTTTGGCTGACCATAAAGCGCAGAGGTCGCGCCAGAAGGTTTCATCAAGGACGGTTTTGTCGTATCGAATTTACGTCAGCAAACGCTATAAATCCAAGGTGGTAATATTAATGTTTCACCTAGATAAAAAAAGTCCTTGCCTTAATGGGTAGTCATGATTCGATAAAGGTGAATTTTTGTCGTCTTTAAATGCATTCGTAATTTTTTCATAGGCCCAACCAATTAAACCGGGTCGATGGACGATCATAAGGCTATATGGATATTTTTGTTTCTTGGACCGCGATTAGTTGCCCTTAGTCACCTTTCCAGGGTAAAACCGTATAATACATTTTGTTTATTTTTAAAAAGAAATCCAGTCCAAACACCTCTTTTAAAAGAGGGTGTTTATAAGGTATTATTTTCGTCACAATAAGATAAACCCAGCTCTCACTTCTTCCTATCTTATTGCTATTTATTAAAATTCTCTTCATTCTATTTTTAGAATTAGTCTTAATTAATATTATTTAATAGTCTTTTTTATTTTTTATCTCTATTTAATGAGGAAAACATATAGATTTCTTTTAAGTAAGAACGTTCAGATGTACTTTTGGACAGATGTATCACTTGTTAGCCGATGACAATTAAAAACGATATTCACCAAGAATTTCATGACATTTCAAAAAAGCGTGTTTTAATCATCGAGATAATCGGAGTTGAAAATGCGCCTTATGCTTTTTGGAAGGTCCTTAGATGACGTCTCTAGCGGTATTTACTAAATATTAGACGTAGGGGAAGTTTCTGGGAACGCGAATTAAGCGACATTTTAGAAAAAACATTATGATGTTGTATTTATCTGATTACAATCTTGGGTGGTAGTATCGATGCGTCAGCAAATTTTGGAAAACATCACGTAAAAAACCACTCACCAATGACCACACTTCCACTATTTTGTTATTATGATTACCGCTGACGCCACTCCGCCTATGAAAGTGTGACCCCTCGTCAGCGGTATTACGCAAAGTATTCAATCCTAGACCAGTATATTCTGCTAGGTGTTCAAACGCTTTTCCCCCTGCTGCCTTTTTTCGTCGATTGAACGAGTACAAAAACGAAATAAAAATTGTTGAAAAGTATTAAACAACACTGCAAAAAATATAATTCGATTTTTGAAAAGATGGAAGCGACAAGTCTAGCCATATCATGACACAAAACACCCTAACCTGTAGTCACGTGCTGAAAACTCATTGGTGAATCACGGTTTGAATAGACGTGCGCCGTTAACAAAGATGCTAAAAGTCCACTACATGCTTATTATTCAAAAAACAAAAATTTAGCCTGGGGCACACTTGGTATCTTTTATGTGCGACTAAAAACTAGGCGCGTGCGTTGCATAGGGCATTATATAAACATAACTAGCTGTCACACTCAATTCCACTTTTAAAGCCGGCCATTTTTTATCCGCTCTCCTGCACTTGCTTTGCGGATGCCCAAGAAAGCTCGATTAATCTAAGAAGCCGCTCAGGGCGGGCAATGATATAGCGTACTAGAAGTATCCACCCACGCTCTTTCGATAACCGCGCCGCTTTAGGCTTGCTCAATCAGCACCGCAGCCTAGAAGATTGGTCTACGCTGAAAACGGCTATTCAAGGCTCCTTCGCTTAACTCGCGGACACTAAGCCATGAACAAAAAGTTGAATACTACTACGACTATTTAAAATGTCTAACCAACATGTATGGCCGTCGCTCCGAAACAACTCTAAATTGAGCAGATAAATAAACGAAAACACTCATTCGGTTACGTTCTTTCGGAGAAAAAAAACCAAAACCCAATCGCCCTATCCAATTCTTCAGAATCGACAATTACAGCAATACCTGAACCGAGATCTCTTGGAGAGAAGCGGTAAAGTCATGGAAGCAATGGAATAGAACTGATCAAATCTGGTCAAGCATCCGCCACTGAGCGACGCGCAAAAACACATCGCTTAAAAAGCGCCTCGGCTTGCTTATAATCTCCTGACACCGTTTATTGTCTTGCGGTTGATTTTCAAAAAATAACGTCTGCCACTATAAATTCAGCTATTTTCACTCTTTCATTAATCCGAGCTATTACACGTTATGTCGGCTATTTTTCCATTTCGAGGCCTCATTTCTAATTGACAAATTAGGTGCCCGTTGGAAATCCAACAGTCATGGGCATCCTTGCTTTTATTAAGGCTTCACCTTGGTTTGGTAGTAAGATTTTTTGGATAAGCACCTAACACGAACGAAAAAACGGTTGAACTAGAATGGGAGCTTTTTTCTCGATGATACCCATGGGAAAACGCACTGCATTCCCTATTCGGCTTTGAAGGATTCGCGAGGTCAAAAACAAACCATAGAACAGCTTTTGGCGGGACATCTGCGCTTGCTGTTTTTCCCAAAGGGTTCTGGTAAGTCTTTTATTGTTATCAATTCACAGGGCCACACAACTGCCAATTTAACAACTGTTGGTAATCTTCGCCACCATTCGCTTTAATGCACGGACCATTAGACTTTTTTGCGATCAAAGGTTATAAGCGGGCAGCAAGTTTTGGACCGAGCCGTAGCAAAGAGAGAGCCAAGCGGTGGATGGGACTTGGCGTTCAAAATGGCACATCAAGATCCTTATGAATTTCGGTAGAACTTTTAAAAACGAACTTTTTTCGACGGTTTATCCAAACGTATTTCCCTTTCCATGTTGGGTCGTGACGAAGCTCATTGTATTTCTGAGTGGGGGCCATAACTTTTAGACCTGATATTTAAAACTGCCCTTTATCAAACAAGAACTCGGCGATCCCCATTAGTCTTACTGCGTAACCGCAACGGCAACTCGACGAGTTCAGCGAGACCATGGCCAAAAATTCTTGCGATTCATCCTGAACACCATAGTGCAAACAGAGGTTTTATCGTCTAATTAGTTCGAACCCAAGCCATGAAAACTCGGTAAGTTGAAAAAACATACTGAACGACACTCAAGGCGCCAGTATTGTTTACGTGAACCCAACAAAAGACACAGAAGACGTTTTCGCCACACCACTACGAGCGGAATGGTTATTCCGTGCGGCTTATCATGCTGGGATTAGGCAAGAGATTCGCAGTAGATCCAAGGCGACTTTATGACGAGTAAAACTTGTATTAATCGTTTAGCGACCAATTGCATTTTGGTATGGGGATAGAAAAATCCGATTCGTTTCTAGTGTTCATTTTTGATTTGCCAAAATCCATCGAAAATTCAGCAAAGAGATTGGCGATGCAGGGCGAGGCAACAGCCAAGTCGATGCGTTTTTACTGGCCAGTTTAGTTAAGGCTTAAGCACCTTCTTAGAAAATTTTGTTTATGGCGACACACCAGAGCACATGATATAGACAGTTTTACTACGTTGCATTGCAGAAAAAACCAAACGATCAGGATAGGGAAAACTCAGCTTACGGCTTATCATAACCAAACCAACAATTCGCACTTTGCCATTAATAAACCTTCACTCGTCCAACCTCGAATTATGGATTGCGATCACGCCAAAAATATAGTTACTACGCCGATGTTCGGCTTAAAATGGAAGGCGATAGAATTGGCCTTTTGCTCTTGCGAATCCCAGATGAATGGCAAAACGCTTATTCAAGCGGTTTTAAAAGGGCATTCAGTATAAAGAAAATTTGGGGAACGCCTGATTTAACAAACTGTTCAAACGAATCGGGTTATCAGCCGGGGATGTATTGCAGGTGGTTAGAGTTTTCGCCGCAGAAATCAGCAATATTCTGTTACGTTAGAAGCAAAGGGACGTAGTGGAAGTCTATTTCAGGTCAATAGCAAATGGTTTCATCATCAAACGCTGGGCAACCAGGCTTTACATCACTATGTCGATGGAAAACAAATTGCTGAAATCGAACGAATCGCGACCATGATTCCGCTATTTTTCCAATCTGAACGTGCTTAAACCACAATTGGCACGTTCTTTTAGGCTGACAAAATGACGCCAGAGCATTGCGGACTTTTCAGTACTGGTCGTGGGCATCTCCCTAATATATTACTCATCAGTCGGCGAAAATAGCCAGCATGAATGGCAAGATCAATTAAACAGATACATAAAAAGAATTTGCCTCAACAACATTACCAGCAAAAGTCGGAAATACACCTATCACAGCGGTATTGATTTCTCGCTTTCTTAACCGGTTTTACACAACCTATTTCACAAAAGTGAAAAGCACGTCAAACTAGCGGTTTTGGTGTGTTTTGAAGAACGAGCTATTTATCGGTGCTAGAAGCGGTTTTATCAGCTTCTGACAGATCACTAGAGGGTTGCTTGTCTCGTCATAAACACTAACTTCAACAAGGGTTGTTGTGGGATCATTAAAATTACACAGATTGGATCGGCCCTTGTGCACCAAGATTTACTCACGGGGCCTTTCTAGAATTGGTCACTTTACAGGACTTCAAATGGGCCAACGACGTCAGAGATGTCCAGTTATTAATAAGGCATATAATCGCCCGAGCCTTCCATTGCGTGGTTTCGGATGTTCTTTGCCCAAGCAACTGAAAGTTGATTTTTTGTGACCAAATTGCACGCTCGACGCCAAGCATAATAAAGGTAATATCACATATAATTCCAGAGAACGTTTGGTATACACAAGCCACCGCCTCCCTATCTATGTCTGCACCGTCAACACAATATAGCATCGAAAATGTAGTATGTACTAAAATAATACGCCTCTCAGACCTCCTGCAAAGCCATTCATATAAACAATCTTATGTTATACCGAGTATGAATTGTTCAGAAAGACAAGTTTAAGTAAATAGATCTCTCACTCAGATAAAAGAGCAATGGAGCCTAAAAGACAAGTTCTCTCAACATGTAAGACTCAATTGTTTGACGTTTGTGAGTTCATGTTTCTTCACCTCAGACTCCCTACTAAATAAATTACCAAAGTGGCCATTTCATTTGTGTAGTAATTGCTGGTCAAACCGACATGTGGCCACACCCAGCTCCAATGGGCCGTGCACCCTTTTATTGGCCTATGTCGAGCACGTGACTAACCGTATTTAAGGTAGGGCACCTGACATGGGCCTCTCCTAAGACGCCGTCTGGAGGATTCAAATCCGTACTAATATTAGTCCGGGTTAAAGATATTAAGCTTGTATAAGTGGTCATAACGCGTTTTTAATCATTATAAAGACTCCATCATTATCAACTGATGACACTTTTATCTTCTTGCACGGGTTTGGTTTATTTGTCACAATATAATGCTTCGTATATGCATGTAGAGGTGCTAC